>Ga0213875_10000039_pt1 | contig 156845 bp, 145 predicted proteins | sample BarmaccomBMRX_R8_FD_160105 | JGI IMG/M metagenome (GOLD analysis project Ga0213875, IMG submission 160105) | Root-associated microbial communities from Barbacenia macrantha in rupestrian grasslands, the National Park of Serra do Cipo, Brazil - RX_R8 | ecosystem: Host-associated > Plants >... | reverse complement strand
GACATCACCTCCGGGGCGGTGCTGCTCGTGGCCTGGGCCGCCGCCGATCGCACGGCACTTGGCTGGACGCTGATCGCCGCAGCCCTCACGCCAACAGCGGACGCCACCATCGTGCTCACCAACGGCGGCAAGCTCTCAACCGCCCTAGGCATCCACGCGCTCACCGCCGGACTGCTCGTCGCGGCAGGTCTCGTCCTGGCCCTCGGGTGAGCAACACGCCCGATGACTGAACCCCCGTTGCTCACCACCGGACACGTATGAGTGGCGCCAGGACGCTTTGGCCAATAACGCGCAGCCCTGGTCCCACGGGGAAAGGAGAAGCCGCGCGGGCGTCAACCACCGCTCCCTACTCCGTCGCCGATTGGGCAGTCTCAGCGACGCTGTCGCTCCTCCCAAAATTCGACGTGTGGCCCAAGCTTGAACGATGTGCGCGCCATGCCGAAAGGAGGGCTACGTATGTGGCGCCGGGCGTCCCCGCGAGACGCTCGTCGCCTGGTAGAGACGGGAGCAATGCCCTCCGCGGCTCTGCTGGGAGTCCACGAGCACACGGTGCGCGGTCACCTTCTCTGTGCGCATCGACGTGCTTCGCCGTACCACTCCGGAACGAGTACGCAGGTTGTGTCGGAGATCGACCCGTCAGGCACGGCGGATCGTATCGCGACGCCACCGCCGGGGAGTAATCCCTGACCGCCATGTGGTAGCACTTTTGCGCCATGTTGCGCAGTGAGCGGGACGTTCGAGTATTCGGTGCGCGCCCGGCCTGAGTGAACGGCCAGTGGATGCTTCGGGCCCCGAGGGGAATCCAGCAGCGAAGCCCTGAAGAGAGACAGGCTTGCCGGCTACGACCGCGGCCCGATGAGAAGCAATCAGGGAGTTGAGCCGCTCATGTCACGGCCGCCGGCCCAGTCCGCCGGTATTGGAGAACTCCAAGCCAGAGCGGACGTTCAAGTGGGGGCGCGGGCCGCGGCGGACGGTCGTCGAAGCTCGTGAGCCGCTCAGTCATGAGGGGGTCGCGCTCCCCGCCTGCCGCTGAGGCCGACATTCAGACGGGCGTTGGTTCACCGGGGCGGTCGTCAGAGGCTCCGGCCACCTGAGGATTCGATTCGTTGAGCGGTGATCCATCGGGCGCTCTCGGAGACGACCGCGCGCACGGCAGCGCCGATTTCGTCCGGTTCGCCGACGCGGCCGAAGGCTGGTTGGCGGTCACCAATGGCTCCGGCGGGAACACCCGCGTCAGCACCCCGATCGACATGTGATCGGTCAGCCGCTGATCGGAGACAAGGTCGTCGGCGAGCCAGCAGTCAAGTTCGTCGAGCCCGCCTTGATGATGGGGTGCTCACGGCCCTCGCGAGTCGTAGCTCGCCGTGGCGCTGCTGAAGTCTTGGGCGCCGACGACGGAGAGGAGTTGAAGTGCGTTGTGGTCAGGCGAGCCGGACGGGGCCGACCAGAGGACGATGCGCAGATCGCTGCTGACCACCTCGAGGTGATCGCAGTCGACGGTGATCTCTCCGAGGGTCGGGTGGCGGAATGTCTTGCGGGATGAGGACGCGCCGGTGGCGGGCGGATCGGCCCAGAGCGTCGCGAAGCGGTCTGAGTGGGCTTGGAGTTGGGCGATCAGGGCTGTGAGGGCGGGGTCGTCGGGGTGGCGGGCGAGCTGGAGATGCAGGTCGCCGGCGATCTCGCGCTCGAAGCGGTCTGCTTCTTGGGGGTCTCGCTCGACCCAGCGCGGTCCGAGGAACTGGCTTTGAGCCGCGTTTTCGCCGACGAGGTCGCGGGCGAGCATCGCTTTGGCCATCGGGTTGGCCTGAACGATCGTCCACGCGGGGTCGATGACGATCACGGGGACGTCGTCAAAGCGGTCAAGGATCCGCTGAATTGATGGGGTGATGTGCCGCGCGGCGACTCGTGTGGTGGCATCGGCGTGGCCGGTCAGGCTGTGCAGGTGCGCGGCCTCGGTCGGGTTGAGGCGCAGCGTCCGGGCGAGCGCCGTGATCACTGACGCAGACGGCGCCTGGGCGCGGCCCTGTTCCAGGCGGGTGAGATAGTTGACCGAGATTCCGGTGTGGACGGCAACCTCTTCGCGGCGCAGCCCCGGCGCTCGGCGGGAGCCGTTGTCGGGCAGCCCGAGGTCGGTGGGGCTGAGCCGGTCGCGCCATGTGCGCAGACAGTGAGCGAGTTCTCCGGGCACTAGGAGCGAGTATGACATCGGGCCCGCGGTCCAGGGTGGGACTGTGAGGGGCAGGATCGGCTGGCCCATTGTGCGCTTGGGCATCCGCGAGGAGGATCCATTGCGTCGTCGAGCAGCTGTTCGGCGATATGCGATCAACAGGAGGTATTTGAGACCATGAGCGCCGTTTCAGACAGTCAGTCAGGTTGGACCCCCTATGACGAGCTGGCCGGGCCTGAGCTCGACGCCGAGTTGTGGCAGCCGGCGGATTTCGGTACCGGCCCGCGGATCGAGCCGCACGCCCGGACCACGGTCAAGGATGGGACCGTCACCATCGACGTTCCGCGCTTTGAGAACACCGACACCGAGAACCAGGGCTTGGACAACACCAAGCACCTGCTGTTCTCGACGCGCGGGTTTCCGGTCCCCGCCGAGCGCACGGCAGGCTTCTCGGCCGAGTTGCGGTCAGAGGTCCGCGACCAGGCCGGTGACTACCGCCTCGGGTTCGCGTCCTTCACGCTGGCCGACATGGCAACCCATCGGGTCTTCGCGATCCTCTCGACCGGTGAGCGAATCTTTGCCGAGGAGGAGCGACTTCCCGGTCACGCCGAAAGTTCGCCGTTTACCCGGATCATCGAGGATCCGTTCTTTTTCTCGCGCGGCGGGACGCGCCCCGATGGCGGCTTTCGTCGCTGTACGATCGAGATCGACCGATCCCGCGGTCAGGTCGACTTTCGCGTCGATGACGAGATCCTGCACGTCGTCGCCGGCCTGAGCGACGTGCCCGACGAGGTCCACATGGCGTTGGGCATCTTCACGTTGCTCCCGATCGGCGAGGGTGAGGGCTCAGCCCGCGGCCAGGGCGGCCGCGCATCGTGGCGCAACATCGCTTACACCTCACACCCAGACGCGCCGCGCTGATCTTTTCGACCACGCCGAGAGGTCGTCAACTGCCCTGAGCGCGTTCGGGTCAAGCGGGGCAACCCCACGGTTTTATCGTTGATGAGCAAGGTTGCCCGTGATGACTAACCCGCCCACGCGCCCATCCACCCGCAGGTCGCCACCCGGCGTATAGATCGGCACGCCGCGGACCGGTGGACGGTGGGACGGAGCGCACTGTAGATGAGCTCACCCATGAACGGTCGGAGCCGTCTCTAACTCTAGGAGGTAATGATGATGATTGTAACCACGCCCACTGGCAGGGTTGGCAGTCAGGTACTGCACCGCCTCCTTGATGGCGACGAGCCGATCCGTGTGATCGTCCGTGGCCGGTCTCGCCTTGACGCGAGAGTCGTAGGGCACGTTGACATCGTTGAAGGCTCTCACGACGACCTGCGTGTACTGGACCGTGCGTTGGCCGGGGCCGACAGTCTGTTCTGGCTGGTCCCGCCGAGCTTTGACGTGGACAGCCCTGAGATCGAACGCACGGGCGTCAACTACCGCGCGTTGAGCATGCCGGTCTACATGGACAATCTGCTCGACCAGGTCACGTCGATTCGCGACCACGGTGTCTTCTTGTATCCGTTTGACGCTGATCGGCTCTTGGCCAGCGTCGCTACCCGCGACATCGCGCACGCCGTCGCGCCCCTGCTGGCTGATGGTTCATGGGATGGTCAAGAGCACCTGCCGGTGTTCGGTCCGGACCGCCTCAGCCTGGACGCGATGGCCGAGGTGATCTCAGACGTGCTCGACACGACCGTCACCTACCGACAGGTCGGGGTCGACGACGTCGCGCGGCAGCTTGCCCAGGCCGGCGCCAATGAGGCGGTGGTGCGCGGGATGACCGAGATGATGCGAGCCCAAAACGACGGGATCTACGACGAAGATCAGTCCCAGGCGGTGCCCGGGCCAACGAGCTTTCAGGCGTGGTGCGCGGACGTGTTGCGGCCCGCGGCCCAACGGACCTCTGACAGCCGAGCGGTCCGGTGACGACGCCAGATCCCGCATCCGTGAGCTGGCAGCCCGCCGAGGTCACAGCCCCTGGACTTTCCGATCCGGTTGCGGTCGTTGCCGCAAAAGCCATCCCGTACCTTTCGGATGTCGACCGTCTGCAAAACCTCAACATCTACCTTCCGCGAACGTCGCAGACGTCAGCGCTGATCGACACGCCGGTCAAAGCCCTTCCGACGCCGGGCGAGGCCTCCACCCTTCCTCGCTACCACGTGCACGTTCACGGCGGGGCATGGCGCGATCCTTACCTAACCGCCGACTCGATTGAGCCGGCCATCGCTCGCGCCTTCTCGGCGCCGGAGGGGTCAAATCCGCTGATGGCGGTCGCTTCCATCAATTACCGGATCTCGCCATTCCCGACTCATCCCACCCTCCCGTACGACGCGGTTAAGGACGAGCACTCAGACCCAGCCCGCGAGGCGGTCCACCCGCAACACCTCAGCGACGTACTCCATGGCCTGGCCCTTCTGCACTCCTTGGGGCTTACGGAAATGTCGTACGTCCTCTCGGGTCACAGCTGCGGCGCCTGCCTCGCCCTTCAAGCGACGCTGGCGCCCCCGCGGCAGTACGGGATCGAGAATGTTCGCGAAGCTCCCGTTCCTGCCGCGCTGCTTGGCCTCAATGGGCTGTACGACCTACCAGCGCTGGTCGATGGCCTCGGCGGATCTCACGAGCATCTCCGCACCGAGTACGCGATGCTTCTGGCCAACGCATTTGGAGCAGACCAGCGCACGTGGCCAGCGGCAAGCCCAGCCCGCTTTGACCCGGCCGGCATCGCTGAGCGGGTGGAAGATGGCCAGGCGCCCCGGCTCGTTGTGCTGGACCAAAGCCCCGACGACCAACTTGTGCCGATGAACCAGCGAGACCGGCTCGAGACAACATCGAGCAAGGTGAAAGCGATACGGACGGTCCGCGGCCACCGATGCGCGGGGAAACATGCCGCCCCGTGGGAGGAAGGCAGCATCATCTGGAAGAGCCTCCAAGACATCTTCAGCCTGTTAGCGGGCGAGGGTGGACGAAGGGTGAATGTCTAGGCATCTGGGATGGGCAGCTACCGTGGGTTGCCCCCCCAGGTGTCGCATAGCGGTGTGATGGCGGTCCGGTGCGTGTGGCGCGTTGGCTAAGTGAGCGCGGACGTTTTAGGTATCGGGCAGGCGTCCTGCTTCGCGCTCAACCCGAGGGTCGAGCAGCCCGAAGCGCTGCCGCGAGTACGGCAGTGATCGACATGGGAGGAGACTGCCATGCAAGCCATCGTCGTCCAGGACCGCGACGCTGGTCTGGCGGGGCTGTCCCTGACGGAGTTGCCGTACCCGCACGCCGCCGAGAATGAGGTCATCGTGGGTGTGCATGCCGCTGGGTTGACCCTTGGCGAGCTGGCCTGGGAGGGGACGTGGACTGATCGTGGCGGCCGGGATCGGACGCCGAGCGTGCCCGGGCACGAGGGGTCGGGTGTCGTCAGCGAGCTGGGCTACGGGACCACCGGCCTGACCGTCGGCCAGCGAGTGTTCGGGCTGGGCGACTGGGCCTGCGACGGCACGCTGGCCGAGTACGTGGCGATCGAGGCGCGCAACCTCGCGCCGCTGCCTGTGGGCGTCGACCACGCCGTCGCCGCCGGCGCAGTGATCTCCGGGCTGACGGCGTGGCAGGCGCTGTTTGACCACGCCCACCTCCTCGCCGGACAGACCGCGCTGGCCCACGGCGCCGCGGGCGGCGTCGGCTCGATCGCTGTGCAGCTTGCCCGTCAGGCCGGTTGCCGGGTGATCGGGCCGGCCGGGCCGCCGACAGAGACCGTGCGATCGATCTCGGCGTCGACGGGTTTCTGGATGTGGAGACTGACCGCCTGGAGCACGCCGGCGAGGTCGACGTGGTGTCCGACGTGATCGGCGGTCACATCCCTAAGCGTTCGACCGCGCTCGGGCGCGCCGGCGGCACGCTCGTCACCACCATCGAACCGCCCAGGATCCAGCCCGAGAACGGGCGGGCGATCTTCTTCGTCGTCGAGGCCGATCGCTCCCAAACTCGCCGAGCTCGCCCAGCGGCTGCGCGACGGACGACTGACTTCGAATGTGGGGACCGTACGGCCGTTGGCCGAAAGCGCCCGCCGCGTTCGGCCCCGACGCTCCGCGCGTGTCCGCAAAGACGATCATCCAGGTCACCGAGGGCTGGTAAACGACCACGATCGACGACGTTGCAGCCAGCGCCGAGCGGACCTGCGCGTCGTTGACACAGCAGGTGCCCGTCACACCCGCGGTCAGAGACCCGAGATTCGCCCACGAGCGCGACGGCCGCCGCGGAGCGGCCACGCGGCATCGACGCCCCCTCCGATCCGCGCATCGCAGGGCGCGACCGCCGCCGATCGGCATACTCGCCGGGCGCCGGAAGCAGGTTGTCTGCCGCTTTGGCAACCAGGCCGAAGGCAGACAGCGACCGGACTCGGGGTGCCGCCGCCGTCTTCCGCTCACGGGGACCTGCTGCTCACGGAGCCGGGAGACCGCGAGCGCTCCGCCTGCCGGCATCAGACCAGGGTGGCTGTCACCGCGCTCCTGATGAGCGCGTGGTGACGCTTCCCTGCCGTCCAGACGGCACGGGCCCACAACCGGGTACGCCGCTCGTAGTCGCTCGGATCAGGAGGTCGATGAGGTGCTGAGCCATGTACGCATCAACGACGACGCGGTGTGCCGGCGGATGGCCGAACCGCAGCGACTCGTCCGTTCGCGATGCCGCCCGATTCGGTCGCATGCCCTGAAGCGAGGGTGCTCTAGGTGGCGGCGTTGCGCAGCGCCTCGGCGACGGCTTGGATCTTGGGGGTCGACTCGTGCGGGATGTAGCCGAGAAGCAGTCTTCGGTGCTCGACCGGCCCGCCGGTGACGGTCAGCGCTCGGACGGCGCTTGGGAGTGCGGGGATGAGCACGTCGGGGACAGTCGTGATCGCGGCGCCGCCGGCGACGAGCTGGAGTTTGGTCAGCCAGTCGCGGACCACGTAGGGCGCGTCGGGTCGCCCGGGGAAGGCGGGCCAGACGCCGAGTAGACGCTCGCGTCCTTCTGAGCGCGCGATGACCCACCGCTCGCCTGTCAGGTCCTCGATGCTGACGTAGGGGCGTTGAGCCAGCCGGTGGCCTGCGCTGACAGCGACGCGCAGCGGCCCTTCGGCGAGGACCTCGGTCTCCAGAGCTGTTTGGCTATCGTCTGGCTGCGGGTCGGTAGCGACGTCTGCAAGCACCGCGAGATCGAGGCTGCCAGCCCGCAGCCCGCGCCAGAGTGTCGCGCTGGTGCCCTCGCGCACCGTGATCGTGATGTCGGGCCGATCGCGAGAAAGCCGCGCGAGCACTGTTGGCAGGATGCCGGCGGCAGCGCTCGCGAACGCTCCCAGTCGCACGGGCCGCATTCGCTCGGAGCTCGCGCCGTGGAGCTCTTGCTCGGCCTGCTCCATCGCGCCCAACGCTTGAGTGGCATGACGCAACAGGACCTCGCCCGCGCGGGTCAGCCGCACACCCGTCCGTTCCCGGATCGCGAGCCGATGACCCGCCGTCGCCTCCAACGCAGCCAACCGTTTCGAGATGGACGACTGGGTGTAGCCGAGCTCGGCAGCCGCAGCGGTGATCGATCCGCGCTGGGCGACCGCGCGCAAGACGCGAAGATCGTCAAGCGAGAGGTGCAGCATGCCAGATCGGAATCATAGACATTCCAAAGAGTCGCTGACGGCATAGCCCCTAGCTGCCTATGCTGCGGGCGTGCCCCGTCGTGAGATCACCATCTCGACCCTCGATGGCAGCGCGATGCCCGCCTACGTCGTCGCGCCCGACGGGGCCGGTCCCTGGCCCACCGCTGTGGTGCTCGGCGAGCTGTTCGGACTGACCGACGTCCAACGCGATGCCGCGGATCGCATCGCGGAGCTGGGATACGTGGCAGTCGCGCCACATCTACTGCACCGTCGCGCCTCCGGCGGCTCTCTCTCCGAGGATGAGGAGGGCCGGCGAACCGGGCTCACCCTGATCGGAGACCTGACTCGCCTCGAGCTCGTCAGCGACGTGCGCGACGCGCTCGAAGCAGCGGCCAAAGAACCCGCAGCCGACCTCTCCAGAGCACCGGTCGCAGTCGGCATGTCGTTCGGCGGTCACGTCGCGGTCCTTGCCGCCGCGCTGCTGGAGCTGCCCGCGTGCGTCGCCATGTACCCAGGCTGGCTCGCCGGTACCGAGATTGCCGCCTCACGCCCGCAACCGACGGGCAGCCTCCCCCTCGCAGGCCGCATCCTGTTCCTCGCCGGCGAAGCCGACCAGATGGTCCCTCCCTCCGACCTCGACGCGCTGCGCCGCTGGCACCCCGACGCCGACATCGTCACCTACCCCGACACAGGACACAGGTTCTGCTCGATCAACCGACTCGGCTACGACCCAGCCAACGCAGCCGATGCCTGGCAACGCATAGCGCGCTTCTTGACCTAGCCGCACCCTTAGAAGCGCCAGCACCGCGCTTCCGCGCGCAAAGCGGCTTGGTCGCCCTGACCGACCACGATCCTGTGGGGTGATCGGACCGGGAGCGGTAAAGGGTTCTCGATCCGAGCCTGGTTGGTGGTCCCGGGACGATTCGTTCAGGAAACCCACGATGGCACGATCTGCGCCAGCCGTCGCGGGTCGGTGATGCTCCCGATGCGGGTGATCATTCCCGCGCGGGTCTGGAATGCCATCACGGTGGTTGGTTTGCCGTCGGTCATCACGATGGCGCCTGGGGCACCGTCAACAGTGATCGGGCAGACAGACCTGCCGAGCTGAGCGCCGAAGGTCGCCCGGCTGGCGAACTCGTTGCGGTTGAGGGTGACGGTGTCGCCTCGCGCGAAGGAGTGCGATGCCGTGAGGTCTGGGTCGAGCACCGCGAGCACCCCAGCGATCTCACCGGCTGCGGCGGCGGCGAAGAACGCGTCCACCGCTGACCGGTCGCCGGTGTTGGTGGTATCGGTCGGGTCCTCGCCGCCACGTAGTCGTCGCCGCGCGCGGGTCGCGAGCATCTTGGCGGCGTCGGTGGAGCGTTCGAGGATGGACGCGATCGGGGCGAACGGGATGTCGAAGATGTCGTGCAGAACGAACGCGACCCGCTCGGCCGGGGTCAGCCGCTCGAGGACGACGTGTAGTGCGATCTGTACGGATTCGGCGAGAAGGGCTTCCTGTTCGGGGTTCTCGGCGCGGTCCGGGGGATCCGCGAAGCGGATTTCGTCGCGTAGGTCGTGAAGGCTCATGGCGAACTGCGTGTCGCGTCTATGCCGGGGGTGGCGGAGCATGTCGAGCGCGATCCGGGTGGTCACGGTCGTGAGCCATGCGCGCAGGTCGTTGATCGCGTCGTCACCTGCTCGGCTCAGTCTCAGCCAGGCCTCTTGGGCGGCGTCTTCGGCGTCTTCTCGCGAGCCGAGCAATCGGGCGGCGACTGCTTGTAGGTAGGGCCGGTGCTGCTCGAATCGCTCGGCCAAGCTCGATTCCCGTGCGACATTGCCGTCAGCTGGATCGTGGTCTCTCACTGTGCTTAAGGACGCTCGCGATGGTCCGGAGGTAACGCGGCGTGCGGGCGTTACCTGGCGGGGCGTTCGGGCGTCTACCCGACATAGGACGTTCTCGACGTCGAGACAACGCAGCACACCAAGGAGAATCGTGGTCACCCAAGCACACGGCTGGCGCCGCCGACGCGCGCGAGCCCGCACCGGGATCGACGTCCTCATCCGCTTGGGTTCAGAGCGGATGCGGGACCCGCCGCCCCGGACGACGAGGAACCGCTCATGACTCAGACGGTGTTGGTGACCGGCGGGACCGGCCGGCTGGGACGTGGTGTCGTCGCGCGACTCGTCGGTGCAGGCTGCCACGTCCATGTCCTTGCTCGTCATGTTCGCGATACGCCGCCCGGCGTTGCGTTCTTCAGGGGCGATTTGCGTAAGGGCGAGGGCATCGAGCCGGCCGTCGAGGACGTCGAGGCGATCATCCACTGTGCGACGAGCACGACGGGCGACGCGGGCGCAACCAGGAACCTGGTGATCGCGGCTGCCCGGGCCGGCTCGCCGCACCTGGTCCATCCGTCGATCGTCGGGATCGACCAGATGGCAGCCTGGGGCTACGTGGAGCAGAAGCTCGAGGCCGAGCGGATCGTGGAGGGCAGCGGGCTTCCGTGGACGATCCTGCGGGTCACGCAGTTCTATGACTACTGCTTTGAGAATTCCCGCAAGCTCGCGCGATTCCCGGTTGCCGCACCGGTCCCGGCCGGCTTTGCGGTTCAGCCGGTTGATTCCGATGAGGTCGCGGCTCGTCTGGTTGACCTAGCGCTGGGCGAGCCCGCAGGCCGTGCCGCGGATATGGCCGGACCGTCGGCTTCGAGTTGGGTGGACCTGTTTCGCAGCTACCTCTCCGCGACGCACCGCCACCGGCTGGTCGTCCCGGTGCGGATCCCGGGCAGCAGGGCCGTCCGTCGGGGCGCGCTGCTCCCCGCGCCGGGGCACACCACCGCAACCACGACGTGGGAGCAGTTCCTGACCAAACGACTCCAGCACAACGCGGCCGCCGAGTCGGCCTGAGACATCGCCGCGGCCGGCCAACGGCGATCAACCGATCTCCCATCGGCAACCGCCGTGAATAGGTCCTTCGGAAACCAAACAAACATGAGGAGCACAGTGATGGAAGCCAGAATGAAGAACCCCGGCATGGTCATTCCCGAGGCGATGACCGCGATCCGCGCTCTGAACGACGCCGTGCAGCACGGAGGCCTGCCGCAGCGAACCCTGGATCTTGTCCACCTGCGCGCCAGCCAGATCAACGGATGCAGCGTGTGCGTCGGCGCCGCCGCGAAGGCCCGAACAGACGGCGAGACCGACGAGCGGCTGTTCACCCTGGTCGCCTGGCGAGATACCCCGTACTTCAGCGAGGCCGAACGCGCCGCGCTCGCACTGACCGAGGCCGTCACTCGGCTCAGCGACCGAACCGATCCCGTACCCGACGAGATCTGGGACGAGGCCGCCCGCCACTACGACGAGAAAGCCCTCGCCGCCCTGGTCCTCTGGATCGCCCAGGTCAACGTCTTTAACCGCGTCAACGTCAGCACCCGACAAGTCCCCGGCCAATGGGCCAGCGAAAGAGCCGCATAGCCTCCCTGTTATCTGCCCAACGTCGACGAGGGAGGCTCGAGCGCTCTCGCGCGTTCGCAGCGATGCAGGGCACAAGAAATCCAAGCTCCCAGTCCTGCCGGGCGAAGCACGACTTGGTTGTGTGGGGGGTGACGCTCGTCCGCGACCGGAAGCAGGTCTCCGGTGGGGATTCGGCCAGCATCTGCCTCGCCGGCGGCCTAGCTGTCTCGCACACGTTCCCGTGCGGATCTCGCAAGCTACCCAACGTCGTGGACTGGCGATTGTGTCAACAGCGGTTGACGCGCCGCTTCCCGTAGATGACGAACAGGAACAACGGCACGGCTCTGAACATGTCACGGAGCCAGCAGGCTGCTACGTGAGCTGGTGTTCGTGCGCGTAGCGGATGGCTTGGGGCCGGTCCCTGGAGCCGGTTTTCGCGAACACGTGGTTGACGTGGGTCTTGACGGTGTGCTCGCTGATGATGAGTTCGTTGGCAATTTCGCGGTTGGAGAGACCGGCGGCGAGCAGCTTGAGCACCTCCGCCTCGCGTGGGGTGAGCTCGTCGGGGAGCTCCACGGGGGATACCGGATTGGCTCGGTGCGCGGAGGCGGCGCCGGTGAGCAGCATCGCGGTGACCTCGGGCGGGAGGATCGTGTGGCCGGCGGCGGCGCTGTGCAGTGCTTGGGAGATCTCGTGGCGATCCGCGTTCTTGGTGAGGTAGCCGCGGGCACCGGCTTTGAGCGCGGCGATGATGGTTTCATCGTCGGCGTAGGTGGTGAGCACGACGATCGCCACCTCCGGGTGCTCGCGGGTCAGCCGCTCGGTCGTCTCGACGCCGTCGAGCACGGGCATGTGAAGGTCGAGCAGGATCGCGTCGGGGTGATGCTCGGCGATGGCGGCGAGTGCCTGCTGGCCGTCGGCGACGGCGGCGACGACCTCGAGCTCGGGGATGACGCCGAGGACCATCTGCAGCCCGTCGCGGACGACGGTCTGGTCGTCGGCGATCACGACGCGCAGCCGTGTGGGGCGCGCAGGATGTGCGTGGCTCACCTTGTCACCCGGGCCTGGACGATCCAGCGGCTGCCCACGCGGCCGGCCTGGAGCTCGCCGTCGATCAGCCGTAGCCGCTCGTGCATGCCGGCCAGACCGTATCCGCCGGCGGTGTGGGGATGCTCTGCCGCCATCGACGAGGGGAGCGCGTTCTCAACTCGTAGTTCGACGGCGACGTCGGTGTATACGAGCGCCACTGTCGGCGGGTTGCCGTTGGCGTGCTTGGTGACGTTGGTCAGCGCTTCCTGGGCGACGCGCAGAAGCGCCAGGCCGGCGGCCGGGCCGAGAGGGTAGGGCTCGCCGCTGACGCTCAGCGTGCCGGGGCGGTCATGCAGGAGGGTGGTCAGCGCGTCGGGCAGTGGTGGCGTGTCGTGGCGCAGTGCCCTGACGGCGCGCCGGGTCTCGGTCAGGCCCTCCTCGACCAGCCGTCGGGCGCTTGCCAGGGAGTGCAGCGCGCGGTCGATGTCTTGTCGCTCTGAGAGCATCGCCTCAGCGGCCTGCAGCTGGATGCCGAGCGCGCCGAGGGAGTGGGCGAGCACGTCGTGGATCTCGCGAGCGATCCGGGAGCGCTCATCCAGCGCGGCGGCGTGCTCGGCTTCTGACTGGGCGCGGCGTGTCTCGGCGAGCAATGCCTGCGCCTGCTCGGTCTGGACCCGGTAGGCGCGGCGGTAGCGCCCGACTAGCGCCAGCCCGGCGAGCAGCGCTGGGTATCCCAGGACCGTCCCGAGATCCGTGTCGGTGTAGCTGACCGCGCCGATCTCGATCGCGAGCACGCCGGCCAGGAACGCGACCAGCACCCCCGTAAGGGGGAGATCGACGCCAGCGGCCAGCATCGCGACGATGGCCAGCGCCAGCACACTGGTGTCGTGGTGGGAGGTGGCGGCAAACCCGCCCACGGCGGTGAGCCCCACCAGGCAGGCGAACAGGGAACGCCCGCCCCACCGCGCCGGCAGCCGATCTGAAGCCCACCAGACGATCAACGCCGCCGATGCGATCGCCAGCTCCGCGATCCCCGTCCAGCGGTCTCCGCGGGCGGTGAGCACGACGACGGCGACGATCACGAACACCGCTGCACGCAGCCACCACTGCCACGCCGACAGGAGCGCCAGTGGCTCCCCGGCGCTTGACCGGTTCCACCAGCCGGACACTGTCGCTCAGTCCTCGCGTCCGGAAGGGCGGGAGAACCAGCCGGCGCCGAACACCTTGCCATCCTTCTCGGGCGCGAACGGGATGCCGGCCGCGATCGCCCGCGGGACGATCACCAGCGCCTGAGCGGCTCGGTTCAGGCCGAGCGTCAGCAGGATCGCCGTGGTTCCGGCGGCCACGTGCGCGCCGGCCGCGTGAGCGAGGCCGGTGACCACCAGGCGACTGGCGATCAGCGCGCCCCACAGCCACAGGCCTGCCAGGGGCAGCTGCGCCCACAGGTGTCCGTCGCGGCGTTGCAGGCGCGTGATCGCGCCCAGACCGGCGCCGGTGGCGATTGCCACTGCCGCGCTCACGATCAGCAGCACGATATCCGTCGCATTCGGGTGCGAGTTGTGGCCGCTGATGTCGAGGATCCCGATCACGGTCAGGACCGCGGGCAGCACAACTACGCGCTTGCCGCTCAGCGCGCTGCCAACCAGCTGCTGCCCGATCACGAAGACGATGATTGCGCTTGCTGCCAGAACTGTCAGGAGAGACATTCCAGACCTCCGTCGCGAGTCGAATTGACGCTCCCGACGCTAAGGCGAATCGACCCCGCGCACATCGCCCCCCGGGACCATCCGGCGGGTGATCGTGGGTTGAGAGCCGGGTTGAGATCGGCGCCGCCGTCAACCCGCGATCACCCGGCAAACCAGCCCGCACGGCGATGACAGCCCGTCCTGCGCTGAGCAGCATTGAGGGCACACCACACTGCCGAAAGCGAGAACTGACGTGCTCACCAACGCTCTCATCGTCAACGGCCTTGTTCTGTTCGCCGTGCTCGAATCAGACCTCGGTCCCGCCCGCAAGCTCAGCCGCTTCCGGCTGCTGCGACCCCTGGTCCTGTCCGCCTCGATCGTGCCCATGTTCCTGGAGGCCATCGCCACGCACGGCACCGGCCTCGCGCTGGAGATCGGCGGTGGCGTCGTCGGATTCCTGCTCGGCCTCGCCGCCGCCAGCCTGATCCGGGTGTACCACCAGCCCGCGACTGGACGGCTCGTGACCCGTGCCGGTGCTGCCTACGCGGCATTGTGGATCGCGGTGATCGCCGCCCGCAGCTGCTTCTCGATCGGCGCCGTCCACTGGTTCAGCCACCCGCTCGCGACCTGGATGGCAAGCCACCAGGTGACCGGCGCGGCGATCACCGACACGCTGGTCATCATGGCCGTCGCGATGACGCTCGCCCGCACCCTCGGCCTCGCGCTGCGCGCCAACCAGATCCGCCGCCACATCCCGATCAGCCCGATCGCTGCCTGAGCGAGCCGGCGACCGTGGCCGCACTCTGCCACACAACGGAGCGTGGCCATTTCGCTTCCGCCATGGACTCCACCCTTAATGCAGAGCTTCTACTCCACCGCCGCCGAAGTCGCTGGGGCGCTGATCGGCCTGCTGTTCGTCGCCGTCTCGGTCGCGCAGGCCCAAATCCACGAGGAAGCTTCGTCGGCCTCGCACCGGATCTCGGCGGCCGCCGCTCTGAGCCTCTTCACCAACTCGCTGTTCCTCTCGCTGCTCGGGCTGATCGAGCGTGGGCACATCGCGATCCCCGCCGCCGCTGGCGGCATCGCTGGAATTCTCTTCGTGCTCGCCCTCCTGCTTTCGCTGGTTGGCGGCACCGGCGATCGCACCCGCGACGTCTTGATCCTCGGGCTGCTGGCAGCGACGTTCACCGCCGAGCTGATAGTCGGGCTGCGCAGCACAGCCGCGCCAGCGGCGCCAGCCACCCAGCAGGCCATCGCGATCCTCATCGTGGTCTGCTTCCTGAGCGGGATCACCCGCTCGTGGGAGTTGATCGGCGGCCAGCCGATCGGGCTCGCCGCTGCCGGCGCTGCCATTCCGGCACTGCTGCGCCGATGGCGGGTGGCCGTCGCCAAGCCGTTGCCGCACCCGAGCAGCGCGACCGGATCGCGTACCGCCAGCTCGTCCACCGGCGCCTGCGTCAACGTCACTTGGACCCGATGGTTCCCAAAGTCTCTGGCCGGTTCGCAAAGGGAGCCTTGACCACGGCCCGACAAAGTGAGTACTCTCTTCTTTATGCCAGGTATTCGCCATCGACAGAGCGCCCAACAGCGACACGAGCAGATCTTGGCCGCCGCCCGCCCGCTGTTCGCCCAGCGCGGCTACTTCGGCACCCCGACGGTGGAGATCGCCAAGGCGGCCGGGCTTTCGCACGGCTACATGTTTCGCCTGATCGAGACCAAGGAGGCGTTGTTCATCGCCGTCGTGCGCGACTGCTTCGCTCAGATCGTCTCCACGCTGAGGGCCGCGGGCAAAGACGTCGGCGCGCTGTCCCCGCAGGAGCGTCTCAACCGGATCGGCCTCTCCTACGCCGACGTGCTCGCCCGCCGCGAGCTGCTGCTGATCCAGCTGCACGCCGCCGCCGCGTGCACCGAACCCGCCGTTCGTCAGGCAGTCCGCGAGGGGTATGCCTCGATCGTCGAGCTGCTGCGGGAGCTCAGCGGCGCCGAGGATGCCGCCATCCAGCAGGTGATGGCGGTGGGAATGCTGACCAACTTCATCGCCGCCATGGACGCCGAGGACCTGGATGAGCCCTGGGCCCGCACGCTCGTCGGCGACCTCGTGTTCAAGACCGCCGAATAGGACCATCTTTTTCTTTGCCATGAAAAAAGCGACTACTCGCAACTAAAGGAAGGAAGGGACAATGCCGTTCTCCACCAGACACCGCTCATCCGCCGAGCCCGCCGACCGCCGCTGGTGGGCGCTGGCGCTCCTGGCGATCGCGGAGTTCGTGGTCGTGCTCGACGCGTCGATCGTGAACATCGCGCTGCCATCGATCGGTCGCGGCCTGCACTTCTCGCTGGCCAGCCTCTCCTGGGTCGTCAACGCCTACGTTCTGACCTTCGGCGGCGTCCTGCTGCTCGGCGGCCGGATCGCCGACCTCCTCGGACGCCGGCGGATATTCATGGCCGGCCTGGGGATGTTCTCGCTCACCTCGTTGGCCGGTGGGCTGGCGCAAAGCGAGGTCTGGCTGATCGCCGCCCGCGCGCTCCAGGGGCTCGGCGCGGCAATGCTCGCCCCGGCCGCGCTCTCGCTGGCGACCGCGACGTTCTCCGAAGGCGCCGAGCGCAACAAGGCGCTGTCGATCTGGGGCGCGGTCGCGGGCTCGGGCGCCGCGGCCGGCGTGCTGCTGGGCGGCGTGCTGACCAGCGCGCTCGGCTGGCGGGCAGTGCTGTTCGTCAACGTCCCGATCGGGATCGCCGCGATCCTGCTTACCCCGGCGCTTATCGCCGAGAGCCGCGGTGAGCTTGGCCGCCGCAGCTTTGACCTGCCCGGCGCCGCCACGGTCACCGCTGGGCTGTCCGCGCTCGTCTACGCGCTCGTGCGGGCCAGCACGGTCGGCTGGGGCTCTGCGCAGACGATTGGGGTGCTCGCCGCCGCCGTCGTCCTGCTGGTCAGCTTCGTCGTGATCGAGCGCCGCTCCCAGGCGCCGCTAGTCCCGTTCACGTTCTTCCGGCTGGGCAGCGTCAGCGCCGCCAACGCGACGATGCTCGCCGCCGGAGCCGCGATCATCGGCTTGTTCTACTTCCTCTCCCTGTACCTGCAGAAGGTCCTCGGCTACAGCGCGATCACCGCCGGCATCTCCCAACTGCCGCTCGCCGTTGGGATCATCCTCGCCGCCGGGATCGCCTCCCCGCTTGTCGCACGCGCGGGAACCAGGAAGCTGCTCATCGCCGGGCTGGCACTGTTCGCCGGCGGGCTGGTGTGGTTCGCGCAGCTGCCCGTCCACGCCAGCTACCTGGCCGACGTGCTCGGACCCTCACTGCTGATCGCCCTCGGCCTCGGGCTCGCGTTCGTACCCATCACCATCCTCTCGGTCACCGGCGTCACCGACCGCGAATACGGCCTGGCCTCAGGCCTGGTCAACACCTCCCAGCAGATCGGCGGCGCGCTCGGCCTCGGCGTGCTCAGCACCCTCGCAACCACTCGGACCAACCACCTCGCCGCCGCGCACCACCCGGTCAACCAGGCACTGACGCTCGGCTTTCACCTCGGGTTCCTCGGGGCCGCCGGATTCGTAGTGCTGTCCATCATCGCCGCCACCACGATCGGCCTCGGCCACGCCAGCCGCGACCCCCAGGTCGCCGCCCGCCCAGCAGCATAGGCATCCAACCGTATGGCGACCAAACGCGAGCCCTGGAGCGCCGCCTCCGGGGCTCGCTGCTTCTCTTGGTTCCATCGCGAGTCGGCGTGCAGCACCGAGCCGGCGGGGGGTGCGCGATCCCGAGACGCACGAGCCGGGCGGCGTCGCTGCGGTGCACCGCGGGCCAGCGGTTCTGGCCGTTGCCGACGTAGCCGGCGGCGCCGTCGCGGTGGTCGGCGTCCATGATCCGGGCGCAACCCGTGGTCGCCGGCGTCGCGGACGGTCGGCGCGGAGCGCGCGCTCGGCGAGCGCGAGCCCGAGCGCAGTCTGTTCGGAGACGACCCGCGGGCTCACCTCATCGTTGGGCTCGTCTCGCTCGGTGGCGATCCCGCCCGGCTTGAGGCCCGCGACGCCGGACGCGATCGCGAACGGTTGGTCGCCGCCGGCGAGCACCTCGCCGGACACCTCGATCGCGCTGCGGTAGGACTCGGCGGCCTGGTCGAAGTGGCCGGTCCAGGCGATGTCTTGCGGAAGGCGAGGTGGACGACGCCATCCGCTCTGCTCGGGTCCGCCCGCAAGACGTCGACGTCCCGGACGTCGCCGCGCAGGACCGCGTGGCGAAATGTTGACTGATCGAGCTCGGGGACCACAGCTTTTCTGGGATAGGCAGATTCCCGCGGCTCCGGCAGCCTGACCGGCACTTGCTCAGCAGCGGGACGGCGTGCTTCCGCCAAGCCAGGGAGGTCCCCATGTCAGTTCCCCAAGACACCGAGCCTCAGCGACGTCCCGTCGGCCGGGGGGAAGACACACTCGGCGCCGAAGTGCCTGGGCGACACGACCTCCCGAATCGGGGGTTCGGTGCGTCCGTTCTCACCTGCGCCAGCGGGAGGGCAAGAGGCGGTCGTCCACGAGCAGGCTCATCCGCGTAATCGCGCGGATCCCGCCTCGAGACGATCGATCGCGGCGGCATCACGGCATCTTGATGAAAGGTGCAGGTTGTGCGGGTACAAGGTGGGCATGGCTGCGCTGCTCAAGCACCAGGAGACGCACCTCAGCTACCGCGCGGGCTGGCTGCGAGCCGCCGTACTCGGCGCCAACGATGGGATCTTGTCGGTCGCCAGCGTCGCGCTCGGAGTCGCCGCCTCCGGCGCTAGTCGCACTGCTGTCGCTACCGCAGGTATCGCCGCGCTGTCGGCCGGCGCGATGTCGATGGCCGCCGGCGAGCTCGTGTCAGTCAGCTCACAGCGCGACACCGAGAACGCAGATCTGGCGTTAGAGGCGCGAGAGCTGGCAGAAAACCCTGAGGGAGAGCTCCGAGAGCTGACCGGTATCTACAAAGGCCGCGGGCTCTCTCCCGAACTCGCGCGCCAGGTCGCCGAAGCGCTCACCGCCAACGACGCGCTCGCGGCGCACGCGCGCGATGAGCTCGCCCTCGACGAGGACCGGCGCGCACGGCCCTTCCAAGCTGCCGCCGCGTCGGCTGCCGCGTTTTCCTCCGGCGCGATCCTGCCGCTGATCGCCGCGATCATCCCCGGCAAGACGGCACGGCTGCCCATATGCCTCCTCGTAGCCACGATCATGCTGATCGTGCTCGGAGATCTCGGCGCGCGACTCGGCGGGGCACCCCGCACCCGTGCGGTGCTGCGAGTGACAGGTTGGGGGCTCCTCGCGATGGGCGTCACCGCTGGTGTCGGCGCCATCGCCGGCACGATCACAAGCTAATCGAGCAGCCGGCGTCGCTGCAGTGCCCGCCGGCGACGCACGCCCCCTTCCGGCTCAAGCACACCACTGGCCCGCCCTGCCGGAGGCGGTCGCCGCATTCCTGGCAGCCCGCGACCGATAGCGCGACGGCTGGCTCGAGGCAAGCGCTGCACGAACGAGGAGGTGACATGAACATCGAGTTCCTCTCGACCGTGGCGGTGAGCGCCCGACCCGCCCGCCAGTCGCAAGCTATACGTCGACGCCCTCGGGCTGCCGCTCAAGGGCAACAGCTGCTCGAGAACTCCGCGGCGACCGCGGCCGGGGCTCTACACGATCATCCTGATGTTCGGCCCCGTCTCCCGATCAGCAGTGCCGCCAGCAGCGCAGAGCCGAGCAGTTCGGCGAGCAGCCGTTGGCGAAGCGGTGGCCGGGTCTTGGTCATCGCCGGCAGTCTAAGCATTGACAATCATCACTTCAATCGATATTCGTCTCTATAAATGGCTGTCGATCTGGAACTGACCCCGAAGACCAAGCGTCCGGCTGGCGACGCGTGTGGTGAGCCCGTTGTGTATCCCGATGTCGCACGCGACCAGGCGGTCCGGATGGCAGCGCTCGCGAAAGCGCTCGGCGACCCGGTGCGGTTGCAGCTCGTCGACGTTCTGCGTAAGCATGCGGGGGAGGTGTGTGTGCGCGAGCTGGTGCCACTGTTTGATCTGTCGCAGCCGACGGTCTCGCATCACCTCAAGGTGTTGCGAGAGGCCGGAATCGTCGGCTCAGAACGTCAAGGGTTGTGGGCCTATTACTTCGTCATCTCCGACGCCCTCAAGGAGTTCTCCGCATGGCTGAGCTAGAGACCACCTGTTGCAGCCCGGCCGCGGAGGCCGGTTGCTGTGAGCCTTCTGAGAAGGCCGAATGCTGCGGTGAGACCAAGGGCGATGGTTGCGGCTGCGCGGCCGGCCAGCAGTCGACCGTCACGATCGCGGATGTCCGCGAGACGGTGCGCGAGAAATACGCCGCCGCCGCTGTCGCGGCGTCCTCCGGTGGTGGCTGTTGCGGTCCAGCGGATGAGCAGGGGGTGTTCGGTTCCTCCTTATATGCCGATACCCAGGAGGCTGGGGTCTCCGATGCGGCGCTCAACGCCTCGCTTGGGTGCGGGGTTCCGACCGCGGTCGCGGATCTTCATGTAGGGGAGGTCGTGCTTGACCTCGGCTCCGGCGCTGGTGCTGATGTGCTGATCTCCGCTCGCCGCGTCGGAGTGACCGGTCGGGCGATCGGGATCGACATGACCGATGAGATGCTCGAGCTCGCGCGCCGCAACGCCACCGAGGCGGGCGTGGAGAACGTCGAGTTCCTGAAGGGGTATCTCGAGGAGCTCCCGCTCCCGGACGCGTCAGTGGATGTGGTGATTTCCAACTGCGTTATCAGCCTCTCCGCCGACAAGCCCAAGGTTCTCGCCGAAGCCGCCCGGGTGCTGAAGCCCGGCGGACGGTTCGCGGTCTCCGACGTGATCGCCGACCCCGACATGGACGAGCAGACGAAGGCCGACATGCAGGCGTGGACCGGGTGCATCGCTGGCGCGCTGACCCGGGCTGAGTTTGCGGCGGCGCTGCGCGCCGCCGGCCTGGTCGACCTGGAGTTCCGCGAGACCCACCGGGTGCACGAGCACGCCGGCGCGGCGATCATCCGCGCGCGCAAATCCTAGACCCACTCAGCATCCGGCCTAGGGACCGAACGCCTGAGCGGCCTGCAGCCGGCCCTCCCACACGGCCTTGGCGCCGAGGTCGCCAACCTTGAAGACGATGAACGCGGACAGCAGCGCGAGCACGACGAGGAGAACGCGCAGAGCGAGGTATGTCGCCTGCGGGCCGAGTACGGAATCGGCGATGCCAAGGCCGGTCGGGTTGCCGCCCGAGATCCGATGCGCGGAGAAGGTGAGGATCAGGATCGCTGTGAACGCGACGAATGTGAATGCGAGGTAGTGCGCCCACTTCGAGTGGTCGCTGATGATCGCCGCGGTCTGGCCCTGGAGGTGCAGCGCGCCCTCGAGCGCCGCGCCGGCCTGCATCGCTAGGAAGATCGATGACATCGCGACGATCGCGCACAGGCACAGCAGCACTCCCAACTGCTGTTGCCAGCGCGGCCGGGCCACCACGGCCAGGGCGCCGAGTACGCTCAGCGGGATCAGCACGACCGGCACGTGGATGATCAAGGGGTGTGCCGGCAGGTTCCCGTAGATCGTCTTGATCCGAATCGCGAGCGTCACGAACCCGAGGAACGCGAGGCCTGTGAGCACGAATTCCGCGCGACGCCAATCCACGCCAGACCGTCGTCGCACTTCAGCGCTGTCAGTTGCCATCACACACCTCTCGTTGGACACGCCGCCGGTGCGGGCGCACGGAGGCAGAAGCTAGGGGCCGGCCGCTGGAGGCACAACCGTCCTCGGGGTGATCTTCGTTGCGACTGAGGTATGACTTGCTCTGATGCATATCGTCGCCTCGTTCGGCGGTCAGTGCGGCAATGGCGCGCCGGCCAGCGCCGCTATGACACCGACCGCGCCGGCGCTCAGCAGCGTTTGGACGACGCCTCGCTTGAGTACAAGCAGGGCGAGCAGCGCGGCGGTGAGGATCCCGAACTGCCAAGCCTCTCGCAGGGCTTCGGCGAGAACGACTGCGGCGCCTGCGATCGCGCCGATCGCGGCCGGACCCGCGCCGCTGAGGAACGCCTTCGCTGCTGTGTTCGTTCGGATCTGCTCAAACCGCGGGCCGCCGAGCAGGATGAACGAGAACGACGGCGCGAACGCGACCGCGGCGGCGATCACGCCGCCGGCGAGGCCGTGAGCGGCGTAGCCGACGGCGGCGACAGTCGCGACGACCGGACCGGGCGTAATCTGTCCCAGCGCGACGGCGTTCAGGAACTGGGCATTGGTCATCCAGTGGGAGGTGTGAACGGCGTCGCCGTGCATCAGCGGGATGATCACGAACCCGCCTCCGAACGACAGCGCCCCGACCTTGAACGCGGTCCAGCACAGTGCACCGATCCCGCCGACAGACACTGCGCCAGGGATCACGAACACCAGCGGTCCACCGGGCAAGCCGCGACGCTCGATCACGACCTCAAGCAGCCCGCAGCCCAGGAGTGCGAGCACGAGGTAGGGGCCGAGCAGCGCGGCCGCGCCGATCCCGACGACCAGGTAGGCGCCCCACCGGACCACTCGGGCACGATCTGACCGGACCCGCGCAAAGCTCGGCGCGAGCAGTCCGTGGGCGGCGTGCATCGCGACCGCAGCAACGGCCGCGCCCGCGCCAGCACCAGCGCCGCGGATCCACAGCGGCGGGGTGTGTGCAAGAAACACGAGCGACAGCGCGAGGATCAAGATGACCGCCGGGGCGATGAACCCGAGGCCACCGACGATCACGCCGGCTGGACCAGCGACGCGGTAGGCGCAGAACAACGCCAACTGCGTCGATGCCGGGCCTGGGAGCAGTCCGCAGGCCGCGTTGGCGTCCTGGAACTCGCGGGCATCCAGCCACCCCTTGCGATCAACAGCGAGCTTGCGCAACAGCGCGATGTGTGCCGGCGGGCCACCGAAACCGGTGACGCCGATCCGTGTCCACTCATTGGCGATCACCCTCAGCGGCACCCGCCCTGCCCCTTCGGCCGACGCGGCGCTCACGCCGCAGCCTCTTGCTCGGCGTCGATCCTCGCGAGGAAGAACCGGATGCGGACCTCCAGCTCGGCGAGGGTGTCCACGAACGCCGCGTAGGTCTCCTCGTCGGTAGCTCCTGTCCGGGAGGGGTCGGGCACGCTCCAGTGGATCACGGCAGGGTGCTCGGGAAATTCGGGGCACACCTCCCGCACCGCGTAACCGTGGTCCGAGCCAGCGGAAGAGGGCAGCGCGGGTAGATAGCCTCCAACGATTGCGGAAAGCTTGCCGCGCCACACTCGCCCCCCGATCGAGGGCGGTTATCGGCCCCGTGAGAGCGGTTCACCACGAACCCGGAACCTGTAAATTTGCAGGCAGATCAGGCTAAGCTTCATCCTCAGAGTTCGGGTTCGAATCCCGGTAGCGGTACTCGCTTTATACCTGCAAATAAGCATTTTCAAGGGAGCGAAAGCTACCGTTGGGGGCAGGAAAGCTACCGTTGGGGGCAGGGCAGAGCGGGCCCGGGAAGCGTCATCGCCGCGCTGTTCGGACGTGTCGTCGCGAGCGCGGGAGCGGCGGCGCTCGCCGGACTGCTGCTCCTCGCAGCCCTCGGGCTGCGTCTCTACGCTCGGCACTGGCCTCGCTCGCTGCTCGCAGTCGAGTCGGCCGCTCGGAGGACGAGGCCGCGCCGGCTCAAATGCGCGTGTGACGAGCCATGCAGGCGTGGCCGGAGCGTCCTCGCGCTCGGCCAACTGCTCCGCCGTGTCAAAAGGTGCGTCCGGGGTACCTCTGAGGTGCGGCACTGCGAGATAGGAGGAGAGATGACGGCTTCCGACCCCCACCGTGTGGTAGCCGACTCCGCGGAGCGGGACGGGCGACGGGCATGAGCTTCGCCGCCACCGACGCCACAGCTGTGGGCAGGTCCCGTTGGACGCGTCTGATCCCGGTCGCGATCGTGGTCTACATCATCTCGTTCATGGACCGGACCAACATCGGGTTCGCGTTCGACAACATGGGAAAATCGCTGCATGTCACCCTGACGGACACGGGGCTGGCCGGCGGGATCTTCTTTATCGGCTACCTCGCCCTCCAGTTCCCCGGGGGTCACCTCGCCGAGCACTGGTCGGCGAAGAAGTTCGTGGGCATCATGATCCTGGTATGGGGCGTGTTCGCCATCCTGACGGGGCTGGTGCAGAACTACGCCGAGCTGCTCATCGTCCGCTTCTTCCTGGGGGTAGCCGAGGGCGGGATCTGGCCGGCGATCCTCGTCCTGATCTCGCACTGGTTCCCAGCCAGGGAGAGGGCGCGCGCGTACGCCTTCTGGATCATGAACATCGCCATCGCGTCGATCATCACCGCCCCCCTGTCGGGCTGGATCCTGTCCTGGGGCAACTGGCGCTGGCTGTTCATCATCGAGGGCGCCTTTCCGTTCTTGGTCGCCGCCCCGCTCTGGTTCTGGCTGGCGGCCGACACGCCCCGCAGCGCCTCCTGGTGCACGCCTGAGGAGCGCGATTACATCGAGCGCGCGCTGGTCGAGGACGCCGCCGGCGCGCCGGAGAAGGGCAGCTACCGAGACGTGCTTCGCAACGCCGTGGTCTGGAAGCTGGTCGTGGTGTACTTCCTCATCCAGCTCGGCTTCTACGGGCTCACCCTGTGGCTGCCGCACGAGATCAAGCACATGATCGGCGGCGGCTACCTCACGGTCGGGTGGGTCACCGCGATCCCATACGGCCTGGCGCTCGTCGGCCTCTGGCTCAACGGGCACTTGGCCGACCGCACGGGGCGCTACCGCGTGCACGTGTTCATCTCGGTGATCATCGCGGCCGTGGCTCTGGTGCTGTCGGTGTCGGTCGGAACGGTGGCCGCGCTCTCGATCGCCTTCCTCAGCATCGCGATGATGGGCGCCCTGGCCTACGATGGCCCGTTCTGGGCCAGCGCCTCCCGCGTAGTCCCGATAGCCCTGGCCGGAGGAGCCATGGGGCTGATCAACGCGCTCGGCAACCTCGGCGGCTTCGCCGGCCCCTACCTCGGTGGTTGGCTGCAGGACCACAGCGGGGGGAGCTTCCTGACGACGTCGATCGTGCTCGCGGTCGCACTCGCGCTGGCGGGGATCGTCATGCTCTGGGTCGGCCGCGATGGCGACAAGCCGCGTGCGCAGCCCGCCGAAGGGGCTCAGTCGAGGCGACGCCCCGCCGCTTCGGAAGCCTCCGGGCGGGTGGGCTCACGCCTCGGGATGCCGGCGTCCAAGCACTGAGCTCGAGAAGGGCTCTCCCCTTGGAAGCTTGAGTCCGCGGTGTTCAGGGGGGCGAGGTGTTCGCCTCTGCCGTGCTGCCGCCCGGTGCGCCCTCCGCGTCTCAGTGCGGAAGTCCGTGCTCCTCGATGAACAGCTGGATCGCGATGCCGCGAAATCGGCAGCCCCGAGGCCAGCATCCTCGCTGCCCGAGTCGGCCACAAGCAGCCACGCGGCGCCGCGGCGGCGGACGCCCGTCTGCGTGTGAAGGGCCGGGCTCGCAGCGCGCAAGGCAACGACCCCCGAATTTCGCCCAAACGGAGCCTTACCTCGCTTTCAGTGGCACGCGCCACCGGGGGGCAGGACGTCGGCCGTCTGCTGCTGGGAGCGGTTTCGGCTTACTCCACGTGCCGGAAGGACGTCGCTCGGCCGGCTGCGACCGATCGACACGTGCTCAAGCGGCTACGCGGGATCGTTGAAGCCACTGAGGTCGCCGGATCGAGTCAGCGGCCAAGCGGCGGCTGACAGCAGGGTGGCGGCGGTGACGAGCCCGGCGATGGACTCGATCGCGTGCCTGCCGCCCCCGGCCAGACCGACCACGAGGGCGGCCACCGCGCCGAGGACGATGATCGCCCCGACGAGGTAGTAGAAGCGGGCGAACAGCGGTCCGAAGCCCAGAAAGTGCACGCCGACCACTGCAGCGATCCAGACCGCGACGTACGCGGGGTGGCCGGTGCCGTTCAGCAGCACCGAGCCGGCGACGATCGCGATCACCTCGAGGACCACGATGAGACGGTAGCCGCGAGAGGCGAACATCGAGAAGCGTTCGATGGGTGCGATGCGTCGCAGGCGGAACGCGCGGACGAGGATGATCGCGCCGAGCAGCACCGTCACAGCCCGCACCACGCCTGCCACGGCGCCCGTCAACCCCGACGCCCCCCACTGCGCCCAGCCGATGCCGAAGATGGCGGCGATGATCACCCCGCTGAGCGCCTGCCGATTGATCGTCGGCCGCTCCATGGCGCGGATCATCTCACGCCGGGCACCTGCCCGGGTCGCCGTATAGGCGAACGGGAGGGCGCCCCTCTTGTTGGGCATCAGTCCTGCATTCACCTTATCCGAGGTTGCCCGAGGTGCGGACGGGGCTACCGGTCAGACGTTGGTTGGACTGCCGTCCTGTCTGAGGCGGATCTGGTTGCCGTCGGGATCGACGACGGTGGCGAAAGGTGCCGCCGGTTTGGAGTGTGGGCGGGGCGAGGAAGCGGACGCCACGGTCGCTCAAGGTCTCGTCGTCGGCCTCCAAGTCGTCTGAGTCGATCACGAGCCCGCGCCGCGAGCCAGGCGGCATCTCGTCAAACCAGGTCACCAGGGTTAGCGACGCCTGACCGCCGCGCCGCCCGACCTGGATCCAGCGCAGCTCGTCGCCGAACGTCGCCCCGGCGAGCAGTTCTCTCGACCCGCATTCCCGACGATGACCGACACCTCCACACCCATCCCCGGTACCTCGAGACGTTCGCCGCCCTGCTCGGTCGCGACCTGGCCGCGCTTGCGCGCGCGAGTTTGCGGCCAGATCATTACCCAGCCCCTCCTGCTGGTGTTCGTCTTCACCTACCTGCTCCCCAAGACGGGGATCAACCTTCGGCGCCTGGCAAGCGTCGTTCGCCGGACTACTCGTGTTCCCCCTCGCCTACCTGATCCCCGCCAGCAGCGTCCACGTCCACATCCAGAACCCGGCGCTCTTCATCGCCGTGATCCTCATCGCCAGCCTCCTATCAGCCAGCACCGGGCTCGTGTTCGGCTGCCTGATCCGCCCCAGGCGATCGGCGTGCTCACGGAACGTTGGTGATCCCGATCACCTTCCCGGGCTGCATCTACTACCCCGGGCCCAACTCGCGCACGTCCGCTGGGCGCAGATCGCCGTGCTCGCCAACCCGCGCGCCTACCTCACAGAGCCGATGCGCGCGGTGCTCACACCGACCGTCCACCACGTGGCCCAACCGCGTACCTCACGACCACGCTGCTCATGCTCGCAGCGATCACCACATTCGCCATCCGACTGTTCACCCGCCGCCTCCAATCATGACCGCGCTCGGGCACGCGGTGGTCGCTTCGCGGATAGCCGCCCCGGGAGTGTCCGCGTGGGGTGCCGGCGGAGTGAGGCTGATGCGCTTGCTACGGTATGCTCACCCGACTCGACGGTAGCGGATGTGGGTGGCCAGCGGCGAGTGGAGCACCTCGACCGGCTCGATCGCGAGCGCTGCCTCACCCTCGAAGATCCGTTCCCCTGCACCGAGCAGGACGGGAACGATGTCGATCGTCAGCTCGTCGATTACGCCGGCGGCGAGGGCCTGCCGGACGGTGGAGGCACCGCCCGCGATATCGACGCCGTCCTCGCCCGCAGTTTCACACGCCCGCGCGTACGCCGCGCCGAAGCCGTCGGTGACGAAGTGAAAGCTCGTTCCGCCTTGCATCTCGATCGGCTCGTGGGCGTGGTGGGTGAGTACGAACACCGGTGCGTGGTAGGGCGGCTCGGGCCCCCACCAGCCGCGCCAGTCCTCATCCCACTCGCCGCGGATCGGTCCGAACATGTTGCGCCCCATGACGTAGGCGCCGCGCGGACGCAGCAGCCAGCCCTTGGCTTTCTCGTCGGCGTCGTTGGCGCGTTCGTCGCCGAGGTGCCAGCCGTGGACCTCGCGACCGCGTTTGCCGAGCGGGTTCTCTCGGCTCTGATCAGGCCCGGCGACGAAGCCGTCCAATGAGATCGACATGTGGCAGGTGGTGTCCGTCATCGAGCAGCCTCCAGAGTCATTGCAGTTCGCAAGCAGCGGCACCCTAGACCAACTGTTTGCAATGCGGCGGTGGAGGTGATCGGCGACCGGTGGTCGCTGCTGATGCTTCGCGACGTGATGCTCGAGCGCAGGTCCACGTGCCTAGGCGCGCTGACACCTCGTGGACAGGGATGTCGGCCTCGAGCAGGTGGGTGGCCAACACCTCCTGCTCGATCGCGCCGACCAGCTCCGAGACCGCCTCGTCACCCTGGTCGAGAACCGACCACCCGAGGTCAGCCCAGCAGCCGCGCTCAGAGAGGACGCAATCGCCCTCGTCCAGGACAACGCACAGGTCTTTCAGACCATCACCGACGAGACGCGACGACGCGCCCACGACGGCCAAACCCCGAAGCAGATCGCCGCCGGACTGCGCCCGACGATCACCGCGATGCTCCGCGAACTCGACCAATGGCACCCGATCGCCGAACCACAGCAACACGGCGCATAGCCGCGATCGAGACTTCCTTCGGTCAAACAACGGCAGCCGAGTCACCGCCACGACTTCCCTGCTGATCGGAGTGCGCCGGTCGGCGCGCTACTCCGGGTGGTGGCAGACGGCCTCGATGTTGTTGCCGTCGGGATCAAGGACGAAGGCTCCGTAGTAGGTCGGGTGGTAGATCTCGCGTATACCCGGGCTGCCGTTGTCGGTCGCCCCGGCATCGAGCGCCGCAGCGTGGAAGGCATCGACAGTCGCGCGGTCGGGGGCCTGGAAGGCGACGTGGACGTTCTCGGTCGTCGGAGTGCGCTGGTCGGTGATCCAAAACCACGGCTTGCCGTCGCGGCCAAAGCCGCCGGTCCGGGGCATCGGCTCCATGAGCAGCGAGTACCCCAGCGGCGCGAGGGCTCGCTCATAGAAGCCGCGGCTGCGGTCGTAGTCAGAAACGTTGATCGCGGTGTGGTCGAGCATGGCCGTCCTTGATAGAAGTCAGGGTGGGGTGTTCATCCCGAGCAGGCGTCCCGCCTCGGCCAGAGGACAAGTGAATATCATCCCGCCGGTACGTGCTTGGCGAGGGGATCATCCTCGGGATATCCTTCACTGACCTTGACAGGACCAGAGATCGGATCCTGGGGAACGATCACGGTGCCCACTCGTGGTGAGAGCGGCCCGGGGGAGGTCGAGCTGGCGTTGGGTGGGGGTTCGGCCACCTTCATCGCCTACTCCGACGAGCCGCTGCAACAGGGGGTCCGGGTCGTTGTCATCGACGTTCGCCCCGGCCGCAAGATCGACGTGGCCCGGCTGCCCTGACGCACCCGGGCTTATCAGAAAGGACGATCGATGCTGGGAATCCGCGTACCTGATCCCGACGAGGCGATGCTGATCTCGGGCGGTAAAGGGGGAGCCGACGGCGCGCCGTTCCGCGTCGTGGTCGGCAACCGCAAGTTCGTGATGCCGTTCATCAACAGCGTCTCCTACCTCACGCTCGCCATGCAGGAGGCACAGGTGGCGGAGAGGTGCGTGACCAACCAGGGCATCGAGATCGTCGCCAAGGCGGTGTGCGCGTTCAAGGTCGCGGCCGACGAGCAGTCGATCATCAATGCCGGCCAGCGGTTTCTCTCCGACCAACAGCAGATGCCCAATCTCGTGGGGCAGATCTTCGCGGGACATCTGCGCTCGATCATCGGGTCGATGACGGTCGAGGACATCGTGCGCAACCGCCAGGCGTTGGCCACCGAGGTGCTCGATGCCTCCAAGGAGGAGATGGGCCGTCTCGGCTTGTTGGTGGACTCCTTTCAGATCCAGTCGATCGACGACTCGGGACAGGGCTACATCGCGGCAATGGCGGCACCCAACATCGCCGCGGTCCAGCGCGAGGCCGCGATCGCCCAAGCCCGGGCTGATCAGGCGGCGGCCGAGGCCAAGCAGGAGTCGCTTCGCCAGCAGGCTCAGTACGAGCGTGAGACCGCGATCGCGCGCGCCAAGAACGAGGCCGAGGTCAACAAGGCCACGGCCGATGCCGACCGCACCAGCGCGATCGCCAACGCGGAGGCCAAGCAACAGGTCGCCCAGGCCCAGGCGCAGGCCGACCAGGCGGGCCCGCTGGCAGAGGCCGAGGCGCAGCGGGCGGTGTTCCAGGCGCGCACCGCGGCCGCGACCAAGCAGGCGGAGCTGCGCGAGCAGGAGCTCGTCTCCGAGCGCGTCAAGCCGGCGCAGGCCGACGCGGAGTCCACCCGGATCAGGGCCCAGGCCGAAGCCGAGGCCACCAGGCTGCAGGCCGCAGCCGCGGCATCGAATGATCGCGTCGCGCTCGAGCGCATGATCATCGAACAGCTGCCATCACTGGTCAACAACGCGGGGACATCACTGGCCCGAGCGAACGTCACCGTTCTCAACGGCTCCGACGGGCTCTCGCAGGTCGCCGCGGGGCTCGTCACCCAGGCCCTCGCCATCTACAACGAAGCCCGAGCCGGACTCGTCACCAACGGTAGACCGGTCGATGGCGCAGCCGCGGACACGGCGGCCCCGGCGGACGGGACGCGGGAGACCCCCGCGAGGAAGGAGCCCATGTAGAGCGGCTGCAGTCGCTGCGCGAGCTGCCTGACCGCGGCCTCGAGCGTGCCGGAGTTCGATCCGGACGGCGCCGTCGAGAAGCGGCGCTGCCACTCGTCGCGTCGGCGATTGAGCTCCTGTACCTGATCAGCAGCGACCGAGCCGGGTCAGCGCCTGGCCAGGCGTCGTCCGCTCGCGGTCGGCGCCGGCGTGTACGCGATCCCGTAGTGGCGGTAGAGATCGTTCTCGTCGTCTGCGGCCAGCCCGGCGTCCTGATCGATATTGGGCGCGTCTTTGACCTGCTCCTTGGAGGCGGCGATCCGCAGGCCGTCCGGGGAGGCGGTGGCGCCGGTCAGCGGCACGAAGGTCAGGTGCTTGCCGATCAGCCCCTCCTTGACCGAGCCGAACATCGGCTGCTCGGTCTCGGTGTCGACGTAGATGTCCTCGAGCTTGCCGATCTTGTCGCCGTCGCGATCGACCAGCTCTCGACCACGCCAGTCAGCGAGATTGTCCACTTCCACCATTGGCTGGGCTCCTTGCATCGCGGGATGGGACGGTCCTGTCAGACATACTGCCGGGGGGCGAGGTCTGAGGGCCCCTCGGCCCCACCAGGTCGCGGCGGTGCCCGTTCCGTCCGCGCTGCCGGCCACGACGTCACACGAACTTGGGGTACAGCGACATGCCGCCGTCGACGACGATCGTGGTGCCGGTCACGTAATCGGCCTGCGCTGACGCCGCCCACGCCACCGCGGCGGCGATCTCGTCGGGCTGGCCCATCCGTCCGAGCGGGATCTCGGACTCGACGGCGTGCTTCTGCTCGGGATCGTCGAGCACGAACTGGTTGATCGGGGTGACGATCGCCCCGGGCGCGACGTTGACGAGCCGGATCCGCTTGGGGGCCAGCTCCCGGGCGGCGGTTTCCATCAGGAGCTTGATCGCGCCCTTGCTCGCGCAGTAGTGCGCGAAGCCCGGCCAGGGGATGAACTCGTGGACGCTTGACATGTTGACGATGGTCCCTCCGCCCGCGGCGGCCATGATCTTGCCTGCCTCCCGGATGCACAGGAACGCGCCCGTGAGGTTGGTCTGGATGACCGCGCTCCACAGGTCGAGCTCCATCTCGAGCAGCGGGGCCTGCTTTTCGATGCCGGCGTTGTTGACGAGCAGGTCCACGCCGCCGAGCTGGTCGTGAGCCCGGGTGACCATCCGCTTGACGTCGTCCTCTGAGCCGACGTCGCCCTGGACCGCGATCGCGCGGGGCGCTCCGTCAGACCGGATCTGCTCGGCGAGCGCCTCGGCGTCGGAGGCCTCCTTGGCCGAGTAGTAGTTGATGCACACGCTGGCGCCCTCGGCGCCGAGGCGCTCGGACGTCGCCTTGCCGATCCCGGTGTTGCCGCCGGTCACGATCGCCTTGCGTCCTTCGAGCAACATGTCAGAACCTCCTGTGGCCGTGGGTGAGCGTCCGTTACCCTCGCGCGCGGTCGCCGAGCGTGCCGTGGCGCTGGCGCTCGATGTTGAGCGCCGCGGTGATCAGCGCCAGGTGGCTGAACGCCTGCGGGTAGTTGCCCAGCATCTCGCCGGTGTCGGGGTCGATCTCCTCCGCGAGCAGGCCGAGCGGCGAGCTGCAGGACAGCAGGTGCTCGAAGCGCCGTTGGGCCTCCTCGAGCTCGCCGGCGTGCGCGAGCCCGTCGACCAGCCAGAACGCGCACATCGTGAACGTGCCCTCGCCACCCGACAGGCCGTCGTCGGTGTCGCCGGGGTCGTAGCGACGCATCAGCGGGCCGATGCTCAACCGCTCGTCGACGGCGTCGATCGTGGAGCGCAGGCGCTTGTCCTGGACGCCGAGGAAGCCGATCTGGGGCAGGCGCAGCAGCGCCGCGTCGACGGTGTCTGAGCCGAAGGACTGCGAGAACGCCCCGAGCGTCTGCGACCAGCCGCGCGTCATGGTCTGCGCGCGGATCTGGTCGCGCGCCTGCTGAAACGCGGCCGTGTCGAGCTTGCGGTCATGCTTGCGGGCGATCTTCAGCGCGCGGTCGACGGCCACCCAGCACATCGCCTTGCTGTAGGTGTAATGGCGGTTCTCGCCGCGGACCTCCCAGATCGACGCGTCGGGATCCTGCCAGTGGTCGATCGCCAGCTGTGCGACGTGGCGCAGCTGCACCCACAGCCGCTCGGATATCTCGCCGCCTCGCCTGGAGTACAGGTAGGCGGCGTCCAGCAGCTCACCGTAGGTGTCCAGCTGCTTCTGGCCGGCGGCGTCGTTGCCGGTTCGCACCGGCGCCGAGCCGCGGTAGCCCAACAGGTGACCGAGTTCCCGTTCGGCGTCCGAGGAGCTGCCATCCAGCGTGTAGAGGTTCTGAACCTGGGCGTCCAGGCCCACGCCGGTCAGCCAGCCGAAGAAGTCGTGCGCCTCCTCGTCGTAGCCCAGGCCGAACAGCGCGTAGAGGATGAACGACGAGTCGCGCAGCCACGTGAAGCGGTAGTCCCAGTTGCGCGGACCGCCGATCCACTCGGGCAGGCTCGTGGTCGGCGCCGCGACGAGCGCCCCGGTGGGCGCATAGCTCATCAGCTTCAGCGCGAGCGCCGAGCGGATGACGTGCTGGCTGTAGGGCCCGGCGTAGTTGCAGCGCTCCGCCCAGGTCCACCAGAAGTCCTGGGTCTCGCGCAGCAGCCGGCGGGCGTGGCGCAGATCGCCGACCCCGTGGCCGCATCGACCGGGCTCGTTGACCGTCAGCCCGATCGCGACCACCTCGCCCGCCGCGACCTCGATCGTCTGCTCGACCCCGGTCAGCGCCACGCTGGCCGTGAGGCAGTAGTGGTGGTCGGGGCCGTCGCCGTGCAACCGCCCGTCGGAGGGCCGCAGCGGGTTCTCGGCGCGGGCGTAGTCGGGACGCAGGTCCACCCGCTGGGAGAAGCGCACGGTTCCGGCCAGCCCGGTCACCAGCCGGACCAGGCGCGGCTGGTCGTGCGGCCGCGCGTGCTGTTTGATCGTGCCCGGCTCGATCGGCATGAAGTCTCGGATGCACGCCCGTCCGGAGTCGGTCTCGAAGATCGTCTCCAGCACGTTGGTCTTCTCCCCGTAGCGCTGCCACGAGCGGTGGGAGCCGACCGGCGCGAGCTCCCACGCGCCGCCCGTGCCGGCGTCGAGCAGCCGTCCGAACAGGCTGGGGCTGTCAAACCGCGGCAGCGAGCACCAGTCCACGCTGCCGTCGACGCCCACCAGAGCCACCGAGCGACAGTCGCCGACCAGGCCGTAGTCCGCGATCGGCAGATAGCCGTCGCAGCGCGCGCTCACGATCGGCTCCCGGGATCGCGCGAGTGCACCGGGCTGCTTTGCACTGCGCTACGGGGCTGAGAGGCAGGTCGCCGCCGATCGCGCCCGTCGTGGGCTGGGCTGCGCGCTGCGCCCGGGGCGGCCGGCGCTACGCCCCGGGCGCCACCGCCCGGGGCGGCCGGCGCTACGCCCCGGCCGCCACGGTTGCACGGGTCGATGCTCAGAGCCCGAGCTTGTCGCCGAGGTCTCCCTCCAGTTGTCCGGGGTCGATCCCCGCGTTCTGCAGCAGATCCTGGTGTTGGTCGGTATCGACCTGGTCGGGCAGCTGCTGATCGGCCTGATCGGCCTGATCGTGGTCGCCGCGGTCGTGCAGCATCTGGAGGATCTGATCCTTCGGTATCTGCATGTCGTCTCTCCTGTGGTGGAACTCCGGGTGAGTTGTGGATGATGCGATGGACACGTTTTACGTATCTGCCCGACGCCGGGGATCGTGCAGGCCGGCGTCCTCGAGCAGGGCCGCGATCAGGGGCTCGTATCGACCCTGTTGCAGATCGTCGAGCGGATGCCGGGTATGACGCAGCAGCGCCTGGTAGGGCAACGAGAACGCTGCTCGTTGGGCGAGGAGGCGACGTTGCGCGTCATCGGAGAAGCCTGCGAGGACCCGAACGGCGGCGGTCATCCGTCGGACCTGCGCGATTCGGCCGGGCAGAAACCAGGCGACCAGCAGCCCGCCGGGCACGAGGAAGAGCGTCCAGCCGATCAGATCAGCGGCCGTGGCGATCTCCTGGTTGGCGTGGCGCGCGGTGCGCGCCACGCTCGAGGGGCCGCTCTCGCCGGCGCGCAGACCTCGCGCGAGCTGCCCCCCGATGAGGGGTAGGCCCGCGACTGCTCCGGCGGCCGTCCCCAGGCCGCTATGGACCGACTGGCTGGCCTGCTCGACGCCGGTGCCAAGTTGCTGCAGACCGGCGATGTCGTCGTGCGCCGCGCGGGCGAGAGCGGCCAAGAGCACCAGGCAGCCCAGCACGGCGAGGTCTCGGGCGAGGGTGCGAATCCTCGCCGCGGCCGTATCCGGATACAGGCGAAGCGTCACGCCGGGACGCACGCGATCGTGCGGCGCCGCCGCGGCGCTCACGCGTCGGTCGGCTCGCGCCGTCGGCGGCGAAGGCGGGAGCGCGATCGCGACTGGGCTCCGAGCTCCCCGTCGCCATCGGCGGCGGTCGTCTCGTCTCGAGTGCCGGCCGGGGCGGGTTCCCGCCGAGCCCCGTAGCCGGCGTCGTCGTCCGCGACGGTCTTGCGACGGCGTGGAATCATGGTGTTGAACAGCAGGATCGCCGCGCAGACGCCCCAGCCGAGCTTGGTGAAGCCGTTCGCCGCCGCCATGCCGAGCACGTTCCCGCTGATCAGCGCGATGATCGCGGCGGCCCCCAGGGCGATGGCCACGATCAGGCTCATCGTCTTGGCCAGCAGATGCTGAGCGGCGCCGAACAGCAGCAGGCCGCCGGCAGCGGCGGTCAGCATCCCCGTCCAGCCGTTGGCGCCGAAGATGCCGAGAAAGACCTTGCCCTTCCCGGGCGCGCTGCCATTCGGAAACGCCGAGAACTTGGGAAAGACGTGCTGCTTGTAGAGGAAGTACAGGCCGGCGACCAGCAGGATCGTCCCGAGGACGAGCGCCGGCCCGCGCGCGAGGCTGATCCCCTTCTCGCGATGTGTGTTGCGGTCATCTGTGGGCACGAGCCCGGACCTCCCGAGGAATCGAAGGTGGATGGGTGCCCGAGTCGGTGGGCCATGGCTCTGCCGGCGCACGGACCGGGTGACCCTCGAGCGCACAGCGCGGCTCGTGCATCGATCATGCAGACCGTCCGCGGTGCGATTCGGTTACAGAACTTCCCTCCGGGGAGCTGGTGTAACTAAACGACCGTGACCTGAGTCCTTCTCTCTGCTGCTCGCGCTTTCCGCCCAGCCGGAGGCTGATGCGGACGCGCGGATGGCGCATCCAGATGCCGTTGCGACGTGCCGACATAGATCAGAGCCTGGTCGAGCGGTCCCTGGCGGGTGATCTGCGCGCCTTCGAGGCTCTCGTCGAGCGCCATCGGGGGGTGGTGTACCGGGTGGCCAGCCGGATCGTCGGCGCCGATGCCGCCGAGGACGTCAGCCAGGACGCGTTTCTGCGCGCCTACCACCGGCTCGATCGCTTCCGCGGCGAGGCATCATTTCGGACCTGGCTGTTGCAGATCACCACCAACGCCGCTTTGACCCACCTCAGCCGTCGACGCGACGAGTCCACCGACGATCATGCCGTCGCCGACGAGGCCGTCGATCGCGACGCCAGTCGCCAGCCGGTGACCGAGCTCGAGCGGCGCGAACGTCAAGCGCGGCTGGAGCTCAAGCTGCGAGGGCTGCGCCCGGACTATCGCAGCCTGCTCGTGCTCAGGGACCTCGAGCAGCTCTCCTACGAAGAGATCGCCCAGACGCTCGACATGCCCCTGGGCAGCGTCAAGGGCCGTCTGCACCGAGCCCGCGGCGAGCTGATCGACATCCTGCGCAACAACACCTACGACTGGGAGCTGCCGGCATGAACGGTCCAGATCCACCTGACGAACTCTCCCCGGCAGAGCGGTCGCTCGATCGACACCTCGAGCTCCTGCGGGCGGATCCCCCGACGCCGTCGACGGAGCTGGTGGCTCGAGTCATCCATGCGGCCCGCTGGCAGCGGGCGCTGCGTCATCCGCTGCTGGCGGTCAGCGCGATCGCCGGCGTGATCCGCGACGGCATGCTCCTGTTGTTCGGCGCGTCCCCGCGACGATGACCCCCCTCGCCTCCTCGGTCCTCGATCAGGCGGGTCGCCAGCTGGGGGGCTTTCTGCCCCGACTGGCGGGAGCCGTCGCGCTGCTGGTGGTGGGCCTGTTCGTCGTCTGGCTGCTCACGCGCATCCTGACCGAGGCGCTGCGGCGCGGCGGGGTGGACGGGATGGCGGACCGGGCCGGCATCAACCGCGTGCTGGCGCAGGCGGGGCTCGGCAGCTCGCTGGCGAGGGTGGTCGGGCGCGCGCTGCGACTCGCGCTGGCCATCGTGATCATCTTCGCGGCGCTGTCGCTGCTGGGCCTGCAGTTCCTCTCCGACTCGCTGAACAAGGGCATCCAGGAGCTTCCCAAGCTCTTGATCGGCGCCGCGCTCGTCCTCGTCGGGGTCGTGTTGGCCGGCGCTGTCCGCGAGCGCGCCCAGCGGCTCGGCGACCAGATGGATCTGCCCGTCCCGCTGGGGCGGATCGCGCAGATCACCGTGTTGGCGATCTTCGGCATCGTCGCCGCGGCCCAGATCGCGATCTCCACGTTGGTGCTGCTGCTGCTCGTCGGCCTCCTCCTCGGCGGAGTGGTCGCCACGTTCGCCCTGGCCTTCGGCCTCGGCGGCCGCGAGGTCGCTCGCTCACTGAGCGCGGGGCGCTACGTGCGCCACAGCTATCGGGAGGGCGAGGTGATCGGCTTCGGTGACGTGCGCGGCACGGTGACCGCGATCGAGCCCGCCTCGACGCTGCTGGATGTCGGGGATGGCCGGACGGTCCGCGTGCCCAACCACCTGCTGCTGGAGAGCGTCGTCACGATCTATCCCGATCGCGACGAGCTCGGGCAGTGACCGTCAAGCGTCGGTGGTGCGAGTGGCCGCCGCCGAGGATCTCGTCCGACTCGAGGTCGGCCGGCCTTGCGGAGCCAGGACGAGCAGGGTCGCGTCGTCTTGCAATGGCGCGGCACCGTGGTTGATGATCGCCTGCTCGATGGCGTTGACGGTCGCCGCCGGCGACGAGCTGCTCGCCTGCGCGGCGGCCGTCCGGATGCCGCGCAGTCCGAAGGGAGAGCCGTTCTGCGCCCGGCGCTCGATGACCCCGTCGCTGTAGAGGATCAGACGTTGATCGTCGGCGATCCGCAGCCTGTTGATCGTCCAGGCGTCCGTCGGGCCTCGGATTCCGAGCGGGGAACCGGCCGAGGCTGACAACGCGGTCAGCGTTCCGTCGGCGTCGACGATGGCCGGCGGGGGATGGCCGCAGTTGATCCAGCTGAACGTCGCGCTCGGCCCATGCCAGCGTCCGACGATCGCGGTGACCACCGATCCATCGTCATTCACCGCCCGAACGGCCTCGTCAACGGCTCCGACGGCCTCCTCGTGGGTGGCGTCATTGCGTCGCGCGGCTCGAAGCGCGCCGAGCGCGAGCGCGGCCAGACTCGCAGCCCGTGGACCGATCCCGGTCGCGTCGGCGACGGCGAGCCAGCTGCCGTCGAAGTTCTCGGCGTAGTCGAACCAGTCACCACCGACGTCGTAGCCGGGGAGCACGTTGCCCGCCAGCGAAGCGCCGTTGATCTGGGCGATCCGGGGCGGCAGGAGGTCCTGCTGCATCTCGCCGGCGGCGGTGATCGGCTTTCGCCCCCGACACTGAGCCAGCACATCCGAGCATCCCTCCGCCGGTCCGATCGCCGACGCCGCCTGGTGGGCCAACTGCGCCAGTTCCGCGGGGTCGGCACCGACCGCCAGCAGGAGGCCGATCGCACGACCGCGCAGGAGGATGGGCGACGGGACGCACCCGGGCAGCTCCTCGGCCACGCTGCGACGCAGGTTGGCGAGCCCCTCCAGAGGGATCTCCGGGCCGACGGCCAGAGGCGCCGTCAGCTCGGGGGGGAAGTCCGGTGAGCCGGCGAATCGCCGCAGGCGCGATCCGTCGATGTCGACGAGATACAACGCCGCGGAGGCGACTCCGGACAATCGTCGAGCCTCGGCGACGATCTGCTCGCCCACCAGGTGCGGCGGGATCTCGTCCAATACGGCGGCGGCGTCGACGGGCCCGCGACCGTCCTCGCCGCGGGTGGGGCTCGCGTCGGGTGTCGAGCTGCCGTCATGTTGATCCTGCGCTTGGCGGCGCGCCACGCGCAGGAGGTCGTTGCGACTCGAGAAGTGGCGATAGACGGTCGCGCGAGCGATGCCGGCCGCGACGGCGATCTCGTCGATGCTCGGGCTCGGGTCGTCCTCGAGCAGGCCCGCGGCCGCGGCCACGATCCGGCTGTAGTTCAGCTCGGCATCGGCGCGACGCCGGCGCATGCTGCACGGCTCCGGCGCCATCGCGACCCGCGGCGAGTCCCGAGCAGGGGCTGGCTCATCGATCTTCATCGCACGGTCCCATCAACTGAGATGTAGAGCATAGGCGATCTCAAGCATCCAGGATCCGATGTCTCCCCAACGCGTTGTCGCTGCACCCTCGCATTATCTAGGACGAGATCCGAAATGTTTTGTAACCGATCCGGCGGACAGGGGGTCAAAAGAGGACAAACCATGCACATCGTGTCGCCGATCGGCGACCCGTCCTCGGGGAAGAAAGACAATGCTCGCCTCCATCCAAGTCGCCCAGAGCCTGCAGAAGGCGCTGAACGGCTTTCTCGGCTTCATCCCGAACCTGATCGGGTTCCTGGTGATCCTGATCATCGGGTTTCTCATCGCCCGGGCGGTCAGGAAGATCGTGACCGTCCTGCTGCAAAAGGCCAAGCTCGACCACGCGCTGCACTCCGGCCAATCCGGCCAATACGTGGAGCGCATCAGCCCGGGAGCCAGCCCCTCGGCCCTGATCGCCGGGGTGGTGTTCTGGCTGATCTTCCTCTTCGTCCTCTCGGCCGCGATCGGAGCGCTGAAGATCCCGGCGGTCACGGCGTTCATGAACACGGTGCTCGGCTACCTGCCCAACGTGATCGCCGCGGTGATCATCTTCGTGATCGCCGGCGCGATCGCGGGCGCGGTCGGCGCCGCGGCCGCGAAGCTGATGGGCGACACCCCGACGGGCAAGATCGTCGGCACGGCCGTTCCCGCGCTGGTGATGGGGATCGCGATCTTCATGGTCCTCAACCAGCTGAAGATCGCCCCCGCGATCGTGAATATCACCTATATCGCGCTCATCGGCGCGGTCGCGCTGGGCGCAGCACTGGCGTTCGGCCTCGGCGGGCGCGACGTCGCCGGCCAGATGCTGCGTCAGGCCTATGAGTCGGGGCAGCAGAACCGCGAGCAGGTCAGAGCCGATCTGCAGACCGGCCGCGACCGGGGGCGCCGGCACGCCGAGGCGGCCCGGGACCGCGTGTCGGGCGACCGCCCAGACGGCCAGGGCGAGGAGGGGGCGGTGCGCCGGTAGCCAGACCGGTCGCCAGCAGGTCGGTCGCCGTCAGCGGCCGCAACCGATCGAGGCCAAGACGAATTTCCCAACCGCAGACCAACCACGGAGAACAGACATGCCCAACGAGATGTCAGACGCCTATCAGTGGCACGGCCGCACGATGTTCGACAGCGCCGGCGAGAAGATCGGCAAGATCGACGAGATCTACGAGGACCCGGAGACCGGCAAGGCGGAATGGGCCACGGTGAATACCGGCCTCTTCGGCACCAAGTCCAATTTCGTACCGCTCGCGGGCGCCACGACCTCGGGCGAGGACGTGCGTGCTCACGTGACCAAGGCGCAGGTCAAGGACGCTCCCGGCGTCGAGGCCGCCGGCGAGCTCTCCGAGCAGGAGGAACAGCACCTGTTCGAGCACTACGGGGTGCCCTACACCCAGGAGGGATCGACCACGGCTCAGGGCGCGCCCCAGGCGGGCGAGCCCGCCCGCGGGCGCCAGGCAACCGCCGATCGGACGGACGAGTATGCCGGCGGGCGCCAGGAGACCGTCGGTGAGACGGGCGAGTATGCCGGCGGGCGCCGGGAGACCGTCGGTGAGACGGGCGAGTATGCCGGCGGGCGCCGGGAGACCGCCGGCCGTGGCGGTGAGGGACACCGTGAGCGTTCGGGAGAGCGCGGGGTCGAGGGGCACGATGTGTCGGGTCCGACCACCGACGAGGCGATGACCCGTTCCGAAGAGGAGCTGCGGGTCGGCACCCAGCGGCGCGAGGCCGGCCGCGCGCGGCTGCGCAAGTACGTGGTCACCGACATGGAGACGCGCACGGTCCCGGTCCAGCGCGAAGAGGTGCGCGTCGAGCGCGAGCCGATCACCGAGGCCAACCGCGAAGCGGCGATGGCCGGCGGCGAGATGACCGATGAGGAGCACGAGGTCGTCCTGCACGAGGACGAGGTGCTCGTCGACAAGCACGCCGTGCCCAAGGAGCGCGTCGCACTTGGCAAGGACGTCGTGACCGACGAGCAGCAGGTCACCGAGGAGGTCCGCAAGGAGGAGATCGACACCGAGGGCCTGGAGGCCGGTGAGCGAGGGGGTCGCCGAGGCCGCTGAGCCGTCGTCCAGGACGAGGATCGCTTGCCGCCCCTCCCGGGCGGCAAGCGCGCCTCACCGTGGAGGTCCGCGTCGTCTTGAACCGCGGCACTCTCTGGGCACAGCCGCATCTCCGAGGAGGGGCCACCGATGGCCGACGCACCAACCGGCAGCAGTTCCGCCGCATCGCGCGCGCCAGGCAACCCACGGCGCTTCATCGTCATCGCACGTTTCGGACACCACCGGCGCATCCTTCGCGCCCCGGCCTCCCAGCTGAGCTCGACACGCGCTCCGCGAGGGACCGATACGGCCGATCGTGCCCCCGCCGGCGGCGACATGTCCGCCGGCACCGACGACCCACGTAGGCGGCGTTAACCTCAGCCCCCGCGCGCCGGGCGATTGCCCGGCCGCTCGCGGGGGCTAACCCGTGCTCGCCGGCTTCGACCCCGTCAGCGGAGGCACGACGGACTGGATGAGCCGGTCGACCCCCGGGAACTCGAAGCGATCGAGCGACGCGCGATCGATGAGCCAGCCGCCCGCCTCGGGGGTCAGCAGCCCCTTGTGGGCGAGCTTCGTCAGTCCGAGGCTGACGGTCGAGCGGCGCGCGCCGACCATGTGAGCCAGCGTGTCGTGGGTGACCGGGAGATGCACCCAGATGCCGTCCCCGCGCACGACGCCCTGGCGGTCGGCGATCGACCAGATGAGCCCCAGGAGTCGGTCCTCGACGCGCGGGAGCTGTGAGATCGCCTGCTGGAGCAGGGCGTGGCGCAGCTGCTGGGCGCCGCGCCTGAGGATCGCGGCCATCAGCGTCGGCCAGCGACGGCCGATCGCCAGCAGCCGATCGTCGAGCACCGCGACCGTGGCCGGCTCGAGCACCGACCAGCCCCAGCGCAGCGGGATCGAGTCGGTCTCGCGGCCGTCGAGCAGGACGAGCTCGCCGGGAGTGATCAGGCGCGTGCACGACCGGCCCATCATCGACACGTCGATCGTCACCGCTCCGGCGAGCAGCAGGAACCCGTGAGCGTCGCCACGGACACCACGTTCATCCGCGAGCCGCTCGGGTCCCCAGGGACCCGGGTCGAACCTCAGCTTGGGCACGATCGCGTGTTCGCTCGCCTGGACGAGCTCATCGCCTTCGAGCTCTGCGGCCAGCTCCGGGTCGACGTCGAGCAGGCGCACCCCGCGGGGAACCCACGGCTCCCCGGCGACGTCCCGAGAAACGGCCTCCGCCATCTACAAATTGTACCGCCGGCCTCGGCGATCCGGCCCGCATGACGAACCACAGCGCCCGGAAGACGGCGCGGGCGGGAGCCCGTCGTCGGGTCGGCGACGCTGCGTCCGGGCCGACGGGTCGCGACGAATCCGGGCAGGTTTGGGTTTGCGCCGTGTGCTAGGGGCAGAAGTCATTTGCATGTACTTGCACGACCACCGTCTTTCTTGACATGGACGACGCCTACGCCCAGTTCATGATCGCGATCGTCGAACTGTGCTTGTCGGCCGACCTGGCGGGATTGCGGGTCGAGGTGCTCACCACCGGCGGTCTGCAGATCGAGGGGGTGCCGACATCGATCCGTCAGGCCGAGGACGAGGGCCAGGTCGACTCGACCGGCTATGCGCGAACGTTTCGCATCAACGACGCGCTCGTCAACCTCGATGACATCACCCAGTGCACCATCCATGCCCCCGCGCTGCGCGCTTGAGGCGCGTCAGCGCGTCAGCCGCCTCAGCGTCTGAGCGACGGCCGCCCCGTAGAGCAGGTGAAAGCCGAGGTCGGGCGCGATCGACGACGTCGGCATCTCCCAGACGGGCGGGGAGAGCGCCACGGCGGGCAGCTCCCCCAGGCTGGCGGCCCAGACGACCAGCGCGAACGCCGGCCCGTGGCCGGGCCGCCGGGCGCCCAGTCCATACAGCGCGCCCCAGCTGATTCCGTAGAGCCAGTGCATCGCGTTGTTCAGCGCGGTGGTGCGCTCGTCGGAGATCTCGCGCTGCAGCACGCCACGGATGAGCCGCTTGCCGACCTCGGCGGGTACGGTGCTGCCCTCCGTAGACGATCCACGAGGGCCTGGCCTTGCCGGCATGGATGAGATCGCGCAGCTCGCGCTGGTAGGCCTTGACGTTGGCCTGGCCGGTTCCCATCCCCATCCCCTCCGGAGCGTGAAAATCAGGAGCGTCGCGCGGTCCGCTACCCCGTCGTTGAGCGCGCGACGCACTTTCCGTGGTCCCGTCCGGTGTGCGGTCCGGAAGGACGGGTAACCACGACCGGCAGATGGCGGTCGCGATCCTCGACATCGACGGCACGTTGGTGGACACCAACTACCAGCACACCGAATCGTGGTTCCGCGCGTTCCTGCGCCACGAGATCGTGTTGCCGATGTGGCAGATCCACCGGCGGATCGGGATGGGGGGCGACCAGGTCGTCGGCTCGCTGTGCGGCGAGGGCGTCGAGAGCGAGCACGGCGACTCGCTCCGGGCCGCCGAGGCCGACGAGTACGGCGCGCTGATCGGCGAGGTCCAGGTCATGGACGGCGCGCGACGGCTGCTGCAGGATCTCAAGCAACGTGGGCACACCGTCGTCCTGGCGAGCTCGGCCAAGACCGGGGAGGTCGACCACTATCTCGATCTGCTCGACGCCCGCGATCTCGCCGACGGATGGACGACCTCCGCCGACGTCGAGGCGACCAAGCCCCACCCCGATCTCGTCGGCGCCGCCCTCGACAAGGTCGACGGGCAGGATCAGACGGCGATCATGATCGGCGACACGCCGTGGGACATCGCGGCGGCGCGACAGCTCGACGTCGGCACTCTGGCCGTGATGACCGGCGGCTTCGCCGAGTCAGAGCTCCGCGACGCCGGAGCCCTCGCGGTGTTCGAGTCCGTCGCGGACCTCGACCGGCGGCTCGGCGAGACGCCGCTCGGGTGATCGACCTCGACCGGCGGCTCGGCGAGACGCCGCCCGGGTGATCGACCTCGACCGGCGGCTCGGCACCTACGGGCGCACGTCGGGGTCTCCGGATCGGATGACGCCGGGCCGTTCGCCAAGCAACATCTTCCGTGTTTCGCCGAAGGCCGAGGGGTAGGCTGTCCGGGCCCCGAGGCCCCCGACGACCCGATCGCTCACGCGCGTCCCCCAGACATTCCGCCGTCGTTGTGCTCCGCGCAGGCGCGCCGCAACGGCGCTGGCGCTCGGCGGCGCCGGGCTGCTCGCCGGCTGCGGCAAGCAGTCGATCCTGTCGAACCGAAGCCCACAGGCCCACGACATCACGGTCCTGTGGTGGTGGATGCTGGCGGCCTCGGTGGTCGTGTTCGCCGGGGCGGTGGGTCTGCTGGTCGTCGCCTACCTTCGCCGCGGCGTCCGGGGGCTGCCGTTCTTCGGCGAGCGCGAGAGCGTGCCCGAGGGCATGGTGTTGGTGTTCGGGATCGGCGTCCCGCTGGTAGCGCTGGTGGCGCTGTTCGGCGTCTCCGACGTCTACCTCGTCAAGCAGACCTCGCCCCCGAACCCGAGCACGACCGCGATGACGATCAACGTCATCGGCCATCAGTACTGGTGGGAGATGCGATACCCCGGCACCCCGGTGATCACCGCGAACGAGCTGCACATGCCCGTCGACACGCGGGTCAACATCGTCGCCACCTCCGCCGACGTCATCCACAGCTTTTGGGTGCCGGCGCTGAACCGCAAGATCGACATGGTCCCCGGCCGGCGCAACCGGGTGCTGCTGTACGCGAACCAGCCCGGCGAATACCGCGGTCAGTGCTCGCAGTTCTGCGGAATGCAGCACGCGCACATGGCCATGATCGTGTTCGCGCAGCGTCCCGCGCAGTACCGGGCCTGGCTGGCCAACGAGGAGCGGTCGGCGATGACCCCGACCACGGCGGCCGCCCGCGCCGGTGAGCGCGACTTCATGAACGATCAATGCGCCAGCTGCCACTACATCGCCGGCACTCCGGCGCAGGGTTTCATCGGCCCGGCGCTGACCCATCTCGCCGACCGCACCACGCTGGGCGCCAACGAGATCCCCAACCGGCCCGCGTGGCTGGCAGCGTGGATCCGCAACCCGCAGGCCATCAAGCCCGGCGTCCGGATGCCGGACCTGGGCCTCGGCGACAATGCGATCGGCCAGCTGGTCGCCTACCTCGACGGGCTGCACTGATGGCGATCAACGTCACCCCCCAGGGCCAGCAGCATGTCGAGCGTCTGGAGCGGGTGTGGACCGAGCGCCCAGGCCTCGTCGGATGGCTGACCACCACCAACCACAAGCGGATCGGGATCCTGTACTTCTTCGCCTCGCTGGCGTTCTTCGGCGCCGGCGGGGTCGAGGCGCTGCTCATCCGCACCCAGCTGATCGGCCCCAACGGCCACGTGCTCTCACCCGCCGCCTACGACGAGGTGTTCACGATGCACGGGATCACGATGATCTTCCTGTTCGTGATCCCGATGACCACCGGGGCCTTCGGCAACTACCTGCTCCCGTTGATGATCGGGGCGCGGGACATGGCGTTCCCCCGGCTCAACGCGCTGTCGTTCTGGGTCTTCCTTGGCTCGGGGCTGTTCCTGTATGTCGCCCTCCTGCAGGGCCATGCCCCGAACTCCGGGTGGTTTGACTACGTGCCGCTCGCCTCCAAGGAGTTCGACCCGGGCAACAACATCGACTTCTACGGCTACGGGCTGATCTTCAACGGGATCGCGAGCACGATGACCGTGATCAACTTCATCGTCACCATCTTCAAGCTGCGCGCGCCCGGCATGTCGCTCAACCGGATGCCCCTGTTCTGCTTCGCCTTCCTGGCGGTGGCCTTCGCGCTGCTGTTCGCGCTGCCGTCGCTGAGCATCGCCTGCCTGTTCCTCGAGCTGGATCGCCAGCTCGGCTTTCACTTCTATGACGTCGCGCAGGGCGGCGATCCGCTGCTGTGGCAGAACCTGTTCTGGATCTTCGGCCATCCCGAGGTCTACATCATCATCCTGCCCGCGTTCGGGATTGCGACCTCGATCATCCCCGCCTTCTCGCACCGGCGGATGGTGTTCTTCCCGCTTGTCGCGCTGGCCGAGATCCTCGTGGCGTTCCTCGGCTTCGGCGTGTGGGTGCATCACATGTTCACGGTCGGCTTTTCAAGTCTGACCTACGTGTACTTCGCCGCCGCCAGCCTGATCATCACGATCCCGTCGGCGATCCAGATCTTCGCCTGGATCGCGACGATCCTCACCGGCACGCCCGTCTTCCGCACGCCGATGTTGTTCATCGTCGGCTTCATCGTGTACTTCATCATCGGGGGGCTCTCGGGTATCACCGTGGCGGCGATCCCATTCGATCAACAGGTGCACGACAGCTATTACATCGTCGCGCACTTCCACTTCGTCATCTTCGGCGCCGCGGTGTTCCCGATCCTCGGTGGCATGTACTTCTGGTTTCCCAAGGTGACAGGTCGGATGTACGACGAGCGCGTGGGCAAGATCAGCTTCTGGCTGACGTTCATCGGGACGTTCGTGACCTTCTTCCCGATGCACATCGTCGGGATCCTCGGCATGCCGCGGCGCAACTACACCTATCCGCCGGGGTTGGGCTGGTCGCTGCTGAACTTCATCGAGTCGATCGGCGCCTACCTGCTCGCCGTCGGGCTCGTTCTGATCGTCGCCAACCTGGTGGTCAGTCGCTTCCGCGGGGCGCCCGCGGGACGCAACCCGATGGAGGGCGACACGCTCGAATGGTCGACGACCTCGCCGCCGCCGCCGTACAACTACGCGGTCATCCCCACCGTCACCAGCCCGTATCCGATGTGGGAACCGCAGGACCGCGAGGCCGACGACGCCCGGCTGGACCGCGGCGAGGGCGTGCTCCCGGAGGGTCATCAGACCCCGGCGACGACGGTGCAGGATGCGCAACTCGACGAGATCCTGGCGATGCCCCCGCACTCCGCGTGGCCGCCGCTGCTGGCGCTGATGATCACCGGCGTGTTCGCGATGCTGCTGATGCACCACTACTGGATCGCCGTCGGCTTCGGCGCCGTCTGCGGGATGACGCTGCTCGCGTGGCATCGACACGGAGTGGAGGCGTGACCGGCTCCGGCGCCTCCGAACGCGTGCACGGCTCAGATGCACCCGCTCCCCGCAGCGCCGCGGCTCAGGTCGCCGCCGCCTCCGTGGCCGCCCGGCGCCGGTCGCAGCCGAACGGGTGGTGGGGGATGGCGCTGTTCCTGTGCTCCGAGGTGACGCTGTTCGGAACGCTGATCGGCACCTACTTCTATCTCGACTTCGACGCGCACGCGTGGCCGCCGGCCGGGGTCAAGGCCCCGAGCGTCGTCCTGCCCCTCGTGGGCACGGCGTGTCTGCTGACGACCAGCCTGCCGATGGCGCTCGCCGCTCGCGCGGCGCGCCACGGCCGGCGGGCGAACGTGATCGCGCTTGTCAGCGGCGCGATGATCGTCCAGGGCCTGTACCTGGCGCTGCAGATCCTGCTCTTCCGCCACGACCTGCGTGACTTCCGTCCGCAGGCGACCGCGTACGGATCGATCTACTTCACGCTGCTCGCCGCGCACCACGCGCACGTCCTCCTGGGGATCCTGCTCGAGCTGGCGGTGCTGTGGCAGGTGGCCACCAAGGGCCTGACCAACTACTGGCTGATCGGCGTGCGCGCCACCGCGCTGTACTGGCACGTCGTCAACGTGCTGGCGGTCTTCGTCGTCCTCACCCAGCTGAGCCCGACGCTGTGAGCCCGACGCTGTGAGCCCGCCGCCCTCGGACCGGATGGTGTGGTTCGCGGTGCTCGGCGGCGCCGTCGCCTGGACGATCCAGTTCGTGATCAACCTCGGGTTCACGTTCGCGCAGTGCGACCAGCCGATCCAGCGCTGGGCGCTGCCGGTGCACGGCTGGGAGATCGGCCTGTCGGTGGTGGCGGCGGCGGTCACCGTCGCCGCCGCCGCGGCGTCGCTGCGCATCTTCCTGCGCACCTACCGACTCGACCACGTCGCCGAGGTCGAGCGCGAGGGCCGCGGCGAGGCGCCGCCGCTGGGCCGGATCAACTTCCTGGCGATGATCGGCCTGACGGTCAACTTCCTGACCCTGATGATCGTCGTCCTGACCGCGATCGGCGCTCCGCTGCTGCCCGTCTGCCAGCAGGCATGATCGGCCCGCGCCTCACCGCCGTCATCATCGTCGCCCTGCTCGCGGGACCGACCGCCGTCGCGCTGGCGGCGACGCAGGTGGGGATCGTTCGGCCCACCAGCGAGCCGGCGAGGCCGTCGGCGGCGCTGGGCGCCCAGCTGTACGCCGGCAACTGCGCGAGCTGCCACGGGATCGCCGGCGCCGGGATCAGCGCGGCGAGGCCGGGCGCGGGCGCCGTTCCGGGCGCGGGGCCGCCGTTGCGCCGGGTCGGCGCGCTGGCGGTCGACTTCTACCTGCGCCGCGGCTACATGCCGCTGTCGAGCATCCACGACGAGCCCGGCGACCAGCGGGTGCTCTTCTCCGACAAGGAGATCCGCTCGCTCGTCGCCTACGTCGCCGGACTCGGCCGCGGGCCCGCGATCCCGCATCCCGTCCCCGATCCCGCCAACATCTCCGACGGCTTCTCCCTGTTCACCGATCACTGCTCCGGCTGTCATCAGCTCGTCGGGCGCGGCGGGTTCGTCACCGGCGCCAAGGTTCCGCCGCTGCAGAGCATCGCGCCGACGCAGATCGCCGAGGCGGTGCGGATCGGCCCCTACCTGATGCCGCGCTTCTCGCGGACGCAGATCTCCGACCGCCAGCTGAACGCGATCATCGCCTACGTGCAGAGCACCAGTCATCCCGACAACCGCGGCGGCTGGGGGATCGGCAACCTCGGCCCGATCCCCGAGGGCCTCGTCGCGTGGTGGATCGGCGCGCCGCTGCTGGTGCTGTCGGCCCGCGCGGTGAGCCGTCGCAGGAGGAGCGGATGAGGCCCTGGCATTGGGTGCTCGGGCTGCTGGCGCTGGTGGCGCGACGCCTGCGGCGCCGCGGCGGCGAGACGCCCGGCACCGCTCCCGGCGTCCCGGCGGGCAGCGAGCGCGGCGGCGACGGAGACACCCCGGAACCGATCGTGCCGGCCGGATCGCCGGAGCGGGGCGCCGAGAACGTCGTGTTGGGCCTGCTCGGGCTCGCCTGCGTGTTCGCCATCGGCTTCGTCGTCGTGTACGCCGCGTTCGATGTCGCCGCGTTGCCCAACGAGCTGCTCGGGATCTGCCTCGGCGGCTCGCTCGTCTGCATCGGAGCCGCGCTCGCGGTGGTGGCCAAGCGGCTCGTGGTCACCGAGGAGCTCGAGGAGGAGTACCCACAGGCCAACCCCGAGCAGCAGCGCGAGGTGCTGGAGATCGTGCACGAGAGCGGCAGCCGGATCACCCGCAAGCGGCTGTTGGTCGGAGCCGGCCTGGCGACCGGCGGCGCGCTGAGCGCGGCGGCGCTGACGCCGACGCTGTCGCTGGGGCCGATCTGGGACACGGGCCCGCTCGACCAGACTCCGTGGGGGCGCGGCGTGCGCGTCGTCGACGAGTCGGGGCGGCCGATGGCGGCCGCCGACATCCGCCAGCGCACGTTCTACACCGGCTTTCCCGAGGGGGCCAGCACCGAGCTGATCGGTGCGCCGGTCGTGATCATCCGCGTCGACCCGGCCAAGCTCGAGCTGCCCGCCAACCGCCACGGCTGGGCTCCCGGCGGGATCCTCGCCTTCTCCAAGATCTGCACCCACGCCGGCTGCGCGGTCGCGCTGTACCGCAAGCCGCTGTTCCCCGTGCTCGAACCCAACAACGCGCTCGTGTGCCCGTGTCACTACTCCACGTTTGATCCGTACACGGGCGGGACGGTCATCTACGGGCCGGCGGGACGGCCGCTGCCGCAGCTGCCGCTGATGGTCGACGACGCCGGAGCGCTGCGCGCGGCCGGCAACTTCTCGGGCCGCGTGGGCCCCGCCTGGTGGGCGGCGCGGGAGCGGCCGACGTGAGCCGCCAGCGCCACGACGGGCTCGAGGATCCCGTCCGCTTCATCGACGAGCGAGCCTCGGCAGCGCCGCTGATGCGCAAGGCGATGCGCTACCTGTTCCCCGACCACTGGTCGTTCCTGCTGGGCGAGATCGCCCTGTACGCGTTCATCGTGCTTGTCGTCACCGGCGTCTACCTGGCCCTGTTCTACGTGCCGAGCACCGCGCAGAGCGTGTACAACGGCACCTACGCGCCGTTGCGCGGCACGATGATGAGCGACGCGTACAAGTCGGTGCTGCAGCTGTCGCTCGAGCACAAGGCGGGGCTGCTGCTGCGCCAGACCCATCACTGGGCGGCCGACCTGTTCCTGGTGGCGATCGTCATGCACCTGATGCGCGTGTTCTTCACCGGCGCGTTCCGCAGGCCGCGCGAGCTGACCTGGATCATCGGCGTGACGATGCTCGGCGCCGCGCTGCTCGAGGGCTTCCTCGGCTACTCGCTGGTCGACGACCTCCTGTCGGGCATGGGAATCGCCATCGCGTACGGCGTCGGCCTGTCGCTGCCGATCATCGGTGGCCCGCTGATGCTGGCCATATTCGGCGCGCCGTTCCCCGGAAAGCCCGAGTTCTTCGGGCGGATGTACATCGCCCACGTGTTCCTGCTTCCGGCGGTGCTGGCGGCGCTGATCGGCGCCCACCTGGCGCTGATCGCGGCTCGCCACCACACCCAGTTCCGCGAGAGCAAGCGCACCACCAACACCCGCATGGTCGGGGCGCCGCTGTTCCCGGCCCAGGTGCCGCGCTCGATGGGGTTGATGTTCCTCGTCGCTGGGATCCTGTTCCTGTTCGGCGGGCTGGTGCAGATCAACCCGATCTGGCAGTGGGGTCCCTTCCATCCCTATCTGGGAGAGAACGGCGCTCAGCCGGACTGGTACCTGGGCTGGCTGATCGGGGCGCTGCGGCTGACGCCGAGCTTCGACGTGACCGTCGGGCACTACACGCTGATCCCGAACCCGTTCTGGGGCGGCGCCCTGTTCCCGCTGATCGTGCTCGGCGTGCTCGCCGGCTGGCCGTTCATCGAGCGGCGATTCAGCGGCGACCGCGCCGTGCACAACATCGCCGAGCGCCCCCGGGACGCGCCCAACCGCACCGCCTTCGGCGTCGCGTTCCTCACCTGGGTGTTCCTGATCTTCGCGTTCGGCGCCGCCGATCGGATCTTCGTGCTGGCCGGCCTCAGCTACGACACCCAGCTGTACATCTTCCGCATCGGGATCTGGGTGGTGCCGCTGGCGCTGTTCGTCCTGGTGCGCCGGGTGTGCCGCCAGCTGCAGGCGGCCGACGCGGTGCAGGCCATCCAGGAGCAGGCCGAGGAGGAGGCCGAGCAGGAGACGCAACGGCCCCAGCCCGTGCTGCGCTCGACCCGGTCGGAGCCGACGGCGTGAGCGCGCTGCACCTCGGCGAGTCGGTCCCTCCGGTGCTCGCCACCATCCTGTACCTGCTGGCCTATCGCGTGCGCAGCCGACAGCTGGCCGGCGCGGGGCGGCCGGTGGCGCGGTGGCGCACGTGCTGCCTGGTGATGGGGGTGCTGCTGGTGGCCGTGGTGCAGCTGCCCCCGCTCGACGGTCTCGCCGACACCCTGCTGGTCGCGCACATGCTCCAGCACATCCTGATCGGCGACATCGCTTCGCTGCTGATCGTGTTCGGCCTCACCGGCCCGGTGCTCGCGCCGGTGCTGCGGACGCGGGCCTCGCGCGCGCTGCGCCGGGCCTGCACTCCGCTCGTCGCGCTGGCGCTGTGGGCGGTCGACCTGTACGCCTGGCACCTTCCGATCCTCTACCAGCTCGCAATCCGCCACGACCTCGTCCACGCGTGCGAGCACGCCTGCCTGCTGTGGTTCGGCACCCTGATGTGGCTGGCGCTGATCGGCCCGCTGCGCAAGCCGGCGTGGTTCGGCGGCTGGAGCCGGCTCGTCTACGTGTTCGGCATGCGCCTGGTCGGAGCGGTGCTGGCCAACGTCCTCATCTGGGCGCACACCGTCTTCTATCCGGTCTACGCCTCGCCGGACGCGCGCCGGGGGCTGAGCCCGCTGTCGGACCAGAGCCTCGCCGGCGGCGTGATGATGGTCGAGCAGGTGTTCCTCACGACCGCCGTGCTCGGCTGGCTGTTCGTCCGCTGGGCGCGCCAGGAGGAGGACCGCCAGTCGCTGCTCGACCTCGCGGCCCGCCACGGCCTCGGGCTCGGCGCCGACCGCGCCGATCGCGCCGCCCGCGCGGGCACGGCGGCCACGGCGCGGCTGCGCGAGCAGCTGCTCGCCGCCGACGGCCGCTCCGAGCACTCAGCTCGGGAGGCCGAGCGGTCGCGATCCTGAGCCGCCGTCCGTGACCCGGCGTGCTCGCGGGCTCGGCCCAGCACTCGGGCCTCCCGCCCGCGAATGCGGGCAGCGGCGCCTTTCGGTCTCCTCCTGCAGCTGCTCGCGCACACCCACGGCTGGCCGTTCCCCGCGGTCGGCCAGGGCGCGCTCGCGCGGATCGCGCGGCGCGAGGGCGCCACGCTGCGCGGGGACGCCCACGTCGAACGCGTCCTCGTTCGCCGCGGCCGTACCGTGGGCGTGGCGCTCCGCGGGGTCGAGGAGGTGGTCGCGCCCGCCGTGGTCAGCACGGTCAGTGCCCGGCCGCTGGCGGCGATGCTCCCGGCGCAGGCCCTCCCCGACCGGCTCTCAGGAGGCCGGACCGGCGGGCGCCGCTGCGTCGCGCGCCACCGGCTCGGTCCGCGCGCCGCCGATGCGCTCGCCGCGGGCGATGCCGGCGCGCTGCGGGTCGATGACCGCGTGCGGGTCGGCGGCGGACTGGCGACCCGCCGCGAACACGCTCCACCGCGTGCTGACCGCGCCCGCCAGCAGCAGGACGCCACCGGCGGCGGCAGCGGTCCGCGAGCGCGAGCCGCGCGCCGCCAGCAGCGCCGAGCCGACCGCCAGGAACCCGCTCGCGGCTTGGTCGAAGTGCTTGCACCGCCCCTGGGAGTACGGCCGGCCGTGCTCGCCGAGCCCGCGGTGCATCAGCGTGGTGGTCGCCAGCTCCATCGCCGCGCCGCCGAGCGCCAGCCGTCGCGCCGGCGCCGCCGTCGCCGGATCGGCGCCGATGAGCGCCGCCGCTCCGGCGCTGAGACCGGCCCCGGCGCCGAACACGAACGGCAGCGTGCGCCGGGCCTCGTGCCACACCGGCACCGCGGTGTTGGTCACCAGAGCCGCGGTGTACGTCGACAGCGGCAGCCCGAGCAGCGCCGCCGCGGGCGCGGCCACGCGGGCCAGACGCGGGAACAGGCCGAACCAGGCGTGGGCGGCGGCGATCGCGGTGCTGGCGGCGCTGCCCTGCAGGATCCAGGTGCCGACGCTCATCGGCGAGGTGACCTTGAACATCCGCAGCATGTTCAAGAAGCGCTGCGGGCGTCCCAGGTCGGCGATGAGCAGCGCCGGGCTGACGCAGATCCCGGCCATGGCCGCCGCCCAGGCGCGGCGCGCCAGCGCGTCGTCACCGCGCAGCTCGCACAGATAGCCCAGCCCCGCAGAGGCGCCGGCCACGCCGCCGGTGAAGAAGTACCACGGGATCTGCCACGTCCAGACCGGCGCCTTGATCACCGGCTGGCCGTGATAGGAGGCTCCGGCGGTCATCGGCTGCCCGTTGTCGACGCCGCGGCGCTCACCCGCGACCGCCGAGGACCGCCGCCGCCAGTCCCGCGCCGAGCGCGAGCGCGGCCGCGCCGGCCGCCGCCCAGATCGATCCGAGGTCGCGGACGGTGTCGACCGGATCGGGCGGCAGCCCGTAGACCTCGGGCTCGTCGAGCAGGAGGAAGAACGCTCCGGCGCCGTGGATGCCGTTGTCCTCGTCGGCGAGGTACAGCCGCGCCTGGTCCTGCCCGGCATCGCGCAGCCTGGCCAGCCGCCGGTCGGCGCGCTCGCGCAGCTCGTCGAGCTCGCCGAACTGGATCGAGTTCGTCGGACAGGCCTGAGCGCACGCCGGCTCCTGGTCGTCGCGCAGCCGGTCGTAGCAGAGCGTGCACTTCCACACCCGCCCGTCGTCCTCGCGCTTGTCCAGGACGCCGAACGGGCACGCGGGCACGCAGTAGCCGCAGCCGTTGCAGACGTCCTCCTGCACGACCACGGTCCCGAACTCGGTGCGAAACAGCGAGCCCGTCGGGCAGACCTCGAGGCACGCGGCGTCGGTGCAGTGCTTGCACACGTCGGACGCCATCAGCCAGCGGACGCCGTCGCCCTCCTGGTAGGTCTGCACGCCGGCGTCGATCGCCGCCCCTCGCTCGGCGATCTGCACGAGCGAGCCGCCGTCGGTCGCGTCGGCCGGCAGCCGTTGCTCGACGAAGGCGACGTGACGCCACCGGTCGGCCCCCAGGTCGACGGAGTTGTCATACGAGTTGCCGGTGAAGCCCTGCAGCTGCATGGGAACGTGATTCCACTCCTTACAGGCGACCTCGCAGGCCTTGCAGCCGATGCAGATCGAGGTGTCGGTGAAGAAGCCCATCCGCGGCTGCGCCTGCTCGCCGTACGTCGCCGGCCACGTGTGGACCTCGAGTTTCACTCGCGTACCCCGGCGCGGCGGCGGTAGCTGTCGACCAGCGCCACCCGCGCGGGACCCCGCGGCCGGCGGCCGGCCTGGATGTCGCACGTGGAGACCTTGTACTCGCTGATGTGCACGTTGCTGTCCAGGGAGAGCGGCAGCAGCTCGTTGGCGGAGTCGCCGGTGACGATCCCGACCCCGCCCCAGTGATACGGCGCCCCGACGAGGTGCATCACCCGACCCTGGACGCGCAGCGGCTTGATCCGGTCGGTGACCATCACCCGCGCCTCGACGGCGTTGCGCGCGGAGACGATCGTCGCCCACTCGCCGTGCCTCAGGCCCCGCTCGGCGGCGAGCTGGGGAGAGACCTCGCAGAAGAACTCGGGCTGGAGCTCGGCGAGATAGGACACGGTGCGCGACATGCTGCCGGCGGTGTGATGCTCGGTGAGCCGGTAGGTGGAGAGCACGAACGGGAACACGTCGGCCCCGGCCACCCCGTCGGACGGGTGGTAGGGGTTCTTGTCCCGGGGGTAGGTCTGGCGGGTCGGGCTCTGCTGCTGGCCGTAGAGCGCGTTCACGAACGGCGACTCCTGGGGCTCGTAGTGGGCCGGCAGCGGCCCGTCGGTGAGGCCGGTGGGGGAGTAGAGCCAGCCCCGGCCGTCGGGGTGCAGGATGAACGGCTTGTCCCCGGCGATCGCGGCCAGCCCCCTGGCGTCACGCGGCGGGTCGTAGTCCGGCGCCTTGGTCGGCGGGAAGTCGGGCCCGTCGCCGAGGCTCGTCCACGACCCCGAGGTCTCGTCCCACCACACGTAGCGCTTGCGCTCCGACCACGGGCGACCGTCGGGGTCGGCGGAGGCTCGGTTGTAGATGATCCGCGTGTCCTTGGGCCATGCCCACCCCCACTCGCGCGCGATCCAGTTCTGTTCGGTCCCGGGCTTCTTGCGCGCCGACTGGTTGACGCCGTCCTTGTAGACGCCGCAGTGGATCCACGACCCGCACGACGTGGACCCGTCGTCCTGCAGGTCGTCGTAGCTGTCGAGGTAGGTCCCGTCGGCGCGGCAACCGGAGATCTCCGCGAGGACCGCGTCGGGATCGGGCTCGGCGTCCCGGCCCTCGAGCGGGTACGCCCAGGTCAGCTCCCGGATCGGGCGGTCCCGGGGGTCCTCGGAGTCGGCGAGCTTCTCGCGGATGATGCATCCGAGGTGCCATATCCACTGCGTCTCGGAGCGCGCGTCGCCGGGAGGCTCGCATGCCTTCTCGCGCCACTGCAGCAGGCGCTGGGTGTTCGTGAACGATCCGTCCTTCTCGACGTGCGTGGCCGCCGGCAGGAAGAAGACCTCGGTGTCGATGCCCTGCGCGGTGACCGTGCCGTCCTCGTGGTCGGGGGAGTCCCTCCAGAACAGCGCCGTCTCCGTCGGCTGGAAGTCGCGTACGACCAGCCAGTCGAGCTTGGCGAGCGCGGCGCGCATCAGCCCCGAGTTGGCCGAGCCGACGGCCGGGTTCTGCCCGACGCAGAGCATCCCCTGCACGCCGCCGTCGAGCATCCTGAGCATCATCGCGTAGTGGGAGTGGTCGCCGTCGACGCGCGGCAGATGCCCGAAGCAGTAGTCGTTGTCCTCGGTCGCCGCCTCGCCCCACCAGGCCTTGAGCAGCGAGACCATGTAGGACCGCAGGTTGCCCCACGCCCCCGTGGCCGGACCGTTCTCCGCGACGAACGTGTCGAGCGTCGGATTGCGCTGCGGGTGGGGCATCGGGATGTAGCCCGGCAGGATGTCGTACAGCGTCGGGATGTCGGTCGAGCCCTGGATGTTCGCGTGGCCGCGCAGGGCGAGGATCCCGCCGCCGGGCCGGCCGATGTTGCCGAGCAGCAGCTGCAGGATCGAAGCGGCGCGGATGTTCTGCACGCCGACCGTGTGCTGGGTCCAGCCCACGGCGTAGACGACCGCGGAGGTGCGCTCCCGGCCCGAGTTCTCCGCCATCGCCTCCGCGACGGCGACCACGTCCTCGGGGGCGCAGCCGCAGATGTCGGCGACCGCCTCGGGCGTATAGCGGGCGAAGTGGCGCGTGAGCACCTGCAGGACGCAGCGCTCGTGCTCCATCGTGTCGTCGTAATGGGGCGGCTCGCCGCCCTCGAGGTCCATCCCGTGGGCGCCCTGGGACTGATCGCCGGAGACGTCCGCGGTCTGCTCGGTCTTGCCGCCGGCGGTCTCGCCGCCGGTTCCGTCATAGCCCCAGGTGTCGATCCCGTAGAGGCCGTCGTCGGGGTTCCAGCCCGAGAAGAAGCCGGCCTCGTCCTCGGTGTCGCGGAACTCGGGCTTGAGGATCACGGGGCCGTTCGTGTAGTGGCGGACGTAGTCGGTGAACCACCGGCGGTGGGCGAGGACGTAGTTGATGACCCCGCCGAGGAAGGCGATATCGGTTCCCGCCCGGATCGACACGTGGCGGTCGGCCATCGCGCTCGTGCGCGTGAAGCGGGGGTCGACGTGGATGACCTTCGCGCCGCGCTCCTTGGCCTCGATCACCCACTGGAAGCCGACCGGGTGCTGCTCGGCCATGTTCGAGCCCATGATCAGGATGCAGTCGGAGTTCTGCAGATCCTGTTGGAACGTGGTGGCGCCGCCGCGCCCGAACGAGGTTCCCAGACCGGGGACCGTGGCGCTGTGTCATATCCGCGCCTGGTTCTCGACCGAGACGGCGCCCATCGCCGTGAAGAACTTCTTGATCAGATAGTTCTCCTCGTTGTCGAGCGTCGCCCCGCCGAGGAAGTGGATCCCGAGCGTGCGCTTGAGCGGCTCGCCGTCCTCGGTCGTCTCCTCCCAGGTCTCCGCGCGGGTGCGGATGATCCGCTCGGCGATCATCTCGGTCGCCGCTTGAAGCGACAGGTCCTGCCACTCGGTGGCCCGCGGAGGCCGGTAGCGGACGGTGGTCTCGCGCATCGGGTTGTTGACCAGCGCCTCCGAGGCCGAGCCCTTCGGGCACAGGCGGCCGCGCGAGATCGGGGAGTCGGGATCGCCCTCGATCTGGACGACCTTCTCGTCCTTGACGTAGACCTTCTGCCCGCAGCCGACCGCGCAGTACGGGCAGATCGACCGCACGACCCGATCGGCCGTGCGCGTCCGGGCGACGAGCTCCGCGGAGCGCCGCGACTGCGCCGCGCGAGCGAGGCCGAGGCGGTCGCCGGCGAGCTGGCGCAGGATGGGCGGGACGTAGCGGGGCAGCCGGTCCATCCTGCGCGGACTACCCCCGGGGCAAAACCGGCTAACCAGAGCTGCGGGCGCGGGCACTGGCGCGCCGGTGAGGCGCGTCAGGCGTCTGAATGCTGATCGGTGTCGCCGAGCGGGCTGTCGTCGTCCTCATTGGGCTCGAACGGCGCGTCGACGTCGGTGCTCGACGAGCCCCCCTCGGCTCCGGGCTCCCGCGGATCGTCCTCGGGCGAGCGCTCGGCGTCCTCCGGCCGACCCTCGCCGTGGCGCGGCGTGTCGTCCTCTTCGCCGTGGCGCGGCGTGTCGTGCTCCTCGTCGTCGGCGCGGCCGCTCGGGCCCTGGATGATCCGCCGCACGGCGTGCGCGAGCGAGCTCACGAGACCGAGGCGGGATCGAGAGCCACCTTGTGCCACCCTTCGGCGCGCCGGTCGAAGGTCTCGTAGGCATCGACGGCCCCGGTGAGGTCGTCGATCTGCGAGATCACGTTCGATGGCGTGACGGCGCCGGAGCGCACCAGCTCGACGAGCTCGGGCACGTACCGGCGATGGTTGCAGTTGCCCATCTGAATCGTGAGGTTCCGGTTCATCGCCATGCCGATCGGGAAGTGCTCGGCCGCTGGCGGGTAGACGCCGATGATGCCGATCGTGCCGGCCTTGGCCACCGCCTCGACCGCCCAGCGCAGCGCCTGGGAGGGCGCATCGCCCGGCCGCCGGAACGGGGAGTCGTCTCCCGGCTGATCGGGAGCGACCTCCTGGACCTCGGAGTCGTAGCCGGGATCGCGCTGGTCGCCGGGGGACTCGGCGTCGATCCCGACGGCGTCGATGACCCGATCCGGTCCCGCGCCGCCGGTCAGCCGCTTCAGCGTGTCCACCGGATCCTCGCGCGAGAAGTCGACCACCTCGGCGCCGAGGCGCCGAGCCTGCTCGAGGCGCGAGGCGATCTGATCGACCGCGAGCACGCGTCCGGCGCCCTGCAGCTGAGCCGACAGGATCGCGAACATGCCGACGACGCCGCTGCCCAACACCGCGACGGTGTCGCCGGTCTGCACGTCCGCCAGCCGCGCGCCGAACCACGCCGTCGGGAAGATGTCAGAGAGCAGCAGCGCGTCGTCGTCGGCGACCTCGTCGGGGAGCTTGACGCACGTGACGTGGGCATAGGGAACGCGCGCCCTCTCGGCCTGCAGGCCATCGATCGGCCCGGTCGCCTCGGGTCCCCCGAAGAAGCAGGTGCCGGCGTCCGGGCCGTTGGGGTTCGCGTTCTGGCACTGGGCGTAGTAGCCGGCGCGGCAGTAGTTGCACGAGCCGCAGCCGATCGTCGAGCAGATGACGACGCGATCGCCGACGACGAGATTGCGCACGTCGTCGCCGACCCGCTCAACGACGCCGACGCCCTCGTGGCCGAGGATCGTGCCCGGCGTCATCCCGCTCATCGAGCCGCGCACGAAGTGCAGGTCGGTCCCGCAGATCGCGCTCGCGGTCAGACGCACGATGGCGTCGGTGGGCTCGCGGATCTCGGGCTCCGGGACATCGTCGACCCGGATGTCACCCACCGCGTGGAAGACGACGGCTCTCATGACAGGACGCTCCTTATGGCGTGGATGCGAAGCAAGTGTCGGATCGACTACCCCGACTGGTGCCGCGAAACGATTTCTCAGACGTGACCATCCGCCGTGCGGACTTCGGTTTCCCGCCGGGTCGCACGGGTAGCGCACCGACCATGTGGCTCGCCGTTCCCATCCTCATCATCGTCGTCCTGGCGCTCCTCGGGGGGCTGGCGGCCGGGGGCGTCTACGCCGCCGTGCTCATCCCCATCGCGGCCATCATCCTGCTCGTCGCCATGATCACGTCGCTGTGGCGTCGGGCGACCGGGGAGGGCGAGGACCCGCGCGAGCGGCGCCGCACCGAGGTGCCGCTGCCGCATACGTCTCCGCAGAACACTCCGGCGACGCCCGCTACGCCCGACCAGATCGTGGACGCGCGCCGCGAGGCGCAGTAGCCCGACGGACGAGCGCGGCCCCGCCGGTATCAACGCAAACGCGCCGAGGGGTAGGGGAGAGCCGATCGGGCGCAGCGTGACGCGTGCGACCGTCGCGTCAGCCGGCACGCGACCGTCACCGGAGGACGTGGACTTCATGGCGGCGCCGTTACCCCCTCGGCCGGCGCCATAACCGGCGCTCGCTCGCCAGGTCTCGCCGCCGCCGAGGATCAGCGGCGGGTTCCCATTCGCGCGCTTCTAGCCTCGGCGCATGGCCGTCCTGCGGATCCTCGTTGCCGTCGCCGCGCTTGGTGGGGTCGTCGCGGTGCTGCTCTCGGTCGTGCGCAGCGTCGTGCTGCCGCGGGGGGTGCCCGCCCGCCTGGCGAGGCTGACCTTCCTCCTCGTGCGCATCGGATTGCTGATCCGTCTCCGCCTGCGCGGCCGAGCCGACTACCGCACGCGGGATCGGGTGCTCGCCTTCGAGGCGCCCCTCGGCCTGTTCGCGCAGCTGGTCGGCTGGGCGCTGCCCATCTACGTCGGCTTCGCGGCGCTGTTCTGGGCGGTCGGCGATCCGCACGGCTCCGCCGAGCCGGTCCCCCGCGCGCTCGAGCTCGCCGGGTCCTCGATGTTGACGCTCGGGACCGACGGTCCCCATGGGCTGGTGGCGCACCTGGTCGCGTTCGCCGCCGCCGGGGTCGGCCTGACGTTGCTGGCGCTGGTGATCACCTACCTGCCGAGCGTCTACAGCGCCTTCTCCCGGCGCGAGGCGGCGATCGCCAAGCTCGTGGTGCGCGTCGGCAGTCGGCCGACGGGTCCCGCGCTGCTTCAGCGCAGCTGGCTGCTCGGCCGCTTCGATCAGCTCGAGGAGGTGTGGGACGGCTGGGAGGACTGGTTCGTCGAGGTCTCGGAGTCCCACACGACCTTCCCGCAGCTCGTGTTCTTCCGCTCGCCCCATCCGGAGAACCACTGGGTCCTGTCGGCCGAAGCCGTGCTCGACGGCGCGGCACTGCTGATGACGGCGTGTGACGCGCCTCGGCAGTCGCGCAGCGAGCTGTGCCTCGACGCTGGCGTCCAGGCGCTGGTCAAGATCGCCGATTACCTGCGCATCCCGCACCGCCCGCCCTCCGACGAGGTGACGATCGTGCTCGCACGCGAGCAGTTCACCGACGCGCTGCGGGCGCTCGAGCGCGCGGGGATCCCGGTGCGGGAGGGATGGGATGAGGCGTGGCAGCGCTTCTCGGCGCTGCGGGCTCGCTATGAGTCGCTGATCGCGGTGCTCGGGCGCATGACCGACGCCCCCCGGAGCGACTGGAGCTCCTGGACCGATCAGACGCCGCGCCACAGCCCCCCGCTCATCCGCATCCACAACCACGGCGGCTGATCCGGCCCGACGGACTCGGACTGGGAGAGGGGCGGCGGGCCGCGAATGAACGCGGCCCGCCGCCGTGCGCTTGAGAGGAGAGGCGCACCGGGAGGCTGCGCCGCGCCGGGGGCCGGCAATCATCGGCGGCGTCGGCGGGTTGGAAACCAACCGGCGCGCCGGGGGGATGCGGCGTCGGCGGGTTGGAAACCAACCGGCTGCCGGCGGGATGGTTGGTTCTCTAACTGATCGAGCGCGCGAGCGGTGCGGCGGCGCGTAAGTTCGGCTGCGCGGTTTCAACCGGACCGTCCCAGACCAGCCAGAGGAGCCGCACATGCCGGAGCATCGGACACGACCCCACGCCGAGCGTGCGCTGTTCGCCGCTTGGAGCGAGCGCGGGGACCGCTGCGCGCGAGCGCGGCTGATCGAGACCCATCTGCCGCTGGCGCGGCGGCTGGCGGCGCGCTACCGCAATCCCAACGAGCCCTTCGAGGACCTCGTGCAGGTCGCCAGCCTGGGGCTCATCCAGGCCGTGGATCGCTTCGACCCCGGCCGCGGCGTGGCGTTCTCTTCGTTCGCGATCCCCACCATCCTCGGCGAGCTGCGCCGCCACTTCCGCAACACCGGCTGGTCGGCGCACGTGCCCCGCCGCGCCCAGGAGCTCTCGCTGCGCGTGGACCGCGCCGCGAACCAGCTGACCGGCGAGCACGGGCGCGCCCCGAGCGTCGGTCAGATCGCGCAGTATCTCGAGCTCTCCCGCGAAGAGGTCCTCCACGGCCTGGAGGCCGGCGTCGCGCACTACGCGAGCTCCCTGGACGCGCCCGCGACCGGCGAGAACGACCACAGCAACCCCGAGCCGCTGTCCGAGCTCATCGGCGCAGAGGACGATCACTTCGCGCTCATCGACGCGCTCGAGTCGCTGTCGGGCGCGATGCACCGGTTGCCCTACACCGAACGCCGCGTGCTGTGGCTGCGCCTGCACCGAGATCTCAAGCAGTCAGAGATCGCCCAGCGGCTCGACATCTCGCAGATGCAGGTCTCCCGGCTGCTGCGCCGCGCCAACGCCCGCCTGCGCGAGCACGCCTGCCTGGCCTGACCCTCCGGCGGACGCTTATCGTGCAGGGCGCGTGTACAAGACGATCGTCCACGACGGGGTCAGCGATCAGGTCGCGCTCGAGGAGCCGCTCGAGATCCGGGTCGACGGTGCCGCGCTCGCGGTCACGATGCGCACGCCGGGTCACGACGAGGAGCTCGCGCTCGGGTTCCTGTACGGCGAGGGGCTGATCGAGGGCCCCCACGAGGCGGGTCTGACCGAGGACCTCGCCGCCAACACGATCGAGGTCCGGGGTCCGCTCGTGCGCAACCCCGGCGCCCGCCGGTTCTACACCTCGTCGTCGTGCGGCGTCTGCGGCAAGGGTGCGCTCGAGGAGGTTGCGGTGACGAGCGCGCCGCTGCCGCGCGGGCCCGAGATCGCCCGCGAGCTGGTCGCCGAGCTGCCGGCGCGGCTGCGCCAGCCCGGGTTCGAGCGCACCGGCGGCCTGCACGCCACCGGGCTGTTCGACGCGCGCGGGGAGCTCCTGTTCACGCGCGAGGACGTCGGGCGCCACAACGCGATGGACAAGGTCGTCGGCCGCGCGCTGCTCGACGGCCTGGTGCCGCTCGGCGAGCGGGTGCTGTGCGTCAGCGGCCGGCTGTCGTTCGAGCTCGTCCAGAAGGCGGCGGTGGCCGGGGCGCCGATCCTCGTGGGGGTCGGCGCGCCGAGCTCTCTCGCGGTCGAGCTGGCGGCCGATCGCGGTGTGACGCTGTGCGGGTTCGCGCGCCGCGGCAGCGTCAACGTCTACACGCACGAACGCCGCGTCCGAGGCTGACCGCGGTCAGCCGTCGCGACGGCCGGCGGACGGCCGCAGCACCCGGCTGTCGTCCTCGCGCCGGAGCGTCACCCGCGCGGCGTCGAGATGCTCGAGCAGCGCCTGAGCGTACTTGCGCGAGGTCTGCAGCTCGTCGCGCAGCCGGGCCAGCGTGACGCTGCCCTCGTCGGCGGCGATCCGCTCGACGACGTCGCGGACGTGCTCGATCGCATCCGGGTGGGCATACATCGAGCGGCCGACGCGGACGACCCGGCCGGCGGCGCGCAGCGTGGCCAGGTGTCGGGCGTCGTCGCCGAGGTCGGCCTCGCTCGGCGGCTCGTGGCCGGCCGCGCGCAGCCGCCGCTCGAGCGCGAGCGCCGCCGCGTCGATCGGGGGGGGCGCGGGGGTGGAGGGTGGGGGCGGCTCAGGGGTGGGGGCGGGGGCGGGACGGCGCCCGCCCGCGTCGGCGGTGACGATCACCCCGCCGCCGATCGTGTCGGGGGGGCTGATCCGTCGCACGACGAGCCGGTCGCCGTCGGCCGCGATCAGCGGTCGCTCGGCGCGCAGCTGCCACCGCCCGCCGGCCCCGCCGGGGGCGTCGGGCGCGCCGGGGGCGTCGGGCGCGCCGGGGGCGTCGGGCGCGCCACGGGCGGTGGGGGCGTCGGTCGCGCCGGGGGCGTCGGTGGCGCCACGGGCGGTGGGGGCGTCGGTCGCGCCGGGGGCGCCGGGGAGCCACACCGCCCGCGCGGGGGTCGCGCGCGTGCCGTGGTGGACCTGCACTCGCTCGCGGTCCTCGAGGCGCTCGGCGAGATCGAGCTCGGCGTCGATCCGATAGGTCGCGACGAGCGGCGCCTCGGCGGACGTCAGCACGTCGCCCCGGCCGACCTGGCGGCGGCCGACGCCGGCGAGGTTGACCGCGGTGCGCTGACCGGCGAGCGCACGGTCGACCGACCGGTCATGCACGTGCAGGCCGCGCACGCGCGCGTCGCGCCCGCCGGGCAGCAGGCGGAGGTGGTCCCCGCGCGCGATCGAGCCCGACCACAAGGTGCCGGTGACGACGGTGCCGGCACCCTTGATCGTGAACGCCCGGTCGATGTGCAGGACCGGGGGCCGCTCGCTGATCGCCCGCCCGGGCGTCGCGGACGCGGCGCGCTGCAGCGCGGCGGCGACGTCGTCGATCCCGGCCCCCGTGCGCGCCGAGCAGACGACCACCTCGGCGCCGGGCATCAGCTCGGCGGCGGCCTCCGCGGCGAGCTCGGGATCGGCGAGGTCGGCCTTGGTGACGGCCACGACCCCGCGCCGTACGCCGAGCGCGCGCAGGACGCGGACGTGCTCGAGCGTCTGGGGCATCGGCCCGTCGTCGGCGGCGACGACGAGTAGGAAGAGGTCGATGCCCGTGGCGCCCGCGACCATCACCCGGACGAGGCGCTCGTGCCCGGGCACGTCGACGAGCGAGAGCACGCGGCCGTCGGGCAGCTCGAGCGCCGCGAAGCCGAGCACGATCGAGATCCCGCGCGCCTTCTCTTCGGGGAGACGGTCGGTGTCGACGTCGGTCAGAGCGCGGACGAGCGCGCTCTTGCCGTGGTCGATGTGGCCGGCGGTCCCGACGGTCAGCAGCGCATGCCGGTCGCCCGCGGTCGCCGCTTGCCCCGCCTCCGCGTCGCTCACCCCACCGCCTCCGCGTCGCTCACCCGACCGCCTCCGCGTCGCTCACCCGACCGCCGCCCGCACCGCGCGCGCGACCTCGTCGACGTCGGCGTCGCCGAGCGTGCGCGGGTCGAGCACAAGTCGATCGTGGGCGATTCGGGCCACGACGGGCGGATCGCCGCGGCGCAGGGCGCGCGCCACCGCCTCGACGCGGTCGGCGCCGGGATCGAGGGCGACCACGGGCCCGGGCAGCTCGAGCAGGGGCAGCGCCCCGCCGCCCACCCGGCCCGCGCCCGCCTGCACGGTGCCCCCGGCCTCGCGCGCGAGCCGCGTCGCGCGCTGCGCGAGCTCGTCGGGCGAGGCGGTCAGCATCGCGAGGACCGGGATCTCGCGGCGCGCGAGCTCGGGATCGCGATACAGGGCGAGCGTCGCCTGCAGCGCGGCGAGCGAGAGCTTGTCGATGCGCATGGCGCGCGCGAGCGGATGCGCCCGCGCGGCCGCGATCGCATCGCGCGTCCCGACGAGCAGGCCCGCCTGGGGGCCCCCGAGCAGCTTGTCGCCGGAGAAGCAGGTCAGCGCGGCCCCGGCGCGGACCGAGCGCCCGACGCTCGGCTCGTCGCGCAGGCTGGCCAGCTCGTCAGCGAGCACGCCCGAGCCGACGTCGTCGATGACCGGCGTCCGCAGCGCGCACAAGGGCTCGATCTCGACCGCCTCGACGAACCCAAGCGTCCGGAAGTTGGACGGGTGCGCGCGCAGGATGGCCCCGGTTCGCGCTCCGATCACCCGGCGGTAGTCCTCGAGGCGCGTCCGGTTCGTGGTGCCGACCTCGACGAGCCGGGCTCCCGCCTGGGCGACGACCTCGGGGATGCGAAAGCCGCCGCCGATCTCGACGAGCTGGCCGCGCGAGACGATCAGCTCGTGCTCGTCGCCGGCGAGCGCCGCGGCGGCGAGCAGCACGGCGGCGGCGCAGTTGTTGACGGCCATCGCGGCCTGCGCGCCGGTCAGCTCGCACAGGAGCCCCTCGAGGTGGTCGTGGCGCGACCCGCGCTCGCCGCTGTCGAGGTCGAGCTCGACGTTGGCGTAGCCGCCGGCGACGCGCGCGACCGCCGCCCGGGCGGCGTCGGACAGCGGGGCTCGGCCGAGGTTGGTGTGGATGATGACCCCGGTGGCGTTGATCACGGGGCGCAGCGACGGCCGCAGGCGCGCCAGCGCGCGCTCGGTCAGATCGACGTCGTCGTCGGGCGCCCCCCCGAGCAGCTCGCCGCGGCGCTCGGCGAGCACCGCCCGCGCCACCGCGACCGCGAGCCGGTCGACGGAGGGCAGCCGGCGCAGCGCGGCGCCGTCGCGATCCGAGGCGCTCATGGGCAGGTCACGGAGCGGCGAAGGAGTCGAACCTTCCAACCGTGGGATCGCCACGGCTCCCCGGCTTTGAAGGCCGGTCGGGGCACCGGCCCCGGCCGCTCCCCGAGAACACCGACACTACGCGTCCGCGGGCCGCGGACGTCAGGCGAGCCGGATCGCACCGGCCTGACCGTCGCGCAGCGACCCGATCACCGTCCCGTCCACGTCGGGTGCGCGCGCCGCGGGCAGGGCGACGAGCAGCCCGCCGGAGGTGACCGGATCGCAGACCAGGCGGCGCCGGGCCTCGTCGACTTCGGGGGCGAAGGTCGTGAAGCCCTCGGCGTAGGCGAGGTTGCGCCGGCCGCCGCCCGAGACCCCGGCGTCGCTCGCCAGCAGCTCGAGCGCCTCCGGAAACGCGGGAAGCGCGTCGGCGCTCACCTCGGCGGCGAGTCCGCTCTCGCGCGCGAGGCCGTGGAGATGACCGAGCAGTCCGAAGCCCGTCACGTCGGTGGCGGCGTGGGCTCCGGCGGCGAGTGCCTGGGCACCGGCGTGGGCGTTCAGGGTCACCATCGCGGTGAGCGCGGGCGCGAGCCCCGCGTCGTCGATCGCGCCCCGCTTGTGCGCGGTCGTCAGCGCGCCGACGCCGAGCGGCTTGGTCAGCACGAGCGCGTCCTGCGGCTGGGCACCGCCGATGGTCAGCATCCGTGCCGGATCGACGGTGCCGGTGACCGCGAGCCCGTACTTGGGCTCGGGGTCGTCGATCGAGTGGCCCCCGACGATCGCGCAGCCGGCCTCCTGTGCCACCGCCAGCCCGCCCTCGAGGACGGCGCGCAGGACGTCGGCGCCCAGTCGCTGCAGCGGGAAGGCGACGAGGTTCAGCGCGGTCAGCGGCGAGCCGCCCATCGCGTAGACGTCCGACAGCGCGTTGGCGGCGGCGACGCGGCCGAAGTCGTATGGGTCGTCGACGATCGGGGTGAAGAAGTCGACGGTCTGCACGAGCGCGAGGTCCGCTCTCAGCTGGAAGACGGCGGCGTCGTCGCCGCTCGCGGAGCCGACGAGCAGGCGCGGGTCGTCCGGTGCCTTCAGCCCGCGCACGATCGGCAGCAGGTCGGCGGGACCGAGCTTGCAGCCGCATCCGGCGCCGTGCGCCAGCGAGGTGAGCGGGACCGTGGCCACGCCCACAGCGTAGTGTCCGGGCCCGCACGTCGTGCGCCACCGAGGCCGCCACCCATCCAGCCGTGACCCGGGGGGCGAATTGGTACCGTACGCGAAGGTTCCACGGCGAAAGGATCGGCCCGATGAAGTACGAACGCTTGACAGAGCCCCTCGTCCGCGACAACGGCAGTCTGCGCCCGGCGAGCTGGGAGGAAGCGCTCGATCGGGCCGCCGACGGCTTCCGCGCGGCGGTCGATCGTCACGGCTCGGACACGTTCGGCATGTTCAGCTGCTCGAAGGCCACGAACGAGGTCAACTTCATCGCCCAGAAGTTCACCCGCTCGGTCATCGGCACCAACAACATCGATTCGTGTAACCGAACCTGACACGCGCCCAGCGTCGTCGGTCTGGCGACGGTCTTTGGCGCTGGTGGCGGCACCAGCTCATACATGGAGATGCAGGACACCGACGTGGTCCTGCTCTGGGGCTCCAACGCCCGGGAGGCCCATCCCATCTTCTTCCATCACGTGCTGAAGGCGGTGAACGCCGGCGCGCAGCTCTACGTCGTCGACCCGCGGCGCACGACGTCGGCGCAGTGGGCCGACGCGTGGCTCGGCCTGCACGTGGGCACCGACGTGGCGCTGGCCAACGCGATGGCCCGCGAGATCATCCACGCCGGGCTGTGCAACCGCGACTTCATCGAGCGGGCCACCTCGGGCTTCGACGAGTTCGCCGAGGCGGTCGAGCCCTACACGCTGCAGTACGGCGAGCGGGTGACCGGAGTTCCCGCCGACGTGATCGCCGAGGTCGCGCACGCGTACGCCCGCGCCGATCGCGCGCAGCTGTGCTGGACGCTCGGCATCACCGAGCACCACAACGCGGTCGACAACGTCCTGGCGCTCATCAACCTGGCGCTGCTGTGCGGCCACGTCGGCCGCTACGGCTCGGGGCTCAACCCGCTGCGCGGCCAGAACAACGTCCAGGGCGGCGGCGACATGGGCGCGATCCCGAACCGGCTGCCGGGCTTCCAGGACATGGAGACCAACGAGGAGGCGTGCGAGCGCTTCGAGGCGGCCTGGGGAACGCCGATCGTCCGCCGCCACGGCTGGCACATGACCCAGATGCTCGAGGCGATCGACCGCGGCGATCTCACCGCGCTCTACGTGCTCGGGGAGAACCCCGCGCAGTCCGACGCCGACTCGACCCACGTCGGGCACCTGCTCGAGAGCCTCGATCACCTCGTCGTGCAGGACATCTTTCGCACGAGGACCGCCGAGTACGCCGACGTCGTGCTGCCGGCGTCGGCGAGCTGGTGCGAGTCCGAGGGGACGGTGACCAGCTCGGAGCGGCGCGTGCAGCGCGTCCGGGCGGCGCTGGCGCCGCCCGGCCAGGCTCGCGACGACCTGGAGATCATGTACGACCTCGCCCGCCGGCTCGGCCATGAGTGGCCTCACTCCTCCTCCGAGGACGTATGGAACGAGCTGCGCTCGCTCGCCCCCAACCACGCGGGGATGAGCTATGCGCGCCTGGAGGAGCTGGGCGGTATCCAGTGGCCGTGCTTCTCCGAGGACACGCTGGAGCCGACGTGGCTGCACGGCCGACTGTGGGCCGAGCCCTTCGAGGGGCCGCCGGCGCCGTTCAACGCCGTCGAGCACGACCCGCCGGTCGACGAGGTCAACGACGACTTCCCGCTGCTGCTGACGACCGGCCGCCGGCTGGACTCCTTCAACACCGGCGTGCAGACCGGCGGCTACCGCTCGCCGCTGCGCCGGCCCGAGCAGCTCGAGCTGTCGATCGACGACGCCGAGCGACTCGGCGTGGCCGACGGGGAGCGCGTGCGGGTCAGCTCGCGCCGCGGCTCGATCACCGCGCCGGTGCGGGTGGAGCGGGCGCTGCGCGCCGGCCTGGCGTTCATGACGCTGCACTTCCCCGACGAGGTGCAGACGAACCTACTGACGATCAACGCGACCGACCCGAAGTCGGGGACGGCGGAGTTCAAGGCGACCGCGATCCGCGTGGAGCCGCTGTCCGAGACGGCCGAGGAGACCGTCGAGGCCGCCGAGCCGCTCGCCGCCCTCGGTGACTGATGGACCTCGTCCTCCACGACGTCGGCCCCACCGAGGGAGAGCGCGAGGCGGTCGACGCGGTTCTCGGCGTGCCGGGCAGCATGTGGGAGGGCGCCACCGAACGGCTGAGCTCCGATGACCACGTGGCGCGCGGCGGTCACGCCGCGCGACGTCAGCGTCACCTGCTGGTTCCGATCCTGCACGCCGTGCAGGCCCGCGCGGGCTGGATCAGCCCCGGCGCGCTCAACTACATCTGCCGGCGGCTGACGATCCCGCCGGCCGATGCCTACGGGGTGGCGAGCTTCTACGCGCTGTTCTCGCTCGAGCCCCAGGCGCCCGCGGTCGCGCACATCTGCACCGACATCGCCTGCCGGGATCGGGGCGGGGACGCGCTGTGCGCCGAGATGGAGCGGCGGCTGGGGCCGCCCGGCGCCGCCGACGGGGAGGCGACGTGGCTGGAGAGCCCGTGTCTGGGGCTGTGCGAGCGCGCCCCGGGAGCGATGGTCTCGATCGCGGGCGCCGAGCCCGTGGAGCACTCGCTCGCCCCCGCCGACGCGGACACGGTCGCCGACCTGCTCGCGGGTGGCCCGGCGCCGCCCGTGCCCCACCCGCAGGTTCCCCAGGCGCAGGATGGCCAGGATGGCCTGCGGTTGCTGCGGCGCGTCGGCCGCGTCGATCCGTCGAGCCTGGACAGCTATCGCGCCCACGGCGGGTACGAGGCCCTGCGCGCGGCGGTGGACCTCGGACCCGCGGGAGTGATCCGCGAGCTGAACGACTCCCAGCTGCTCGGCCGCGGCGGGGCCGCGTTCCCGATCGGACGCAAGTGGGAGGCGGTCGCGCGCAATCCGCGGCGCCCGCACTACGTCATCTGCAACGCCGACGAGTCCGAGCCGGGCACGTTCAAGGACCGGGTCGTGCTCGAGCACGACCCGTTCGCGACGATCGAGGCGATGACGATCGCGGGATACGCGACCGGCGCCGAGTACGGCTACATCTACCTCCGCGGCGAGTACCCCGTCGCCTGGGAGCGCCTCGTCGAGGCGATCGTCCAGGCCCGCGGGCGCGGATATCTCGGACGCGACATCCTCGCCGCCGGCTTCGCGTTCGACATCGAGCTGCGCCGGGGGGCCGGCGCCTACATCTGCGGCGAGGAGACCGCGCTGTTCAACTCGATCGAGGGCCACCGCGGCGAGCCGCGCAGCAAGCCGCCGTTCCCCGTCGACTCGGGCCTGTTCCGCCGTCCGACCGTCGTCAACAACGTCGAGACCCTGATCAACGTCCTCAACATCGTCCGCGAGGGCGGGCCGCGGTACGCCGAGATCGGCACCGAGCGCTCGACGGGCCCACGTCTCTTCTGCCTCTCGGGCAGCGTCCGACGACCTGGCTTGTACGAGGCGGCGATGGGCATCACCCTGCGGGAGCTGCTCGAGCTCGCCGGCGGCGTCCCCGAGGGGCGGACGCTGCGCGCGGTCCTGCTCGGCGGCGCGGCCGGACGGTTCATGACCCCCGACGAGCTCGACGTCGAGCTGTCCTTCGAAGCGACCCGCGAGGCGGGGACGACGATGGGTTCGGGCGTCGTCATGGTCTTCGACGATGCGGCCGATCTGCCCGCGGTGCTCCGCCGGATCGCCTCGTTCTTCCGCGACGAGTCCTGCGGGCAATGCGTGCCGTGCCGAGTCGGCACCGTCCGCCAGGAGGAGGCGCTGGCGCGACTGGCCAACGGGACCGGGTCCGCCGAGCAGGACATCGCGCTGCTGCGCGAGATCATCGTTGCGATGCGCGACGCCTCGATCTGCGGCCTCGGCCAGACGGCGGGGGACGCGGTCGAGTCCGCGCTCGCCAAGTTCGACGTGTTCACCGATGCCACGGGAGGTGGACGATGAGCCGGGCTCGACAGGTTGCCCCCCCGCGTGAGGTGGAGATCACGCTCAACGGTGAGGCGGTCAGCGCGACCGAGGGGGAGACCATCCTGCAGGTCGCCAAGCGCGAGGGGATCGAGATCCCGACGCTGTGCTGGGCCAAGACGCTGACCCCGGTCAACGCGTGCCGGGTGTGCGTGGTCGAGGTCGAGGGCTCGCGCGTGCTTCCCCCCGCCTGTGCGCGCAAGGTCGAGGATGGGATGGAGGTCCAGACGCACTCCGAGCGCGTCCGTCACAGCCGCAAGATGGTGCTCGAGTTCCTCGCCTCGTCCGTCGACGTGTCGACCACCCCCGACGTGTCGCGGTGGATCGACGAGTACGACGCCGCGCCGCAGCGCTACGGGCCGCCCGCTCCGGCGTTTACGGCCGGCGAGCGCGACCGGCTCCGCGCCGGCCACCACGTTGCCCCCGACGGCCGCCACGCGGCGACGGTCAAGCAGCCGCCCAAGATCGACAACGATCTCTACGTCCGCGACTACGCCAAGTGCATCCTCTGTTACAAGTGCGTGCAGGGTTGCGGCACCGAGTGGCAGAACACGTTCGCGATCGCCGTCGCCGGGCGGGGGTTCGACGCGCGCATCGCCACGGAGTTCGCCAGCCCGCTGCCCGACTCGGCGTGCGTGTACTGCGGCAACTGCATCGCGGTCTGCCCGACCGGCGCGCTGATGTTCAAGAGCGAGTTCGACCGTCGCCAGGCGGGCACGTGGGACGAGGACCGCCAGCAGGTGACGACGACGATCTGCACCTACTGCGGCGTCGGCTGCAACCTTGAGCTGCACGAGCAGGACAACGAGATCGTCAAGGTGACCTCTCCGCTGGACCATCCGGTGACCCGCGGGAACCTCTGCGTCAAGGGCCGGTTCGGCTTCCAGTTCGTCCAGAACCGCGCGCGACCCGGCGAGCGGGAGGGGGACGCGCCGCCGCCGCCCCATGCCGCCGACGGCACGGGTGCGTCGGGCAACGGCGCCTCGGGCAACGGTTCGGGCGGCCACGGACCGCGAGGCGGCGGCCCGCCCACCTAGCCGGCGTCGTGCCCAGCTGGCGCCCGCGGCGTGGCGCTCAGCCGGGCGCCCGCGCGGTCACCGCCGCAAACCTCTGACGGAAGTGCAGCTCTCCGTCGCGCTGGCGGGGCGCAAACCCGCTCGCGGGGCCGCCGGCGAGCTCGTCGCGCAGCCGCGCGCGGATCTCGCCGACGGCGGTCGCGTCGGCGCCCGCCTGCGTCAGCCACGGCTCGAGCGGGCGCTCGCGCTCGCGGGAGGTGGTGTGCAGGACCGCCAGGCCCGCCCCGGCGACGAGCGCCACGAGCTCGTCGGCGGTCAGCATGCGCACGTGCGAGGGGTCGCGGAGGCGCTCGAGCCGGTCCTGCTCGCGGGCGAGCGCGCGCTCGGGGGCGGCGATCATGTCGGCGAGCACGAGCCGGCCGTGCGCGCGCAGGCAGCGCGCCATGCCGGCGAGGAGCCGACGCGGGTCCTCGAAGTGGTGGGCGGCGAACCGGCAGACGACGACGTCGAACGATCGATCGAGGAAGGGGAGCGACAGCGCGTCACCCCGCTGGAAGACGATGTTGCGCCGGCGGTGCGCCTCCGCCTCGGCGCGACCGGCCTCGAGCATGGCCGTGGTGGCGTCGATGCCGATGACCGCGCGCGCGCGGTCGGCGAGCGCGCGGGCCGCCTGCCCGGTGCCGGTCGCGACGTCGAGCACGAGATCGTCGGGCCCCAGCTCGAGCGCCGCGAACAGCCACTCCATGTCGGTCGCGAACGGCCGGTTGAAGCGTGGATCCTCGAAGGCGGCCGCCTGGGCCGCGAACGCGCGCTCGATCCGCTCGGCGTGCCTCGCGCGGGCGCGCTCCGGGATGTCGCCGGGATCGTCGGTCCCCGAGCCTGAACGACCACGTCGAGCACACATGCTCGCGATGGTGCCCGATCCCGCACCTTTGGGTCGCGCCGCGTGTTCGATGCTCGAGGGCCCGCGACCGCACGCACTTACCCCAGGTCGCGGGCCCCCGAGCATCCGATCTGACGCTGCGCCCGAACTTCCCGCAGGCGGAAACGCCGGCCGGGACCGGAACTTGCGCACACTTCCCTACATCCGTCAGTCGATCGCGCGCAGCTCGCGAGATCCGCACACGTGGCACTGACCGGTGATGCGCCGGCGGATCGGGCGAAACGTCTGAGACCCGCAGTGCTCGCAGCGGCAGCGCTGAGCCCGGAGGGCGGGTCCCTCGCCGGGCTTGGGCGGGTCGTCTGATCGCCACGAATGGGTGGGCGGGTGACTCATGTCGCGGAACATGCTCGGGACAACGCCGTGCGGGCCGGAGACTTGCGCGGCCGCCGCCGAGCGTGCGCTTGTGCATCGTCTGCAGGCGCCAAGCCGTGCAAGAGCACGAGCCGGGCGCGAACCATTAGCGTTGCGGTGGCCGAGCATGATTGGGGTGGACGACGAATCGCTCAAGGATCCGTGGCTGACGCTCGCGGAGGTCGCGGACGAGCTGAACGTCCGGCCGGTGACCGTGCGCGCATGGATCGCGGGCGGACGGCTGGAGGGGATGCGCGCCGGCGAGCGGTGGCTCGTGCACCGGTCCGAGCTCGAGCGGCTCCTCGCCATCGCCGATCCCCGTCAGCGGCGCGCCGTCCCCGGGCCGCCCGAGGCCGCCGCGCCCGCGACCGCCGGGCCCGCGGCCGCCGGGCCCGCGGCCGCGGGGTCCGGGGCGGCCGGGTTCGAGGCCGTCGCGGCCGAGGCCGCCGTCTTCGCGCGGGACGCGGTCGATCTGCTGCGACGGGCCGATCGCGAGTGGCAGGAGGCGCTGCGCGCGAGCGAGGACGCGCCCCCGGATGCCGGCTTCGCCGGACGCCTCCGGACGCTGGCGGCCGCCAGCGAACGACGCGCGCTCGCCCTCGACGCGCTCGCCGGTGCCGGCGTGATCGACTGGCCGCGGCGGCGGGCGCCTGAACAGACCCACCTCACCCACGAGCTCCGGCCGGGCGGCAACCGTCCCGGGCCGCCAGCCCTGTGGGAGGCGTTCGACCGCGCCGTCGCGGAGACGGTGACCGCGCTGCAGGGCGACCGGGTCATCGAGGTGGCTGACGCCTTCGCGCGACTGGCCGAGGCCGCCTACGAGATCGCCGAAGCCGTCGAGCGCCGGCGCACCGCCGGATGACCTGCGCAGCCGACCTACGGGCGGGGCGGGTGGCTTGGCGTCGCGAGCGGAGGCGATCAGCGTGAGCGAGCTGCAGGACCTGGTCGACGGTCTCGCCGCCGCTCTCGGGAGCCCGGTCGGCGTCGACGACCGCCGGTTTCACTCGATGGCCTACAGCGCTCACGCCGATGAGATCGACCACGTCCGTCTGGCCTCGATCCTCCAGCGCGAGGCTCCTGCCGGGGTCATCCGCTGGCTCGAGGAGCTCGACGTCAGCCAGATCCGCCGCTCGCTCCGGGTGCCGGCCAACCCGCGGCTCGGGATGTCGGCGCGGGTGTGTGTGCCGCTGCGCTTCGATGACCGCCTGCTCGGCTATCTGTGGCTCATCGACGGGCCGCCGCCGTTGTCGGACGCGTCGCTGCAGATCGCGCTGGACGCGGCACCCGAGATCGCCGTCGCGATGTATCGGATCGACGAGTCCGAGCAGTCCGACCGTGAAGTCGTGCGCCGGCACCTGCGCGCCGTCCTCGGCTTCGACGACGGCGATCCCGAGCAGGCGGCCGGCGAGCTGATCTCGCGCGGCCGACTGGCGCCGGTGGCCGCCTACGCGGTGCTTGCGGTGGCGCCGCGCCATCGCTCCGAGCCCCCGCCTGACCTCATCCGCGCCCGCGTCACCGCCGCGGTCGAGCACCAGCGGCGCCTCGCCGGGGCGGGCCACCTGCTCGTCCTCGTGGCGCCGCACTACGTCTACGGCCTGTTCGCCGACGACGGGATGCGCGACGTCGCCCGCCACGCCGAGGAGATCCGCGCCCGCGTCGACGAGGGGCTCGGCGACTTCGCGGGCTGGCACGCCACCGTCGGGATCAGCGCCCGCCACGAGCAGCGCGGGCTGCTCCCCGAGGCGCGCCTCGAGGCCGAGATCGCGGGCGACGTCGCCGATCGCGTGACCGCGCTCGGCCCCGTGGGAGCGTGGCCCGACCTCGGGTCCTATCGCACGATCGCGCGCGCCATCGACGGCCGCGACCCCGCCGGCCTGCTGCCGCTCAGCCTCCGGCGGCTGCTCGACTCCGACGAGCGCGACACGCTCGTCCCGACGCTGCTCGCGTTCCTCGACCTCGGCGGCGACGCGGCCGGGGCGGCCAAGCGGCTGTACCTGCACCGCAGCTCGCTGTACAGCCGGCTGCACCGGATCGAGCGGATCTGCGACGTCCGCCTCTCCTCGGGCGATGTGCGGCTCGAGCTCCACCTCGGGTTGCGGCTGTGGCAGCTCGCGGGCGAGCCCTGATCGACGCCTGTCGCGTCGGCCGCGTCGAACCCGCGACCGCTGTCGGGCTTGGAAGCGCCCGCGACGATCAGAGTTAAGGGTGGTGTCCGCAAGCGTCCCCCAGATCTGTGACAGCTTCGAGCACGAGGCCCTCGAGCTGTTCCGTGACCCGCAGAGCGGCCTGACCGGCGCGATCGCGATCCACTCGACCGCGCTTGGGCCCGCGATGGGCGGTCTGCGCCTCCGGAGCTATCCCTCGATCGAGGAGGCCGCGATCGACGCCCTGCGCCTCGCGCGCGCGATGACCTACAAGAACGCGGCCGCCGGCCTGGCGCTGGGCGGCGGCAAGGCGGTCGTGATCGACGACGGCCGATGGGACGAGCACCGGCTCGAGCGCTGGGACGCGTTTGCGCAGCGGCTCAACCGTCTCGAGGGCCGCTACATCACCGCCGAGGACGTCGGCACCGGCCCGGCCGACATGGACCGGCTCGCCCGGGGCACGCGGTGGGTGGCCGGGCGATCGGAGCTCGGCGGCGGCCGCGGCGACCCGTCGAGCGCCACCGCGCACACCGTCTTCACCGCGATCCGCACCGCGATCGCCTTCCGGCTGGCGCACCTGCATCCCGCCGACGTCCGCGTCGGCGTGCTCGGCGCCGGCCACGTGGGCGGCCGCCTCGTCGATCTGCTGCTCGACGCGGGGATGAGCGTCGACGTGGCCGATGTCAACGAGGCCGCCACCGAGCGGTGGGCCGGCCACCCCCGAGTCGCCCGCGTCGGGACCGAGGGCTTCATCGCCCGCGAGCTCGACGTGCTCGCTCCGTGCGCGATGGGCGAGCTGGTCTGCGTCGCCGACGTCCCCCACCTGCGCTGCGCGATCGTCGCCGGGGCCGCCAACAACCCGCTCGTCGACGAGCTGACGGCGGTCGCCCTCGACGAGCGCGGCATCCTCTACGTCCCCGACTTCCTCGCCAACTGCGGCGGCATCATCCACGTCGGCGGCGAGGCGCTCGGCACCTCGGACCTCGAGACCCACCGGCTGATCGATGCGGCCGAGCATCGACTGCAGCGGGTCCTGCGCCGCGCCCGCGAGGAGGATCGCGTCCCGGTGGCGATCGCGCGCGAGGAGGTCGAAACGATGCTCCGCGGTCACCGCTCACGCGGCGCCGCGCCGCTGTCGGCGCTCGCCCCCGCCTGATCGGCGCTCGCCCCTGCCGGATCGGCGCTCGCCCCTGCCGGATCGGCGCTCGTCCCTGCCGGATCGGCGCTCGCCCCTGCCGGATCGGCGCTCGCTCGTGCCGGATCGGCGGTCGCCGAGCCCGGATCGGCGCTCGCCCGGGCCGGATCGGCGGTCGCCCAGGCCGGATCGGGGCTCGTCCCCCGCCTGATCACGGCTTCGCTCCGGCGGGATCGACGGGGGGTGGGCCGGCGTCACGTCACGCCACGGGTCCTCGGGCGCCTCACCGATGACCGCGGCCGGCACCCCGGCAACGACCGTGCCCGCCGGGACGTCGCGGACGACGACCGCCCCGGCTGCCACCACCGCGCGGTCGCCGACGTGGATCGGCCCGACGACGATCGCCCCGGCGTGCAGGACGACACCGTCGCCGATCGTCGGCGGCCCGCCCTTGGCGGTCACCCCGAGCGTGACCGATTGCGAGATGAAGCAGTCGGCGCCGATGCGCTGCGCCATCAGCACGCACGCGAAGCCGTGGTTGATGACGAGCCCGGGGCCGATGTCGTCACAGATGAGCTCGAGCGACCGCCCGGGCCACCAGCGGCGCAGGATGACCGCCGCGAGCGCCTGCGCCGGCGTGCCCCGGGACAGGCGGTGATAGACGACCGCTCGGAACTCGGGCAGCGCCAGCAGCGCGCGCAGATCGCTGCCGGTCAGCCGTCCGTCGCGCCCGCGGCGGGTGTAGGAGGTGCGCTGCGCATCGCGCCACACTGGCGCGTCCGGCGGCAGCCGCGACATCAGCGCGGCCAGCGGCAGGCCCCACAGCGCCCTCAGCGCCCGCTCGACCGCCGCATCCAGACCCATACCCCGGATCGCACCAGGGTACCTGAGCCCGAGCTCGGCCGGAGGTATCCAGCCGTCGGGCCCGTACGCGACCGGGGCAAATCCTCCGGAAGCCAGAGTCTTATCCTCAAGTCGACGGTGAGCTTTAAGGAGAGAGTCGCTGGTCTACCGAGTTTTCGTAATGCTGCGTGATTGGCAACGATCAGAGTGGGTACGAGGTATGAACAGATGACCGAATCAAACACCCCAACACTCGCCTTTGACGACATCCTCGTCCCCGACGCCGCCGCCGCCCAGAACGAGGAATGGTTCGAGGTCAGCGTCGACGGCGCCACGCGTCGCATCCGGTTTCACGACTACGGCGCGATCTACGACGTGCCCGGCCTCTACGAGCGACTCTTCTACGAGGAGCTCGAGTGTCGCTCCCCGACGACCGTCGTCGGTCTGCTCGGCGAGCAGCTGACCGAGGCGGACGCCGAGCCCGGGAACCTCGTGGCGCTCGATCTCGGCGCCGGCAACGGGATCGTGGGCGAGGAGCTGCAGCGCCTCGGCGTCCGCTCGATCGTCGGAGTCGATCTGCTCCCGGAGGCCGCGGCGGCCGCCGAGCGCGACCGGCCCGAGGTCTACGACGACTACGTCGTCGCCGATCTCACCCAGCTGGACGACGATGACCGCGAGCGTCTCGCCAGCCGGTCCTTCGACTGTCTGACAACCGTCGCCGCGCTCGGCTTCGACGACATCCCGCCCCAGGCGCTGGCGACCGCCTACGACCTGCTGGAGCCCGGCAGTTGGGTGGCGCTGACGATCAAGGAGGACTTTCTGACCACCGACGATCCATCGGGCTTCCAGCGGCTGATCCGGCGAATGCTCGACGACGGGATGCTCGAGCTGCGCACCGAGCGGCGCTACCGCCACCGCTTGTCGAGCAGTGGCGACCCGCTCTATTACATCGCGATGGTCGCGGTCAAGAGCGACGGGCGCAGCTGCGCCGACCTGGTGGCGATGGACGGCTGATCGGACGGGTGATGCTGGGCGTCCGGCGGCTGCCGGACGCCCGGCTCAGTCGCCCCACACCTCGGCCGCGACACCGACGATCAGCTCGAGCTTTCGCTTCTCCTCGTCGATCGTCAGGCGGTTGCCCTCCTCGGTGGAGGAGAAGCCGCACTGGGGCGACAGGCACAGCTGGTCGAGGTCGACGTATCGCGAAGCCTCCTCGATCCGCCGTCGCAGCAGGTCGCGATCCTCGAGCTCGGGTCGCTTGGTGGTCACGAGGCCGAGGACTACCTGCTTGCCCGGAGGCACGTAGCGCAGCGGCTCGAAGCCGCCCGACCGCTCGTCGTCGAACTCGAGGAAGTAGCCATCGACCTGGAGGTCGCCGAACAGGGCCTCGGCGACGAAGTCATAGCCGCCCTCGGCGGCCCACATCGACTGGTTGTTGCCGCGGCACAGGTGGGTGGTGACGGTCAGGTCGCCGGGGCGATCGGCGAGCGCACGGTTGAGGTTGGCGATGTACTGCTCGTGCAGGTGGTCGGGATCGCCCCCGATGCGCTCGATGTGCTCGCGCTGGGCGGGGTCGTTGACGTAGGCGAGGCTCGTGTCGTCGAGCTGGAGATACCGGCACCCGAGCTCGTGGACGCCCGCGAGCTGCTGAGCATAGGCGGCGGTCAGATCGCTCCAGAAGGCGTCGACGTCCGAGTAGACCTCCGGGTCCAGCGCCGAGTTGCCGCCGCGGTAGTGGACCATGCTCGGCGAGGGGATGGTCAGCTTCGGCGTCTGCCCGGCCTCGGCGTGATCGCGCAGGAAGGTGAACGCCTCCGCGAAGATCGTGTGCGGCAGCGTCACCTGGCCGCCGACCCGCATCGCCGGCGGCGCGTAGTCATACTCGCCCTCGGCGTCGCGAAACTGCACGTGGATCGACTCGCCAGCGACCTGCTCGATCCCCTCCAGCGCGTAGATGAAGTCCATGTGCCACGACGTGCGGCGGAACTCCCCGTCGGTGACCGCCTGCAACCCGGCGTCGCGCTGCAGCGCGATCACGCCGAGGATCGCCTCGTCCTCGACTCGCTCGAGCTCGTCGGCGTCGATCGTGCCCGCGCGCAGCGCGGCCCGCGCGCGGGTGAGCTCCGGCGGGCGCAGCAGGCTGCCGACGTGGTCGGCGCGAAACGGGGGCGTGTGTCGGCGCGACATGGCGATGCTCCTTTCGCGAATCGACCTCCGGCTGATGGTCGCTCGGGAGCGACACAACTAGGCTCGGTTTCCGTGATCGCCAAGTATCGCTCACTCCTCGTGGTTCCCGGGTTCACGCGCGTGCTCGGCACGGCGCTGCTCGGGCGCCTGCCGCAGGGCATGTCCTCGCTGGCGGTGCTCCTGCTCGTCCGCGGCGCCACCCACTCCTACTCCGCGGCGGGGGTGGCGGTCGGCGCCTACGCGTTCGCCGGGGCCGCGCTCGCGCCCGTGCAGGGTCGGCTCGTCGACCGTCACGGCCGCGCGCGGGTGCTTGCGAGCTGCGCCCTCGCTCAGGCGGCCGCGCTCGTCGCGCTCGTGCTATCGGCGCGGGCCGGCGCGGCGGCGGCGCTGCTCGTCGCGCTCGCCGCTCTCTCGGGCGGGCTGATCCCCGCCATCGCGCCCTCGGTGCGAGCGCTGCTGCGCGAGCTGCTGTCGGACCCCGAGGTCCGCGAAACGGCCTACGCGCTGGAGTCGGTCGTCCAGGAGCTGATCTGGATCACCGGGCCGCTGCTGGTGGCACTGGCGATCGCGCTCGTGTCGCCGAGCGGCGCGCTGCTGCTGAGCGCGGCGATCGGGATCGCCGGGACGCTGCTGTTCATCAGCTCGCCGCTCGCGCGCGGCGCCGGCCGCCGTGGCGAACGCCACCGCCGTCCCGCGGTGCTCGCCGTGCCCGAGCTGCGCCGGCTGCTGCCGGCGATGGCGCTGATGGGCGCAAGCCTCGGCGCGATCGAGGTCGGGCTGCCGTCGCTGGCGCTCTACGCCGGCTCGCGGCCGTCGTCGGGCCTCCTGCTCGCGCTGTGGAGCGTCGGCAGCCTCGCCGGCGGTCTGTGGTACGGGTCGAGGTCGTGGCGGGTGCCGCTGCACCGGCGCTACCGGGGGCTGATGGCGTCCGCCGTGGTGGCCACGGCGCCGCTGATCGCCGCGCGCACCATCCCCGAGGCCGCCCTCGCGGGCCTGCTCGCCGGAGTGACGATCGCCCCGGCGTTCTCCTGCGCCTACGCACTGCTGGGACGGGCGGTCACCCCTGGGATCGAGACCGAGGCCTTCACCTGGGCGACGGCGGCGCTGATCGTGGGAGTCGCCGCCGGCTCGGCGCTCGCCGGGGCCTCGATCGACGCCGCCGGTGTCAGCGGGCCGTTCGTCCTCGCCTGCGGCGCGTCCGCGCTCGCCGCGGCGATGGCGATGCGCGGCGCCGGGCAGCGCCGGCCGCAGGCCGCCTGAGCGGGTCAGGCGGCCACGGTCGGCCGAGCGCGTCTGGCGGTCGAAGGTCGGCCGAGCGGGTCTGGCGGCCACGGTCGGCGAGCGCGTCTGGCGGTCGACCGTCGGCCGAGCGGGTCTGGCGGCCACCCCGAGCTCAGGAAGCTCTAGACGATCGGGCGGATCGGGCGGCACGGGCTGCCGTGGCACAGATGGCGGGCCGGCATCGAGCGCGTGACGACGCTCCCCGCGCCGATGACGCACGCCTCGCCGATCGTCACCCCCGGCAACACGATGACCCCGGCGGCGAGCCACGCGTCGTCGTCGATCGCGATCGGGGCGGCTCGCTCCAGGCCGGTGCGCCGCCGCGCGGAGTCGAGCGGATGGGTCGGGGTGATGAGCTGGACCCGCGGGCCGATCTGCACGTCGTCGCCGATCGTGACCGCCGCGGAGTCGAGCACGATCGCCCCGAAGTTGATGAACGCGCGCGCGCCGATCGAGATCTGGTAGCCGTAGTCGCACTGGAAGGGCGAAAGGATCTCCGACCCCTCGCCGATCTCGTGCAGCAGCTCGCGCAGCTGCGCTTCGCGTTGGGTGCGGTCGACGGGATCGCCGGCGTTCAACGCGTGGCAGAGCGAGCGCGCGCGGCGGCGGTCGGCGACCAGCTCGGCGGCGGCCGCCACATAGGGCTCGCCGCCGAGCATTCGCTGCTTGTCGGTGGCCACGCGGGCAGGCTGTCAGAAGGCCCTCGCGACGTGACCCGGGTTCACGGGCGCCCTCGAAGCTGGCCGTCGACCGAGCCGGCCGGAAGGGCCGCTCGTCGCCCACGTTGAGGTTCTGACCTGCATCTGATATATCAGTAGTCGTGTCCACTGCGAGCAACGGGTCGCTGCCCGCCCGACAACGCGTCGTCGTGATCGGCGCCGGGATCGTCGGCAACAGCGTCGCCTATCACCTGTGCCGACTCGGGGAGACCGAGATCACGCTGATCGACAAGGGGCCGCTGCCCAACCCGGGCGGCTCCACGGGCCACGCGTCGAACTTCATCTTCCCCGTCGACCACTCCAAGGAGATGACGTCGCTGACGCTTCAGAGCATGCGCCAGTACAAGGACCTGGATGTCTTCCTGGAGTGCGGCGGGATCGAGGTCGCGCGCACCGAGGCGCGCATGCAGGAGCTCGACCGCCGGATGGCCTCGGCGCTCACCTGGGGCGTGGAGCCGACGTCGCTGCTGACGCCGGCCGAGATTTCAGAGCTCGTGCCGTTCATCAACGAGGAGCTGCTGCTCGGCGGCTTCTACACGCCCGGCGCCGGCGTCGTCGACTCGTTGCGCGCGGCGACGATCATGCGCGAGCGCGCCGTCGAGTCCGGCATGACGATCTCGGCCAATACCGAGGTGCTCGGGCTCGACGTCGAGCACGGCGCGATCCGCCGGGTGCGCACGAGCCGTGGCGAGATCGAGGCCGACCGCGTCGTCATCGCCTGCGGCTGCTGGAGCCCTCGGATCGCGCGCCTGGCCGGCGCCACCATCCCGCTGACGCCCGCCGTGCACCAGATGATCGACATCGGTCCCGCGCCGCGCTTCGCCGACGCCCGCACGCTCGTCGACTATCCGATCGTCCGCGACATGGACACCAACATGTACGAGCGCCAGGACGGCACGGGCCTGGAGATCGGCTCCTACGCCCACCGCCCGATCATGATGGACGCCGACGAGATCCCCTCCATCGAGGAGTCCGCGCTCAGCCCCACCGAGCTGCCGTTCACCGCCGCCGATTTCGAGCTGCAGTTCGAGCAGGCGCTCGAGCTCATGCCCGAGATCGTCGGCGACGAGAGCGTCGGGCAGCGCTATGCGATCAACGGCCTGCTGTCGGTGACCCACGATGGCTTGCCGCTGCTCGGGGAGACCCCCGAGGTCAAAGGGCTGTGGTCGGCGGCGGCGATCTGGATCAAGGAGGGGCCCGGCGCCGGGAAGACGGTCGCCGAGCTGATGGTCCACGGGGAGTCCGAGATCGACGTCCACGAGTCCGACGTCGCGCGCGCCTATCCCCATCAGAAGACCAAGGCGCACGTTCGGGCCCGAGTCGCCGAGAGCTTCAACAAGATGTACGGGATCGTCCACCCGGCCGAGCAGTGGGAGTCCGACCGCCGAGTCAAGCTGCCGCCCTACTACGAGCGCGAGCTCGAGCTCGGCGCGGTCTTCCACGAGGCCGCCGGCTGGGAGCGCCCGCAGTGGTACGAGGCCAACGCCGGGCTGCTCGAGGAGTTCGGCGACCGGGTCACGCGCCGCGAGGCCGAGTGGGACGCGCGCTGGTGGTCGCCGATCGTCAACGCCGAGCATCTGGCGCTGCGCGAGCGCGCCGGCTACATCGATCTGACCGCGTTCGCGATCTTCGACGTCACCGGATCCGGCGCCCTGGATGCCGTCCAGCGGATCGCGATGCGCCAGATGGACGTCGCCGTCGGGCGGTTCGTCTACACGCCGATCCTCACCCCGTCGGGCGGCTTCAAGGCCGACCTGACGATCATGCGTCTCGCCGACGACGTCTTCCGCGTCGTCACCGGCGGCGCGCACGGGATGTCGGACCGCAAGTGGTTCTCCGACCACCTGCCCGGCGACGGCTCGGCGCAGATCCACGACCGCACGAACGCGCTGACGACGCTCGGGCTCTGGGGTCCGCGCGCCGCCGACGTCCTGGAGGCGATCACCGACGACGACGTCTCCACCGCGGCATTGCCCTTCGGCCGCTGCAAGCCGATCGAGGCCGGCTCGCTGCAGGTGCTGGCGAGCCGCATCTCCTACGTCGGCGATCTCGGCTGGGAGCTCCACGCCCCGATCGAGCAGGGCGCCAAGCTGTGGGACATGATCGCTGCGGCGGGGCTCCCGCACGGGGCGGTGCCGGTCGGCGCGGGCGTGTATCTGACCACCGGTCGTCTGGAGAAGGGCTACCGCGCCTACGGCGCCGAGCTCGACGGCGACTACGACGTCGTCGAGGCGGGGATGGCCTGGGGCACGGTCAAGGACCAGGACTTCGTCGGAAAGGAGGCCCACGTCGCCCAGCGCGCCGCGGCGCCGGCGGCGTCGATGTGCACGCTGACCGTCGACGACCACGTCTCGAGGTCTTCTGTCAAGCGCTACATGCTCGGCGGCGAGCCGCTGCTGACCCTCGACGGCCGGCCGATCGTTGACGCCAAGGGCCGCCGCTCGTATGTGACGAGTGCAGGCTCGGGACCGTCGATCGGGCGCTACATCCTCATGGGCTACCTCCCGCCCGAGCACGCGCGCGTCGGCGAGCAACTGCTCGTCCAGTACATGGGCGAGCGCTATCCGGTGACGGTGGGCAGCGCCGACGCCACCTCGCTGTTCGACCCCGAGAACACGCGGGTGCGCTCGTGAACATCCTCGTCTGCGTCAAGCGCGTGCCGCTGACCGGCGGCAGGATCGTCCTCACCGACGACGAGCGCGCGATCCAGACCCGGCACCTCGGCTTCACCGTCAGCCCGCACGAGGAGTGCGGCGCCGAGGAGGCGATCCGGATCGTCGAGGCCCACGGCGGCAGCGCCACGGTCCTCACGCTCGGCCCGCCCGAGGCCGAGGAGCAGCTGCGCGACCTGATGGCGATCGGCGCCGACCGGGGCATCCACCTCGTCACCGACGGCTCGGAATGGGATCCCCAGGCGACGGCGGCCGCGATCGTCGCCGCCGTCCGCTCGCAGGCCGAGCCGGTCGATCTCATCCTGTTCGGCTCAGAGTCGGCCGACGCCGGCAACTATCAGGTCGCCGTGCGGGTCGCCGAAGCGCTCGGCCTGCCCGCGGTGACGGGCGTCAAGGCGATCTCGCTCGACGCCGACCGCGTTCGGTGTGAGCAGGAGACCTCGGCGGGTCGCGACGTCTACGAGGTCGCGCTGCCGGCGGTCGTCTCGGTCAAGGAGGGGATCAACCTGCCGCGTTATCCCTCGGTCCCGGGACGGATGAAGGCCAAGCGCAAGCCGGTGCACGCCGCGGAGCCGACGCGAACCGACGCGCGCCTGCGGATGCTCCGTCTCGCGCTGCCGCCCGAGTCCGGCAGGCAGGCCGAGGTGCTCGGTCGCGGCCCCGAGGCCGCGCCGGCGGTCGTCGAGATGCTGCGCGACATCGGGGTGATGTAGATGGCCGCCGCGCTCGTCTACGTCGAGGATCCCGCCGACGAGCTCTCCCAGCAGGCGGTCGTGATGGCCGGCGCGCTCGGCGACGAGGTGCAGGCGGTGGCGATCGACGGGGCGGGCGGGACCGCTTTCGCGCCCGCCGTGCTCGCCCAGACGCTCGTCGAGCTCGCCGCCGCGCGGGGCGCGAGCGCCGTCGTCGCGCCGGGCTCCGAGCGCGGTAACGAGATCCTCGCCCGCGTCGCCGCCAAGCTCGACCTGCCGATGGCCGCCAACTGCGTGTCGGTGACGGTCGGCGAGCCCACGACCGTTACCCGCGTGCGCTGGGGCGGCTCGCTGCTCGAGCAGGCCGAGGTGCACGGCGCGCCGCTGCTGATGACGAGCGCCGCTCACGCCGTGGCGGCGGCGCCGATCGCCGCACTCGAGACGGTGCCGGTGACTGCGAGCACGTCAGAGCTCGATCGGGCGGTCCGGGTCATCGAGCAGATTCCGACCGCAAGCGCCGGCGTTTCGCTGACCGACGCCGACGTCGTCGTCTCCGGCGGCCGCGGCGTCGGCTCGGCCGAGGGGTTCTCGATCATCGAGGAGCTCGCCGAGCTGCTCGGCGGCGCGGTCGGCTGCTCGCGCGCGGTGACGAGCGCCGGCTGGCGGCCGCATACCGACCAGGTGGGGCAGACCGGAACCAAGGTCTCGCCCGAGATCTACATCGCCTGCGGGATCAGCGGCGCCACCCAGCACATGGCCGGGTGCAAGGGCGCCAAACGCCTGCTGGCGATCAACCCCGACGGCGAGGCGTCGATCTTCGCCGGCGCCGACTACGCGGTGATCGGCGACCTGCACGAGGTCGTGCCCGCGATCTCGGCGGAGATCAGGAAGGCGCGCGCGTCATAGGCGTCGTCGTTTCCGCGGTCGTGCTCGCCGCGTTGCTGGCGGCGAGCGGGACGCTCTTCGCGCTGCGGGTCCGGTTCCTCGTCGCGCTCGTGCGCGCGGCCGCGCCGGTGTCGCGGACCGGCGACCGGGAGCGGCGGGCGCACAACGAGGCGACGATCGTCCTCGGGCAGCGCAAGCTGCTGCAGCGGATCGGCCCCGGGCTGATCCACGCGTTCATCTTCTGGGGCTTCATCGTGCTCGGCCCGACGATCGTCATCGCGATGATCGGCGCCGTGTCCAAGCACGCGACGTTCCCGTGGCTCGGCGACCAGGGCTGGTACGCGCTGCTCGTCGACATCTTTGCGGTGCTCGTGCTCGTCGGCGTCGTCTCGGCGCTGTCCATCCGCAAGCTCGTGCGACCGCGCCGGTTCGAGGGCTCGCACCTCGGCGAGGCCGACCTCATCCTCGCGCTCATCGCGACGATCGCGCTCTCGCTGCTGCTCTGGCACGCGACTCGGATCGCGCTCGGCCTAGCCGAGTGGTCGCGCGACTGGGCGCCGGTGTCCCACCTGCTCTCGGGCCTGTTCGCCCGCGACTTGACCACGCGGGTGCTCGAGCGTGTGTTTGTTTGGGTCCACGTGATCACGATCCTCGGCTTCCTGGCCTATCTGCCGCGCTCCAAGCACCTGCACATCGCCTCGGCGGCGTTCAACGTCTGGTATGGGCGCACGGGCCCGGGCGGGCACCTGGAGCCCCTGCGCTTCGACGACCCCGACGTGGCCGAGGAGGACATCCGCTTCGGCGCCGGGACGGCCGCCCAGCTGACCTGGAAGGAGGTGCTCGACACCTACTCGTGCACCGAGTGCGGGCGCTGCCAGGACGCCTGTCCGGCGTTTAGCACCGGGAAGCGCCTGTCGCCCAAGCTCGTGATCATGGGGCTGCGCGACCAGGTGTTCGCCGACGGGGCGACGATCGTCAAGGATCGGGACGCCGACCTGGCCTCGCTCGTGCCCGGCGCGGTCCCCGAGGACTCGGTGTGGGACTGCGTCACCTGCGGCGCGTGCGTGCAGGCGTGCCCGGTGTCGATTGAGCATGTCGACCACATCGTCGACCTGCGCCGCCACCTCGTCATGGTCGAGTCGAGCTTCCCGCCGGAGGCCGAGCCGATGCTGCGCGACATCGAGCGCGCCTCGAACCCGTGGGGCAAGGCCCAGTCCGAGCGCGCCGACTGGGCGGCGCAGCTCGGCGTGCGGGTGCTCGAGCCCGGCGATCCGGCGCCCGAGTACCTCTACTGGGTCGGTTGCGCGACGTCGTTCGACGAGCGCGCCCGGGCGGCCGCCGTCAGCACGGCGAAGCTGCTCCAGCGGGCGGGCGTCGACTTCGCGATCCTCGGCCCCCGGGAGGCGTGCACCGGCGACCCGGCGCGGCGGATCGGCAACGAGTACGTCTTCCAGGCGTTCGCCGAGCAGAACGTCGAGACGCTCAACGAGGCGGGGGCGACGAAGATCATCGCCAACTGCCCGCACTGCTTCAACACGCTGGGCAACGAATACCCCGACTTCGGCGGCGACTACGAGGTCATCCACCACTCCGAGGTCCTCGCCCGGCTCGTCGCCGACGGCCGGCTCGCGCCCCGGCGCGACGCGGGGCTGGCGATCACCTACCACGACTCGTGCTACCTGGCGCGCCACAACGACGTGCTGGGATCGCCGCGCGAGCTCGTCGCCGCCGTCGGCACGCCGGTCGAGATGGCCCGCAGGGGTCGCCAGACGTTCTGCTGCGGCGCCGGCGGCGCGCACATGTGGATGGAGGAGCGCGGCACCCAGATCAACTCCGCGCGCGTTCGCGAGGCCGCGGACACGGGCGCCGGGACGCTCGCGGTCGCGTGCCCGTTCTGCACGGTGATGCTCGACGACGGGGTGCAGGGGGAGGGGGCCGACCTCCGGGTCGCCGACGTCGCCACGCTCCTGGTGGAGGCCGGCGCCGCCGAGTAGCGCCCGCGTTACCCCCGCGGCCGACGGGCAGGGCGATGAGGGCGCGAGCACGGGCCGGTCCCGACCGACCCGCCGGACATCATGGCGTTCACCCCGGTGTTCGTCAACGCCGTTCCGGAGGCGGTCCAGCTCGCCAAGAGCGCGGGCTATCTCAGTCCCGCCCCCGGCAACGACTTCCCGTACGTGCCGATCGACTTCAAGAGCCCCACGTACGCCCCGGTGGCTCAGAAGATCCTGTTCACCCTGCCCTACATCCAGTTCGGGAACCCCGTCCCCGGCGGCCACTGACCGACGGTCGTCGCGGATACCCGCCGGGACGCCCCGTCTAGGAGCGTCCCGCGGAGTCGCGGGCCGCGGCGCGCAGCACCGCCGCGGCCCGGTTCAGCACGCAGCTGTCGAGGTGACCCCGAACTCCCGCCCGACTGGCTGCTTGCACTTCTCACCGACATGATCCACGCCGCCAGCGCGCAGGGCAGCGCCGGCACCATGAACGCGACGACCGCCGAACGAGTCCTCGTCCGCAGCGCGTCCGCGGTCCTCAGCGCTCATTGCTGAGCAGCGCCGACGTGCCCACGCAGGACGCCCAGTTTCAGGAACCAGCACGGCGAACTGGCCCACCACCCGGCACCTGCGCTTCGCCCAGAAGCAAGCCTCCGGCGTGCGTTCGTGTCCATTACTATCGGGAAGCCCACTAGCGTACGTTCCGCGTGGTTCCTGTTCCGTTACTACCGGGAGGCCGTCTGCTGCTCGGCGTCGTCGGCGGCCGCTTCGATCTCCCAAGGAGCCGCTCATCGCGCCGACTTCGCTGCTGAGCAGCTGGTCGTAGTCGGTGATGTCAGGCGCGGGACGACTGATCGCGGGCAGCCGGTCCTCGAGCGGCCCGTTCATGGCAGATTCTGCTCATGGCGCGTTCCGCCGCTATCGATGAACGCGAGCTTCGCTGCCGGAGAGCCGAGTTCTACGGCGTAGCCGCCGTCGTTTGTCAGCGTTATCACCGTCTCGTGGCCCGCAGCGTCTGTTACTGCTGCGTCGCGCGTGCCCGCAGGTACTACCCCCTGTACGAAACTTACTCCCCCAAGGTCCACATGTGATCCTAGGCCATACTGGATAGCAGCCGCTGTGGTGGTACAACCCACCGTCGCTCCCGTCTTGGTGCTGAGAACTCCGAAACACATCGTCCCACGACCAGGATAGATGTAAATCTTCGTTGACGCGTCGCTGTATACTTGCCGCCCAAGGCTAGGATTGACACCGAACTGTTCCTGTGCTCGCCCGAGTCCCTGTAGGAGCCGTGGATCAGTTGCCCCCGCGTCATCAACGCCAAGCCCGCGGCCAAATGACGGAAATGCAGCGAGCTGCTGAGCATCAGGGCCCGTGACCCCGCTGTTGACCGCGGCAATCGGCGGTGTCTGTGAGGCAGAATAGTCAGGCACCGCGCTCGGCGTGGGGGTAGGATCATCAGTCGCCATGGCAACACCTACCGATATGCCGACCGCCGCCAGCCCGGCGGCAACTGCTAATAGCCAGCGATGCGTCAATGTCATTGTCTTTGGTCACCTCAGCGATTTTGTGGACCAGACCTACCTAGCCGGAAAACCAGTTCCAGAAGGTACTAAAGCTTGTGAGCATAACCTGCTCGCCGGCACCGGCGATTGGCCAATGAGAATCGAAGAGATCACCCCAATCCCAGTAGAAAGTGCCGCCTTCATACACGGTGTAGGTCGCGCAATTGCGCGTACTCCAAGTATGCGAGTCACTAACCGCCATGCACTGATAGCCAGATGTATAGCTCAGGTTTTGGATTTCGCCCTGTTCCCAGTTGTGCCAAGCGCCGCCTTGGGACTCTGGCGTTGGATCCCAGCAATACGTTTGCGGCCAGTTGTAGCAGTAGAACGCGTTTGAATACGCCTGCGCCCGGCCTGGCGCGGCTACGGCAAGCGCAACGGTCACGGATAGAGCCGCCGCAACCAGGATGCCAGCACGTAGGGGCCAGCGCATCAGATATCCCACGGTCGCTCTCCTCTTCCCAGCCCCTGTGCCAAACGTATGGGCACGACGAGCTTTCTCAAGATCATCAGCTCAAGTTCTCGAGCTGAGCAGGAAACGTAACCGCCCGCGAAGGCGATCGGGAAACCGGCTCAACGCTTGTACGAGCCGCGATCGGAAAGCCCTCGGCTTGCGGATCACGCGATACGGCTACCGTGGCTCGGTAGACCGACCAGTCCCGGGGATCCTCGGACCGTTGTCAGCGCCGGCTGGCGCCGAGTGCCGCGGAGCCTCAGCTCGCTGGCGCAGGGCACGCCGATCAACATCGTCCGCGACGACTTCGGCCACACCAGCCTGGCGGTCCCCGACCGCTACCTCAGAGACGTCGCCCCCCAGGCGGTCATCGACACGCTGCGCGCCCGCCGCTGGGACGGCGCATAGGCGCACCGGCGCCTGTCAGGCCGCCACCAGGCCCGGGGCGATCGCGGGCGACCTGACCCTCGTCTTGCCTTGGTGCAGGGCCGCAGATCGCTGCAGAATGGCTCTCGCGCCCACCGGCGGCCCCGGGGGCCCGTTGAGGCTCGCTCAGGCGCCCGGTGGCCGGTCGCTGGCGGAGGGCCGCAGATCGCCGCAGGATCGCCCACACCGGCGAGTTGGCCCCAGCACGCGTGCGCCACAACTTTGGGATTACGACGGTCGACCGGCCATCGCTCCGAGGACTGCCGGGCCCGTGGGAGCGGTCGCCCCTGCGGATTTTCATCCGATCCTGCTGGGCGCGCCAGCGGCCATCCGCACTTATTGGCGGTCCCCCCGGGCGCGCCACTCCCGGGGCGGCCACTCCCCGGCGCGCCACCCCCTGGCGTGCCCCCCGCGGCCACCAGCCGCCGCTACCGGTGGACGGCGGCGAGCAGCGCGGCGTAGGAGCGCACGAGCGCCGCGCGCTCCTCGGCGATCAGGGGGCTCGTGGGGGCGCACCCCTCGCGCACCCAGCGGTCCGAGAGGTCCATCGCCGCAACGCGCTGCTCCGCCGCCGGGCGCACCGCCTCCGGCGCCACGTCGTACACGTAGGCATACAGCGCGGCGAGCGCGTCGATGAGGGGTGCGGCCGCCGCGCCGCCGTGCTGGCGGGCACGATGCAGCCGCCACCACTCCACCTCGAGGCCAGCCGCGACGCCGGGGTGCAAGCGCTCGTCGTGCCTCGCCCGCACGAGCTCGTAGAAGCGGCGCATCGTTTCCCGTGCGCCGTCGGGATCGTTGTCGATCGGGGCCCACTGGCGATTGGCGCGCATCACCAGCCATGCGCCCGACAGCGTCGCGGGCCACGGCAGCGCGACGGTGTGTCGGGTCAGGGCGATCGCCGCCCGCAGCAGCGCGAGCCACTCCCGGCGGTAGTAGGCGACCCACGCGCGGCACTCGAGCGCGCCCACGCGGCGGGGATCGAAGCTGCGCGGGCCGCGGTTCATCCAGGCGGCATCCTGGCGCATTGGACCCTTGCCGGCGTGCGCCGGCCCTCGCGATCACGCTGATCTGCCTCGCGCCGCCGCCGCCCGCGGGCTCTACATCCCCTGAACGTGGGTGACCAGGCGCCCGTGCAGCAGGGCGTGGATGCCGAACCCCGGGGGCTCGGCGGCGAGCACGAAGTCGTCGGCCTCGAAGTCCAGGCGCAGCTGCCGGTAGGGGCTCGGCACGACGCATACCGGGCGGCCGCTCAGCTCCGAGTGCAGCGCGCGGTGCAGGTGGCCGGCGGCGAGCGCCAGCACCTGGGGATGGCGCGCGAGCAGCGCGGCGAGCGCCGCCACCTCGGCAGCGGCGGGCGCGGTCGCGTCCCAGGGCCGCACGCCGGTGAGGACCGGAGGATGATGCATCGCCAGCAGGGTCGGAGCGTCGGGCGCCCGGGCGAGCGCGTCGGCGAGCCAGTCGAGCTGCTCGGCGTCGAGCCGGCCGCGGCCGGCGGTATCGCCGGGGATCGTCGTGTCGAGCGCGACCAGCCGCAGCGCGCCGAGATCGGCGGCATACCGGATCGGATCGGCCCCCTCGCCGCCCAGGGCAAACGCGGCCCGCATCGCGCCCCGGTCGTCGTGGTTGCCGGGCAGGACGTGCCACGGCACGCCGAGCCGCTGCAGCTGCTCGCGAACGACCGCGTACTGCTCCGCGGTCCCGGCGTCGGTGAGATCGCCGGTAACGACGAGGGCGTCGGGGCGATCGGGCATCCCAAGCAGCGCGTCCACGCACCCGCGCAGCGCCGCCGCGGCGCCCGGCGCGCCCCAGTCGGCGCCGATGTGGGCGTCGGTCAGCTGCGCGACGAGGAACGGCCGGGCCATCCCGGCTCAGCCCGCCGCGACCGCCGACAGCAGCCGCTCGAGCTCGCGCTCGAGCCCCGCCAGCCCCACGAACCGCTCGACGAGCGGCAGCCCGAGCACCTCGGCGGCCCGCTGCGCGCAGGCACGGGTGCCGTCCGTGGGACGCTGGGCGAGCCACACGACGCGCGTGTAGTGGCGGAAGTACTCCTCGCGCAGCTCCGGCCAGCGGTCGAGTCCGAGCTCGCGCCGGACGGTGTGCGCAAACGTGCGGGCGAGGAAGTCGGTCAACAGGTAGGTGCCCGGCTCCTGCGCCAGCAGGGTGCGCGCCACCTCGGAGCCCGCGAGCACGTCGTAGCAGTGCTCGCCCGCCAGCCGCGGCAGCCCGAGCGCGTCGAGCGCTCCGCCGGTGCCGCAGTCGGCGTAGGCGAGGCAGACGACCTCGTGGCGCTCGCGCAGGTCAGCGACCACCCCGGGGATCCGCTCGGGACGGTTGTGCAGCAGCGCGTCGACGGGGACGATCTCGACGTCCCAGGCGCGGCGTCGGGCGATCGAGCGCACGTCGAGCGCGAGCGCCCCGCAGGACACGATCGCGGCCCTCATCCCGGGAACGCGAGCTGATCGATGAACAGGTCGTTGAAGTCGGTGCGCCCGGAGAGCTCGACGTAGCGGACCTCGCGGACGATCGACGCGGCCTCGGCGCGCTCGCGCAGCGACAGGGCGGCGATCTTGGCGCCCTCGCCGGCGACGTTGCCCGCCGAGACGATCCGCGGCAGCGCGAGCTTGGGCACGAGACCGATCCGCACCGCGCTGAGCGGCGTCAGATAGGCGCCGAAGCTCCCGGCGAGCAGCACCTGGGAGATCTCACGCGCCGGCACGCCGAGCTCGCGGAGCAAGATGTCCCAGCCGGTAGCGATCGAGGCCTTGGCGAACTGCAGCTCGCGGACATCGCGCTGGGAGAGGAACACGCTCGCCGCCGGATCGTCCTCGCCGGCCTGGCGCCAGTCCAGCACGAACACTCGCTCCTGGCCGATCCGCGTCAGCCGCCGCGACAGGGCCGGAAAGCGCAGCGCGGCCTCCTCGTCGGCGATGAACCGGCCCGAGTGGTCGAGCAGCCCGCAGTGCACGAGCTCGGCGACGGCGTCCACGAGCCCCGACCCGCACATCCCGACCGCCTCGCGATCGCCGATCACCTGCAGCGTGATCTCGTCCTCGGTGATCCGCACCCCCTCGATCGCGCCGTCGGCGGCGCGCATGCCGCAGCGGATCTGAGCGGCCTCGAACGCGGGGCCGGCGGGCGCCGCGGTCGCGAGCACGCGGTCGGCGTCGCCGAGCGCGATCTCGGAGTTCGTGCCGACGTCGATGAACAGCCGCAGCCGGCGGTCGCGGGTGAGGCCCGAGGCGAGCATCCCGGCGACGATGTCCCCGCCGACGTAGGCGCCGAGGGAGGGGAAGACGAACGCGGGCGCCCGCGGGTGCACGGCGACCCCGAACTCCGAGGCGCGGACCGCCGGGAGCGCGTGGGTGGCGACGACGAACGGGGCCATCGACAGCGGCTCGGGGTCGATCCCGAGCGCGAGCTGCATCATCGTCACGTTGCCGCAGACGGTGATCTCGTACACCTCGTGGGCGGCGACCTCGGCCTCGGCGAGCACCTCGGCGGTCAGCTGCGCCAGCGTCTCGTGGGCGCGCTCGCGCAGCGCGACGAGCGCCGTCGCGTCCATCATCGTCGCCGAGATCCGCGTGATGACGTCGGCGCCGTAGGGCTGCTGGCGGTTGAGCATCGAGCGCACCGCCACGGGCTGGCCTGAGTCGAGATCGAGCAGGGTGGCGACGACTGTCGTCGTGCCGAGGTCGAAGGCCACCGCGTAGCGCCGATCGGTCGTGTCGCCCGGCTCGAGCCCGATCAGCTCGCGGTCGCAGACGATCGCGGTGACGTCGAAGTGCGAGCGGCGCAGGATCCCGCCGAGCTCGCGCAGCAGCTCCACCGACGCCGACGGCTCGAGATCCTCGAGCGCGTCGAGCACGCGCTGCAGATCGGCCCGCTGATCCTCGAGGGTCGGCTCGTCGAGGACGAGATGGCGCTTGACGACCGCAGGGCGCAGGATGACGTGGCGCCCCACCCCGGCGAGCGCCGCCTTCGGGCGCGTCTGCAGCGGCGGGACCTCGACGACGAGGTCCTCGCGAGCGCCCGCGCGGCAGGCGAGCCGCCAGCCGGCGCGCAGCTGCTCGGGGGTGAAGGCGGCCGGGTCGACGCTCGAGATCGGCGCCTCGCCGGAGACGATCCGGACCTTGCACTTGCGGCAGGTCCCGTAGCCGCCGCACGTCGAGTCGATCGCGATCCCGTTCCAGCTCGCGGCGTCGAAGATCGGCGTGCCGCTCGGCACGCGGACGTCGCCCCCGCCGGGCTCAAAGCGCAGCCGGACGCGTCCGGCGCCGTCCCCGGGCGCCGGCTCCCGAACCGCCGCGCGTCGCGGGGGCGACGCGGCGCTCACGCGGGGACGCGCTCCCGGCGCAGCTGCATCAGCTCCTTGGCCTTCTTGACCGCCGAGGAGGCGTCGGCCGAGTAGCCGTCGGCGCCGACCGCCTCGGCGTACTGGGGAGTGACCGGCGCTCCGCCGACCATGACGATGACGTCGTCGCGCATCCCCGCCTTCTGCAGGGCGTTGATGTTCGCCTTGAACATGGGCATGGTCGTGGTCAGGAACGCCGAGAAGCCGACGATGTCGGGCTGGTGCTCGTCGACCTGCTCGACAAACGTCTCGGGCGCGACGTTGACGCCGAGGTCGATGACGGTGAACCCGGAGCCCTCGAGCATGATGTTGCAGAGGTTCTTGCCGATGTCGTGGACGTCGCCCTTGACCGTCCCCATCAGGAACGTGCCGACGCCCGCGGTGCCGGTCTCGGCGAGCAGTGGCCGCAGGATGTCCAGCGCGCCCTGCATCGCCCGCGCCGCGATCAGCATCTCGGGGACGAAGTAGTCGCCGCGCTCGAACCGAGCGCCGACCTCCTCGAGCGAGGGGATAAGCGCGTCGTAGAGCATGCGCTCGGGCTCCAGGCCGTCCTGGAGGCCGCCGTTGACGCCGTCGGACACCGCGGGAGCGTTGCCGACGAGGGTCTCTTCGTAGAGCAGCTGGAGGATCTCCTCGTGGGTCATGCGGCATCGGCTCCTTGCGCGATGGGGGACGGGGGGTCGCCGAGGCGGTCGCTGAGCGCGCGCGCCTCGTCGATGAGGATCGGTCGCAGCTGCGCGATGCGAGCGTCGGTCATGCGGATCGTCGGTCCCGATATCGACAGCGCCGCGACGACCTCGCCGCCGGCGCCGGTCACCGGGGCCGCGATCGCGGCCAGCCCGATCTCGAGCTCGTCGACCGCGGCGGCGAACGACTCGGCGCGCACGGTGGCGAGCTCGTCGCGCAGGCGGGAGGGGGAGGTGATCGTGCGGGCGGTCATCGCGGACGGGGGGGCGGCGGGGAGCGGGGCGCGCCCGAACGCCATGAAGATCTTCCCCACCGCCGTGCAGTGATAGTCCACGGTCCGCCCCAGCCACTGGCCGGCGCCGAGGAAGTGGCGGCTCTCGACCTGGGCAAGGTGCTCGACGCCCTGCGGCGCGGGGACGGCGAGGTTGACCGTCTCGCCGGTCAGCTCGCCGAGCGCGTCGAGCGACGGTCCGGCGAGCTCGGTGACGCTGCGCTCAAGCAGGCTGCGCGCGGCGACGCGCAGGATCGCGGGCCCGGGCCGCAGCCGCCCGCGCAAGCCGTCCTGGGTGATCAGGCCCTGGCGCTCGAGCGCGCTGAGCAGCCGCGAGGCGGTGGACTTCGGGATGCCGCTCGCGGCGGCCAGGTCGGCGAGCGCGACCGGCTCGTCGGACTCGAGCACGCGGACGAGCAGCTCGGCGCCGCGATCGATCGCGGCGGTGCCTCGCTCGGTCGGCCGCGGCTCCTCGCGACTGCCTTGGAACTGTTGTTCCACACGGGATATATTAGGCGCTCGAGCCGCGTCGTCAATAACGTGAGGCTCGCCCGCATGTTCGTCAACGCCCTGCCCCGGTACGAAGTCCTCTCCGAGGATGCCATGGCCACGCTCGATCGTGGCTGGCGCCGGATCGTCTCCGAGCTCGGAATCGAGTTCCTGGCGCCCGAGGCGGTCGAGCTGCTGCGGGGCGCCGGTCAGATCGTCGAGGGTGAGAACCGGGTCCGCTTCGATCCCGAGTTCATCCTCGAGCAGGTCGCCCAGGCGCCCGCCGAGTTCGAGCTGCAGGCCCGCAACCCGGCCCACACCGCGCACATCGGCGGCGATCGCATGGTGTTCGCCCCCGTGTACGGCTGCCCGTTCATCCGCGAGGGCGACGTCCGCCGCGACGCCAAGATGGCCGACTTCGAGAACCTCGTGCGGCTCGCCCAGTCCTTCGGCGAGCTCGACTCGCCCGGCGGGACGATCTGCGAGCCCGAGGACCGCCCCCTCGACTCCCGCCACCTCGACATGGTCTACGCCCTGCAGACGCTGTCGGACAAGCCCTACATGGGCTCGGTGACCTCGGGCCCGAACGCCGCCGACACGATCCGCATGGGCGAGATCCTGTTCGGCGGTCGCGACGCCATCGAGCGGGCTCCGGTGTCGATCTCGCTGATCAACGTCAACAGCCCGCTGCGCTACGACGACCGGATGCTCGCGGCGATGTTCGAGTACGTCCGCGCCAACCAGGCGGTGATCATCACGCCGTTCCTGCTCATGGGTGCGATGTCGCCGGTGTCGCTGCCGGCGACGCTCGTCCAGCAGATGGCCGAGGCGCTCGCCGGGATCGCGCTCGCGCAGCTGATTCGCCCCGGGGCGCCGGTCGTCTTCGGCTCGTTTCTGTCCAACACCGACATGCAGTCGGGGTCGCCGTCCTTCGGGACGCCCGAGTCGGGCCTCGGCGTCCTGTGCACCGGCCAGATCGCGCGTCGCTTCGGGCTGCCGTGGCGCGGCGGGGGCGCGCTGAACGCCTCCCAGACCGTCGACGCCCAGGCCGCCTACGAGTCGCTGATGACGCTGCTGCCGACGTTCCTGGCCGGCACGAACTTCGTCATGCACTCAGCCGGCTGGCTCGAGGGCGGGCTCGTGTCCTGCTATGAGAAGTTCATCGTCGATATCGAGCTGCTGCGCGAGCTGCGCCACGAGTTCTCGCCGCTGGAGATCGACGAGGCCTCGCTCGCCTTCGACGCGCACACCGAGGTCGGCGCCGGCGGGCACTTCCTCGGTGCCGCCCACACGCTCGAGCGCTTCCGCGACTGCTTCTACCGGCCCCTGCTGTCCTCGACCGAGAACTTCGACCGCTGGACCAAGAAGGGCGCGCGGGACACGACCGCCCGCGCCGGGGAGCTGTGGCGCCGGACGATCGACGAGTACGAGTCGCCACCGCTCGACGAGGCGATCGACGCCGAGCTGCGCGAGTTCGTCGACCGGCGGCGGGTCGAGCTGGGCGACTGACCGCCGCCCAGCTCGGGTCCAGCCACTGGTGGCCGTCCCCGCAAGTACCCTCGCATGCGAGCGTACGTACGGGGCCGACCACTTAGCTTCGGGCCAGCACCGTCGCGAACAGCGGCTCGACGGTGGCCCGGGTCACGGGCGTCGGGTCGGCTGCTGCGCGCAGCGTCAGCACGTCGTCGCCCTTGGCCGCCAGCAGCTCGAGGCTGCCGGGCGTGAACGTGATCAGGTACGCCCCCGGCACCGCCGGGTCGGCCTGCGCGGCGCCCCCGGTGGTCCCCACGGGGGCCTGCGCGGTCCGGGCGAGTGTCAGCTCGGCGGTCAGCGCCGCCTGGGCCTGGGCCGGCGAAGCGAACTTGACCGCGGTCGACTTCAGGTTCGGCAGGTCGAGGCCGTGGAAGTCGCTGATCGCGGCGGCGAGGAAGCCGGCCGAGATCGCGGTGCGCTCGGCGGTCGCCGAGGCGGCGGTGGCGTTATCGAGCGTGACGAACTGCGCCGCGGTCAGCGCGCCCGCCGGGAACTCGCCGTTGATGGCGGTCGGCACGTCGGAACTGCGCAGCACCCGGAGCGGCGTGGACTGGTCGAGGGTCAGCGGCGCGGGCGCGGCCGGCAGCTTCGGGGCGGCCCGGTTCGGGGTGTCCTGGCGGCAGGCCTTGGCGCTGAGGAAGAACGCCTTGTGCCCGATCCCGGCACAGTCCGAGCGGACCGCGGGGCGGATGTAGATCTTGAAGCTGCCGTAGTCGTCCCGCGTGTCGGGATCGATCATCCGGAACGAGACGGCCTTGCCCTGACCGTCGAGGGCGAAGGAATACGTGTGCGTCGGGCTCGGCTTGCGCAGCGGCGCCTGGCTGACCAGGTTGGGGTGCTTCCAACCGCCCTTGCCGAGATTGGCCTGGAAGTTCGGGAACTGCGCGGGGAGCTTGAGCGTGGAGCAGGCCTTGCCCTGGAGTGGCTGGGCGAAGATGAACGCCGCGTCGTTGGAGACGGGGCCCACGCCCCCCGCCGAGGCGAACAGGGGCGCGGTCTGGGGCTTGCCGCACATGACGGTGAACGGAAGCTGGGGGTCGATGTAGTCGACCGGCTGGTAGAAGCTGACCGAGCCGCGGACGGTGGCCACGTACAGATGATGGCCGAGCGCGGTCGAGCTCGTCACCGGGTTGGAGAAGAAGTTGTGCAGCGGCGAGTACATGTCCATCGTCAGCGGCTTGGGCTGTGAGTTCTTGGCGGCGGCGGCCGAGGGCAGCAGCAATCCGAGCAGCAGCCCACCGGCGACCAGCGACCGTTTCAGCGTCGTGTTCATGCTCCATAAACGCTTCCGTGCGGCGAAAAGTTTTGCTCGAGGGGCCGCCGTGCGCCGCTCGCCCCCGGTTCCGGAAGCTAGACTCCTGGACCGATGACTCATATATCAGCGTATCGCGACGGCGTCGGGCGGGCGCGGCGACCGGGGTCCCCGAGCCGGTGAGCTCTCAGGTCACCGCGCCCCGACGCGAGCTGCTCGCCGACCGCGCCTACGCGCACCTGCGCGACCGCATCGTCACGCTCGGCATCCCGCCCGGCGCGCCGATCGACGAGGACCAGCTCGGGTCAGAGCTCGGGATCGGGCGCACCCCGGTGCGCGAGGCGATCAAGCGCCTCGCGCTCGAGAACCTCGTCACGGTGTTCCCGCGTCGCGGCACCTTCGCCTCGGAGATCAACATCACCGATCTCGCCGACATCTCCGACGTGCGGGGCCAGATCGAGGGCCATGCCGCCTATCGGGCCGCCGAGCGGATCACCCCCGCCCGGCGGGTCGAGCTCGAGGCGCTGCTCTCAGAGCTCGTGGCCAGCCGAGGCTCGAGCGACACCGGAGCGCTGATGGCGCTCGACACGCGCGTGCACCGCTTCGTCCACGGCTGCGCCGACAACCCGTACCTCGAGGACACGCTCGCGCGCTTCTTCAACCTCTCGCTGCGCATCTGGTACCTCGTGCTCGACCGGCTCCCGCACCTTCTTGCCCGCGTGCACGAGCACGAGGAGCTGCTGCGGGCGATCGCCGACGGCGAGGCCGAGCGCGCCCGCGCGATCATCACCGAGCACATCGAGATCTTCGAGCGCGAGATCCGCGCCGTGCTGTAGGAGCAAGGTGGCAGCCGCACTGCCGCGCCGGGGATGCTGGGGTGGAAGATCGACCTGCGTCGCGCGCGGGACTTCTCCGCCCGCTGGGGCGCGGAACTCATCGCCACCGATTCGTGGCGGCCGCTCTCAGCCCGCGGGCGTGATGACGATCGTCTGCAGCTCGGTGAACGACTCCATGACGTGGGTGCCGCCGACCCTCCCGATGCCGCTGTCGGTCCCCGCGCGGCCGCCGAAGGGCAGGTGGGCCTCCCAGTAGTTGCTTGATTCGTTGATGTTGACCCAGCCGGTCCGCACCTCGTCGGCGAAGCGCAGCCCGGCGGTCAGATCGGCGGTGAAGACCGACGCCAGCAGCCCGTAGGGCGAGCGGTTGGTCAGCTCCACGGCGTGCTCCAGCGAGTCGATCGCGACGACCGGGGCGACCGGCCCGAAGGTCTCCTCGGTGGCGACGCGGGCGTCGGGCGGCACGCCGGTCAGGACCGTGGGCTCCCAGTAGAGGTCGGTGGGGAACGCGGCCGCGCGGTCGCCGCCGGTCAGCGCGTCGGCGCCGCGAGCCACCGCGTCGGCGACGTGCTCGTCCATCTTGGTGGCGACCGGCTCGTTGTTCAGCGGTCCCATCGTCGTCGCCTCGTCGAACGGGTCCCCGAGCCGGATCTCGGCCGCGACGGCCGCCGCGAGCCGCTCGACGTACTCGTCGTAGACCGCGCGGTGAACGAGGATCCGCTCGCCCGCCGTGCAGCTCTGGCCGGCGCAGAGAAAGCAGGCGGTCAGCGTCGCCCGTACCGCGGCCCCGACGTCGGCGTCGTCGAGCACGACGACCGGGCCGTTGCCGCCCATCTCGAGCACCTGCGCCTTGCCCGCGGCCGCCCGCGCGACGAGGCGGCCGGTCGCGGTGGAGCCGATGAAGCCGATCCCGTCGACGTCGGGATGTCGCGCGATCTCGTCGCCGACGAGGGGCCCGGGTCCGGTCACGAGGTTGAAGGTCCCCGACGGCAGGTCGGCGTCGGCGATGCATCGGGCGAGCGCGACCGCCGCCACCGTGGTGGTGGGGGCGGGCGTCCACACGACCGCGTTGCCACAGGCGAGCGCCGGGGCGATGAGCTCCGCGGGCATCGTGTAGGGCCAGTTCCAGGGACTGATGACGCCGACGACGCCGCGGGGGCGGCGCGCGAGCAGGACCCGCTTGCCCGCGGAGAACGAGTTCGGCAGCCCGCCAGCGAGCCGCTTGGCGTCCTCGGCGGCCATCCGCCAGTACTCGACGAGCTCTGCGACCTCGTCGTGGGCCTCGGGATGCAACGGCTTGCCCTGGTCGAGCGTCAGGGTGCGAGCGAGCTCATCGCGGCGCGACTCGATGACGTCGCCGACGCGGTGCATCGCCGCCGCGCGATCGAACGCCGTCAGCCTCGCCCAGGCGGGCGCCGCGGCGCGCGCCGCGGCGATCGCCCGCCGCGCGTCCTCGCGCTCGCCGACGGGAACCGTGGCGATCGTCTCGCCGGTCGCCGGGCTCGTCGCCTCGGCGGTCTGCCCGCTGGCGCTGTCGCCCCACTCGCCGGCCACGAACATCTTCTCCGCGGCCATCCCCTCGCTCCCGTTCGGGCTTCGTTGACACCGTCGGACGACTGATATATAACACCGCGATTCCAGCTCGGTCAATGCGTTCTTCCCTGCTTGTCGGGTCGTTGGACGCCGCGCCGCGCCGGGTATCGACGAGTTGCGCGCGGGGCGCGCGGAGGAGGCTGAGCGATGGCACACGTAGAGGCTCCGTCCAGCGCCGACAGCGACGACCTGGCCGGCTTCGGCTATAAGCAGGAGCTCGACCGCTCGCTCGGCAGCTTCTCCTCGTTCGCGGCCGGCTTCTCCTACATCTCGATCCTCACCGGCGTCTTCGAGCTGTTCGGTTTCGGGGTGCTCAACGCCGGCCCGGCGGTGTGGTGGTCGTGGGTGATCGTGTTCGCCGGGCAGATGTGCGTCGCGCTGTGCTTCGCCGAGCTCGCCGGCCAGTTCCCGCTCGCGGGCTCGGTCTACCAGTGGTCCAAGCAGGTCGGCACCGACTTCGTCTCCTGGATGACCGGCTGGATCCTGATCATCGGCTCGATCGTCACCGTCGCCGCCGTCGCCGTCGCCTGGCAGGTCGTGCTGCCGCAGGCCAACAAGTTCTTCGAGTTCATCGGCGGGTCGGCCGACGTGGGTTCCTACACGACGCCCGACGGCGCCAAGAACGCGCTCCTGCTCGGGGCGATCCTCGTCGTCATCGCCACCGTCATCAACATGCTCGGCGTCCGCGTCATGGCGTTCATCAACAACGTTGGCGTCACCGCCGAGCTGATCGGCGCCTCGATCCTCGTCATCCTGCTCATCTTCCACTTCCATCGCGGCCCGGGCGTCGTCCTGCACACGCTCGGCACCGGGACGGGACACTCGTGGGGCTACTTCGGGGCCTTCCTCATCGGCGGGATCATGAGCGCCTACGTCATGTACGGCTTCGACACGGCGGGCACGCTCGCCGAGGAGACCAACGACCCGCGGCGCGCCGCGCCGCCGGCGATCATCCGGGCGCTCGTGGCCGCCTCGATCATCGGCGCGCTGCTCATCCTGTTCGCGCTGATGGACATCAAGAGCATCCACGACAAGAACCTCGGCCTGCTCGGCCTGCCCTACATCATCAAGCAGGCGCTCGGCAACACCGCCGGCGACGTCTTCCTGTACGACTCGGCGCTGGCGATCACCGTCTGCTGCCTCGCGGTCTGCACCGCGTGCATCCGGATGCTGTTCTCGATGGCCCGCGACGGACGGCTGCCCGGCGGGCCGGTCCTCGCCCGCGTCTCGGGCCGGGCGCGGGTCCCGATCGTCCCGGCGATCTTCGTCGGCGTCTGCGCGTTGGCGATCCTCTACGTCAACAAGGCCAACCAATCGGCGTTCGTGACCCTGACCTCGGTCGCGATCATCATGTTCTACCTCCCGTACCTGGCGGTCACCGGCTCGATGCTCGCCAAGCGCCTGCGCGGCCAGTGGCCCCGCCCCGATCACGGCCCCTACTTCAACCTCGGCCGCTTCGGGATGCTCATCAACGTCATCGCCGTCCTCTACGGCGGCCTCGTGGCCTTCGAGATCGCCTGGCCCCGGGCGACCGTGTACGGGACGAAGTGGTACTTCCGCTTCGGCGCCTACGAGTTCATCGGGTTGTCGTTCATCGCCGGCCTGGCCTACTACTTCGCCGTCCAGCGGGGCAAGTCGCCCGCGCTGCTGGCCCGCACCGGCCCCGAGGTCGAGATCCCCGCGCCGCGTGGCGACGCGGTGCCGTGATCGACGCCGGAGAGTTCGACTACGTCATCGCCGGCGGTGGCACCGCGGGGTGCGTGCTCGCGGCGCGGCTGACCGAGGACCCCGACGTCAGCGTCCTGCTGCTCGAGGCCGGGCCCTCGGACGTCGGCGACGAGTCGATCCTGCGCCTTGGCGACTGGATGTTCCTGCTCGACTCGGGGTACGACTGGGACTACCTCGTCGAGCCCCAGGAGAAGGGCAACAGCTTCCTGCGCCACGCGCGGGGCAAGGTGCTCGGCGGGTGCTCGTCGCACAACTCCTGCATCGCGTTCTGGACGCCGAAGGAGGACCTCGACGAGTGGGCGGCGATGGGCCTGACGGGGTGGAGCGCGGCGGAGTGCTGGCCGCTCATCGCCCGGCTGGAGACCAACGACGGTCCGGGCGAGCACCACGGCCGCTCGGGTCCGGTGAACATCATGACGATCTCGCCGCAGGATCCCTGCGGGGCGGCGATTCTGGAGGCGGCCGCGCAGGCGGGCCTGCCGACGAGCCGCTTCAACGAGGGCGAGACGGTGGTCAACGGCGCCGGCTGGTTTCAGATCAACGCCACGCCCGACAACGTCCGCTCCTCCTCCTCGCACGCCTACCTGCATCCCATCGTCGGCACCCGCCCAAACCTCGAGCTGCGCACCGGCTGCTGGGTCAAGCGGGTGGGCCTGTCCGGTGGGCGGGCGACCGGCGTGGACTACCTGACCCCGGACATCCTCACCCAGGCGCGGGTGACCGCTCGGCGCGAGGTCATCCTCTCGGCGGGCGCGATCGACACCCCGAAGCTGCTGATGCTGTCGGGGATCGGGCCCGGCGCGCACCTGCAGCAGTTCGGCATCCCGGTGGCGGTGGACCTGCCCGGCGTCGGCGAGAACCTCGACGACCACGTCGAGGGGATCGTCCAGTGGGACGCGCTGGCGCCGATGGTGCGCCAGTCGACGCAGTGGTGGGAGATCGGCGTCTTCTCGAGCTCGGAGCCCGGCCTCGACCGCCCCGACCTGATGATGCACTACGGCTCGGTGCCGTTCGACATGAACACGGCGCGCTGGGGCTATCCGACGACCGAGAACGGCTTCTGCCTGACCCCGAACGTCTGCCGCGGGCGCTCGCGAGGCACCGTGCGCCTGCGCTCCCCCGACTACCGCGACCGCGCGCGCGTCGACCCCCGCTACTTCACCGACGCCGACGGCCACGACGAGCGGGTCATGACCTACGGCATCCGCCTCGCGCGCAGGATCGTCTCCCAACCGGCGATGGCCGGGTGGGCGGGACCCGAGCTCGCGCCGGGCCCCGACGCCCAGACCGACGACGAGCTCGTCGACTACATGCACAAGACCCACAACACCGTCTATCACCCCGCCTGCTCGGCCCACATGGGACCCGACTCGGACCCGCTGGCGGTGCTCGACCCGCGCCTGCGCGTGCGCGGCGTGGCGGGGCTGCGGGTGTGCGACGGATCGGCGCTGCCGTTCCTGCCGGCGATCAACCCGTGCATCACGACGATGATGCTCGGCGAGAAGTGCGCCGAGCTGATCCGGGAGGACCGGCTGGCCCGGTAGCGGGCCGGGCGGCGTCCGCGACCGGCGGGCCGCGGCGCGACCCGGTGGGCGGCGTCCGCGACCGGGGGCCGCGCGACCCGGTGGGCGGCGTCCGCGACCGGGCGTGCGGCGGCCGCTACCGTCAGCCCGATGCCGCTTCCCCGTCAGGACGATGAGGTCGCGATCGCCGCTGCGGGCGTGGTCAAGCGCTTCGGCGAGGTGCAGGCGCTCGCCGGGGTCGATCTGGAGGTGACGCGCGGGACGGTGCTCGCCCTGCTCGGACCCAACGGCGCGGGCAAGACGACGCTGGTGCGGATCCTGACCACGCTGCTGACGCCCGACGCGGGCACCGCCAGCGTCGTCGGGCTCGACGTCGTGCGCGACGCCGCGCGGCTGCGCTCCCGCATCGGCCTCGCCGGCCAGTACGCGGCGATCGACGAGAACCTCACCGGCCTGGAGAACCTGACCATGGTCGGCCGCCTGTACGGCACGTCGCGCGCGGCGGCCAAGGCGCGCGGACGCGAGCTGCTTGCGCGCTTCGACCTCGTCGAGGCCGGCGGGCGGGCGGCGAGCACCTACTCGGGCGGGATGCGGCGCCGGCTGGATCTCGCCGCTGCGCTCGTGGCCGAGCCGCCGGTGCTCTTCCTCGACGAGCCGACCACGGGTCTCGATCCCCGCAGCCGGATCGGGCTGTGGGAGACGATCGAGAGCCTCGTCGCCGAGGGCACGACCGTGCTGCTGACGACCCAGTACCTCGACGAGGCCGATCGGTTGGCCAACGCGATCGCGGTCATCGACCACGGCTCGGTGATCGCGCAGGGAACCTCGGACGAGCTCAAGGATCGCGTCGGCGGCGAGCGCGTCGAGGTCGCGCTGGAGACCGCGGACGACGGCGCGGCGGCGGAGCGGGCGCTGGCGCCGATGAGCGAGGACGCGCCGGCTGTGCGGGACGCGACCGTCGCGGTCACCGTGCGCTCGCGCGACGGGGTGATCGTCGAGGCGGTCCGGCGCCTGAGCGACGCCGGGGTGGGGGTCGCCGACATCAACGTCCGCCGGCCGACCCTCGACGATGTGTTCCTGTCGCTCACCGGCCACGCCGCCGAGGTCGACGGCAACGCCCCCGGCGGGGTCGACGGCGACGCCTCCGGCGGGGTCGACGGCGACGCCTCGGGCGAGGCCCCATGAGGCGCCTGGTCACCGACACGCTGATCATCGCCGAGCGCAACCTCGTGCGCCTGCCGCGACGCCCCGACCTGCTGCTCGCCTTCACCGTGCAGCCGATCATGTTCGTGCTCCTGTTCCGCTACGTGTTCGGCGGCGCGATCCAGACCGGCGGCGTGCCCTACGCGGATTTCATCGTCCCCGGCATCCTCGTCCAGAACATCGCCTTCGGCGGGTTCGTGACCGCGCTCGGGCTCAACGAGGATGTCCACAAGGGGCTGATCGACCGCTTCCGGTCGCTGCCGATGGCCCGGCCGGCGGTCCTCGCGGGGCGCACGCTCGCCGACGTGGCCACCAACACGCTGTCGATCGTCATCCTCACCGTCACCGGGCTGATCATCGGCTTCTCGTTCGGGACGCCGGCGCTCCACGTGATCGCGGGCTTCGGGCTGCTGCTGCTGATCGGCTACGCCTTCTCGTGGGTGTTCGCCTTCGTCGGGCTGCTCGTCTCCAGCCCCGAGTCGGCCAACTCCGTCGGGTTCATCGCGATCTTCCCGCTGACCTTCATCTCGTCGGCGTTCGTGCCGCCCGACACGATGCCCGAGCCGCTGAAGTGGTTCGCCCACGTCAACCCGTTCACGATCATGGTCGACGCGATGCGCGCCCTGTGGGTCGGCACCCCGGCGGGCAACTACGTGTGGGGCGCCGTGGTGTGGGCGCTCATCATCCTCGCGGTGTTCGCGCCGATCGCGGTCGCGCGCTACCGCCGGACCGCGAGCGGTTGACCGGTTCGGCTCGCCGCGCGCGGTCGATCTCTGCCGCGGGCGGTCGATCTCTGCCGCGGGCGGTCGATCTCTGTCGCGGGCGGTCGACTAGTTCTGCTCGCCGCGGGCGACGGCCAGGCACGCCTCGCAGCGCGGCCACGGCGGGTTCCACGGGTAGCCGGTGACGTCCTTGCCGCACAGCGCGGTGTCGGGATTCTCGGCGGTGACGAGGTGGCAGAGCTCCTCGAAGCCGTCGTCGTTGCGCCGCGGCACGTTGCGGCAGGCGGGATGGACGTTCGGGGTCCGGACCGGTGACGCGCCCGCGCCGCGTGACATCGCCGCAGGATAACGCTCAGCCGACCGCTCGCAGGTGGCGCGCCGGCTCGCCGTCGCGCAGCTCGCGGACGACCGCCTCCAGGAGGCCCGCGTCGGCCGCAGGCCGACCGTCGGTGACCGCCGCGACGGTCGTGCGCTTGGCCTGGATGAGCCGGACCATCGTCTCGTCGATGGTGTCGGCGGCGAGCAGGTACCACGCGGTGACCGCGTCCCGCTGGCCGATTCGATGGCAGCGATCCTCGGCCTGGTCGTGCATCGCCGGCGTCCACTCGAGCTCTAGGAAGGCGACGTTCGAGGCCCGCGTCAGCGTGATCCCCTGAGCGGCCACGCGGGTCGCACACACGATCAGGCACGGACCGTCGGGCCGCTGGAAGGCCGCGATCGCGCGCTCACGCGCCACCGCCGCGTCGGCGCCGAGGAGGTGCAGCGCGTCGGGAAAGCGGTCGAGCACCGCTTGCTGCACCTCGACGTGGCGGGCGAACACGACAAGTGGCTCTCCCGAGGCGAGGAAGTCCTCGATCCACGCGGTCGCGGCGGCGAGCTTGCCGCGTCCCGCCAGCCGCTGCAGCGCGCCGAGCTGCGCGAGGCGCTCGGCGCGCAGGGCGGCGGCGATCTTCGCGTGCAGCGTCGAGAGGTCGAGCGGCTGGCTGCGCAGCCAGGCGACGACGTCGCGCTCGGCGAGCCGGTACTCCTCCTCGTTGACCAGCGCCATCGGCACCGCCACCTGGCGCTTGGCCGGCAGTTGGGGGAGCACCTCGTCCTTGCGCCGGCGCACGAAACAGTGCCGGCGCAGGTGCCAGTGCAGCCGCTCCTCGCTGCACCGGCCGCGGAACTGGTTGGAGAAGCGCGCGCCCGAGCCGAACTCCCCGAGGCGGTCGATGACCCGCAGCTGGGCGATGAGCTCGTCGGCGTGGTTGAGCACCGGGGTGCCGGTCAACGCGAGCCGCAGTCCCTCGGGGTCGACCGCCGCGGCCAGGGCGCGCACCGCCTGGGTGCGCTTGGCCGAGGGGTTCTTGCAGTAGTGCGACTCGTCGACGACGATCGCCCGCGGCCGGGGCCGGGACAGCGTGGCGCGATGGGCGGCGACGATCTCGTAGTTGAGGATCGTCAGCTCACCGCGCGGCGGGACCGCGCAGCGGCCGTTGACGACCGCGACCGAGCGATGGGGGAGCCACCGGCGGGCCTCGCGCTCCCAGTTGAGCTTGAGCGCCGCGGGGCAGACAACGACCGCCGGATAGGCGTCATCGGCCTCGAGCGCGGCGAGCGCCTCGACGGTCTTGCCCAGCCCCTGCTCGTCGGCGAGGAACGCCCGCCGCGCGCGCAGGGCGTAGCGCACGCCCGCCCACTGGAACGGGGCGAGCTCGCCCCCAAGCGCGCCGGCGGCCGCCTTGACTGGCGCGGCCGCCGTCGCGCGCGAGCGCGAGACCATGTCCGCGGCCCGGCGGTGCTCGTCGCGCAGGAGCTCGAGCGCCTCCGCGGCGCGGCCGGCGACCTGCACGTGATGGCGCGCGATGAACTCGTCGAGCTGCTCGGCCGCCCACGGATCGAGGCCGACGGCGCGGGTGCCCTCGGCGGCGGCCAGCTGCTCGAAGGCGACGCCGATCGCGGGGTCCCACAGCACCTCGAGGCGCAGCTGCTCGCCCTCGACGCCGCGAAACCACGTCAACCGGGCCGGCGGGGGCTCGCGCCCAGCGGCGACCTCCTCGACACAGCGATCGGCGCCGGCGTCGAGCCGGGCCGAGGGCTCGGCCCGCAGCGCTCGCGCCGCCGGCGCCGACAGCGCCACGAGCAGCCGGCCGTCGGGCAGCTGCACCGCCTCGCGCGCGAGCTCGGAGGGGACGGGTCCGGCGAGGGTGCTCAGGGTCCACCAGCCGCGGCCGTCGTGGCGGACCGTGCTGACGGTGCCGATCCAGCGTCGCCGCACCCCGGCCAGCCACGTCTCGACCTCCGCCGAGGCTCCGAGCTCGGGATAGGCGTCGAGGATCTCGATCACCGTCAGCGCCGCCCAGTCGCTCGCCGGGGCCGTCCACTCGCGCGCGTCCCAATCAAAGCGCCGGTTGGGGATCGACCGCGCGAGATCGACGAGGGCACGGTCGTAGGGGAAGGCGAGCACGACCTCGCAGCGGCCGTCGCGGTCGATCCGCAGATCGACGTTCGGCGCGCTGCGGACGAGCTCCATCAGGCGCGCTGAGGCTCGAGCCGCGCCGGCGCCGGTGGCTCGCGCAGGCCCTGCGCGGTCCGTTGCGCGGTCCCGCGCGCCCACTCGCTCGTCGTCAGCAGCGCGATCGCCACGATGACGACGCCGATCGCCGTCATCGCCCACCACGAGGTGTGGGTGTCGGCGGCGAACGAGGGGCCGATGCCCTTCGTCACCCCGCCACCGGCGAGCGCTCCGAACACCGCGACGCCCAGCGTTGCGCCGACCTGCCGGCTCGTCGAGGCGACCGCTGCGGCGACTCCCGCCTGCGCGGGCGGCATGCCCGAGACGGCCGTGTTCGTGATCGGAGGATTGATGAAGCCGAAGCCGAGGCCGAACAGCGCGTAGACCGCGAGCAGGACCGCGAAGGACGTCGTGGTGGTCAGCTGGGTCAGGACGGCCACCGCCACGGTCAGCGCGAGGCCGCCCGCGAGCAGCGAGAGACGGGCGCCGCGGCTGGCGACCAGGCGGCCCGACAGCGGCGCACAGACGAGCGTCAGCCCGGCCAGCGGCAGCGTGCAGACCCCCGCGAGCAGCGGCGAGAGGCCGCGCACGTCCTGCAGGTACAGGGTGTTCAGCAGCAGGAAGCCCCCGAGCGCGGAGAACGCGCACACCGCGATCGCGCTCGCCCCCGAGAACGGCGCGCTGCGGAAGAAGCGCACCTCGAGCAGCGGCTCGGCGCGGCGCAGCTCGTGGGCGACGAGCGCGCCGCCGGCGACGATCGCGACCGCGAACAGGACCAGCGTGCGCGCCGCCAGCCACCCGGTCTCCGGGCCCTCGATGATCGCGTAGGTCAGCGTGGCGAGGGTGAGGATGACGAGCGCCTGCCCGAGCGGATCGATGCGCCGCGGGCGCTCCGCGCGCGACTCCGGGACGAAGCGGGCGGTCAGCGCGATCGCGATGATCCCGACCGGGAGGTTGACCAGGAACACCGCCGGCCAGCCGACCGAGTCCACGAGGGCGCCGCCGACCACCGGGCCGAGGGCGAGGCTGATCCCGATCATCCCGCCCCACACGCCGATCGCCTGCGCGCGCTCGCGCGGGTCGACGAACACGTTGCGGACGATCGACATCGCCACCGGGTTGAGCATCGAGCCGCCGACCGCCTGCAGCGCCCGCGCCGCGACGAGCAGCCCGAGCGACGGTGCCACCGCGCACAGCAGCGAGCCGAGCGAGAACAGCGCCAGGCCCGTCTGGAACATGCGCTTGCGCCCGATCCGGTCCGCGGTCGACCCCGAGAGCATCAGCAGGCTCGCCAGCACCAGCGTGTAGGCGTCGATCGTCCACTGCAGCTGAGACAGGGATGCGTGGAAGGACCGGTGGATCGCCGGCAGCGCGACGTTGACGATCGTGCTGTCCAAGCCGACGATCAGCAGGCTCATCGAGCAGATGAGCAGGATGACGACTCGCTGGCGAGCGCTCGGGACGACCTGCTGGTCGTCTGACACCGCATCGCTCACCCCGTCGATGCTAGTGCCCGCCGCCGTGAGCGTACCGGGCCCGCCACCGGTGCCCGGCCACCTCGCGGCCGGGCCGCGGGCTTCGAGCCGGCGCCCGGGTTAAGGTTGCGTTTACTCGCGTCCCCCCGCGCCGTTTCTCCCTGCTCACAGCGGGCGTTCGCGATGCGGGGCAAACCCGCGTTTCGATGCGCATCCTTGCTCATAGCGGTATTGTTTCGTTCCTTGAAAGGGGGAGGTCGCAGATGAGCGCAGACCGCAGCACCGCTGCCGTAGCCGCGCGGCGCGACGAGCGCACGCCCGCGGCGACGCTCGAGTTCGACGGCGTCAGCAAGCGGTATCCGGGGGCGTCGGGGCCCGCGTTGGACAACGTGTCGTTCACCGTGCCCGCGGGCGAGGTGTGCGTGCTCGTCGGCCCGTCGGGGTGCGGCAAGACGACCGCGATGCGGCTCGTCAACCGGATGATCGACCTCAGCGACGGCGACATCCGTCTCGACGGCGACAGCGTCATCTCGCGCGATCCGACGACGCTGCGGCGCGAGATCGGCTACGTCATCCAGCAGATCGGCCTGTTCCCGCACTTCACGATCGCCGACAACATCGCGACCGTGCCCAAGCTGCTCGGCTGGGACAAGAAGCGCATCCAGGCGCGCGTCGCCGAGCTGCTCGAGGTCGTCTCGCTGCCGCCCGAGATGGCCAAGCGCTATCCGCGCCAGCTCTCCGGCGGCCAGCAGCAGCGCGTCGGCGTGGCGCGCGCGCTCGCCGCCGATCCGCCGCTGATGCTGATGGACGAGCCGTTCGGCGCGATCGACCCGATCACCCGCGATCGGCTCCAGGACGAGTTCCTGCGCCTGCAGCGCGAGATCCGCAAGACGATCGTGTTCGTCACCCACGACATCGACGAGGCGATCAAGATGGGCGACAAGATCGCGATCATGCGCGAGGGCGGCCACCTCGTCCAGTTCGACTCCCCCGCCGAGATCCTCACCCGGCCCGCCGACGAGTTCGTCGCGCGCTTCGTCGGCATCGACCGCGCGCTCAAGCGCCTGACCCTGCGCCGGCTGCACGATCTCGAGATGGCGCCGGTGCCCGCCGCGCAGGTCGGCGACGACGCGGGCCCCGTGTACGAGCGCGTTGCGGCCTCGCCGCTCGATGAGCTGATCGTCGTCGACGGCGAAGGCAAGCCCCTCGGTCGCGTCGGCGCCGATCGCCTCCAGGCTGAGTCGCGGGTGCCCGACTCGCGCCTGGATCCGGTCGGGGTCACCGCGCCGGAGACCTGGACGCTGCGCGACGGGCTCGCGATGGTCATGACCGACGGCAACCGGCCGCTGCTCGTGCTCGACGAGGCCGGCCGCGCGGCCGGCGTGGTCACGGTCGAGCAGCTGAGCGGGGCGCTGCGGCCCAACGGCTCGCCGGCGCCGACCGTGCCCGAGCGCGGCGACCCGGAGGTCAGCGCTTGACCGGTCCGGCCATGCTGGCCGTGCCGGGCGCGGTTCTTCCCAACTTCGGCCAGACCTCCAGCTGCGTCCGCAACAACGGCCTGTTCTGCTGGAGCTGGTTCTCCCAGCACTGGAGTGACACGTTCGGGCCGGCGATCGGGCAGCACCTCGTGCTGACCGTGATCGCGGTCGCGATCGGCTTCGTGATCGCGATGGCCGCGTCGCTGGTCGCCTATCGGCTGCCGTGGGCCGGGGCGGGATTCAACGTCGTGTTCACGCTGGTGTTCACGATCCCGAGCATCGCGCTGTTCGAGCTGCTCGTGCCGGCGACCGGCCTGACGCGGACGACCGCCGAGATCGCGCTGACCTCCTACACGCTCCTGGTCATGTTCGCCAACTTCGTCACCGGGCTGCGCGGCGTGTCCGCCGACGTGCTCGAGGCCGCCGAAGGGATGGGGCTGACCCGCGGCCAACGACTGCGGCGGGTCGAGCTGCCGTTGGCGATCCCGGCGATCGTCGCCGGGATCCGGGTCGCCACGGTGACCGTCATCGGTCTCGTCGTGGTCGCCGCCTACGTCGACAACGAGGGACTCGGGGTGCCGATCCTGCAGGCGATCCAGAACAGCTCGTTCAAGACCGAGCTGATCGCCGCCGCCGTGCTCGCGGTGCTGCTGGCCTGGGCGGTCGACGCGCTGCTCGTCGGCAGCCAGTGGCTGCTCACTCCGTGGCTGCGGAGCCGGCGCGCATGACCGGGGTGCTCTCGGTCCCGCTGCTGCTGGCATCGGCCAACGACTTCAGCGGCGCGTTCAAGTTCATCGGCAACAATCCTCACCTGCTGCTGACGCTCTCGGGTCAGCAGATGGTGCTCAGCGGGGCCGCGATCGGGGCCGCCATGCTGTTCGGCGTGCCGCTCGGACTTGTGCTCGGGCATCTCCACAAGGGCTCGTTCGTCGCCATCAACCTGTCCAACGTCCTGCGCGCGGTGCCGAGCCTGGGGCTGCTCGCGATCATGCTCGCGCTCATCTCGTTCGGCTTCTTACCGGCGTTCATCGCGATGTTCGTGCTGGCGTTCCCGCCGATCCTCACCAACGTGTACGTGGCGGTGGACGGCGTCGACCCGCAGACGGTCGACTCGGCCCGCGGGATGGGGATGAGTCCGTTCGGCGTCGCGAGCAGGGTCGAGCTGCCCCTGGCGCTCCCGCTCATCTTCGCGGGTCTGCGTACCGCCGCGGTGTTCGTGATCGCGTCGGCGACGATCGCATCGGTCGTCGGCGGCAACGGCCTGGGCAACATCATCTTCAACCAGCCCAGCTACGGGCTCGCGGGCGTGCTCGGCGCCGCGATCACGGTGACGATCCTGTCGCTGCTCGTGCAGGGCGTGCTGCTCGTCGCGCAGCGATACCTGACGCCGCGCGGCCTCCGCGTGACCAGGGCCCGAGGCGAGGCCACCGCGCTCTCCGTCGCACCCGGCGGCGCCGAGAACCTGCTCGCGGCCGGCACCGAGCCCGCCTGACACGCTTCCACACCGCACATCAACCAGAGGGGAAAGGACACACCGTGTTCAGCAGATCCAGCGCACGACCCCTGCTCGTCGCGCTCGTCGTCGCGCTCGTCGCCTTCGCGGTCGCAGCGTGCGGCTCCAGCAGCAAGAGCAAGAGCAGCAGCAGCAGTTCCTCCAGCTCGAGCTCGAGCTCGAGCTCCGGCGGCGGCGCCGCCGCCTCCGGCCCGGGCAAGGGCAAGCCGCCCATCGTCCTCGGCGACAAGAACTTCACCGAGGAGTACATCCTCGGCTTCCTGTACCAGGACGCCCTGCAGGCCAAGGGCTACACCGTCACGCTGAAGCCGAACATCGGCTCCAGCGAGCTCGTCAACACGGCGCTGCAGAGCGGCAAGATCGACATGTACCCGGAGTACACCGGGGTGATCGACACCGTCCTGGCCGACATCCCCGAGAACAAGCCGCCCAAGAGCGCGCAGCAGGCCTACGAGATCGCCAAGAACTATGAGGCCAAGCACGGCTTCACGGTCCTGACCAAGACGCCGTTCTTCGACGCCGACGCGATCGCGGTGCTGCCGCCGTTCGCCAAGCAGAACAACTTGAAGACGATCGCCGATCTGGCCAAGCTCAAGCACTGGACCTACGGAGGCCCCGAGGAGAACAAGACCCGCTACGAGGGCGTCGTCGGTCTCCAGCAGGCCTACCACCTGCACAACTTCACGTTCGTGGGGCTGCAGGAGGGCCAGGCGTATCCGGCGCTCGACGCGAAGAAGATCGACGCCGCCGCCGTGTTCACCACCGACGGGCAGCTGACCCAGAAGGGCAAGTACGTCCTGCTGGCCGACACGAAGAACATCTTCGGGTTCCAGAACATCGTCCCGGTGATCAAGAAGACGCTGCTGGCCAAGGAGGGCCCGGCGTTCTCGGCGACGCTGGACAAGGTCGACGCGCTGCTGACCAACAACGTCGTGCAGCAGCTCAACGCCGACGCGGTGCTCGACAAGCAGGATCCGAGCGTCGTCGCCATGAAGTTCCTCCAGGCCAACGGCCTGATGAAGAAGTAGCCGTCACGGGATGACCGCGGCCGCCGCTCGGTGGCCGCGGTCAGCCCAGCTCGATCCGCCAGCCCTCGATCAGCTCCCGGGCGGCCTCGACGTCGGGGTGCAGCGAGCGATCGGCGAGCTCGGCGTCCAGACGCTCGCTGGCGGCTTCCCACAGCGGCTGGTTGCCGGCCCCCGCCGGAACCTGGCCGGCGAGCCGCAGCGCGCGGACGGCGACGACCAGCTCGACGGCGACCGCGACCCGCAGGACCGCCAGCGCATCGTCGGCGCGCCGGACGGCGGTGGGCGCCAGGCTCGAGTGCGACTCCACGCCGCGGGCGACGGCGACCGTCTGGGCGGCGACCGGGGTGACGAGCGAGCGGACCTCGGCGACCGCGGCGTGCGCGGTGTACTCGAGCACGAGCGCGCCGGACTCGGGGCCCGGCGACCGGGCCAGGAACGGCGGCAGACCGGTCAGACCCGCGTCGAGCAGCATGCTGACGCGGGCCGCGATCAGCGCCGCCGACTGCGCCAGCGCCGTGCGCAGGGCGTCGACGGCGATGGCCAGCGGCGCGGCGTGAGGATTGCCGTTGGGCAGCGCGACCTCGTCGGTGGACACGATCAGCGCGTTCTCGCCGGCGAAGTTCAGCTCGTGGACGACCGTCTCCTCGAGCACGAGCAGCGCGTCGTGGACCGCCCCGTCGACCTGCGGCTGGGCGCGGAACGGGTACGGGTCCTGGATCCCGAGCGGCCCCGGGTCGCGGGTGCGGGTGGCGACCCCCTGCAGCAGGGCGCGCATCCGTGCGGCGACCGCGGCCTGACCGGGCCGGTGCCGCGAGGAGTGGATGCGGGGGTCGAGCGCCACCGGGTCGGCCGCCGCCGCCTCGAAGGAGAGCGCCGCCACCGACAGCCACGCGTCGAGCAGCCGCCGGGCGTCGACGACGAGCAGCGCCGCGCGGCCGATGCTGACCGCGTTGGAGCTCATGAAGGCCAGCCCGTCGCGCGGCCCGAGCCGCGCGCGTGGCACGCCGGCGTCGGCGAGCCCCGCCCCGGCGTCGACGAGCTCGTCGCCGCGCCAGACCTCGCCTTCGCCGAGCAGCGCGAGCGCGATGTCGGCGAGGTTGGTCAGATCGCCGGTGCCCAACGAGCCGATCTCGCGCGTGAACGGCGACAGGCCCGCGTTCAGCGCGCCGACGAGCGCCTCGAGCAGTTCGGCCGCCACGCCGGCGCCGCCGGCGCCGATCTGGTTGGCGCGGGTGGCCATCGCCGCGCGCACGATCGTCGACGGCAGCGGGCGCCCCGCGCCGCAGGCGTGGCTGCGCAGCAGGCTGAGCGCATACTGTTCGCGCCGGTCATCGGGGACGCGGTAGTCGCGCAGCGCGCCGACGCCGGTCGTCACGCCGTACAGGTCGGCGCCGCGCGCGAGCAGGTCGGCGACCGTCGCGCGCGACCGGTCGTTGCGGGCGCGCGCGACGGCCGCCATCCGGGTCTCGGCGCCCTCGCGGGCGATGAGCGACACCTGCTTGGGCGTCAGGCCGGCGCCGTCGAGGGTGACGGGGCGCGGGTCGGCGGCCGCGGGGCGACGGGGCACGAGCGCACTGTACGGCGACGGGGCACGAGCGCACTGGACGGCGACGGGGCACGAGCGCACTGGACGGCGACGGGGCACGAGCGCACCGTGTACGACGACTATCGTCGCCCGCCATGATCGTGCTCGACGGTCGCCCGCTCGATCCGGCCGCGCTTGCCGAGATCGCCCGCCGGCGCGTGTGCGTCGCGATCGATCCCCGGGCCCGGGACCGGGTGCGCGACGCGCACGCGACCGTGCTGCGCGCCGCCGCCGACGGCCGGTCGATCTACGGCGTCACGACCGGGCTCGGCCCGCGCGTGGTCGACCGCGTCGACCTCGAGCGCGACGCCGAGTACTCGGCGCGCGTGCTGCGCGCGCGGGCGACCTCGGTCGGTCCGCCGCTGAGCGCGGAGCTGACCCGAGCCGTCATGGCGGTGCGCCTGAACGGCGCGTGCGCGGGCACCGCCGGGGTCAGCGAGGCAGTCGCCGACGGCCTCGCCGCGCTGCTGAACGCCGCCGTCCATCCGCGGGTGCCGCGCAGCGGGTCGGTCGGCGCGTCGGACCTGTGCATGATGGCCCACGTCGGGCTGGGGCTCATCGGCGAGGGGGAGGCCGAGCTCGGCGGCGAGACGATGGCGGCGGGGGACGCGCTCGCGCGAGCGGGCCTGCGGCCGGTGCCGCTGGGCGTTCGCGACGGGCTGGCGATCTGCTCGAGCTCGGCGGTCTCGGCGGGCGTGGCGGCGCTCGCGCTGCTCGACGCCGAGGCCGCGCTGGCGGCGGCGCAGATCGCGGCCGCGCTGTCGATGGAGGGGTTTCGGGCGAACCTCACGCCGCTGCACCCGCGGGTCGTCGCCGCGCGGCCGGCGCCCGGGCAGGCGTGGGCGGCGGAGGGGTTGCGGGCCCTGCTCGTCGGCGGGTCGCTGACCGAGCCGGGCGCCGCGCGCCGCCTCCAGGACCCGTTGAGCCTGCGCTGCGTCAGCCAGGTGCACGGGTCGCTGCGCTTTGCGCTCGACGGGCTGGCGACCGCGCTGGCGCCCGAGCTCGGCGGGGGCGGCGACAACCCGCTCGTGCTCGCCGACGATGTCGTCAGCACCGGCAACTTCCACGTCCCCGCGCTCGCGCTCGCGCTCGACGCGCTGGCGATCGCGCTCGCCCAGGTGGCCGGGATGATGGCCGAGCGCCAGGCGCGATTGAAGGTCGGCCGGCTCAGCGGCCTGCCCGACAACCTCACCGTCCATGGTCCGACCCACGCGGGCCTCGGGACGCTGACCAAGACCGCGCAGGCGCTGAGCCTCGAGATCGCGCACCGGGCGGCGCCGCTGGCGACGCTGGCGACGGTCGGCGCCGACGGGGTCGAGGACGACAGCACCGGGGCAACGCAAGCGGCGCTGCGCTGCGTCGAGCAGCTCGAACGCGTGCGTCCGCTCGTCGCGGTCGAGCTCATCGTCGCCGCCCAGGCCGTCGACGAGGCGGCGCCCGAGCGGCTCGGCGCCGGGACCGAGATCGCGTGGCGGCTCGTGCGCGAGACGGTCGCGCCGCTGGGCGACGATCGCCCGTTCGGCCTCGAGATCGAGCGCCTGGTCGCGACCGCGCTGACGGGCGGCGAGCTGCTCGCGGCGGTGTCCGGGGCGCTCGCGTGACGCTCGAGCTCACCTATCTCGCCGGCGCCGACGTCGCGGCGCTCGCGCTGACCGACGACGAGATCATCGACGCCGTCGCCGGGGTGCTCGCCGCCCAGGGACGCGGCGAGACGGTGCTCGAGCCGCGCGTCCACCTCTTCCCGCGTGGCGCCCACGGGCACTTCAACGTGCTCCGCGGCGCCACCTCGGAGCACGCCGGGGTCAAGGTGGTCGGCGACTATGTCGACAACCACCGGCTCGGGCTGCCCTCCGAGCTCGCGCTCCTGCTGTTGATGGACCCGCTCACCGGGGTGCCGGCGGCGATCCTCGACGCGACCGCGATCACCGAGATGCGCACCGGCGCGATGACCGCGATCGGCGCGCGCCACCTCGCGCGGCGCGACGCCCGCACGCTCGGTCACGTCGGCGCGCGCGGCACCGCCTACTGGAACGTCCGCCTGCTCTGCCGGGTGCTCCCGACGCTGACCGAGATCCGCGTGCACTCGCGGCGGGTCGCGAGCCGGGAGGCCTTCGCGCGACGCCTGAGCGCGGAGCTCGGCCGCGAGGTGCGCGCGGTCGACAGCTGGGAGGCGTGCGTGCGCGGCGCCGACGTCGTCGTGGAGGCGAGCCGGCTGTCCGCGCCCGAGCCGCTGCTCGCCACCGGGTGGATCGCGCCCGGCGCGCTCGTCATCCCCTATGGCACGGTCAGCGCGGTGGAGCTCGAGCTGACCGACATCATGGACAAGATCGTCGTCGACGACTGGGGACAGGCGGGCAGCGGGCCGCTCGGCGCGCTGCGCGCGCACGTCGACAGCGGGCGGCTGACCGCCGAGCGCGTCCATGCCGAGCTTTCGCAGATCGTCTGCGGCGCGCGACCCGGCCGGGAGTCGGAGGCCGAGACGATCCTGTTCTGGCACCGGGGGCTGTCGATCACCGACGTCGCGCTCGGCGAGGCGCTGCTGGCCAAGGCCCGCGCCCGGGGCGTGGGGACCTGCTTGCCGTACCGGTGATCCCCGGGCCGGCCGGGGGACCGTCAGCGCACGGCCCACACGACGCCCCCGTGTCCCTCCTCGCGCAGCGCCACGATGTGCAGGCCCGCCTGCTCCAGGAGCGTCCTGACGGTGGCGGTGGGGTCCGCACCGGGGCACTGCCACAGGTGGTACTCGAGGCACAGCGCCCGCGGCGGGTCGTCGCCCAGGCGGGGGTCGCTGAGGATCGCCCACTCGCCGCCCTCGATGTCCATCTTGAGCAGGTCGCTGCCGGCGATCAGCGAGAGCGCGTCGATCATCGCGACGCGGGTCGTCACGACGTCCGCCGCGGTCGCGGCATGTGACCGCCCGCCGAGCCCGAGGACGAACGGGAGCTCGCCCCCGTGGGCTCCTGCTGCGGCGCGGATGACCGTGGAGCGGTCCCCGAGGCCGTTGAGGGAGAGCGTCTGCTCGAGCACATCGGCGTTCGTGGGGTCGGCCTCGACGATCGTCAGGCGTGCGCCGGGAAAGGCTCGCGCGAACCACAGTGCGGCCAGGCCGATGTTCCCCCCGATGTCGACGATGCTGGCAACGTCCTCCCCGAGGGCGCGACGAACGTCGGCGGGCATCGCGTAGGTGCTCGTTCCCTCGAAGATCTCCGACAGGATGAAGCTGTCCTCATGATTGTGGTGACGAATGAGCACCTGCCCAGACCCGTCGGCCAGCCGATAGCGGCGGGGTGTCGACGGTCGGCGGACCTCGCCCCAGAAGAAGGCGCCGGGCGACGTGACCAGACGCGCGCGGCGCGCCCGCCAGGCCACCGGATGCGCGACCCTGCGCAGGCTCCTGTACACGCTGTCGATGCGCCGATCATACGTGCGGGGCCGCGATGGCGACCCCGCTCAGCCCCGGCGCGCCCCGGCGAGGACCAGGCCGTAGCTGAGCGCGTCCTCGGCGGCGGCGGCCAGCGGGGCGCCGGGCCCGCCGCTCATCACGGCGCGTAGCCGCGAGCCGACGTAGGCGGAGGTGAGCGCGGCCGACGACGCCACGGCCAGGCCCGGCCAGCCCGCCGCCTCGTGGCCGGCGCTCGCCGAGAACCCGAGCCGCAACGCGAGCCCGCGCCGAGCCCAGCGGCTGCCCATGTCGGGCTGCTTGTCGGCGATGAGCTCTCCGATCGCGGCTCCGTAGGCGATGAAGCGCGCCGCTCCCGGCAGGGGGCCGCGCCCCCGGGAGGCGAGGGTCGCCGGCGGCGCGAACGACCGCAGCCCGCCGCCGAGTCCGATCAGCAGCGGGGCGAGGAGCTCGGCGGGCTCGGGCACGGCGGCGAGGTTAGTTGCTTCACCGCGTCGCGACCGCGCCGGCCCTGAGTCGGCCGTGCCAGCAGCTGACCACGAGCGACCATCGGCCGCGGCAGGCCCTCGGGTATCGTGGCGGGCTGGCACCGCGAACCAGAGGGAGACGCCATGAACCAGTACGCAATCCTGCGCCGGCACGGCTGGAAGTCCGCCGGCGACCTCGAGAAGGCGGCCGAGCGCTCGACCCAGGTCGGGGATGAGCAGATGCCCGAGGACATCCGCTGGATCCGCAGCTACGTACTGGAGGAGGGCGAGGGCGCCGTGGGCACCGTCTGCATCTACGAGGCCTCGAGCCCGGAGGCGATCCGCCAGCACGCGTCGACCGCCGACCTGCCGGTCGACGAGATCATCCCGATCGCCGACACCGTGATCGTGCGCCCCGACCCCGAGCCGGCCGCTTCGTAGCCCGCGCCGCGGGGCCGGACGGCGCCGGACCGGCGGCGTCGGGTCGGTGGCGGCGAATCGAGGGTGCCGGGTCGGCGGCGTGCAATCGGGAGTGCGGGTCGGCGACGTCGTCGTGAGCGGCTGCGGTAGCGTTGCCGCCCCATGGCGGGCAACGGACTGAGCGCCCGCGGCTGGCCCCAGGAGGCCGCGCTGCGGATGCTGCGCAACAACCTCCACCCCGACGTCGCCGAGAACCCGGCCGAGCTCGTCGTCTACGGCGGGATGGGCAAGGCGGCGCGCAACTGGAGCAGCTACCACACGATCGAACGGGAGCTGCGCCGGCTCGGCGACGGGCAGACCCTGCTCGTGCAGTCGGGCAAGCCGGTCGCGGTGTTCGAGACCCACGATCGCGCGCCGCGGGTGCTGATCGCCAACTCCAACCTCGTTCCGCAGTGGGCGACCTGGGAGCAGTTTCGCGAGCTCGATGCCGCCGGGCTGATGATGTACGGGCAGATGACGGCGGGCTCGTGGATCTACATCGGCAGCCAGGGGATCCTGCAGGGGACCTACGAGACGTTCGCCGCCGCCGCGCGCAAGCGCTGGCACGGCAGCCTGGCCGGCCGCCTGGTCGTCACCGCGGGGCTCGGCGGCATGGGCGGGGCGCAGCCGCTGGCGATCACGATGCTCGACGGCGCGGCGTTGTGCGTCGAGGTCGACCTGCAGCGGATCGAGCGGCGGATCGAGAGCGGCTACCTCGACGAGCGCGCCGCCGACCTCGACGACGCGCTGGCACGCCTGGCGCGGGCGCAGGCGCAGGCGCGAGGGCTGTCGATCGGCCTCGCCGGCAACGCCGCCGAGATCCTCCCCGAGCTCGTCCGCCGCGGGGTGGCGATCGACGTCGTCACCGACCAGACGAGCGCGCACGACCCGCTGAACGGCTACGTGCCGGCGGGGCTGACCGTCGAGCAGGCCCAGGCGCTGCGGCGCTCTGACCCCGAGGACTACCTGCGGCGGGTGGGGGAGAGCGCGCTTGCCCACGTGGCCGCGATCCGCGCGCTGCAGGCCGCCGGCGCCGAGGCGTTCGACTACGGCAACGCGCTGCGCGGGCTCGCCGCCGAGCACGGGGACCGCGACGCCTTCGCCTATCCCGGGTTCGTACCGGCGTACATCCGCCCGCTGTTCTGCGAGGGCAAGGGACCGTTTCGCTGGGTGGCGCTGTCGGGCGACCCGGCCGACATCCACGCCACCGACGCGGCGATCCTCGACCTGTTCGGGGACCAGGAGCACATCGCCCGCTGGATCGAGCTCGCCTCCGAGCGCGTGCGCTTCCAGGGCCTGCCGGCCCGGATCTGCTGGCTGGGCTACGGCGAGCGCGATCGCGCGGGCGTCCGCTTCAACGAGATGGTCGCCTCCGGCGAGCTGCGCGGCCCGATCGTGATCGGCCGCGACCATCTCGACTGCGGCTCGGTCGCGTCCCCCGAGCGCGAGACCGAGGCGATGCGCGACGGCAGTGACGCAGTCGCCGACTGGCCTCTGCTCAACGCGATGCTGATGACCGCCTGCGGCGCCAGCTGGGTCTCGATCCACCATGGCGGCGGGGTGGGGATGGGCAAGTCGATCCACGCCGGCCAGGTCGTCGTCGCCGACGGCACCCCGGAGGCGGCCGACCGCGTACGGCGGACGCTGATCGCCGATCCCGGCCTCGGCGTCGTCCGCCACGCCGACGCCGGCTACGTGGAGGCCGTTGACACCGCGCGGCGGGCGGGGATCGCGATGCCGATGCTCGACGTCCAGTGAGCTCGCTGACCCTGGCCGGCGCCGCGCAGATCCTGCGCCCGCCGCGCGACGGGCTGTCCTGTCTGCGCGGGGAGGACCTCCGGGGCCAGACGACCGCGGCCGGCGACCTGACGATCGCCGAGGGGCGGATCGCGGCGCTGGCGTGCGACCCACGCGCCGAGGTGACCGTCGACGCCCGCGGATGCGCGGTCGTGCCGGGGTTCGTCGACTGCCACACCCACCTGCCGTTCGCGGGCTGGCGCGCGGACGAGTACGAGCAGAAGCTGACCGGCGTCCCCTACGAGGAGATCGCGCGCGGCGGCGGCGGGATCCGCGCCTCGGCACGGGCGCTGGCGCAGTCGGGCGACGAGGAGATCCTCGGGCAGTCCCAAGCGGTGGCCGCCGAGATGCTGGCGGCGGGCACGACGACGTTCGAGTGCAAGTCGGGCTACGGGCTCTCGCGCGACGGCGAGCTGCGCGCCCTGCGCCTCGCCGCCGAGCTCGACGCCCGGGTGCCGCAGACGACGCTGTGCACCGCGCTGCTCGCCCACGCGGTCCCCGACGGCTTCACCGCCGATGAGTGGATGGGAGAGGTGGAGGCGATGATGCCCGAGGTGCTCGAGCTCGGCACCGTGTCGGCGCTCGACATCTTCGTCGAGTCGATCGCCTTTGCCAACGCGCACCTCGAGCTGATGGGCGAGCTCGCCACCGCCGCCGGCCTCGCGCTGCGCTGCCACGTCGAGCAGTTCGGCGGGCACCGCTCGGTCCCGGTGGCGCTGCGAGCGGGCGCCCGCTCGGCCGACCACCTCTGCACCCTGCGAAACGAGGACATCGCCCCGCTTGCCGCCGCGCCGTGCGCCGCCGTCCTGCTGCCGGCGGCCGAGTTCCTCGGCGCCGAGCACCGCGCGCCCGCCCGGGCGCTGATCGACGCCGGGGCGATCGTCGCGCTGGCCACCGACGGCAACCCCGGCACCGCGCCGGTGTTCGCGATGCCCACGGTGCTCGGTCTCGCCGCCCGGCTGTACGGGCTGTCGGCGGCCGAGGCGTTCGGGATGGCGACCCTGAACGGCGCCTGGACGCTGCACCTCGCACACGATCGCGGGTCGATCGAGGTCGGCAAGCGCGCCGACCTCCTCCTGCTCGACGGACCGATCGAGCACGTCGCCTACCGCTTCGCGCGCGACCCGGTGGCGATCGCGCTGATCGGCGGCGAGCCCGCCTACGTCCGCGACGACGCCGCGGCGAGGCGACTCGGGCGAGTCGGCGCATGAGCGCCCGCCCTGCCGCGATGGTCCCGGCGATGGCCAACGCCCACAGCCACGCCTTCCAGCTCGACCTGCGCGGCCGGGGCGAGCGGGCCAGTCGCTTCCGGCCCGCCCACCCCCCGACCGCCGAGGACTTCTGGAGCTGGCGGACCGCGATGTACGAGCTCGCCGGCGGCCATGACCCCGAGTCGATGCACGCGGTCGGCCGGCGCGCGTACCGCGCCATGGCGGCCGCGGGCTACGGCGCGGTGGGCGAGTTCCACTACGTCCACCATCGGCCCGACGGCACCCCGTACCCCGACCCCAACGCGATGGCGATCGCGCTCGCGCAGGCGGCTCGGGCCGAGGGACTCCAGATCGTCCTGCTCCCCGCGGCGTATCACCGCGGCGGCCCCGGGCGCCCGCCCGAGCCCGGCCAGGTGCGCTTCTGCGACCCCGATGTCGAGACCTTCCTGGCCCGGGTCGACGCGCTGCGCGCGTGGGCGGCCGACCGCCCCGGGGTGCAGGTCGGCGTCGCCGCCCACAGCGTCCGCGCCGTGCCCGCCGAGTGGCTGGCGGCCATCGCCCGCCACGCCGACGCCCACGGCCTCGTCCGCCACGTCCACGCCGCCGAGCAGCGCCGCGAGCTCGCCGAGACCGAGGCCGAGCACGGCTGCTCGCCGATCGAATTGCTGCACCGGACCGGCTTCCTCGGCCCGCGCACGAGCGTCGTGCACGCCATCCACGTCGACGACCACGACATCGCCCGCCTCGCGGCCTCGCGGTCGATCGTCGTGACCTGTCCGACCACCGAGGGCAACCTCGGCGACGGTCACCTGCCGGCGCTGCGCTATCGCGACGCCGGCGTCAGGCTGGCCATCGGCACCGACGAGCAGATCCGGATCGACCCCTTCGAGGAGCTGCGCGAGCTCGAGACCCAGGCCCGTCGCGAGGGCCAGACCCGCGATGCGCTGCTCGCCGCCGCCGGCGGCGACCTGTGGGGCCGCGTCGGCGCCGCCGGCCGGGCGAGCCTCGGGCTGTCGGGGGAGGCGGCGGCGATCGAGCTCGACCTCGACCATCCCGACCTCGCCGTCGTCGCCGAGTGCGACCTGCGCCTCGCGCTCGCGACCTGCGCCTCAGCCGGCGTGGTGCGGGTGGGAGTACATCGCCGGAGGTAGGCCGGCCGCGCAAGACACTCCACCCGGGCGATTGCCGGTTACCGCGCGCGGCTGAAGAATCGGCGCATGCTCACCTCACTCGCCACCCGGGTCGGCGCCCGCCCCCGCCGCGCGCTGATCATCACGTTCATGTTCGTCGTCATCGCCGGCGCGGTCGGGGGGCCGGTCGCCGGGTCGCTGAAGAGCTCGGGCGGGTTCATTCCGTCCAGCTCGGACGCTCAGATCGCCCAGAACGTGCTCCAGCGCGCGACCGGTCGAGAGGCCTCGCCCGGCATCGTGCTGCTGATCGACACGCCGCGCGGCCCCCGTGCCGCGTCCGGGACGATCGCCGCCGCCGCGCGCACGCTCTCCCGGGTTCCGGGGATCGGCTCGACCACGGCGCCGGCCGGCGTCGCCCGCGACGGTCGCCGGGCTCTGGTCACCGGCACGATCGCGACCTCGGCCCAGGACAAGGACGTCGCCACGGCCACCGAGCACGCGTTCGCGGACGATCGTCAGGTCACGGTCGGAGGCGCCGCCGTGGCCAACGAGCAGATCAACGCCAACGTGACCAAGGACCTCGGCCTCGCCGAGGCGATCGCCGCGCCGCTGCTGATCATCCTCTCGATCCTGTTCTTCCGCGGCCGCGCGGCGGTGATGCCGCTCGTCGTCGGGGTCACCACGGTGCTGGGCACGTTCCTGGTGCTCACGGGGATCAACCAGCTCTACGGGCTGAGCATCTTTGCGCTGAACCTCGTGATCGGCATGGGTCTCGGGCTGTCGGTCGACTACACGCTGTTTCTGGTCACCCGCTATCGCGAGGAGCTGGCGGCGGGGGTCGCGCCCGAGGTCGCGCTGCGCGCGACGATGCGCAACGCCGGGGCCACGGTCTGCTTCTCGGCGGCCACCGTCGCCTGCGCGCTGGCCACGCTGGTCGTGTTCCCGCAGGGCTTTCTGAAGTCGATGGGAATCGCCGGAGCGGCGGTGGCGCTCGTCGCCGCGCTCGTCGCCGTGTCGGTCTCGCCTGCGCTGCTGGCGCTGTGGAACGTCAAGCTGGTCCAGAAGCGCCGGAGCGTCGAGGCGACCCGCTGGTCGGCGTTCGCGCACTGGGTGATGCGGCGACCGGGGCTGATCGCGGTGATGACGGCGGCGGCGATGATCGCCGCCGGGCTGCCGGCGCTCAGCACCGTCTGGTCGCCGGCCAACGACACCCGCGTGATCCCGAGGGGCGAGAGCTCGCGCGCGGTCGCCGACGCGCTGACGCGGGAGTTCGCCGGGGCCGGCGCGTCACCGGTGACGATCGCGATCTCGGCGCCGCGCGCCGACGCGGCCGCGGTCACCGCGTTCGCGCGCCGGGTGCGCGCGGTGCCCGGCGTCCGCGCGGTCACCCCGCCCCGGGCGCTGGACGCCGACACCTGGCAGATCAACGCCCGGGTCGCGGGCGACGCCGCCGGTCCGGGCGCCCAGCAGGCGGTGCACGAGATCCGCGACCTGCCGGCGCCGTTCACCGTCCACGTCGGCGGCGACGCGGCGTCGTTCGTCGACCAGCAGGCGGCGATCGGCGCTCACCTGCCGCTGGCCATCGCGTTGCTCGCCGTGCTGACCTTCACGGTCCTGTGGCTGATGACCGATTCCCTCGTGCTGCCGCTGAAGGCGCTGGTCATGAACACGCTGACCGTGGCGGCCTCACTGACCCCGCTGGTGCTCATCTATCAGCACGGCAACCTGACCGGCCTGCTGCACTACACCTCCGATGGCGGCGTGGAGCCGACGGACTTCCTCGTGGCGGCGACGGTGACCTTCGCGCTGTCGACCGACTACGGGGTGTTCCTGCTCGGCCGGATCAAGGAGTCGCGCGAGGATCCCGACCATCCCCGCCAGGACCGCGAGGCGGTCGCGCACGGCCTCGGCGTCACCGGCCGCGTGGTCACGGCCGCCGCGATCCTGCTCGCGGTCGCGATCGGCGCGTTCAGCACGAGCTCGATCACCTTCATCCAGGAGATCGGGGTCGCGGTGGCCACGGGCGTGCTGCTCGACGCGTTCATCGTGCGCTCGCTCCTGGTCCCGTCGCTGATGGCGCTGCTCGGCGACTGGAACTGGTGGTCGCCGCAGCCGATGCGCCGCCTGCGCCGGCGGGTCGTGCCGGTGCGCGCGGAGGTCGAAGCGGTGGCCTGAGCGGTGGGCGCGCGCACGAACATCCGCCGGCGGGTCCGGGATGTGCTCGCGTCCCGGACCGCGCTGGACTGGCTGCCGGTGGTCGTGCTCCCGGTGGTCCTGGAGATCGACGCCGCCCTCTCGGTGCGCGGACGGCCGATCACCATCGTCAGCGTGCTCGCCGCGATCGTCGGCTGCCTGCCCCTCGTCGCTCGCCGCCGCGTCTCGTTCCCGGTCCTGCTGGCGCCGCTCGTGGGCGGCGTCGTGCTGGTCCTCTGGCGGGTGCATCCCGAGAACACGGTCGTGCTGATCCCGATGGTGGCGCTGTTCGAGTGCGCCCTGCGCGGCGACCGGCGCCAGTCGATCTGGATGGCGGTGGCGATCGGGCCGTGCGTGTTCATCAGCGTGATCCCGTTCGCCACCGGCGCCGCCCACGTCGCCGGGATCGTGGTGCGCAACCTGCTGCTCTGCCTGCTGGCGATCGTCGCCGGCGAAATGGTGCGCTCGCGCCGGCAGTCGGCCGAGCGGATGGTCGCCGCCGCCGAGCAGGCGACGCTGCGCCGGCTGTCCGACGAGCGGCTGCGGATCGCCCGCGAGATCCACGACGTCGTCGCGCACGCGATGACCGCGATCAACGTGCAGGCGGGCGTGGCGGCGCATCTGCTGCAGCGCGACCCCGGCCAGGCGCAGAGCGCACTGCGCGACATCAAGCGGACCAGCGGCGAGGCGCTCGCCGAGCTGCGCGGCACGCTCGAGGTGCTGCGCGACCCCGCCCAGGGCGCGCCGATGGGCCCGGTGGCCAGCTTGCACGATCTGGCGCCGCTCGTCGAGAACCTGCGCGCCGCGGGCGTCGACGTCCGGCTGGACGTCGAACCGGTCGCCGAGCTGCCGGCGGCGGTGGACGGCGCCGGATACCGGATCGTGCAGGAGGCGCTGACCAACGTCGCCCGGCACGCCGCGGCCTCCAGCGCGGAGGTCTCGATCCGGCGGGCGGGCGATGACCTGTGCATCGACATCGTCGACGACGGCCGCGGGAACGTCCAGGCGGTGCCGGGCAACGGCCTGCGCGGGATGCGCGAGCGCGCGGTCGCGCTCGGCGGGACGCTGGAGGCCGCGCCCGGGGCGGACCACGGATGGCGCGTGTCGGCAAGGCTGCCGCTGGGCACGGCCGCGGTGTGAGCCGATGATCACCGTCGAGCTCGTCGACGACCAGGCGCTGGTCCGCGCCGGCTTTCGGGCACTGCTGGACTCCGAGGCCGACATCGCCGTCGTCGCCCAGGCGCCCGACGGCGAGGACGGCGTCGCCCTGGCGCGTGAGCATCGCCCGGACGTCGTGCTGATGGACGTCCGGATGCCGCGGCTGGACGGGCTGCAGGCGACCGCTCAGATCGTCGCCGACCCGGATCTCGCGGGGACCCGGGTGATCGTGCTGACCACGTTCGAGCTCGACGAGTACGTGTTCGGCGCGCTGCGCGCGGGCGCCTCGGGCTTCCTGCTGAAGGACGTCGAGCCGGCCGACCTGATCACCGCCGTGCGAGTCGTCGCCGAAGGCGAGGCCCTGCTCGCCCCTCGGCTGACGCGGCGGCTGATCGAGGCGTTCGTCGCGGGCGGGGGCGGCGCGCCCCCGCCGCTCGCCGAGGACGTGCGCGCGTCGCTGCAGGCGCTGACGCCTCGGGAGCTCGAGGTGCTGAGCCTCGTCGGCCGCGGCCTCGGCAACGCCGAGATCGCCGAGCGCCTCGTCCTCTCGCCGCTGACGGTCAAGACCCACCTGGCGCGCCTGTTCGCCAAGCTCGGGGCGCGCGATCGCGCCCAGCTCGTCGTCGCCGCCTACGAGGCGCGCCTGGTGGTGCCGGGGACGGCGCCGAGCGAATAGGGCGGCCGCGGGGTCGGCGGGTCAGGCGCCGAACTGCGAGCGAACGGCCTCCATCAGCGTCAGCGCCTCGGCGCTCGCGTCGCGGTGGTGCGGCAGGCAGATCGCGATCATCCGCGGGATGAGGATCTCCTCGGGCTCCAGCCAGGTCAGCGACGGCTCGACGGCGGCCGAGGCGCTGAGGCGGTCCAGACAGGCATGGCCGTAGCCCGAGGCGACGAGGCGTTGGAGCGCGAGGTTGTCGTCGGTGCGGTAGACCACCCGCGGCGCGATCGCGCGGCGGCGCCACGCGGCCTCGAGATCGACCTGCGAGCGCCAACGGCGGTTCCAGGCGACGATGTCGGCGCCGTCGAGCAGGTCGAAGGTGGCGACCTCGGCGGCGGACAGCTCGCTGTCGCGCCGGGTGAGGATGACCCAGCGGTCCTCGAGCAGCGGGATCGACTGGATCCGATCGTCGGGTTCGGGATTGACGAGGAAGGCGACGTCGAGCCGGCCGCCGGCCAGCTGGTCGAAGACCCGCTCGTTGTCGTCGATCTCGGTCAGCACCACCTCGACGTCGGGGCGGTACTCGCGCAGGGTGCGCAGCGCGCTCGGCAGCAGCACATTGGTCGCCGACTGGAACACGCCGATGCGGATCGTCTGCGGCTCGCCGCTCTGGATCGCCGACACGTCGGCGCTCAGCGTCTCCATCTCGCCGAGCACGCGCCGGGCGCGCCGGTAGACCGCGTCGCCGGCGGGGGTCAGCGCGATCGCGCCGCGCCCGCCGGGGCGGATGAACATCGGCGCCTCGAGCCCCCGCTCGAGGATCGCGATCTGATGCGAGATCGCCGACTGCGTGTAGCCGAGCGCCCGCGCCGCGGCGCGGAACGACCCCTCGTCGGCGACCGCCACGAGGGCGCGAAGGCTGCGCAGATCGATGAGGTTTTGATCGGTTTCAGCGATCATAAGCGTGGAGAGGGCCGATGAAACGACGCATTACGTGAATCGTAGCCACGGCCGATGACGGTGTCCATCGGCCACCGCGGCGATCGCCCCGTGGCGCGCGCTGGGGGCCGCTCAGACGCGCGCCATCACCGCCGCCACGATCCGAGCGGCGGCGACGATCTCGTCGAGGTCCGCCCCTTCCTGCGGCGTATGGCTCTCGCCGCCGTGGAGCGGCACGAACATGAGCAGCGTCGGCGCGAGCGCGATCAGGTGCTGGGCATCGTGACCCGACCCCGACCACGTCGTCTCCGCCGTGATCCCCAGCTCGCCGGCAGCGCGCAGCGCGGCCCGCGCCAGCTCGCCGTCGAGCGCGGTCGGCGTCCCGGCGCGCGTGAGCCGGACCTCGACGCCGATTCCCCGGCGCGCGGCGATGTCAGCGGCGCGGGCGCGGATGGCGGCCTCGAGCCGATCGAGCGACGCGGCGTCGATGGCCCGCGCGTCGACGCCGAGCGTGACCTGGCCCGGGATGACGCTGATCGCGCCGGGCGCCACCTCCGCCGTGCCCACCGTGGCCACCGTCTGATCGGGCTCCTCGCGCGCCGCCGCCTCCACCGCGAGCACGATCTCGGCGGCGGCGACCAGAGCGTCGCGGCGCTCGTCCATCGCCACCTCGCCCGCGTGCCCCGACTCCCCGGTGAGCTCGATCACCAGCCGGCGCGGCGAGGCCACCCGCGTCACGACCCCGAGCTCGCGCAGCGCCCGCCGCGTCGCGACGTGCACCTCGGCGTGCGCCCGCAGCCGGTCGGTCGCCGGCCGGCAGCGCGGCAGGTCGGCGAGCTCGCGCAGGTAGCGCGCGAGCGCCTCGGCCGCGCTGACCCCCCCGGCGTCGCGCAGGTCGGCGAGCTCGGCGGGGTGCAGGCTGCCCACGAGCAGGCGCGAGCCGATCGTTCCGGCGCCGAAGCGCGGCGCCTCCTCGGCCGCGCACACGAGCAGCCCGGGGCGCGCCGGCAGGTTCGCCGTCGCCGCCGCGAGGTCGGCGACGAGCTCGAGGCCGAGCGCCGTCCCGAGCGCGCCGTCGTAGCGGCCGCCGTCGGGCACGGTGTCCAGGTGCGAGCCCGACGTGACGACCGGCCCCTTCCAGCCGCCGGGCAGGGCCCACAGGTTGCCATGGGGATCGATCGCGGGCTCGAGCCCGAGCTCGGTCGCCCAGGCGGCGACCCGTCGCGTCGCCTCCGCCTCGGCGCTCGAGTACGCCGGCCGGTCGGCGCCGCCCCGCGGTCCACGCGCGATTCCCCACAGCTCGTCGAGTCGAGCGGCGATCCGCCGGCGGTCGGGCATGGGCCAACGCTAACCGGGCACGAGTGATCGCTCACGTGCGGCGATCGTCGCCCGGGTCTGACCCGGAGCCGTGAGCGGATCGTGGCTCCCGATATCGACCTTCGAGCCGGAAAGACCTGCACGAGTCGCGATGGGAGGTGGCGGGGAGGGGGGACCATCGCCTACAGGACGTTGAAGCAGCCGTAGACGATGTACAGCGGGTTGACGACGCTGCGGCCGCGGGCGTCGGGCATCGTCTGTCCGCCGATGAACGCCGGCGGCGACTGCGCCTTGTAACAACCGTTGGACGCGACGCTCACGTCGTAGTCGACGGGCGAGCGCTCGAACGCGACCCGGCCCGGCCGGGGCAGGAAGACGTTCATCGTGCACGTCCAGTCGCCGGGCCCCACCGACACCGCGGCGCGCTTGAAGCAGTTGGGCTTGATGTAGAAGGTCGCGTCCGGCGGAACGGCGCGGCCGATCAGCTGCTGCTGGAGCAGCGTGACCTGGTTGAACTCGGGCGCCATGCTGGCCGTCAGGCGGGCGCGCGTGATGCCCACCGGACCCAGGTCGGTGGCCAGTGCCAGCGCGGCGATCACCGCGACGACGATCGCCACCGTGCGGACGGGCGCCACCCAGCCGACCCGGGCCCCGACGGCGGTGCCCGCGAAGTCCCGACTGCGCACCAGCCGCCACGCTGCGGCCACAGAGGCGGCGATCCACGCGAGGCTGACCCCGATCGAGACGATCAGCGGTCCGAAGAACGGGCGCGTCGTCGTCAACAGGCCGGTCCAGGCGTTGAACGCCGAGCCGACCATGAGCATGTGGACGATCACGCCCTTGCCGATGAGGTCGATCAGCTGCGTCGCCAGCGCGACCATGATCGGGCCGATCACCCCGATGATCCCGTTGCGCGTGGCCACCGAGAGCAGGACCGCGAGGCTCGTGTAGGCGAGCACCGCCGGCAGGCAGATCAGGAAGCTGAGCAGCACGAGCGCCAGCGCGTGGCCGGGGGAGATCAGCGCGCCGCCGAGGCCGACGAGCGACTGGCCGCCGACGAGCAGCACGCCGGCGAGCACGCTCGCGACGGCGACGAGCGCCACCAGGGCGGTCATGAACGTCATCGCCGCGAGCAGCTTGCCCGCGAACAGCTCACCGCGGGTGCACGACCGCGTCAGCACCGTCTTCCAGGTCCCGTAGCGGTCCTCGGAGGAGAACATGTCGCCGCACAGCACGCCGGCGACCAGCGGAAAGCCCCAGGATCCCGCGAAGGCCAGCACGACCAGCGGGATCGCGAACCCCGAGGAGTGCACGTAGACCCCCAGCAGCGAGTCCGACGGGGTGCCGCTCTGCACCTTCAGGATCCCGGCGAAGGCGAACGGGCCGGCGAGGCAGACAACGGCGAGCAACCGCGTCGACAACTGAGCCGTCAGCTTGCGCCGCTCGGTGGCGAACACCCGCCCCACCGCGCCCGTCGGCGACGCCGTCGCCGTCGCGGGCACGTCGGGGTGCCGAGCGGCGGCGCTCACGCCTTGGCCAGAGCCCGCTCGGCCAGCTCGTGGGGCCCCAGCTCGTGCAGCGTGGCCTCGGTATCGGCGGTCAGGGCGAAGAACATGCTCTCCAGCGGGCTGACGAGCAGCTCGAGGCGGCGGATGGCGACGCCCGCCTGGCCGAGCGCCAGCGAGAAGCCGTCGAGCCCCTCTGGACCGACGGCGACCGCCAGGGCGCCCCGCGGCGAGCGGCCGGCACGAACGCCCCGGTGCGCGGCGGCGATCGCCGCCGCCCGGTCGTCATCGGAGGTGTGCAGCGTGAAGGCCGAGGCCGGCGCCTCGGCCGCCAGGCGATCGGCGCTGCCGTCCCAGACGACGCGGCCGTGGCGCAGGAACGTGTACGCGTCGCAGACGTTCTCCAGCTCTCCGATGAGATGGCTGGAGAGCAGGACGGCGACGCCCTGGGCGGAGAGCTCGCGGACGAGCTCGGCGACGGCGCGGGCGCCGACCGGATCGAGCCCGCTCGTCGGCTCGTCGAGCAACAGCAGGCGTGGGGAGCGCAGCAGCGCGGCCGCGATCCCGAGCCGCTGGCGCATGCCGGTCGAGTAGCCGCTGACCCGGTCGGCGGCGCGGCCGTGAAGGTCGACGCGCGCCAGCAGCTCATCGACGACGGCGCCGGGATCCACGCCATCGAGCTGGGCCAGGAGCTCGAGGTTGGCCCGCCCGGACAGATAGGGGTAGAAGCACGGCTCCTCGACGAACCCCCCGGTCCCCTCCAGGGGAATCGAGAACGGGGCGTTCAGCGGACGGCCGAGCAGCTCGATCGCCCCGTCGTCGGGGCGCACGAGCCCGAACAGCATGCGCAGCAGGGTGGTCTTGCCGGCCCCGTTGGGTCCCAGCAGCCCGCGGACCTCGCCGGCCGGCATGGCGAGATCGACCCCGTCGACCGCGAGCGTCGACTCGTAGCGCTTCACCAGCCCGCGAGCGCGGAGTGCCTGCATCGGCGGGCAATCTACGCGCGCGTCGGCGCTGTCCGGTCAACAACGTGTGAATGGCGTCGAGCGGGTGGCTCGCCGTCGCCGGGGGGACACGTCCTGATAACACCGGCCCCGCCGGCCGGACCTAGTCTGCGGCGCGCGTTCGATCCCGGAGGTGTGAGCCGTGCCGAGAGACTCTGCTTCAGCCAGGCGCCCGCGGATCCGCGGCCGGCTCCTGCCCGCGCTTGTCGCCCTCGCGGTGTGCCTCGTGGCCGTGGGCGTGGCCTCGGCGACCGGAACCGGGATCGATCCGTTCGGGTCAAGCCAGGTCGGGCAGACCGTCAACGGCGCGACGCTCCTCCCGACCAACCAGTGGATCTCGCCGCTCGGCACCCGCATCCTCGACACCAAGGCTCGCCTGGTGTCCAGCGAGCTCAGCCCGGACGGCAGCGATCTGGCGGCGCTGGGCTGGAACGACTTCGCCGGCAACCTGACGATCACCGACGTCAGGACCGGCAAGATCGTGCAGCAGACGCCCCTGGCGACCGGTCCGTCGGGAAATCAGGACACGAGCGTCGGGCCTGACGGTCCGCTGTACTCCCCCGACGGCAAGACGCTGTGGGTTCCGCAATCCGCCTACCTGCTGCGCTTCGCCGTCAACTCCGACGGCACCATCTCCACGGCGCCGACGGCGACGATACCGCTGTGCGGAGTCGATCCGAGCTCAGCCCAGAACACGAGCTGCACCGTCAGCCCCTCGACCGGCGGACCCGGCCCCAAGACCGGCGCGTGGCTGCCCTCGGGGATGGCGCTGTCGCCTGATGGCAGCAAGCTCTACGTCGCGCTCAACGGCGCCAACACGCTCGGCGTGATCAACACCGCGACCAACCAGCTGACCGCGCAGATCGCCGTCGGCAACGCCCCGCGCCAGGTCGTGCTCGCCGGCAACGGCACCACCGCCTACGTCTCGGACGAAGGCGGCCGGCCCGCGCAGCCGGGCGATTTCACCAACATCTCCGACGGGACGCCGATCGTCTCGGACCGCTCGACCGGCGCCGCGACCACCGGCACCGTCTCGGTCGTCAACCTGACCACCGGCAAGGAGACGCAGGAGATCCCGGTGGGCCTGGAGCCGACCGCGCTCTACCAGGACGGCTCGGCGCTGTTCGTCGCCAACTCCAACGACGACAGCTTCTCCATCATCAACGAGGCCTCGAACTCCCTCGCCCAGACGGTGCACGTCAACCCCGTGCCGGGGGCGACGGTGGGCAGCTATGCCAACGCGATCTCGATGGTCGGCGACCGCACCCTGCTGGTCAGCATCGGGCGCGACAACGCGATCGCCGAGTACCGCTATGACGGGCTGACGTCCGCGCCCGCCTACGAGGGGCTGCTGCCCACCGACTGGTATCCGGTCAACGCCCAGCCCGATCCGGCGCTGGGCAACAAGATCGTCGTCACCAACGACAAGGGCATCGGCGCGCGCGGTCCGGCGTCGACGATCAACAAGGGGCCGGGAACGGCCCCGCAGACCGGGAACGCCACCGACCACAACACCTACGACGACACCGGCAGCGTGACCGAGTTCGCCCTGCCGTCGCCCTCGCAGCTGACCCAGGACACCCACGCGGTGTTCACCGACAACGCCTGGAACCAGATCCCGGCGGTCAACGGCGGCGCCGGCGACACCGTGCCCTCGGTCATCCCGCGCACGATCGGCGGTGACTCTCCGATCAAGCACGTGTTCGTGATCGTCAAGGAGAACCGCACCTACGACCAGGTTCTCGGCGACCTCGGCGAGGGCAACGGCGATCCCACCGACGCCCAGTTCGGTCAGACGATCACGCCCAACCAGCACGCGTTGGCCAACCGCTTCGGCGACCTCGACAACTTCTACGACGAGGGGACGCTGTCGGCCGACGGCCACAACTGGATCGTGCAGGCCGAGGCCAACGACTATGTCGAGAAGGAGTTCGGGGCGTTCTACCGCTCCTATCCCGCCCAGGGCGGCGACGCGCTGGCCTACCAGCGCGACGGCTTCCTGTGGAACGCCGCGCAGCGGGCGGGGATCAGCGTTGCCGACTTCGGCGAGTACGCGAACTTCTTCAACGTGCCGGCGAGCGCGGACAACTGGGACAAGTGGTACGAGGACTCCCAGATCCTCGAGGGAAAGGCCTCAGGTCCGCTCCCGATCCCGATCCACGAGTACCGCACCTACTCCGACATCCCGTCGCTGAACGCGATCATCGACCCCTACTACCCGAAGTTCGACCTCAACGTCCCCGACCAGTACCGCGTCGATATCTGGCAGCGGGCGTTTCAGAAGTCGGTCAAGCAGAACCGCCTCCCCGGTCTCAACCTCATGTGGGTGATGACCGACCACACCGCCGGCGTCGGCACCGGCGACCCGGATCCGATCGCCGAGGTCGCCGACAACGACCTCGCGGTCGGGCGCGTGGTCGACACGATCTCCCACAGCCGGTTCTGGAAGAGCACGGCGATCTTCGTCCTCGAGGACGACCCCCAGAACGGCGTCGACCACGTCGACGGCCACCGCAGCGTGCTCTGGACGATCAGCCCGTACGCCAGGCCGGGCGTCAACGACAGCTACTACTCCCAGATCAACGTTGTGCGGACGATCGAGCAGATCCTCGGGATCAAGCCGATGAACCAGGAGGACCAGGCCGCCGTGCCGATGTATGACGCGTTCACCAGCACCCCCGACGACGCCCCGTACGACGCCCTGCCCAACCAGGTGCCGCTGACGCTCGGAGCTCCCGGCTATCCGTCGGCCGATCCCGCCAGCCGGGTCGTCAACGCCGACGTGGCGGTGCCGGGCAGCGAGCGCAGGATCTACGACGCATGGGAGGCCTGGAGCAAGCGCCAGCACTTCAACGGCAAGGATGCTCGTCAGGACTACGCCAGGCCGGCGTTGCTCAACCGCCTGGACTGGTACGCCACCCATGGCTGGACCGAGGCCTACCCCGGAGATCGCCAGGTCTTCGCGCCCGATCAGGTGCCGGGGCGCAACATCCCGGCGGCGTTCCTCGGCGGCGGCTGATCGCGTCCGTCCCGCCCGGGGCGCTGCCGCCGGGCGGCGCGCCGGCTTGGGCCGCGGGGCGTGTCAGTCGGGCTACAGCGCGCGTAGGGAGCGAAGGCCGCGCGCGGCGCTGCATGCGGCGACCGCGCTCAGTGCGAGCATCACGGCGAGCTGGATGGCGATGCTGGCCGTGACATCGACCAGCTGGCCGGGGCCGTTGCCCGCCGCGCCGACGTGGGGGGCGTCGGCGATGATTCCGACCAGGAAGACGGCGGTGGCGAGCGCGATCACCGCCATGCAGAGCGCGACGAGCGCCATCGCGGGTACCGACATGGCAAAGGCGCTGCGCGGAATGTCGATGCGGCGCATGATGGCGCGGGGAGCGGCCCAGCAGGCGAAGCCGCCGGCCGCGGCGCACAGCGCGCAGAGCCCGAGCAGCAGCCAGCCGCCGGCGCCGGCCCGGTGGTGATGAGCGTTGAGCCACAGGACGAGGAGCCCGACGGAGCCGGCGAACATGCCGATCGCCGCTGGTGGCGTGGCGATCAGCCTCATGAGGTTCGGTTCGCGTGTCCGGCGCGCGTGTGCCAGCGAGGCTATGGCGAGCGGCGCGGCGGCCAGCGCCAGAGCGCCTGCGGCGATGACCGCGGCGACCAGGATGAACGAGTGCGAAATGCCGAGCAGCCTGTGGACGTGCTCGGTGTCGTCATCGTTCTCGGTCGTCTTGGCAAAGCCCGAGCCGGCGACGCAGAAGACGATGAAGCAGCCAAGGACGTGCGCGATCGTGCCTCGCGCGCGGGTTGCGGGCGCTGCGGGTGCGAGCGGTCGCAGGTGGGCCGACAGGGCACCACGCAGCAGATCCAGGATGGCGGCGATACTCGGCGGAGTCTCATCGAGTAGCGCGGCCATCTCCTCGCCATAGCGCTCGCGCCACGGCTCCGGATAAAGCGACAGCAAGCGCTTTCTCATGTGCGTACCTCGGCTGCGGACAATCGGCGCAGCCCAAGCTTCGCCACGCGCTCCTGCGCGGTCAACTGCTCGCGAAGCACCGCGGCACCCGGTCCCGTGAGGCGGTAGGGACGACGGCGATCATCGGTCTGGAGCGGCTCGATCAGGCCGCGCTCCTCGAGGCGGGCGATCGCGCCGTAGAGCGTCCCCGGGCCGAGCGCGACGCCGGCGATCTCGTGCACGTCGCGGGTGATCGCATAGCCGTGCTTGGGGCCTTCGGCGAGACTGGCCATGATGAGCACGGAGGGATCGGTGCTACGCATCGCGGTATATCGTAGCGCGTAGTAGTCGACTGTGCTTGGCCGCCCGGCGCCGCTGGACCCGCGCCGACACGAACGCGACCCGGACGACTGCGTCGGCGGTCGCCCGACGTCCTCGCGGGGAGGCTCAGGCGCCGCCGGCGGCGGGCCGGCCACTGCCCGAGTCGGTTTTCACTGCGGCCTGGTTGACGGTGCGCCCGTTCCTCATGGGCGCTCAGCGACGGCCGCCCTGAAGCGCGGCGGCGATCGCGCGTCCGGCGGTCGCCGTGTCCGCGGTGCCGCCGATGTCGGCGGTGCGCGTCTCGGGCGCCGACAGGCAGCGCTCGATCGCGGCCAGGACTGCGGCGGCGGCGTCGGTCTCGCCCAGATGCACGAGCATCATCTGCGCGGCCCAGATCTGACCCACGGGATTTGCGATGCCGCGGCCGGCGATGTCGGGCGCCGAGCCGTGCACGGGCTCGAACAGGGAGGGGTGCCGGCGCTCGGGGTCGATGTTCGCCGAGGGGGCGATCCCGATCGTGCCCGCGCACGCGGGCCCGAGGTCGGAGAGGATGTCGCCGAAGAGGTTGGAGGCGACGATGACGTCGAAGCGGTCGGGGGCGAGGACGAGCTGCGCGGCGAGCGCGTCGATGTGGAACTGGTCCCAGGTGATCTCGGGGTGGGCGGCGGCGACCGCCGCGACGCGCTCGTCCCAGAAGGGCATCGCAATCGCGATCCCGTTGGACTTCGTCGCCGAGGTCAGGTGGTGGGCGTCGCGCCGGCCGGCCAGCTCGAAGGCGTAGCGGAGGATCCGATCGACGCCGGTCCGCGTCATCACGGTCTCCTGCAGCACGGTCTCGCGCTCGGTGCCGGCGAACATCCGGCCGCCGACCGAGGAGTACTCGCCCTCGGTGTTCTCGCGCACGACGACGAAGTCGATCTCGCCCGGCTGACGGCCGGCGAGGGGGGAGGGGACGCCGGGCATCAGGCGCACGGGCCGCAATCCGACGTACTGGTCGAAGGTCCGGCGAAACTGGAGGATCGAGCCCCACAGCGAGACGTGGTCGGGCACCAGCTCGGGCCAGCCGACGGCGCCGAACAGGATCGCGTCACAGCCCTCGAGCTGGCGCTGCCAGTCGTCGGGCATCATCTGGCCGTGCGCGGCGTAGTAGTCGCACGAGGCGAACTCGAACTCGCGCACCTCGACGTCGAAGGCGAAGCGCCGGGCCGCCGCCTCGAGCACGCGCACGCCCTCGGGGAGCACCTCTCGACCGATCCCGTCGCCCGGGATGGCCGCGACCCGGTAGCTCACGGTTCACGCTCCGTGGCTCACGTCCCGTTGTAGCTCGCGGGTGGCGCCGCGGCCGAGCGGGTGCTGGCGATCTGCTGCAGGAGCCCCTGCGGGCTGGTGCCGCCGAGGACGCGCAGCCGGGGGAGGCGAAACGGGTCCTCGTGCCGGGTCGCCCACCCCGGGACGACGGTCGTCGACCCGACGTAGCCGGCCGCCCGGACGGCCGCGATCACGGTCGCGTCGTAGTGGCCCGACGGGTAGCAGAACCAGTTGACGGGGACGTGGTAGCGCCGGCGCAGCGTCGCTCGCGAGGATGCGATCTGGGCGTGCAGCTCGGCCGCGTCGAGCGTGATCAGGTCGGCGTGGCTGATCCCCTGCGTATCGAGCTCCCACCCCGCCCGGACCATCGCGCGCACCTCGGCCTCGCTCAGCCCCCCCTGGGAGGGTGGCAGCCCGGTCAGCTGGATGTTCTCGTCGGCCACCCAGTGCAGGCGCCGCAGGACCGGGAGCGCCACGGCGTACTGGGAGTGGTAGCCGTTGTCGAAGGTCAGCACGATCGGCTTGCCGGGCGGCAGGCGCGCGCCCGTCGTCCAGTTGGCCCGCAGCTGATCGAGCGTCACCGGGTGCCACCCGGCCGCCCGCAGCTCCGCCATCTGCGCGGCGAACTCGGAGGCGGGCACGTACAGGCCGGGAAACGGCGCGCCGGCCGGCGGGGACGCGATGACGTGGTACATCAGCACCGGCACGGTCGCGTCGCCCGGGCGGCCGTCGCCGCGCGCGAGCCGGGCCGCGGTCGAGCCCCCGTGCGAGCGCGCGCGGCGGCCCGCCGACCGGCGAGCGCGCGAGGTCGCCGCCGTCCGTCGGGGATGCGACGACGACCCGCCGGGGGACGAGGATCCGCCGCCCGCCGTCAGCGCCACGACGACGATGACGATGAGCGCGAGCAGTGCGCCGCCGGCGAACAGCCGGCGGCGGACGGCGCGCTGATGGCGCTCGCGCGCCCGCTGCACGCGGCGTCGCCTGTAGAGCTCCTCGTCCATGTGGTTGCAGGTATAGCGTGCAGGACTCCGCGGCGGAGGGACGAATCGGACATCCATGCTGCTTCGCAACCGCGCCCCCGACGTCGACCCCACGCCCGTCACGCTCGCCCGGGGTCTCGAGCACCTCGATCAGGGCTGGATCGCGCTCCTGCGCTGGTGCAACGCGCTGCGCCTGCACTACGTCGTCGTCGGCCCGGTCGCCCACGCGATCCGCGGCGACGCCGCGGCGCGCGGGCCGGTGGCGATCGTCCCCGCGCCCTACGGCCGCAACTGGGAGCGCCTCGCCAACGCGCTCGTCGCCCAGCACGCCGGCCTGCGCAGCGATCGCGCGCTCTCGGCCGGCGGCGAGGCCGGCTCCACCGTTCCGGTGAAGCTGACCGCCGACAAGCTCGCGCGCGGCCGCCGCTGGATGCTGCGCTTCGGCGCCTACGACCTCGACATCGAGAGCGCCGGGCGGCGCCCCGCCGCCGGCGAGCCGCCGACGGGCACCCCGCGCTACCAGGAGCTGCTCTACGAGTCCGGGCGTTTCCAGCTCGCCGAGGCCGTCGCCGTCGAGGTCGCCTCGCCCGAGGATCTCGAGCACTTCTCGCACGTCCGGCGCACCGGCGCCGCGCCGGAGTTCCGCGTCATCCGCACCGCCGCGGCCGACGGTGCCGCGACCGCCGAGCACAGCCCGGATTCCTCGCCTGATCCTTAGTTTCGCCTCAGCTTCTCGGCTACTCTGAGTCGAGATGGTCACAGCCATGCCCCGACGCGCTCGGATGGCGCTGATCGGTGCGGCCGCGGGGGTTCTGCTGCTGCTGGCGACGTGGGTCGTGGCCCACTACGTGGGTCCGGTCAAGCGCGCCGACGTGTCGATCCTCTCGGGCTTCGCCGAGCTGCACCGCCCGCGCCTGGACCGCATCACCTCCTGGATCGCCGATCTCTGCGATCCTCATCAGTACGTCGCGCTCGCGTGCGTGCCGGTGCTCGTCGCGCTGCTGCGCGGACGCCCCCGGGTCGCGGTGACCCTCGGGATCATCCTCCTCGGCGCCAACGAGACCACGCAGCTGCTCAAGCCGGTGCTCGCCGCGCCGCGCGACCCGGTGTCGTGGAGCCCGCTCGGCGACGCCACGTGGCCGAGCGGCCACGCCACCGCGGCGATGTCGCTGGCGCTGTGCGCGGTCATCGCCGCGCCCGCGCGACGGCGTCCCATGGTCGCCACGGCGATGAGCAGCTTCGCGATCGCGGTCTGCTACTCGTTCCTCGAGCTCGGCTGGCACTACCCGTCCGACGTCCTCGGCGGCTTCCTGGTCGCGACGACGTGGACGCTGCTCGGCGTCGCGGGGCTGTCGCTGTACGAGGCGCGGCGGCCCCGCCCCGTGCCCCGGATCGCCCCCGGCGGGGGCCGCCCCGCGTTCTCCCTGCGCGAGGCGCTCGCTCCCGCGGCCGTGCTGCTGGCGCTGGCGGCGGCGCTCGCCGGCGCGGTGGCGCTTGCCCGCCCCCACGAGGTCATCGAGTACGCGCGCGTGCACTCGGCGTTCGTCGTCGGCGCGGCCGCGATCGGCGCTCTCGGGATCTCGCTCGCCTCGGGGCTGATGCTCGTCCTGCGCCGGCCCTGACGGCCTATCGGTACCGGCCCGGCTCCCAGAGCGGCTCGGCCGTGCCGTTGACCGCGCGGCTGAGGATGAAGAGGAGGTCCGAGAGGCGGTTCAGGTAGCGCACGACCTCGGGGCTCGCGTCCTCGCCGCAGGCGATCGCGGCGCGCTCGGCGCGCCGGCAGATCGTGCGGCACACGTGCAGGTGGGCGCCCGCGGGCGTGCCTCCCGGCAGCACGAAGGACTTCAGCGGGTCAAGCGTCGCGTTGACCTCGTCGCAGCGCTCCTCCAGCCACCGCGTCTGGACGGGCAGCACGCGGAGTCGCTCCCGGTCGGCCGAGGCGGGGGCCGCGAGGTCGGCGCCGACGTCGAACAGGTCGTTCTGGATCCGCCGCAGCCACTCGGCGTGAGGGTCGGGCGGCTGGGCGATCGCCAGCGCGAGGCCGATCTGGGCGTTGAGCTCGTCGACGGTGCCGAACGCCTCGATCCGGGGGTGGGTCTTGGGCACGCGGCTCATGTCGCCCAGGTGCGTCTCGCCGCCATCGCCCAGGCGCGTGTAGATCCGGGTGAGGTTCACGGTCACGACCCGCCGAGTGTACGGTCGATGGGGTGAGCGTGATCCGAGTGGCCGCCGCCGCGCTCGTCGCGGTCGCCTGCGCCGGCTGCGGCCTGGGCTCGGCTCCCGGGGCGCACCGGGTGGGGCTGCGCGTCACCGAGGACTTCGGCGCCCGGCTGGTGAGCGCGACGTCGGTCGCGCGGCTCCGCGGCTCTCCGACGCTGCTGGGCCTGCTGCGCCGGTCCTTCGCGGTCGGCACGGGCCGCGGAGGCCGGGAGGTGACCTCGATCGGCGGCCGCGCGGGCGACTGGTCGGTGTCGGTCAACGGCATCGCGGTCACCCGGGCGCCGGGCGCGGTCGCGGTCCATCCCGGCGATCAGATCTGGTGGGACATGCACGCCGCCGGGTCGGTCCGGGCGGTGGTCGGCGCGTTCCCCGAGCCCTTCCTGCACGGCTTCGGCGGCAAGCGCTATCCGGTGACCGTCGAGTGCGCCGGCGGCGTCTCCGCGGCCTGCCATCGGGTCACGGCGGCGCTCGGCGCGGCGCGTGTCCCGGTCTCGAGCCAGTTCATCGGCACCGGCTCGGGTCCCGACACCCTCGGGGTGGTCGTCGGCACCTGGAGCGAGCTCGGCAGCCAGCTCGCCGGCGCGCTGATCGCCCACGGGCCGGGGGCCAGCGGCGTGTACGCCCGCTTCGCCGGCGCCCGCGGCGGCACGCTGCAGCTGCTGGACCCCGACGGGCGAGTGGTGCGCACCCTCGGGGCCGGGACCGGGCTGGTCGCCGCCACCGCCGACAGCGCCTCGGTCCCGACGTGGCTGATCACCGGGACCGACGCCGCCGGGGTGCGCGCCGCGGCTGCCGCCTTGGCACCCGGCGCGCTGCACGACCACTACGCTCTCGCCGTCCGGGGTGCCGACCGCATCCCGGTGCCGCTGCGCCCACGGTCCTGAGGCCGCGCCCTATACCCTCTGGCGCCGCATGCGCATCGGAATCCCGAAGGAGACGGCGGAGGGCGAGCGCCGCGTCGCCCTCGTCCCCGAGGTCGTCGGCAAGCTGACCGGCCAGGGCCACGAGGTCATCGTGGAGCGAGGGGCCGGCGACGGGGCGCTCATCCCCGACGAGGCGTTCGCCGACGCCGGCGGGCAGCTCGCCGACGGTGCGGCCGCCGCCCTCGGCGCCGAGGTCGTCCTCAAGGTCGCCGCGCCGGACGCGCGCGAGATCGAGCAGCTGAGCGGGCACGGGGTGCTGATCGGGTTCCTGGGGCCGCTGACCAACGGCGAGGGCATCCGCGCGATTGCGGCCACGGGGGTGACGAGCTTCGCGCTCGAGGCGGTGCCCCGCATCAGTCGCGCCCAGTCGATGGACGCCCTCTCGTCGCAGGCCAACATCGCCGGCTATCGCTCGGCGCTCATCGGCGCCCAGGAGCTCGGCCGCTTCTATCCGATGCTGATGACCGCGGCGGGCACGATCCGCCCGGCGACCGTGCTCGTGCTCGGCGCGGGCGTCGCCGGCCTGCAGGCGATCGCCACCGCCCGGCGTCTCGGCGCCGTCGTCCAGGGCTTCGACGTTCGCGCCGCCGTCAAGGAGCAGGTCGAGTCGCTCGGCGCCACCTTCCTCGAGTTCGACCTCGGCGAGGACCTCGAGGGCGCCGGCGGGTACGCGCGGGAGCTGAGCGCCGAGCAGCAGTCGCGCCAGCAGGAGCTGATGGCCGAGGCGATCGGCAAGGTCGACGTCGTCATCACCACCGCTCAGGTCCCCGGCCGCCGCGCGCCGATCCTCGTCACCGAGCGGGCCGTCGAGCTGATGAAGCCCGGCTCGGTGATCGTCGACCTCGCCGGCGAGTCCGGCGGCAACTGCGAGGTGTCGGAGGCCGGCGAGTCGGTCGTCGTCCACGACGTCAAGGTCCTCGCGCCGCTGAACGTCCCGAGCACGATGGCCGAGCACGCCTCCCAGCTCTACGCCCGCAACCTCCAGGCGCTGCTCGGGCTGATGGTCTCGCAGGAGGGCGAGTTGTCGCTCGACTTCGACGACGAGGTGATCGCCGGCGCCTGCATCACCCGCGACGGCGAGATCGTCAACGAGGGCGCGCGCGCGGCGGCGGGCGCCTCGGAGGTGACCGACGGCTGATGGATCGCCTCGTCGTCGACATCGCGATCCTCGTCCTCGCCGGCTTCGTCGGCTTCGCGGTCATCTCCAGGGTCCCGAACACGCTGCACACGCCGCTGATGTCGGGGACCAACGCGATCCACGGCATCGTCGTCCTCGGCGGCCTGCTGCTGCTGTCGGAGTCGAGCGGCGTGCTCGAGAAGGTGCTGCTCGTCATCGCCGTCGCGTTCGGGACGATCAACGTCATCGGCGGCTTCCTGGTCACCGACCGCATGCTCGGCATGTTCAAGTCCAAGGAGCCGCCGACGCCCGAGGAGACGGCCGCCGCCGAGGAAGAGGCGACGTGATCGCCGGCATCTTCCTACAGAGCACCGATTTCATCGACGCCGCCTACATCGTCGCCTTCGGGCTGATGATCTACGGGATGAGCGGGCTCACCGGGCCGCGGACGGCGGTTCGGGGCAACAAGATCGCGGCCGTCGGGATGGCGGTGGCGGTCGCGGCCACCCTGCTGCGCCACGGCGAGTTCCACGGGTCGGGCACGGTCGTGCTGATCGTCGTCGGCCTGCTCATCGGGACCGCCGTCGGCGTCCCCGCGGCGCGCAACGTCAAGATGACCGCGATGCCGCAGATGGTGGCGTTGTTCAACGGCGTCGGCGGCGGAGCGGTGGCGCTCATCGCGTGGGTCGAGTACCGCCATGGATTCGTGCCCGCCCACCACCCCCCCGCCACCGGCGGCTGGCCGCTGCGTGCCGAGGGGTTCGAGCTGTTCGGCGCGATCATCGGCTCGATCTCCTTCTGGGGATCGAACATCGCGTTCGGCAAGCTGCAGGAGATCCTCCCCGGGCGCCCGATCAAGCTGCCCGGGCAGGCGGTGATCAACGTCGCCCTGCTCGTCGTCGCGGTCGCGGTCGCGGTCGTGCTCGCCTCCGGGACCCATTCCGAGCTGCTGTTCATCGTCGGCATCCTCGGCGTCTCCGCGGTGCTCGGGAACATGGTCGTCCTGCCGATCGGCGGTGCCGACATGCCCGTGGTCATCTCGCTGCTGAACGCGTTCACCGGCCTGTCGGCGGCGGCGACGGGCCTCGCGCTCTCCAACCCGGTGATGATCGTCGCCGGCATGATCGTCGGCGCCTCGGGCACGATCCTCACCGACCAGATGGCCAAGGCGATGAATCGCTCGGTTCCGGCGATCGTCGCCGGCGGGTTCGGCGGCGCCGTCGGAGCGCCGGTCTCAAGCGCGGGGGAGACCGAGGGCACGGTTCGCTCGACGAGCGCCCAGGACGTCGCCATCCAGCTCAGCTACGCGCGCCACGTCGTGATCGCGCCGGGCTACGGCCTCGCGGTCGCGCAGGCCCAGCACGCGGTCCGCGAGCTCGAGCGCGCCCTCGAGGCCAAGGGCGTCGAGGTCAAGTACGCCATCCATCCGGTCGCCGGCCGCATGCCCGGCCACATGAACGTGCTCCTCGCCGAGGCCGACGTCCCCTACGACCTGCTCCGCGAGATGGACGACATCAATCCCGAGTTCCCCCGCACCGACGTGACGCTCGTCATCGGCGCCAACGACGTGACCAACCCGGCGGCCCGGAACGAGCCGGGATCGCCGATCTACGGCATGCCGATCCTCGAGGTCGACCGATCCTCGGCGGTGATCGTCCTGAAGCGCTCGATGGCCTCGGGCTTCGCCGGCATCGACAATCCGCTCTTCTACGACGACAAGACCTCGCTCCTGTTCGGCGACGCCAAGGCCTCGGTGTCCGAGGTCACCGCGGAGGTCCAGGCGCTGTAGCCTCGCGCTGGGATGGAAGAACTGCATGGCCTCTGCACGCGTCTGCTCGGCTCCGGGGAGGAGGCGCGGGCCGCCGAGCTCCAGGCGCGGGAGTCGGGCGAGAGCGATCGGCTGGAGTCGCTGCGCGCCGCCGTCCTGGCCTGCCGCGGGCGACGCCCGTCGCCGCAGCTGACGCTGCAGGAGGCCGGCGACCTGCGCCGCTCGGTCGCGCGCGAGGTCGCCGAGGCGGCCGAGGGGCTGCCCGAGGCCGAGCGGGAGGCGCTGGCGCTGCGTGAGCTGATGGGGCTCTCCCACGATGAGATCGCGACCGTGCTCGACGTCGGTTCAGACGAGGTCGCGCCGCTGCTGGCCCGGGCGCGGCTCGATCTGCGGGCCGCGCTGCGCGATGCCGAGGGTCCGCCGGCGTGCGAGCAGCGCGAGCGGTCGCTGCGCGTGATCTCGCGCCGGATCGACGGCGAGCCGGTCTCCGAGGAGGACGAGGACTGGCTGCTCGTGCATCTCGGCGGCTGCTCGGCCTGCGCGCGAGCGCACTCGGCGATCCTCGAGGCCTCGGCGTGCTATCGCGCCTGGCGTCCCGAGGAGGAGCTCGCCGCCGACGCGGGGCCGTCGGCGGACTCGGCCCCGTGACCGCTCCCGAGCGGCCGCTGCGCACCACCCTCGGTACGCTCGCGCTCGGGGGGCGGCCGCTGCTGATGGGAATCGTCAACGCGACGCCCGACTCGTTCTCCGACGGCGGGCTGCACCAGAGCCTCGACGAGCGCGTCGACCTCGCCCGCGAGCTGCTCGCCGAGGGCGCCGACCTGATCGACATCGGCGGGGAGTCAGGGGTCACCGACCGCCCGGCGGTCGACGCCGAGACCGAGATCGAGCGCGTCGTGCCGCTGATCGAGCGGGTCGCCGGCGAGCTCCACGCGCGCGTGTCGATCGACACCCACAAGCCGGCGGTCGCCGCCGCCGCCGTCGCCGCCGGCGCCTGCATCGTCAACGACGTCAGCGGCCTACGCGACCCCGGGCTCGCCGACGTCTGTGCTCGCAGCGGGGCGGGCCTCGTCGTCATGCACACGGTCGCCCCGCCCAAGCAGCGCCTGCACGATCGCGCGCTCGACGGTCGGATCGTCGAGGACGTGCGCCTGTTCCTCGAGGCGCGGATCGAGCTCGCGCTCAGCCGGGGGGTCGCCTTCGAGCAGCTCATGCTCGACCCCGGCCCGGACTTCTCCAAGACGCCGGCTCAGACGGTCGAGGTCCTGCGCGCGCTCGAAGACCTGCACGCGCTGGCGCGCCCGCTCCTGCTCGCGGTCTCGCGCAAGGACTTCGTCGGCGCGTTGACCCGCCGTGGTCCCCGCGACCGGCTCGCGGGCACGCTTGCCGGGGTCGCCCACGGCGTCGACGTCGGCGCCCACGTCATGCGCCTGCACGACATCGCCGCCGCCGCCGACTTCCTCACCGTCCAAGCGGCGCTGCGCGGCGACCTCGAGGTCGATCGGGCGCTCGAGATCCCCGACTCGCTGCGCTGGGCCCGCGCCTGACGCCTCGGGCCTCGCTAAGCTCGCCGCCATCGCCGGTCGCTGGCCCAACGCGACCGGAGCCCACCGATCAACCGCACACAAAGGGGAGCTTCCATGCCCGTACTCGATCGCAGCGCTCTGAACGAGAGCCCGCTCGCCGATCTCCACGCCATCGCCTCGGAGCTGTCGATCGACGGCTATCGCCGCCTGCGCCGTCCCGAGCTGATCGCCGCGATCATCGACAAGCAGGCCGGCGGCGACGGCGTCCCGGCGGCCGACGTGCAGGACGCGCCGGCGCCCGCGACCGCCAGGGGCGGCCGAGGTCGGGGCCGCTCGGCCAAGGCGGCGGACGCCGCGGCCTCCGCGGCGGAGACCGCCCCGGAGGCCGCGTCCACGGCCGCGGAGACCGCCCCGGAGGCCGCGTCCACGGCCGCGGAGACCGCCCCGGAGGCCGCGTCCACGGCCGCGGAGACCGCCCCGGAGCCCGCGTCCACGGCCGCGGAGGCCGAGGGGGACACCCCCGCGTCCACGGCCGCGAAGGCCGAGGGCGACGCCCTCGCGTCCGCGTCCGCGGCCGCGGAGGCCAAAGGCGAGCCCAGAGACGACTCGGCCGACGGTGACGACGAGGATGGCGGCGGCGCGCGGCGGCGCCGGGGTCGGCGCGGCGGGCGCGGTCGCGGCAGTGCCGCTGGCGACGGCGACGGCGAGGCCGGCGCGCCGGACCGCGGCGACGAGGACGGCGAGCGCGACGAGACGGCCGCCGAGGGCGTCGTCGAGCTGCTCGCCAACGGCTCGGGCTTCATCCGTGCCCATCCGCCCGAGGTCTCTGACGATGACGTCTACATCTCCTCCGCCCAGGTCAAGCGCTGCGAGCTCGTCCCCGGCGATCGTGTCTCGGGGCCGAGGCGCGCGCCACGTCGCTCTGAACGCTTCGCCTCGCTCATCCGGGTGGAGACGATCAACGGCCGCCCCGCGTCCGAGCTCGCCGACAGCACCCGCTTCGACGACCTGCCCGCGGCGATGCCCTCCGAGCGCCTGAAGGTGGGCTCCGAGGACCCGACGCTGAAGGCGATCGAGTGGCTGACCCCGTTCGGCAAGGGCTCGCGGGTCACGATCACCGGCGCGGCCCGCGCCGGCAAGAGCGAGGCGCTGCGCCGCCTCGCGGGCGTGCTCGCCGAGCGCGAGGAGCTGACGCTCAGCGTCGCGCTCGTCGGAGTGCGTCCGGAGGAGATCTCCGAATGGGCCGCCGACCCGGTGGCCCCCGCCGCGGCGGTCAGCTTCGCCGCTTCCGCCGACGCTCAGAGCGCGGCCGTCGAGCCGGTCATCGACCAGGCGCGCCGCCTGGCGACGCGCGGCGCGGACGCCGTCGTGCTGATCGACACGCTCGACGGCTGCACCCCGCAGACCGCGCGACGCGTGCTCGCGTCGGCGCGCAACCACGTCGACGGCGGCTCGCTGACCGTGATCGCCACCGCGACCGCGCCGCTCGGCGGCGAGACGACGGTCATCTCGCTCGACGTCGGCCAGGCCTCGATCGGCCGTTTCCCGGCGCTCGACCTGCTCGCGAGCGGCACGCTGCGCCCGGAGCTGCTCGTCGGCGACGCCGGCGCCGAGGCGATCGCGCGGACGCGGGCAGAGGTCCTCGAGGACGACTAGCGTCCGTGCGGACGGGGGCGGACCGGCCGCCCCGGCCGCTAGCGTGTCCGGTGAGCGATGACCGAGCTGACGCGCGACCTGGACACGCTGCTCGCGGGGCTGAACGACCCCCAGCGCGAGGCCGTGACGTCGGGCGAGGGACCGCTGCTCATCCTCGCCGGCGCGGGCTCGGGCAAGACACGGGTCCTGACCCACCGGATCGCCTACCTGATCGCCACCGACGCGGCCAAGCCGAACGAGATCCTGGCGATCACGTTCACGAACAAGGCCGCGAACGAGATGCGCGAGCGCGCGGAGCTGCTCGTCGGCCGCCGGGTGCACGCGATGTGGGTGATGACCTTCCACTCGGCGTGCGCCCGGATGCTGCGCGCCGAGGCCCACCGGCTCGGCTACACGCGCCAGTTCACGATCTATGACACCGCCGACTCCCGCCGCCTGATCAAGCGCTGCCTCGACGAGCAGGGGATCGACCCCAAGCGCTTCACCCCGGCGTCGATCGGCAGCCAGATCTCCGACGCCAAGAACCGGCTGCGCGACGCCGAGGCCTACTCGCAGCTCGTCGGCTCCTTCTTCGAACAGACCGTCGCCGACGTCTACCGCTCCTACGAGCGCGAGCTGCACCACGCCAACGCGATGGACTTCGACGACCTGCTGGTGCGCGCCGTCGACGTCCTGCAGCTGTTCGCGGAAGTGCGCGAGCGCTACGCCGCGGGGTTTCGCCACGTGCTCGTCGACGAGTACCAGGACACCAACCACGCCCAGTACCGCTGGCTGCAGCTGCTCGCCGGCGAGCACCGCAATCTCATGGTCGTCGGCGATGACGCGCAGTGCCTGATCGAGGGGACACCGGTCTCGATGGCCGATGGCTCATCGAAGCCGATTGAGGAGATCGTCGCCGGCGATCGGGTTCTGTCCGCCTATGGCAGCGGTGACTTTCGCGCCTCCGAGGTGATGGCGACGCATCGGTCGGTGCGGACTGAGGGCGTGGCGATCACCATGCGGTCGGGACGGCGGTTGATCAGCACCCCCGAGCACGTGCACTTCGCGGGTTACCAGCTCGGACGCACACCGCAGCTGCACATGACCTACCTGATGTGGCGGCGTGACCGGGGCTTCCGCGTCGGAACCTCGCGCACGTACACCAACGGCCAGGTCAAGCCGGTGGTCGGCGTCGCGCTGCGGCTGCGCGGTGAGCGTGCGGATGCCGCGTGGGTGATCTCCACGCACCCCACCGAGGCGCAGGCGCGGTGTGCGGAAGCCCTATTGTCGGTCCGCTACGGGATTCCCACGCTGCCGTTCGCGGCGCGCCGGCATGATGGCGCCGAAGGTCGGTCGTTGGTCGGTGATCAGGCGCTGTTGGATCGTGTGTTCGCCGAGCTCGACACCGAGACCGCCGGTCGTCGCCTGCTCGCGGACGAGGGTCTGCCATTCGACCGTCCCCATTTCCAGGCGGCGACGCACACCCGCGTCGAGGTGCGGCGCCGGAGGCTGGCGATCTCGCTGTGCGGCGATCGACGCGGTCGCCGGCCGTTGCATCGCATCGCGCTATTCGGGTACGACGACGCCGGCCGGCGCCAGCTCGAGGATCTCGGCCTCAGGGTCCGGCCCGCCCGGCGTGGGTCCCATGGTTGGCGGTACGAGACCTGCTGTGGAGATATGGCGACGGTGCAAAGGGTCGCCGCCGAGATCGCCGGGGCGCTGGGCAACGTATCGATCCATCCGACGGCGCGCTTGGGACGCAACGCGGACAGCGTGTCGGGCAACTCGCTGCCGTTCACGCCCGCCTCGGCGGTGCGACCCGGCATGGTGATGTTCGATCACGAGGGCGGCTACGACGTCGTCGAGCGCACCGAACGGGTGACGCTGCACCGGTCGGTCTACGACCTCGATGTCGCCAGCACCCACAACTTCGTCGCTGACGGCTTGGTGACGCACAACTCGATCTACGGCTTCCGCGGGGCCGACATCACGAACATCCTCGAGTTCGAGGACACCTTTCCCGACGCCCACGTCGTCAAGCTCGAGCAGAACTACCGCTCGACCCAGACGATCCTCGACGCCGCCAACGCGGTCATCCGCAACAACCGCGGTCAGAAGCCCAAGTCGCTGTGGACCGAGATCGGGGCTGGGGATCCGATCACGGTGCGCGAGCTCGACGACGAGCACGCCGAGGCGCGCTACGTGACCGGCGAGATCCAGCGGCTCGTCGACGAGGGCGCCGCGCGCTCGGAGATCGCGGTCTTCTATCGGACGAACTCGCAGTCGCGGGTGCTCGAGGACACGCTCGTGCGGGCCGAGGTCGCCTATCAGGTGATCGGCGGTACCAAGTTCTACGACCGCGCCGAGATCAAGGACGCGGTCGCCTATCTGACGGTGCTCGTCAATCCCCAGGACGCCGGGGCGTTCACCCGGATCGTCAACTCTCCGCGGCGCGGGATCGGCTCGACGACGATCTCGCGCCTGCTCGGCCACGCCAACACGACGGGCGAGACGGTGTGGGAGCTCGCCGCGGCGCCCGAGGATGTGCCGGGCCTCGGCACGGCGGCGATCAAGTCGCTGCGGCGATTCATGGGCACCATGGAGGTGCTCCAGGAGCGGGCGAGCACCGGAACGGCGGTCTCGATCCTGCTCGGCGAGCTGCTCGCCGAGACCGGGTACCTCGAGACGCTGAAAAACGAGCGCACGATCGAGGCCCAGGGCCGCATCGAGAACCTCGAGGAGCTCGTCAACGTCGCCGTCGAGTACGAGGCCGGCAATGCTGAGGCGACGCTCGCCGAGTTCCTGCAGCAGGTGGCGCTCGTCGCCGACGCCGACGCCCGCACCGACGACGAGGGCCTGGTCACGCTGATGACGCTGCACAACGCCAAGGGCCTGGAATACCCCGTCGTGTTCATGATCGGCTGCGAGGAGGGGGTGTTCCCCCATTCGCGGGCGCTCGACGAGGGCGGCCTCGAGGAGGAGCGTCGCCTGTGCTACGTCGGGATCACGCGCGCCGAGCGCGACCTGTACCTGACCTCGGCGCGGACCCGGACGGTGTTCGGGGCGCGGAGCTTCGGGGCGCGCAGCCGGTTCATCGGCGAGATCCCGGGCGAGCTGACCGACGCCGAGAGCCAGCCCCGCCCCGGCAGCGTCCGTGCCCGGCTGACCTCGTGGGCAACACAGCCCGGCGGGGGGGACCCCGGCGCCGCCGGCGCCGCGCCCGCGCCGTCGTTCTCGCTCGGCGACGACGTCGTGCACGCCGCGTTCGGCGACGGGGTGATCACCGGCGTCGAGCCCGGCGGCATCGTGGTCATCCGCTTCGCGGCGGACCGTTCCGAGCGCAAGCTCGTCGCCGACCTGGCCCCGATCTCCAAGCGCTGAGCGCGTCTGGAACCCTGTCGAGCCCGCGAGACCGGACACCGGCGGCGGCCTGACGTAGCCTTGGCAGCGCGATGGCGACGACCACCACTCCCGAGCCCGCCCGCGACCTTGCGGCGGCGCCGGGCAGCGAGGCGCCCGGCGCGCCGGCGCGGCCCGACGGCGCGCCCGTCACGCGGACCCGGGTGTTCGTCGGCGAGCTGACCGCCGCGGCGAGCGGGCTGCTGCTGCTCGTCGTCCTGTTCGCGACGAAGTGGTACGGCGTGGCCGGCGTGCCGGATCCGTCGGCGGCGCGCCCCGCGATCTCGACCGCCGAGAGCGGCTGGAACGGCCTGACCGACGTCCGGTGGGTGATCGTGGCCACCGCGGTGGCGGCCGTCGGCACCGTGGTGCTGCACGTCACTCAGCGCCGCCACGGCACCAGGACCGACACGAGCCGCGTCGTCACCGCGCTGGGCTGCCTGACCGCGCTGCTGCTCGTCTACCGGGTGCTGCTCGTGCTGCCCACCGGCGGCCGGGTCATCGACCAGAAGCTCGGGGCGGTGCTCGGGCTCGTCTGCGCGCTCGGCGTCGCGCTCGGCGGCTACGAGTCGATCTCCGAGTATCGCCGCAGCGGCCGCGCGGGCCCCCGCCGTCCCCAGCGCGACCACTAGTGGTCGCGTGAGCGTCGACCCGTCCCGACTGCGTCGCGGGGAGATCATCGCCGGCGTCGCGGGCCTCGCGCTCCTCGCGATCGGCTTCGGCCTCGGTTGGCTGCGGTCGGGCGGCCGCCCGCGCGACGTGTGGGGGGCGCTGCCGGTCCTGCGGTGGTTCGTGCTGGCGACGAGCGCGGCCGCCGAGGCGCTGCTCGTCGCCCAGGCGACGCGGCGGGCACCGGCGCTGCCGGTCTCGCTCAGCGTCGTCGTCACTGCGCTCGCGGGCCTGACCGCCATCCTGCTCGCCATCCGCCTGGTGACCACCGGCGCGGCGATCGGGCTGGGTGCCTCCCTCGGCCTCGTCGCAACGGCGGCGATCGCCGCCGGCGGGTTGCTCTCGATGCGCGCCGAGCAGGGCTGGGACCCCGATCCCGCCCCCCCGCCTCCCGGCCGCTCCGGTCACCCCGTCCACCCCGAGCACCGGATCGAGACGATCCCGCTGAGGGCGCCCGACGACCGCTGACCCGCCGGCGGCGGCGAGGATCGGCCACCTAGAATGCGATCCCGATGCTCGCCCGCGAAGACGTCCTCCACGTCGCCCGTCTGGCCCGGCTCGGCCTCGACGAGGACGAGCTCGAGCGGATGGGCTCCGAGCTGTCGGCGGTGCTCGACCACGTCGAGCGGATCCGCGAGCTCGACCTCGACGACGTGGAGCCGACCTCGCACGCGGTAGACGTGGCCGGGGTCATGCGCCCCGACGAACCGGCGCCGTGCCTGGAGCGCGACGTCATCCTGGCGGCGGCCCCCGAGCCGGTGGACGGCGGGTTCGGCGTCCCCAGCCCCGGTTCGGGCGGCGAATGACCGAGCTGACCGAGCTCGGCGCCGCCGCGGCGGCGCGGGCGATCCACGCGCGCGAGATCGACGCCGGCGAGCTGTTCGAGGCCTATCGCGAGCGTGCCGGCGCCGACGAGCTCAACGCGTTCACCTGGGTGGCCGAGGGCCCGCCACCGCCGACCGACCCCGCCGCGCCGCTCGCGGGCGTGCCGCTCGCCGTCAAGGACCTGTTCTGCACCGAGGGCATCCCGAGCCAGGCGGGCTCGCGGATCCTCGAGGGGTACCGGCCGCCGTACACCGCGACCGTCGTGGAGAACCTCACCGGGGCCGGGGTCACGCTGCTGGGCAAGACCAACCAGGACGAGTTCGCGATGGGCTCCTCGAACGAGAACTCGGCCTTCGGTCCGGTGCTCAATCCCTGGGATCGCGGCCGGGTTCCGGGCGGGTCCTCGGGAGGCTCGGCGGCCGCCGTCGCCGCCGGGCTCGCGCCGTGGGCGATCGGGACCGACACCGGGGGCTCGATCCGCCAGCCGGCCTCCCTGTGCGGCGTCGTCGGCGTCAAACCGACCTACGGCGCCTGCTCGCGCTGGGGCATGATCGCGTTCGCCTCGTCGCTCGACCAGGCGGGACCCCTCGCGCGCGACGTCACCGACGCCGCGCTGCTGCTCTCCCACATGGTCGGCCACGATCGCCGCGACTCCACCTCGGTGGCCTTGCCCGAGCCGATCACCCTGCCGACCGCCGAGGACCTCACCGGGATCCGCCTCGGCGTCCCCGAGGAGCTCCTCGCCGGGGGCGACGACGGCGCAGGGATCGAGCCGGGCGTGCGGGAGAGCTTCGAGGCGACGCTCGCCCTCGCCGAGGGCCTCGGCGCGACGATCGACACCTGCCGACTCCCGCACGCGCCGCACGCGCTCTCGGCCTACTACCTGATCGCCCCGGCCGAGGCGTCGGCGAACCTCGCTCGCTACGACGGCGTGCGCTACGGCCTGCGGGTCGGAGGCGAAGAGGATCTCGCAACGATGTACACCCGCACGCGGGGCGAGGGCTTCGGCGCCGAGGTCAAGCGGCGGATCATGCTCGGCACCTACGCCCTCTCCAGCGGCTACTACGATGCCTACTACGGGCAGGCGCTGAAGGTGCGCACGAAGATCGCCGACGACTTCCGCGCGGCGTTCGCGCGGTTTGACTTCATCGCCACGCCGACGAGCCCGTGGACGGCGTTCGAGCTCGGGTCCAAGGCCGACGATCCGCTCGCGATGTACCTGAACGACTTCTGCACGGTCCCGATGCCGCTCGCCGGGATCCCGGCGCTCTCGATCCCCTCGGGGTGCAGCGACGGGCTCCCGGTCGGCTTCCAGCTCGCCGGGCCGGCATTCTCGGAGAACCCCCTGCTGCAGGCCGCCCACGCGCTCGAGCGGGCGATCGGCTTCGACGGATCGCAGGTGCGCGCGTGAGCGGGTCGCAGGTGCGCACGTGAGCGGATCGCAGGTGCGCCCGTGAGCTCGAGCTACGAGCCGGTCATCGGGCTGGAGATCCACGTCCAGCTGCGGACGCGGACGAAGATGTTCTGCGGCTGCGAGCTGTCGTTCGGCGATCCGCCGAACGTCCACTGCTGTCCGGTCTGCCTCGGCCTTCCCGGAGCACTGCCGGTCGTCAACGCCGCCGCGGTCGACTTCGCGGTCCGGATCGGGCTCGCCCTCGGGTCCGAGATCGCCCCCCGGTCGCTGTTTCACCGCAAGAACTACTTCTATCCCGACTCGCCGAAGGCCTATCAGATCTCCCAGTACGACGTCCCGATCTGCAGCGGTGGGTGCCTCGGCGACGTGCGGATCCATCGCGTGCACCTCGAGGAGGATGCCGCCAAGCTCGTGCACATCGGCTCCAGCGGCCGCATCCATGGCTCGGATCGCAGCGTGGTGGACTTCAACCGCTGCGGCACGCCGCTCGTCGAGATCGTCACCGAGCCCGACCTGCGCTCGCCCGAGCAGGCGCACGAGTTCCTCACCGTCCTGCGGACGACGCTGCGCCAGCTTGAGGTCTCCGACGTCAACATGGAGGAGGGCTCGCTGCGCTGCGACGCCAACGTCTCCATCCGCCCGGTCGGCAGCGCGCGGCTCGGGACCAAGACCGAGCTGAAGAACATGAACTCGTTCCGCTTCCTGCAGCGCGGGATCCGCGCCGAGATCGTCCGCCAGCAGGAGCTCGTGGCGGCCGGCGAGCCGGTCGTCCAGGAGACGCTGCACTTCGACCCGGTCTCCGAGCGTCTGACCTCGCTGCGCTCCAAGGAGGAGGCCCACGACTACCGCTACTTCCCCGAGCCCGACCTCGTGCCGCTGCTGGTGACGCCGGAGATGCGCGCCGCCGCCGCCGAGCGGGTGCCCGAGCTGCCGACCGACCGCGCGCGGCGCTTCGAGGCCGAGCTCGGACTGCGGCCGGGCACGGCGCGCGATCTCGCCTTCCGGCGCGAGCTGTCGGACTACTTCGAGCGGGCGGTCGCCGCCGACGCCGGCGCCACCCCCGTCGAGGTCGCCAACTGGATCCCGCAGCTCGTCGAGCGGATCGGCTCGGCCGCCGACCCCGCGCAGTCCCGGGTCGGTCCGGAGGCGCTCGCGACGCTGGCGGCGCTCGTGGCCGCCAAGCGCGTCAGCCGCGACGCCGGGCGCGAGGTGCTGACGACGCTGGTCGCCGAGGGCGGCGACCCGCAGGCGATCGTCGAGCGCGAGGGGCTGGGCACGCTGTCCGACGACGACGGCGACGGGCTGGCCGCGCTCGTCGACTCGGCGCTCGCCGCCGATCCCGACGCGGCCGCCAAGGTCGCCCAGGGCAACATGAAGGCGATCGGCCCGCTCGTCGGCTACGTGATGCGCGAGAGCAAGGGCCGGGCCGACGGGGGAGAGGTCACCCGGCTCATCCGCGAGCGGCTCGCCGAGCAGGTCTGATCAGCCGCGGCGGGCGGGCCGCCGAGCGGCTCTGATCAGCCGCGGCGGGCGGGGCCGCCGAGCGGCTCTGATCAGCCGCGGCGGGCGGGGCGGGG
>Ga0213875_10000038_pt1 | contig 164463 bp, 159 predicted proteins | sample BarmaccomBMRX_R8_FD_160105 | JGI IMG/M metagenome (GOLD analysis project Ga0213875, IMG submission 160105) | Root-associated microbial communities from Barbacenia macrantha in rupestrian grasslands, the National Park of Serra do Cipo, Brazil - RX_R8 | ecosystem: Host-associated > Plants >... | reverse complement strand
AACTCGATCGCCTCAATCACTGCGGCTTCGGAAGCGTCGTTTGCGCCGGCTTCGACCATGACGATGCCGTCCTCGGTTCCGGCTACAACGATGCTCAATCGCGCGTCTCTAGTTTCGTCATAGCTCGGGTTGGCGCGGTAGGTGCCGCTAACAAGTCCGACGCGGACGCCTCCAAGTACGTGGTGAAACGGTATATCGGAAATTGCCAGAGCGGCGCCTGCCCCAACGATTGCAAGCACGCCGGGGTCATGCTCCGGATCAGCCGAGAGCACCATAGCGATGAGCTGGGTTTCGTTGCTGAAGCCTTCAGGGAACAGGGGCCGGACGGGGCGATCGATCAAGCGGCTAGTGAGAATTTCTTTTTCGGAGGGGCGGCCTTCACGTTTGATAAAGCCGCCAGGGAACCTTCCAGCCGCATAAGTGTACTCGCGGTAATCGACGGTGAGCGGGAAGAAGCTAGCGCCAGGCTTGGGCTTCTCGGTGGAGACAGCGGTGACTAGCACGACCGAATCTCCAGAACGAACGACGACAGACCCGTTGGCCTGTTTGGCAACTTTGCCGGTCTCGAGCGAGACCTTTGACCCGTAGAGGTCAATTTCAACTGTGTGTGACATTTCTCAATTCCGATGCGCGGTTCGCATCACGTTTCTCCGTGCTTGGCGCCAGTCGAAGAGACGGGCTTGCCAGCTTGGTTCAGGATCAGGTGGAGGACTTAGAGCTTGAAAGGAAGAACCGCTCACTAGCGGCGAATGCCGAGACTCTGGATGAGAGCCTGGTAACGCTCCGGACTGCGATCCTTCAAGTACTTCAGCAGTTTTCGGCGGCGGGCAACCATACTAAGCAGGCCGCGCCGTGAGTGATGATCCTTCTGATGAGTTTTGAAGTGCTCTGTCAGATGCTGAATACGCTGACTCAGGAGCGCAACTTGAACTTCGGGCGAGCCGGAATCGGATTTGTTGATCCGGTACTTGTGGATTATCTGCGATTTCTGCTCTACCGCCAGACTCATGCTGGGAAACGAAACTCCTCGGTCTTTACCTTAATCTTGATTTTGTTCCCCTTTAATGTACCACAACCAACCTTTTTGCCGGCGCAACTTAGCAGGCCTCAGCAACGAGACTCAACAGGTTCGTGCTGCCGCAGAAATCCGAGCACAGCCATGACCTGTTCTCGGGTCACATCGAAGTTATCGAGTACCTCTTCGATCTCCTCCGCAGTACCGCCGCTGTGGATGTTATTCGTAACAACGTTGACCGGGATACGTGTTCCTGCGAATACTGGAGCCCCGCTTTGCCGATTGGGATCTATTTCTATACCTGGGCACTTGGACCAGTCAATTGCCATGCTTGATGGGTTCCCTCCCTTGAGGTTACAGCCTTTTAGTGGCGAAGGCTGTAATGTCGAAACGAAGCGAGGAGCGTTAGCGACCTTGTATCGGACCCAGACGCGTCAAATTCGCTTGTGCTCCTGGCTCTGTAGAAGCGGAGCACTAGGATGAAACAGAGGATTGGTATGGACCGAGTGAACCGGCGGTTGTTCCTAAAAGCAGTTCCTCCAGCGGTCCTGGCGCCCGCGCTTCCTGACGGAGCATCGCGCCCCATCCTGCACGAGAGGGCCGGGCCGGGGCGGAATCCGGACGAGAAGCCGAATCAGACAATCAGATTCGCGGTTATCGGACTCGATCACTACCACATCATGGGCATGACAGCGGCGATCCAGCGTGGAGGCGGGCAACTTGTTTCGTTGTATGCGACCGATCCGAAGGCCATTGCGGATTTTCGGAAGCGCTTCGGGGATGTAAAGCTCGCGAGAAGCGAAGACGAAATTCTCGAAGATAAGTCAATACAGCTCGTAGCGGCTGCGCCGATTCCGGATCAGCGCGCGCCGCTCGGGATTCGTGTGATGCGCCACGGGAAAGATTATTTGAGCGATAAGCCTGCGATTATCACGCTCGAACAACTGGTCGAAGTTCGGAAGACGATTCGAGAGACCGGGCGCATTTTCGCCATCATGTATTCGGAACGGCTGGAGGTGAAGGCAGCGGTGAAGGCGGGAGAATTAGTGAAGGCGGGCGCGATCGGCCGAGTGGTTCAGACGGTGAATCTCGCCCCACATAAGGTGAATGACATCACCCGTCCGGCCTGGTTCTGGGATCCGGCGCGGTACGGTGGAATTCTATGCGATATCGGGTCGCACCAAGCCGATCAATTTGTGTACTACACGGGATCCACTGCGGCGGAAGTGACGGCCTCGCAGATTGCTAATGTGAATCATCCGGACAAGCCGAAATTCCAGGATTTTGGGGACATGATGGTGCATGGGAACGGCGGGGCGGGATATATCCGCGTCGATTGGTTCACTCCGAACGGGCTGGGAATCTGGGGCGATGGGCGGCTGTTCATTTTGGGAACGGAGGGTTACATCGAATTACGGAAATACATCGATATAGCCGGGCATAAGGGCGGCAATCACCTCTTCATCGTTGACCAGAAGCAAACACGTTATATGGATTGCGACGACGTGGTCCTGCCGTTTGGGCCACAGTTTGTGAGCGATATTGTGAATCGAACGCACGTTGCGCAGGACCAGGAGCAGGCGCTGCTCGCGACCGAGCTGGTACTCAAGGCGCAGAAGAATGCCAATCGGCTAGAATTTTCGACCTGAGAAGCGGCGGATTTGAATGGCGCGTAATCCTGGGATCTCGAGACGCTCATTTCTGACAACGGCGGCTTTTCCGGCTATCGTGCCCTCGCGCGTTTTCGGGCAGATGCCCCCGAACAGCCGGATCAATGTCGGAGCAATCGGCGCCGGCCGCATCTCACGTATTCACGATTTGCCTGCCATCTTGAAGTACGATTCGGCGCGGGTGATTGCCGTTTGCGATCTGGATGCGAAGCGCTTGGAGCAGGGGAAACTGCTCGTGAATGAGTATTACGCGAAGTCATCGGGCAAAGTGTACGATGGCGTGACTGCGTATCACAACTATCACGAACTGCTATCGAACAAAGATATTGATGCGGTGGTCATATCGACTCCCGATCATCAGCACGCGATTGTAGCGGTGGATGCGGTACGGGCGGGCAAAGACGTTTATTTACAGAAACCGGCTTCGCTGACGATTGCCGAGGGCCGTTATCTCAGCAACGCAGTGCAGGCTTCGGGACGAATTCTGCAGATCGGATCGCAACAACGATCGTGGAAACAGTTTCACCGGGCGTGCGAGCTTGCGCGAAATGGTCGCATCGGCGAAGTGAAGCATGTTGAGATCGGTCTCCCGGTGGACCCTGCGGGACCGGATGCTCCGGAAATGCCGGTTCCGCCGAACCTCAACTATGATGCGTGGCTTGGATCGACGCCAGTGGTTTACTACACCGAGATGCGCGTGCATCCGCAGAATGGATTCGACCGGCCGGGCTGGTTGCGTTGCGAACAATTTGGAGCGGGCATGATTACCGGCTGGGGAGCGCATCACGTAGATACAGCGCATTGGGGAATGAACACGGAATACACAGGCCCGGTGGAAGTTTGGGGAACGGCGGAGTTTCCGAAACACGGATTGTGGGACGTGCATGGGAAGTTCAAGACGCAGGCGGTGTACGCGAATGGCGTGACAATGACGATTTCCGATGAATATCCGAACGGGATCAAATTCTACGGGACGAAGGGTTGGATTTTTGTGACGCGCGATACGCCGGTAACATCGAGCGACCCTGGTGCAAAAGGCCAAAAGATTCAGCCGTTATCCGCCAGCGATCCGAGAATTTTGGGCAGCGTAATCGGGCCGAACGAGATTCACCTTTACAAAAGCGAGGACCAGCATGGCAATTGGCTGGATTGCATACGGAGCCGGAAGCAGCCGATTGCTCCCGTAGAGATTGGACACAGAGCGTGCTCTACGTGCCTGCTACATCATATTGCGATGAAGACAGGGCGCAAGCTGCATTGGGATCCCATAAAAGAGCGGTTCAAGAATGACGACGATGCGAACGCGATGCTGAGCCGACCGCAGCGAGCGCCTTACATGTTCACCTAAGGGTGTTTCGAGCTGACAAGGTTTCTAACCTGTTCAAGTTCTTTCTTGAGGCGAGCACCCCGGCGGGCAAGGCTCACTATATAAATCAGCACAATGAGCCAGGCGGCGAGAAAGCCGTAAAACATGAAAGTGAAGTTGCGTGTGTCCATGGCGCTAAGCAGCATTGGCGAGGCGGCGGAGTGAATCAATCTCGCGGGCCATCGTTTCCTGGCGGGTTCGAACGAGAACCAGAGCCGCTGCGATCATCAGGATTGCAAGAAAATTTAGATACAGCATGTGTTCCATGGCGGGATCGATATTTCCGCCACCTGTACGAATGCTGAGCACAGGACTCGGATGCTGAGTTCGGAACCATTGGATGGACTTCCACACTAGAATCACGTCGGCGAAGCCGAAGATCGAGAGTGCGGCGGAAAGGCGGGCGCGCTGTGTTGGTTCGTCGATTGCCCGGCGCAGCATCAGATAGCCGCTGTAGATTAAAACACAAACCAGCATCGAGGTTAAACGGGCATCCCAGGTCCACCAGATGCCCCAAATAATGCGAGCCCAAATCATTCCGGTGACCAAATTGACGCACGCAAAAACCACGCCGACTTCAGTGACCGAAGCGGCCAGCGAATCGTAACGCAAGTTGCCGGAGATTAGATACATGATGCTCAAAACAAGCGTCACAAAGAAGCCCGTGAAAGCTGTAATCGCGGCGGGCACGTGAAAGAAGATAATGCGGTAGATGGCGCCCTGCGCTGCTTCATCCGGCAAAACCAGGAAGATATGGTACAGGTTATAGGCCAGAAGAAGAGCTGCGATTGCAGCAAGCGCGATGACTAGTCTTTCCCGCATGCCGGTTGATCCATATCAATTCTGCTACTAGTTGACCAAAATTGCTTCCGCGAGAGCTAGAGCGAGCGCGGTAAACACGACGTCGAAAACCACGAGAAGCCGGCCCCAAAGTAACTGATCGGGCGAGAGCGGCTGATTTCTGAATAGAGTGTCAGTCAGCTCGACAGCCGCAATTAAGAGCGGGATCAATATTGGATAGATGATGACCGGAAGCATCAGCTCGCGAAGCCGCAGATTGACAGTGAGCGCGCCGAAGACGGCCCCGAGAATGGATATACCCCAGCTTGCAAGAATGCAAACGAGCGCGAGTTCGATGGGGCGTAGCCACCAGCGCAAGTTATAGAAGACGCCGAAGACAACCAGCGAGATTGCTTCGAGGAAAAGTAGGAGCACGAAAATTGCAGCCGCTTTCCCAAGCAGGAGACTCGCGGGCGAGATGGGAGAGGAAAGCAACACGTCAAGGCAGTCGTTCGGCAGCTCGCGGACGAAAGCGCGGTTGAAGATCAGCGCTCCGGAAAATGCGAACACGATCCAAAGGAGACCTGCTGCGATTTCGCGGGTGACATCAGCAGCGGGGTCGAAGGCGAAACTGAAGAGCAACAGCATGACGACACTGAATGCGATCGCCGCGTTCAGCGATTCTTTAGTGCGAAGCTCGACCGTGAGATCTTTGCGCGCAATAGAGAGCGCCTGAAGCAGAGACCTCATTCCAAGTTCATTCGGTACAAAAGAGCCGGGTCTTCGAGCATCTCCGGCGTGCGCTCACCTGAAAAGCGCAATCTGCCGTTCTCGATCAGAGCGACATGGGAGGCAATGGTCAAGGCTTCCCGGAGCTGATGAGTCGAGATGAGGATGGTGGCGCCGGCCTTACGCGCTTCGTGCAGCAGCTCGGTTAGTGCCGCGATTGCATGATCATCGAGCGCAGTGAAGGGTTCATCTAGCACCAGAATTTTCGGCGAGTGTAGAAAGGCGCGTGCCAGCGCGAGGCGCTGGTGCATACCGCGAGAAAACTGGCGAACGGGCATGCCGGAAACGCGAGCGAGACCGACTCGCTCGAGTGAAGAATCGATCAAGCTGCTGTTGGTTTTCAGCCCGGCGATGCGGGCGAAAAAATACAGATTCTCGCGAGCAGTGAGGTCTTCATAAACACCGATACCATGCCCGAGAAAGCCGATCTGGCGGCGAGTTGTTTGCTTTCGCGGCGGTTCGCCGAACAGGCGAACGGTCCCGCGGTCAAACCGGGATAATCCAGCGAGAACCCGGAGCAAAGTCGTCTTCCCTGCCCCATTCCGTCCGATGAGCGCGCAACAGGCGTCCTCGGGGACGCTTAGCGTGAAATCACGAACAGCAGCGTAGTCGCCATAGAATTTCCAGAGTTGGTCGATCTGGATTGCGTCGAACATGAAGGGAGCCAGCTGACGATTCTATTTTGCGTACGGTGAGCGGACGGGCGAGGTTCGAAAGAGAATGGCGAGACCAAGGCCCAGAATCGAAAACACAAGCACAAGGAGGAGGGTCAAATGCGAATAGATCTGCGGGTTGCCTTGCGTGACTTGAGGCGAGTCACTGTTATCGCCGGGAGCCGAGTTGTCGTTTCGAAGCGAGCCAGTTCCCGTGATATCGGCCGCAAAATTGTCGCTTGAGAGAACGTTGTAAACGCCGGCCTGTGTGGTTGGCTCAGTTCCTACCTGTTGAATATCCTTTCCCGCGAGAATCACGCCTTGGGGCGCGATCAACCGAAGAGGACCGCTCTGCATTCCTTTGATATCCACCACGCGGCCGTGGAACGTGAAGGGCGAGCCGACCGGCAATGCATAAGAAACCTGGAATTCTGTCTCGCCGGGCTTGATGGGAAATTGCACTTTGAAAATGTCACGTTGATCTGTTTTTTCAGCGGGACGGGGCAGAGGCATGCCTTGCGGGCCGCGGGCGGTGATACGCACTTGGCCGTTTGCCTCGCGCGGCAGATAGAAGCGAATGCCGCCGAGCGCGTCATTATTCAATGTTGTGTTCGAGTCGTTTTGGAGGATCACGGTCTCGTCCACATTGATGCGGCTGGAAGATGGCTCGAAGAGAAGCATGCGTTGAGCGATTCGGGCTACGGAGGGCGATTTTGTGGATTCGTACACGTCAAGTTCAACACCCGATGTGGAAATATTCGGGGTCATCAGCTTGTTATAGTTGACGCCCTTATAAATAGCTTGCAGTAATTGTGGCCCGCCACCCGGCTGATCCCTTTCAAATTGAAAGTGACCTGCTGCATCGCTTATGGTCCTGCCGAGCGTTTGCATGCCTTGCGCACCAGGCTTGACGAGCGTGATGTTTACCCCGGGCTGCGATTTGCCGGTTGTGCGATTGATAACGTGTCCGTCAATTGACGCGAACGCGGCTCCAGCGCCGAAAAACAGCAGCACGGGAGCGCAGAGAGTCGTTCTCATGCAATTGCTCTCCCGCATTCACCGCAATATTTGAGCGTTTGGGGGAACTCCGCTCCGCAATGGGGGCAAACTGTCGCGGGCTTTCGAGTGCTCGGCGCTGTCGATGGAGCGAGCTTCGGTGGAACTCGTTGCGGCATTAATCCCAATCTTTTGATGGTTTCGTCGGTTTGCGCGAGAACCGTGGCCAGCTCCTTTTGTAGTGCCTGTTTCGTTTGCTGATAGTCATGGTCCGAGAGTTTGCCGACCCGGTATTCGAATTGAAGGTCGCGCAGATTATCGTAGATGGCTTGCTTGCGATCTTCGAGATGCTGGATGGGTGAGACCGATAAAGGCTCAGGGACGTCCTTCGGACGAATGAACAAGGTGAACACGAGAGCGCCGACTGCCAGCAGAGCTGCTACGAACACGATCATGTTCGAGAGTCCGGTCCGGGTTTGATCTCATGCGGCGCGGAAGGGCCATCCAGTTCACGCTCGATTTGCGACCGAAAGCGCTCGATGATCGCTTGATCGGCCGACGAAAGCGGCTCGGGTGAGCTGCGGTTGCGGCGTACGTACCAAGAATAGATCAAGAAGCCAACCGCTAGAGCGATGGGCGGCATGAGCCATGTGATCAAGCCGAAACCTTGGGCGGGCGGTGACGCGAGTGCCACGACGCCTTCTTCCCGAACGATGGTGTTTAGGACTGCATCGTCGCTCATTCTCCGGGCTTTCATCTGGTAAATCCGGCGGCGCATCGGATCAGCCGAGCTGCAATGGAGCATGGGGCAGTTGGCGACGGTGTTCCTGCATCCGCCGCAACGACAAGCGAGCTTATCGCCAACGCGCAGAACGTCTTGAGTTAGGAAGGAAGTGGGATCCTGCGCTACGACGGCAGTCATCGCCAGCAGGAAGGCGGCCGCGAGCTTACGATTCCACAGTCGCGGGCGTCGTAGCAATGCCTACTACCTCCGTGCGCGGATAGATCAAGCGCGCCTTCGGCGGGATCAGACAAATAACGGTCCCGAAGAGCAGCACCCAGTAGCCGATCCAGATCCAGGAGACAAGCGGAAAAATGTAAAGCTGGAAAATTGCCTTGCTATTATCGGGCATCACGCCTGAATAGTTAACGTACAAATCTTCGTTGAGACGGCGGCGGATGCCTACAAAGGAATTTTGTTGCTGGCTCGATTTATAAAACCGGATTTCGGGCTCGAGCTGATCAACCACTTTCCCGGCGCGTGAGACTTCGAGAACGGCACGGCTAAGTTCGTAATTCGGATTCTCGCCATCGTTCACACTTAGCAATTTCAGACCGTAGTGCCCGAAGCGGAGACTCTGACCAAGACCCAAATTGCGCGTGTCGTGCTGATTGAAAGCGCTCCCGGTGAAGCCGATGAACATGAATACGATTCCCATGTGAACGAGATAACCGCCATAACGGCGTGTATTGCGCCAGGTCAACTCAAAGGCGGCTTTGGGGAGCGGCAGTTTCTCTTTGGCTTGGATGGCGCGGGATCCCTTCCAGAATTCAGCGACAATGCTTACAAAAACGAACGCGCACAAACCAAACGAGATTAGAGCAGCAAGGTGATGAATACCTGAGATTGCCAGCGTAGCAATCACGATCAGGCCGGCAATCGAAGGTACGAGGAATGCACGCTTGAGACTGTTCAGCGAGCTTTTGCGCCAAGCAATCAACGGGCCGACACCTGTCAGGAACAGTAGGAAGAGCGCAACGGGAACATTGACGCGCGTGTAGTACGGTGCATCGATCGTCTCTTTTTCGCCGGTAAGTGCCTCCATCAGTACCGGGAACAGCGTTCCCCATAACACGGCAAAGCAACTGGCGAGCAGTATCAAATTGTTAAACAGGAAGCCCGATTCGCGCGAGACGACGCTTTCGAGTTTCACTTCACTTTTTAGATACGGCAAATTCCGGAGGACAGCGAACGCAGTCAGGGCGGTTGCGGTGATGATGAAGGTCGTGAAGTACGGCTTCACGGGCGACTGTGCAAATGCATGCACGGATGAAACCAGCCCTGTACGTGTGAGCGTGGTTCCGAGAATACTCAACAGGAACGTAGCGGAGACCAGCACCATGTTCCAGACCTTCATCATGCCTTTCTTCTCCTGCATCATGACGGAATGCAGAAAGGCAGTAGCAGTGATCCAGGGCATGAGCGATGCATTTTCGACAGGATCCCAGCCCCAATAGCCGCCCCAACCAAGCACGGTGTAGGCCCAGCCCATGCCGAGCAGGATTCCTGTGCTTTGGAAGAGCCATGTAAGAATGGCCCAGCGGCGCGTGGTGTGAATCCAGCCTTCGCCAGGCTGCTTGGTAACAAGCGAGGCCATGGCGAACGCGAACGGCACAGTGAAGCCGACGTAACCGAGATACAGAAACGGCGGGTGGATTGCCATGGTCCACCACTGTAAAAGCGGGCTCAAACCCTGGCCGTCGCCTACGTCGATAATTCCCCGTCCCGCGATCAGGACTTGAAATGGGCTGGCAACGAACGTGATGAGGCCGACGAAGAACAGCTCCGTGGTCATCAGGATCGCGACGACGACCGGCATCATGTCTCGGAATTTTCGCCGGTTCGTGTAAGTCGCGATAGCCGAATAAGTGGCGAGCAGCCAGCTCCAGAACAGAAGCGATCCCTCCTGTCCGCCCCACCATGCCGTGAATTTGTACACGGTGGGCATTGCTCTGTTCGTGTGGCTGGCAACGTACGCGAGGCGATAGTCACCCTGGATCAAAAGAGAAACGAGAACTGCCGAAGCGAGCGTCAGGAGCGCCCAGACCGCGTAAACAGCGCGTTCGGCGCTGACGACTAAAAAGGGGCGGCGCGCATGCTTCCCGGCGATTGCAGCAACAACAGAAAATGCGGCGAGACAGAAGGCCAGCAGAATCGAAAGCGCGCCGATGTTCTCCATGTCTTGTCAGCTGACTTTGGATGCAGCCGCGGTTTCATGCGACAGACCACGTTGCGAAGGTTTCGCTTCGTACTTGGAGGCGCATTTCGCCTGTATTTTTGTGGCTTGGAATACGCCATCCGGACCGAGTCGTCCATCTGCGAGTGCCTGAGCGTTGTCTTTGAAGGTGTCAGGAAGCGGATCGGTACCGGAGTAGACGACATTCAGCGTTTGCGGTCCCTGATGTAGCGTGAAAAAGACTTGCGCTCCATGCCGAACGATGGAACCGGGCACGATGTCTCCGGCCACCCGAAGCCGCTGATCTTGCCGGTTCTTGGCCATTTCTGCGAGTTCCGGAATGGTCTTGTAGTACGTCTTGGTTTGGCTGATCCCGCCAAGTGCGAGCCACACGAGAGACCCGACGATCAGCGCGATCAAAACGCCAAACTTCACATACGTTTTCATGGCAGGGACTTCACTCAGTATAGATCCGTATAGAAACGGGTCGAGGTCAAGCCTCCCGGCCGGCAAATTGAGTCACCAGCAAACCCGCTTTTTGAACTTGCGCGCAATCAATCTCCGTAGCAATACCAATTCCTTTGCTCTGTATCTTGGCCAGCTTGGAGTTTCCGCAGATGCTCCATCACGTCGCGATCGGCTTTCCCGATGCTCACAAGCTCTTGGTAATCGCGAATGGCTCGCTCTCTCGCTTGAGCCGCGCCGTCCAGGAAATCCTCTGGCTTCAATTCAGCGTCTGCAATCACCGGATCATCCGGCGGCGATTGCGATAGGGACCACCATGTTTCGTAAGCTTCCGCCCGCATTTTGGTCAAGCGGGGATCTCGGAGGGCTTTCCACTTCCTAAACTCCAGAATGTCAATCACAGTTTTGAAATACGGAATCCACCCGGTCGCAATAGTCTGGCAACCTGTCGGAAGGAGTCGAACCAGTGCTTCTGCGCCGTCTGGATCGCCCTGGTGAACCCTGGCAATTAGCTGAAGTAGATCGTGTTGATAGTTTTCCTGTCCTTGAATTTCGTTATAGCGATAATGCAGTTCCCAAGTGGCAACACGAATGCAACGCTCGCCACAAGCGCTATTTGGCTTACTATCCTCCAGCTTCTCCGCCTCGCGGTCTGCTTGCATGAGAAGGTTTGCCCACTCGACCGAGTCTTTCGAATTCGCTGCTCGATCCAGGAGAGCTTTAAGTTTATCGACCTGAGCTTGTGAGGAAGAATCCGCGCCGCAAAGAATTTGAGCCGTGAACAGAATCTGTACTAAAAGGCATTTCGTTTTCATTTGGCTCAACCTCCAAGGATCACGTCGGGCGGGTTTGCAGCGACCTCCAAACCGGTGGTTTTAGCCTACTTCATTCGCGCAGCTGTGTTATGCAGTTATAGATGGTGAGCACGCAACCACATCGGCGAAATTCCTGTTAGCTCATGAAAACTGACCAAAATACACAAAATGATACCGATGCAGGTCTGAGTCTATTCCAGCTCTTGGATCCCGAAGTCCTTGCTAATCCGTACCCACTCTTTCGGCGCATCCGCTCGACTGATCCTGTCCACTGGGACATGTTCCTACACGCCTGGGTCATAACGCGTTACGACGATGTGGTCCGGGTGTTCAAAACGTTTTCTGCGGATCGAACTCCAAGTCCACGCCAACTGAGCGAAATGGGGCTCGAGCACATGTCCCCTATAGCCGCCCTGATGGTCAAACAAATGCTGTTCTTGGACCCCCCAACGCATACGCGCATCCGGAGTCTGGCTGCTTGCGTGTTTACTCCGCGCCGCGTATCCGTATTACGTGACCGGATTGAGAACATTGCCAGGAGATTGCTGCTCCGAGTAGCTGAAACAGGAGAAATGGACGTGATGGCGGATTTCGCGAGTCCGCTACCTGCGATTATCACAGCGACATTGCTTGGCGTTCCTGAGGAGGATTACGAGCAGCTAAAAGACTGGTCTGCTGATTTTGCGGAGATGCTGGGGAATTTCCAGCACAATCCCGATCGCACACCTCGGATCCTCAAGACTGTGGAAGAAATGACGACCTATTTTCGCGATCGAATCCGTGAACAGCATCAGCACCCGCGAGAAGGGCTGCTTCACTCCTTGTTAACCGCCGAGGTAAATGGCGACAAGCTGAGCGAGGAAGAGGTTATAGCGAATTCGATCATCACCATGATCGGAGGCCAGGAGACCACAACGAATCTGATCGGAAACGGTCTCCTCGCGTTGCTTCGCAATCCAGCCGAGCTAGACCGATTACGCCGTGACGGTTCGCTGCTGGGATCGGCTGTCGAGGAACTGCTGCGTTACGATTGCCCAAGTCAACATACTGCCAGAATTGCGCCCGCCGATATGGAGATGGGAGGAAAGCGCATTTCCGGCGGTCAGGCGGTGATTGCTGTGATGGCTGCTGCGAATCGCGATCCGGAGCGTTTCCCTGACCCAGATCGGCTCGATCTGTCGCGCGCTGACAACCGGCATTTAGCGTTTGGCTGGGCGAGCCACTTCTGTTTCGGCGCGCCACTTGCCCGATTAGAAGGCCAGATTAGTTTCTCGCTGCTAACGCAGCTTCCCAATCTGCACTTAACATCGGAGTCCTTGCAATGGCGCAACAATCTCGGGCTGCGCGGTCTGGTGGCATTGCCTGTCCGTTTCGATCCTTCTCCGTCGCTTCGTTTCGACGAATCGAATCAGCGGTAGACTTTTTTACTTTCCACTTTATGCCGAACTCGAATCAGCGCTCGCCAATTTCGCGCCGCGGCAGCTTTGCAGACATTTCCGTAGCTTTTCCGCGACAACCGTAACAGCTGCCGACGGCCCTGGTGATGAATACCCTAACCGTGGAGCGAGGAAAATGCGCTGGTCACCGGGGATAACGTGTACCTCTACGCCTCCTTCGGCAACCTCACTCCAGCCCAGGCGGCGATCATGAAACGAGCGGAAGGCATAATCACCACCCCAAAACAAAACAACTCGGCCAGAGTAAGGTTTCGGAACATACGCGTCGTTAGCGCGTCTGTTCGCCTCTTCCAATTCCGCCGACCCATGAAGAATCGGGCCCGTGCCACTCATTTTTGTCCGTGCCCACCGTAGCCTGATGTTTGGTGCCAGTCGATACCACAGCAAGTAACTCAGGTACGATAATTTCTGCTTTCGCGACCGCCACAGGAACTCGCCCAAATAGCTATCGATGAACCAAAATAACGTGCGCCGGATAGGTCTTATTGGAAAATCGGCCTGTTCACCAGGGAAAAAGCTATCCATCAGGACGAGCAATGGAACGTCCTCTCCCTGGGCACGCAGCTGTTGCGCCATTTCAAAGGCCACAATGCCGCCGAAACAATAACCGCCAAGATGGTATGGCCCTTTAGGCTGAACTCTTCGAATCTCAGCAATATAGTTCGCGGCCAAATCTTCGACGCAGAAATCAAAATTGCCGTCGCCTATGACCCCCGAGGGCTGCAGGCCATAAAAAGGCTGCTCCGGCCCTAACACGGCAGCCAACTTGTGATGTATCTGGAGATCCCATCCATGAGCATGCACGCAGAAGAAAGCGCGTCGATTCCCTCCCGCTTGGATCTTAACCAGCGATGAGGATCCCGCCAGTTTTTCGTCGCGTTCGAAGAGCGCAATCTGGTGTGAGAGTGCTGCAACAGTAGGCGATTCGAAAATCGTGCGCAGTGGCAGATCAACACTGAAGGTTTTCCGGATACGTGCAATAACCTGGGCAGCCAACAACGAGTGCCCGCCGAGCCGGAAAAAATTGTCGTTTAATCTCAGTTCGCGCCCACCTAGCAGACTGGAAAGAATGGATGCCACCTGAACCTGAATTCCGTTCTCCAGTTCCCCAGCTCCGCCAGCCTGCTCCAACGAATTGAACGCATCAGGAGCCGGTAGCGCCCCGAAGTCAACCTTACCGTTCGCCCTGATCGGCAACTCCCGGCGGCGCACAAAGACGGCCGGAGTCATGTAGGAAGGGACGTGCGCGGCCAAATGAGATCGAAGGTCATCAGCAGTAGCATCCGTTCTGAGCACAACATATGCGGCAAGTTGTTTGTACTCCTCACTTCCTACGGCTGTTACCGCTGCGGCTCCGACCGCGGGATGGCTTCGAAGCGCGGCAACAATTTCACTCGGCTCGATGCGAAACCCACGAATCTTGATCTGATCATCCAAACGTCCGTGAAAGTAAAATTCTCCGCTTGGAAGCTTTCGTCCGAGATCGCCTGTGAGATAAGCCCTAACGTCCCCCAAAGCTGAATTCTGGACAAAGCGCTCGTGGGTTAGATCGGGGCGACCGATGTACCCAGCGCCAACACCGGGACCGGCGATACAAATTTGACCGCAATCGCCATCAAGGACCGGCTGCAAACTGGAGTCCAGAATGTAGACGTCTGTTCCCGGTATTGGCCTCCCTATGGTTGGAATCGCGAATCCATTACGTTCACTTGGCACAATTCCCGATGTCGCAAGTACCGTGCATTCAGTCGGCCCATAATTGTTCACAACGTGAAATGGGAGTCCGGATGGCGGGAAGCTTCGCAGCGTGTCTGCACCAGTCAGCAGAAATCTAAGCCGTGTGTTCTGCGGCCACTCGAGTGAGATTAGCTGCTCGGCAATAGGAGTTACTGCGAAACAAAGCGTGATCCCCTGTGCAACCAAATAGTCGCGCAAACGCTCCGGTACGAGCACGCTGGAGCGTTCTGGAATATACAGGCTCGCGCCTGCAGCTAGGATGGGCCAAGTCTCTAGAACCGCAGCGTCGAAGGTGAGGGCAGCGAATTGCGTACCTTTGTCCTGTGGTGTTACATCGAAGGCCTCACCGTGCCATTTGACCAAATATCTTAAGTTCGCCTGCGTAACAGCTACACCTTTCGGCTGTCCCGTAGATCCCGAAGTGTAGATAACGTACGCGAGATCCTCGGGTGCAGTCCTCCAAACACTCTCACTCACGTTTGGAACGGGTTCGGGCTGCGAACTACCGACAAGTTCGTCAATAAAACAGAGCTGCACATCTCCACCCAAACCATGGAGGCTGGTGCGGTTTGTTGCCAACACCCGAACATCCGCCTCGGACAGAACACGATTTAGGCGTTCGAGGGGTTCCGCCGCGCTTACCGGCAAATAGGCACAACCAGTGCGCCAGACGGCAAGCGCGGCAATGATCATTTGAACGGAATCGTCGGTGGAAATCGCTACAATTCCACGCCTTCCTCCGAGAGTTGAACTAAGCGACGTTGCCAAGTGCGAAGCGCGTGCAACCAAATCACCGAAAGTGATCCGCTGGCGTTCAGACACAATTGCCGTAGCCGTTGGCGCAGATCCGGCAATTCGCCAGATGTGCTTTGCAACAGAGACGAACTCAGTGTTGCTGGATGCTTCTGACATGTGGTCCACGTTCTGAGTCTCCTTCACGCGACCTTGCAGCCGATAAAGCCAAAATCTGGATCTAAGTCAGGCATATTCGCGGATGGCAAGCTGGCCAAGAGTTGGTCAACCGTGATGTACCGAAACATCCGGACCGCGCGCTTGGACCGAAGAGCTAGCGCGCCAACGTACCCCGGTGCGGGATGCAAATCACAAAGGGACCAGAGCCGGGCCTCCGACGCACTCCCATTCACGTCCAGAATGGCTGGAGGTTCGGTGGGAAGAAGCGTTACTTGAACGCTGTCCAGTGAAGCCCTAAGACCCTGCCCGGTTGCTTTGAGATAAGCTTCCTTTCGAGTCCAGCACGCGAAGAACGAAGCCAGCCGAGTCGGCCACGTCAAACTTTCTAGCTTTAAGAGCTCCTCAGGACAGAAAAACGACTCCGCGATGCTATGTATGTCGGGGTGTTCGCGGATCTGCTCGACGTCAATACCAAGCTCGCAGCCCTCGGTGAAGGCATACAAGGCCAGATTCCCTGAATAGGAGCTATTAAAGTGAAGAAACCGCGGTTCCGGGTAGAGGCGTGGTTTTGCTGCGTGCTCGTGAGAAAGGCGAATATCGCACGCTCTTGTGCCTGCGCCTAGGTACCGGGAAAGGAGAGTGCGTAATATTCCCCTTCGCAGGATAAATCTCGTTCGAGCACACTCCGATTGCAAGCCGCTGAGCCGAAACTTCTCATCCGAAGAGAGACTGAGAGAGAGTCGCCTAATGATTTCGGCGCCCGCGTCGATGACTACGGACCACACATGCACTTCAGAACAGGCACTTACACGATCTAGATTCCGCATCCTGATTAGGGTTCTCAGTTAGATGGATTTTTCAAAAAAAATTCTAGTATGAATATCGGGCATTGTCAGTGCTATGTATGTAGTAAAAGTGCAGTTTTCTTTAGCGTTTGGTACCAGAACTAGATGTTGTACTAGAAGTACTCTGGCGTTGCTCAAACGCTAGACCGCATGACATCACGCAGAGGCGCACATCACATAAATCATGACGGCGCCGACGTCCAAGGCAAATTTGATTTCCACTTGGGGGTATTCGATTCTGCGCGATCTGAGCCTTAAACCGGCACTCCGGTACCGCCAAGTACACTTGTAGACACCGGAGCACTTGTTGGCAACTCAACCCAAGACGTTTTCCGCAAATACCGTAGATGCCTCGGGCCGGCGGCGCATAGCTGAATTAGCAGAGCAGACCGCGCTTTCAGATGCGCAACGGTGGTTCACTCGCGAGCGCGCCTGGATTAATGAACAGCATCTAGCGCTGTGCCGCATTCCCGCTCCTACCTTTTTCGAACAGCAGCGCGCGGAATGGTTCCGGTCACAACTGGAAACGCTCGGATGGAGTGCTCGCATCGATCGTGCGGGAAATGTGCTGGCGAAATTCGGTGCGCGTTCGAGTTTCGAAACCCGCGAGGCTCCCCTAATAATTTCCGCGCACCTGGACACCGTGCTTGCTCCGCGCCGGCCAGGGGAAATCTATTACGGGCCGGATGGGCGGCTATTTGGTCCGGGTGTTTCCGACAACGGCACGGGGCTAGCGGCATTGTTTGCAATCGCGAGAATGCTGAAGGAGAGCCCCGAGTTGTATGAATTGGCAGCTTCGCTTCTCCTCATCGCGAACGTGGGCGAAGAAGGCGAGGGAAACCTGAGCGGAATGCGATATCTTTGCCGGCAAAGCTCATTTCCAAACTCCACTACGTTCATCGTTTTGGATGGGCCCTCGATCGAGCACATCACGGTGCAAGCTCTGGCGAGCCGGCGCTTCGAGATTACTTTGATTGGACCAGGCGGACATAGCTGGAATGATTACGGCACGCCGAACCCGGTTCACGCTTTGACTCAAGCGGTGAGCGAATTCTTGCAATCCGCCGATTCGCGCATGAATGGCGATCTGAAAGGACGCTGCTCTTACAACTTCGGAGTAATCGAGGGTGGGAGTAGCGTGAACTCAATTCCCGCGGAGGCACGCGCCAAACTCGATTTGCGCTCGGAAGAAGCGAACATGTTCGATGAGTTCTCGAGTTTGCTGAACTCCGCCGTGGAACACGCTCTCGAGCGCGAGAATAAAGGCCCGCGCACCGCCCGCTTAAGCGCAAAGATCAGGAGTCTGGGGGCACGTCCGGGAGGCACGCTTCCGGGCGGATCTCATGTCCTAAAAACAGTTCAAGCAGTTGATGAGCACCTGAAGATCCATTCTCGGATTGACTGTGCTTCCACCGACGCAAACATTCCTCTTTCGTTGGGTCTTCCGGCAATCTCCATCGGCACCGGCGGGCAGGGTGGGGGTGCACACACAACGGAGGAGTGGTATCAGCCCGAGGGCCGCGATCTGGGGCTGCAGCGCATTCTTCTGATCCTGGCTGCCCTTGCTGCTGACAAGCGCGGTGATCCGCGCTCCACACTGTCTGCGGAACTGTGAGCAGCACACTTACAGAGATCCCCGCGCAGACGCCGGAAGCCCGCTCAAAAGCCGATGCAGCCTTGGTGCTGGTTGCACTGATCTGGGGGGCGACATTCGTCGTCGTCAAGCGCGCGCTGCTCGAAATCTCGACCATGTATTTTTTGGCCGTTAGATTCGCCTTCGCTAGCGTTTGCGTGGTGCTCATTTTCAGTCCGCGTTATGCCGGAATGCGTGTAGCGAGCGCATGGCGAGGTCTCGGTTGCGGCGCCATTGCGGGTGTCTTCTTGTGGCTGGGATATGTGCTTCAGAGCTATGGGTTGAAGTACACGAGCGCCGGCAATTCTGGCTTCTTAACCGGGCTCTACATCGTTCTCGTTCCGCTGATCAGCGCCTGCGTATATCGAAAATGGCCTCAAAGTATCGAGCTGCTTGGGATAGTTATTGCCGGCGTGGGGATTGTGTTCCTGACGCTCCCTACTCTTGATCGCAATTTCCAGATAAACCGGGGCGACCTGCTGACGATTGGATGTGCGATCGTCTTCGCATTTCATCTCCTCGTCCTCGGCTACTACTCGCAACGCGAGCGATTCGAAGTTGTAGCTCTAGGTCAGATTGTCTGCGCGGCCATCCTCTCCGCGATTTCGCTCATCGTGGAGCGACCGCGCGCGATATGGAGCGCCAGCGTTATTTTCGCGATCGTGTTAACAGGACTATTCGCTACAGCTCTGGCCTTCGCCTTACAGACTTGGGCGCAACAGTACACGACAGCGACCAGGACGGCCCTGATCTTCGCTCTTGAGCCGGTTTTCGCGTATGTTACCGCGGTAATTGCCGGCGGTGAGAGGCTAACACCTGGAGCGGTTTGCGGCGGCGCGCTGATTTTGGTTGGAATTCTTACGGTGGAATTGAAACCGGCACGCCTAGCCGGACATCGGAAGTCTTAGAAGAACTGGCCAAATCAGGGCCTGCACGCTTTGTCGAAGTTCTTTATACTGTTAGATAACGTCCGAAAGGTTCCTCTCGCCTCATGCCGTTCCTTCAGCGAATAAAGCAGCAAAAATTACTGAGCGTATGTCTACTGCTGCTGACCCTTGTTCTGGGGATTGTCATCGGAACAATCATTAATACGGGCGTTAAGGCGGAGAGACAGAATCTCGCGGTTGCGCCTGACGCGACCCCGCTCATCGTTCCCCAAGCAGTTCCGATCTCGAACGAGTTTGCGAAGCTGGCCAAACGCTTGGAACACTCCGTTGTTTATATCGAGTCCGATTATCTACCGAAATCGGGGAAACTTAAGAAACAAAAAGATTCCGATGATGTAGACAAGGACGATGAGGAGCAGAATCCCCACGGGCAAGATCCTTCCGACCTGTTCAAGCGATTCTTCGGCAAATCCGAGCCGCGCAGCTTTCGAACCGAAGGATCTGGGACAGGCTTTATTGTCGACAAGAGTGGTTACATTCTAACGAATCAACATGTAATCGATAAGGCCGACCGCATCAAAGTGAAGCTGAACGGCGAGAATGCGGAATACAAGGCGCGCGTGATCGGTTACGACAACGAGACGGACGTGGCTGTTCTGAAGATCGACGCGAAACGGGCACTGGAACCCGTTACAGTAGGCAATTCGGATAGCGTAGAAGTCGGCGACTGGGCGATTGCCATCGGCTCGCCCTTTGGCCTGCAGGCGACGGTTACGGCCGGCATCGTAAGCGCGACTAGCCGGGATCTGCCGGGCACACAGCAGTTCCAGCATTTCTTGCAGACTGATGCAGCGATTAATCCCGGCAATAGCGGAGGTCCGCTGCTGAACATTCGCGGCGAAGTGATCGGCATGAACACGATGATCGCCACGCGCAGCGGCTCCTACGAAGGGATTGGCTTTGCGCTGCCATCGAACATGGCCGTTCGAGTCTATAACGACATCATTCGTCAAGGTCATGTAGTGCGAGGCTCGATTGGTATCAAGTGGTCGAGAGAAGGCAGCCAGGAAGAAACGTTACAGGCGTTCGGATTGGATCACGGCGTTCTGGTCGAGATAGTCGCGCCCGGTGGACCCGCGGCTAGAGCGGGACTAAAGGCAGACGACATCATCCTGGCGATGAATGACAGGCCAGTGAAGGATGGCGAAGAGCTGGTCGACAAAGTTGCCGACCTGCCGATCGGCTCGAGGGCGTTGTTTACGGTGGACCGGAACGGGAAGCGCCTCGATTTTAAGGTCGATGTCGAGGAGCGCGCTGTCGTTTGGAAAGATAGTCCGCAGTTCGCCGAAAACCGTGAAGAACTGAACCAACCGGTTTCAAAAGAGACGCCTCACCAAGGGAAATTCGGGATTACAATCGTGCGTCTGACGGATAAGGAGCGCCAAGATCTGGGAATCGAGGACAACACTGGTGTGAAGGTGGTGTCGGTTGACCCCGGATCATTCGCTGAAGATATTGCGCTTCAGGAAAACGATGCGATCATATCGGTGAACCGGCATCCCATCTCCTCGCCTGGCGATTTGATGAAGCTGCAATCGAGTTTGAAACCAGGCCAGGCTGTGGCGCTTCACATCGTGCGCAGTGGAACACTAAGCGGACGCCGCATTCCTCCGACACGGATCTATGTTTCCGGCAGATTGCCGGAAGAGTAGCCGCCGTACCGACTCGCGCGATCGTTTAGCCAAGCAATCTGCTCGCGCACTTCGCAAAATACGTCAGAATAAAATCCGCTCCGGCCCGGCGGATGCTGGTGAGCGATTCAATAATCGTCCGATCCAGATCGAGCCATCCATTGCTCGCGGCCGCCATAATCATGCTGAATTCGCCGCTGACTTGATAGGCACCCAGCGGGGGATCGAACCGCCGTCGCGCTTCGCTAAGGACATCGAGATAAGGCATGGCAGGTTTCACCATGATCATGTCTGCTCCCTCTTCAATGTCCAGTGCAATCTCGCGCATTGCTTCGCGAGCATTTGCCGGATCCATTTGGTAGCCACGACGATCGCCGAATTGGGGCGCGGATTCCGCAGCCTCACGAAAGGGTCCATAAAACGCGGAAGCGTACTTTGCGGCGTAAGACAGCACGGGAGTATTCGTGTGCCCCGCCCCATCGAGCGCTGCGCGGATAGCGGCAACGCGGCCATCCATCATGTCACTGGGGGCCACAATGTCTGCGCCGGCTTCCGCGTGTGAAACGGCCGTCTTTCCGAGCCATTCCAAGGTGGTGTCATTATCGACACCGCCATCTTTGACGAAACCGCAATGGCCGTGGCTCGTGTACTCGCAATTACAAACATCGGTAATTACAAGCAAACCTGAGATTTCCTGCTTTATCGCTCGAATCGCGCGCTGCGTAATCCCAGAGTGCGCGTAGGCTTCGGAAGCGAGCTCGTCCTTGTGCTCCGGAATGCCAAATAGAATCACTCCGCCTAGACCCAAAGACCTCGCCTGCTCGCATTCGCGTACGACATTATCGATCGAGAGCTGCGCGACGCCGGGCATCGCACCGATGTCTTTTCGCACTCCTTCGCCAGGGCAAACAAAGAGCGGCAGGATCAACTGGCACGGCGCGAGACGGGCTTCCCGGACCAAGCGCCGCAGCGGTTCCGATGAACGCAAGCGCCGCGGACGATGAATTGGAAAGGCCATGTTTTCTCTCTAGTTTGTCAGAGCCGGCTGGCTGAAAATATCTCTATGGATCGCAAGCTCGCGAAGCGCTGGTTAGTAACGGGAGATGTGCAAGGCGTCGGATTTCGGGTGTTCGTGCAGCACAAAGCTGCCGCTCTCGGGCTATCTGGATGGGCGCGGAATACAAGTGATGGCGGAGTCGAAGTGTATGCAGCAGGAGCGCCGGCACGTCTTGACGATTTGGCGACTGCGCTGCACACCGGGCCCCGCATGGCGGAGGTGCGCTCGGTCGAAGAACGCGATGAGGCTGTCGAGGATTTTTCAGGTTTCTCGATCAGGTAAGTGACTCACCTAAGTGAAACATTTCGCTACAGCCCGCTCACTGCGTTGACGGCTTCGCTCACCACTTGATTCAGATCGTTCAAGCATTGCTCGACAACCTCTGTTTCCTGTTGGGCGAGTGGCCAATTCTTTGCGTCAACGGCCTCGCGGATGCCCGGAAGCGTTTTCACTCCGTACCCTGTATAGAAGCCGGGTGCATAAATCTGGTGCTTGTACCATTCTCGGTTCGGTAGGCCCTCGGGGCGGGTCAAGACGCGCTCTGTCCGCATCAGCGCCGTATTCAGAGCGCTGAGATGTCCTGCGTCGAGCGATTCCTTCATGAGTGCGCGATCTAATAACGCGTCGTACCTGGCTCCATTATTCTTCAGAGAGTCAAGCTGCTTGCGGAGCGTGGCAAAATCCAGTTTCTGTCCGCTCTTCTTTGCCTCATCTCTGATTTCATCCAGATATCCATTTACCGTGCTCGCAAAGTGACCCAATTCAAACGGAAGAACTGCCGTATTCGCGAGCCGCAGCAGCGCGAGCGCCGTATACTGCGAGAGCGCTTTGCCGTCAACGAAAGTGGTGTCGGAGAAATGCGTGTACCAATAGATGGAATCGTAGACCGAGTGATAGATGCCGCTCTTGGCTTCGCCTCCAAAGCCCTCGTTCATGCTTGCGATTCCCAAGAAATCGAGGAATGCAACATAATCAGACCCCGCGCCAAGAGCTCCGATCGAGAACGTCTTGTCTTTCTTCGCCGATTCTGTTTCGTCTGGATCCTCGGTTGCCGGATGATGAACTGCATACTCGGCCAAGGTCTTTGTCGTTCTTGGCTGCTCGATGGAGCCCGCAACTTCGGTAGCGAATTCTTCGAGCGTATGCGACCCGCTAATGTGAATCCAGCCGCGGCTATTGCTATCTGAATTCAAATAAGCAATAGCGTTCCGCTTGAGCTCATCCTGATGTTTCTCGGCCCATTCGGTTGAGCCAAGCAGGCCAAATTCCTCTCCATCCCAGACAGCGATTTTGATCGTTCGCCTCGGTTTCCATCCTTCTTTTTGCAACGTCGCAAGTGTCCGAGCAGTTTCCAACAGGGCTACCGCGCCTGAAACTGGATCATCGGCTCCATTCACCCAAGCATCGTGGTGATTGCCCGCGATGATCCATTGATCGGGAAACTCAGAGCCGGGAATTGTAGCGATCACGTCGTAAAGCGGCTTGTTCGTCCAGTCGTAATCCGTTTTCAGATGAACGCGCGTCGCGCCTGGCCCAGCGTGATACGTGATTGGCAGAGAGCCGCGCCAATCGCGAGGCACGACAGGGCCTGTGAGTTGCTCCAGAATCGGCTGCGCATCGGCATATGACAGCGGCAGGACCGGAATCTTCATTAAGGTTTTGGCTTCTGCAAGAGACAGGCGCTTGGAGCCAGCCTCCGAGGCCCACCCTGGAGAGAGCGGATCGCCCGGGTACAAGGGCATGTCAAGCACGCTGCCACGCTGGACACCGTTGGGCGGCCGCATCGGGCCTTTGGGATAGACGTCTTGCTGAAAATACCCGTCCTCGTGTGGATCTGAGTAAATGAGGCAGCCGATCGCGCCATGCTCGGCAGCTACTTTTGGCTTAATTCCGCGCCAGCTTTTGCCGTAGCGCGAAATTACGATTTTTCCTTTCACACTGATCCCCTGCTTATCGAGCCACTCATAGTCATCCGGCACACCGAAGTTCACATACACAACTTCGCCGGTAACATCGCCCGTGGCGGCGTAAGCGTTGTAAGTGGGAAGTTGGTGCGCATCACCGCTATTCGGGTCTTGCGGGACGACTGGCTCTTTCAATTTCGCTGTATAGGGTTTGGGCTCGAGTACTTCCACCTGTCGCGCCGTAGGATATGGCATCAGAGCTTCAAATTGTTCGATGTGCGCGTCGAGGCCCCACTCTTTGAAAGAACCGAGGATGTATTCGGCGACGGCTTTGGACCGCGAAGAGCCCGCATTGTGCGGCTCGCCCGACATGAATTCCATATACCGGCGCAAACGTGCCGGACTTGGCGCAGCTTGCGCCTGCTCTTCTAGCTTTTGCTCCGCGGGGATATCTTTAACAAGGAAACCGCGGATGGCAAGGCCCTGCGCAAACGCGCAGCCCGGCAGTATCATGGAGAAGGCGAGTGCGGCAAAAGATCGCATAATGCGATTTATTCTAGCCTGTGAAACCTGGACCGCGAAGACTTGATGATATTGGGGAGGAGCGAAGCGAATTCCAGTTTACGTCAGGCTCGCTACTGCGCTGGACGACTGCACGGCTTCGGATTGCACAAGCGCATCGTTGAAGCTGTAGCCGAATCCGCGGACGGATCGGATGAACTGGGGATTAGCGGGGTCCACTTCAATCTTTTGCCGGAGCCGAAGCACGTAAACATCCACTGTTCGATCCGTAACGGCGCGATCATGTCCCCAGACAGCGTCTAAAAGCTGCTCGCGGCTGAATACGACACCGGGACGGCTCATGAGAAACTCGAGCAGCCGAAATTCGGTCGCTGTCATTGTCAAGAGCGCTCCATCAAGGCGGACGCGGCAACTTGTGCGATCCAATTCGAGATTCCCTGCCCTAAGCAATCGTGCGGCCGTCGTCTGGCCTCGAAACTGAATTTTGATCCGCGCGATCAGCTCACGAATGAAAAACGGTTTCACGATGTAATCGTTAGCGCCGAGCTCCAGTCCGACGATCCGGTCCGTCTCCGAAGCGCGAGCGGTCAGGAAGATGACCGGAATGTTTGCAAGCTCCTGATGCCTTCGAATCAATTTGCAGATATCCAGCCCGTCGGAATCCGGCAGCATGATATCCAGAAGAATCAGGTCGGGCCGTTCACGCCGGCAAAAATCGATAGCGCCCTTTCCGGTCTGTAGGCCCGCGAAAGCGAACCCCTCTTTTTCGAGGTTGTATTTCAGGAGCGAGTACAGATCAGCGTCATCTTCAAACAAGACTATTTTCTTCATAGCTCGGACTGGACCAAGTGACAGATTAACCGAACCGTCATGACAATTGCGTTACAGTACGGTTAATTAGTCGTTCAACCGCTCTCCAGATCCTGTTTATGCTGCAATGTAAGCAGACGTCCGTGCTATGACCAAGTACGAACAACGCGCTGAGCAGGACCGAAAATCAGCGCTGCGATTCTCGATGATGATTTGGACGGCTGGCGCAGCGCTTATTGTAGTCGCCATCGCTATTCTCGGCCTAAGCAGCTCTGCTCCGCCCCGATTCTTTTCTAAATCGGCGATTGTCGTTGCGGTTTTGCTGCTGATATTACGTCAGGTCGCTCGACGGATGAGAGCCAAGAACCCACGCGCCGCGCGGCCCGATCCGGAATCGACGCTCAAGCTGAGCTAGGGCCCAGGGCGCTTAATCCGCAGCTCGCCGCTCAGACGGGAACTGCTCGAAGCCTGTTACCATCAAAAAGCTTATGAAAGGGATCGTATTGGCCGGTGGGACCGGCAGCCGTCTGTTCCCTTTGACCAAGATCACGAATAAGCATTTGCTTCCGATATTCGATAAGCCGATGATTTATTACCCAATTCAAACGCTTGTCGAAGCCGGTATTCGGGATCTGTTAATCGTCACAGGCGGGCGGAATTCAGGCGATTTTTTGCGCTTGCTTGCCAATGGAAAGGAATTTGGCCTGAAGCACATCAATTACACCTATCAGGAAGGCGAAGGGGGTATTGCCGAGGCGCTGGCGCTTGCCGAGCATTTCGCCGAAGATGACAAGATCTGCGTAATTCTCGGGGACAATATCATCGAGGGCTCCATTGCCGGAGCGGTCCGCGATTTTGAGCATCAGGAGCGCGGAGCAAAGATCCTTTTGAAAGAAGTTCCCGATGCGGAGCGGTTTGGTGTCGCCGACCTCGCCGGAGATCGCATTGTGGGCATTGAGGAGAAGCCAGCGCGGCCAAAATCAAAGTACGCGGTCACTGGGATCTATCTGTACGACAGGACGGTGTTCGACAAAACGCGCACTCTGAAGCCTTCCGCGCGGGGCGAACTTGAAATCACGGATGTCAACAACGCATACATCCGCGAGGGAACCATGACCTTCAGCTACCTCGACGGTTGGTGGACGGATGCCGGCACATTCGAATCATTGTTGCGCGCTGCCAATCTGGTGCACGAAACTCGGCAAAAGAATCAAAGAGCAGTAGCCGCGGTATGAGCGCCGGAACGGAAATGCGCGCCGCTCTAGGCACTCTGGAATCAGGCGTGGAGATCGCCGTGCCTGCATCGGAGCCGGGGATCGGCAAAATTATTCTGTCGCCGTCGAGCACCGATCTAATCGAGGACGTGGAAGCAAATCCGTTTCCCTTGTGGCCCGACGACAGAGGCTATTTCTTGGAAGTTGCCCGGTTGCGGCAGGGGCTAATACGTAGTTTCGCGCTCGAGTCAACGCAGGTTTCGGCGGCGCTGAATTATCCAGGAATCATCAAGGCATTCCACTTTCACCGGTTTCAAACCGATTATTGGGTGGCCGCAGCCGGACTGCTTCAAGTCGCGCTCGTCGATCTGCGGCGCGGTTCTCGGACACATGGACTGAAGAATACGTTCTACGTCGGGCCGATGCGGCCGTGGCAACTGCTCATTCCGCCCGGCATCGCTCATGGATACAAAGTCATCGGCGAGCAGCCGTCCGTCCTGATTTACATTACCAACCGTACCTACGATCCCAAAGACGAGGGACGCATCCCCTATAACGATGCATCTATCGCCTACGACTGGGAGTTGCAGCATAAATGAAGCTGGTCGTCACCGGGGGCGCGGGCTTCATTGGCTCCTGCTTCGTACGCCTTGCCTTACGGGAAAGATGGGCGGAACAAGTTATCAACCTGGACAAGCTAACCTACGCTGGAAATCTCGAGAACGTTACCGAAGTCAGCGACCATCCAGGATACAGCTTTGTGCAAGCGGATATCTGCGATGAAGACGCCGTCAATCGATTATTTGCGACCGAATCGCCCGATGCGGTCATTCACTTCGCCGCTGAATCACATGTCGATCGCAGCATACACTCTCCTGATCCCGTAATCAGGACGAATGTCAATGGCACATTCACGCTGCTCGAAGCTGCGCGGCGGCATCGTGTGCCTCGCTTTATTCACGTATCTACAGATGAGGTCTATGGCAGCGTCGATCCGCCGCACGAAGCGGACGAGGGCTATCCCTTGCACACCAGCAGTCCGTATTCAGCATCGAAAGCTGGTTCGGACCTCCTGGCGCTCTCTTATCACACAACATACAAGTTGAACGTTTCTGTTACGCGCGCTTCGAATAACTACGGACCATTCCAGTTTCCTGAAAAACTGATTCCGCTTATGATTTCGAATGCACTCGAAGACAAGCCCCTTCCCGTTTACGGGGATGGCCAGCAAGTGCGGGATTGGTTATACGTTGAGGATCACTGCCGCGCTGTTTTCGCGGTTCTAGAGAAAGGCGCACTCGGCGAGATTTACAACATCGGCGGTAACTGCTCGCTACCTAATATCGAGGTTGTCCGCAGGATTTTGAAGGCCACGGGCAAACCCGAATCGCTGATCACCAGAGTGGCCGATCGTCCTGGACATGACCGCCGCTACGCGCTCACGAATGCGAAATTAACTCGTCAAACGGGGTGGCATCCGCGAGTGAATTTTGATACGGGTCTGATGAACACGATCGAGTGGTACCGCCGAAACCAAGAATGGGTAAGGCGGATAAAAACGGGCGAGTATCGGCATTTTTACGAACTAAACTACACAAATCGCGCGCGGGAATTAGCCTGAAATCGCTATAATTTCACCTAGGGCTTTCCCTTCTCGGTGGACACCTCTCAATACACGTATTCTGCGTTAGATGAGTTGAGATACATCCAATTTGAGGCGCGCCAGTCCACTTCATTGGATGATCTGCGCCACTACTTCGAACGCGTCCAGACCATCCGGCGAGCGAACATGGACGATTTCGATCTGCAGTTGTTCATCGCCGAAGTTCAGGAGCAAATCATCGACCGTGCCCGCGCGCTGCGCCAAGAGTCAGCGCCTGTCTTAGTGAGCGATGGGTCCCCGGCATTGTCGGATCACCTTCACCCCACGCCAGAAGGCGTTTCGCCACCAAACGCTTCCGCAATCACGCCGGGAGTGCACCGTCTGGACGCGAAAAGCTGGCAGCGCGCTATCTATTTGTCCCTCTTTATTACTTTCATCATCTGCGCTGCGGTTTTTTATCTTATTCAAGCCGCTCGCAAGATCAATTTCCCAGCCGAGAATAGTAATCAGACTTCCCGCTCGAATCAACAAACTGCGAACACCAAGAACGGTACGCCACAGAACACAGCCAATGCACCGGCTTCAGTCCCGCCTCGGCCTGCCCTGCGGCTCTACACCGATCTCGTACCTGGAACCGTTTCAATTGACGGTAATCAACCCCAGGAATTGAAAGATGGTGAGCTTGTTTTGGACAAATTGGAACCGGGCGAACACTCAATCAAAGTCAGCGGCCAGAGCGGAAATGCGTCGTTCGGTTATGACGTTACAGGCGAAGTAGCGCCGCGGATCTTGGCATCTCCGTCCGCAACAAATGTGATGGCCGTCTTGGTCTCGTCTGAAAACGGAACCGCCCGGCTGGTGACAAACGCCGAAGATTCGGAAGTCTTGCTAGACGGTAAGCCGGCGGGTCAAGTGGGAAGTGACGGGCTGACGCTTAGCGATCTCGGCAATACGGATCACGAGCTGCAGGTCACGCAAGGGAAAGACCGCCAACGTTTCGTCTTAACCTATACTCCTGCTCCGACGCTTACTGCATACATTAAGTCCGATCCCAACACCGGAACGGTGGTGATTGTCACCGGGCAGGATGGCGTGGATGTGTCGATCAATGGCAAGCTCTACCGCCGCAAAACGGATCGCGGTCAGATTCGGATACCAAATCTAGCAGTCGGGGATTATACGCTGAGCGTGCACGAGCAAGGCTTCATCGATCCGCCTCCCGAAACCGTTCACATCAAGAAGGCAGAGGAGACCCGCGTCGAATTTCATCTGCAACCGGTACCCGCCATTGCAACGCTCCAGATCAAAGGCGCGTTACCGGGAACTATGGTGTATTTGGATAACGAACTTGCCGCTGCTATTGGGGCGGATGGTGCAGCCAATATTTCAAACGTGAAAGCCGGCGATCACTTGATCGAGCTCCGGCGCGATCAGGCATTGACTAAGCGTTTCGAGCACACATTTCGTACCGGAGAGGTGATTGTGCTCTCCGGCCCCGATGTCATGCTTGAGAAAGCTGTAGTTGAGAATAAACCGGAACCCGCTCCGCCGCCTCCACCACCACGCCCCTCTTCAGCGGAGGCTAACAACAGCATGGAGATGGAGGGGGAGCAAATTCGCAAGGGCGGAGGTTTCGTTCCCTATCACGTGCCCAAATTGTCCGGGCATTACACGTTTACCGCTCAGGCCCGAAAGGGCGGTTTTTTGCACCATGGCAAATTGCAATGGTACGCCGGATACCAAGACAGTGACAATTACATCTTGTTTACTGTGGACAATAAGCACGCCAGCATTCGCCAAGTGCGAGAAGGAAAATCGAAAGAAATCAGCCGCATTCCTTTCAATTTGGATTCAAACGAGTGGGTGCAAGTCGATTTATCGGTAAAGCCCAATGTGATTGAGGCGCGGCTGAAATCGATCGATACGGGATGGAACGAACTTGGCGCCGTGAGCAGCTCTGGCTGGGATTTCACGCAGGGCAAAGTTGGATTTTATATCCCAGGAAGCGATGAAATAGCAGTTTCGAATTTCCGGTTTTCGGCTCGTTAAAGTCGCACAGATTCAAGCAGCCCATCAATATCCCGCGTATCGTATGCTACGAATCAGCGTGGATGAGCGTGCGTTTTATCACGAATCGCAGATCACTAAGTCAGCAACACTGAACTGTCCTTACTGCAAGACATCGAACAACTACGATCTCCGATGGCTGATCAGGCGTAAGCTCGACCGGCTTCCTCGACAGGCTGACGAACGCGACCGGGCGAAATTTGCCAAGGCTGCAAGCTACATGGTCCTGCTCGACGATAAGGCGCCTTGCAAAAACCCGCGGTGCCGCAAGAGCTTTGAAGTCTCCGGCATCAAGACAACCGCCTTTCTGACAGACGCGTAACCAATTGAGGCACAAGCAATTAATTTTGATTTAGAAAGCGCACGGCTCCAGGACTGCCAAGAAACGACCCAACAAAGGGTTACATCTATCTTGCAGGGAGACACCCTATATGGTGCGAGGACTGAAAAAAACAACAAAATTACTGACACTTACGGCAGGACTCTGCGGAATTTTTGGGTTGACGGCTTTCGCCCAGCAGGATCCGCCTTCGCGAGTGGCGCGACTGAATTACACAAACGGGAACGTTTCGATGGAGCCGGCGGGGGTGGATGATTGGGCGCCCGCGGACAGAAATCGTCCATTCAGTACAGGCGATTATCTGTATACCGACCAAGGCGCACAAGCTGAATTGCACTTGGATGTGGCGGTTATGCGAATGTCGCCGCAAACCAGTTTCGGTTTCCTAAATCTGGACAACCAGACCGTTCAGATCAAACTTTCTGAAGGCGAGATGTACTTCCGAGTCCGCAACTTCGGGCCGAATCAAGTCTTTGAAGTGGATACTCCGAACGCGGCGCTTACTCTTGTTCAAAACGGAATTTACGTGGTTAGCGTTGATCCCAATGCGAACACAAGTTATCTCATTGTGCGAGAAGGGCAGGCTCAGGTTACCGGTGGCGGCCAGGCTTTTACGGTCGATCAGGGAAACAGTGTGAACCTCTCCGGAACAGATCAACTGGCCTATGACGTGGAACAAGCTCCAGGTATGGATGATTTTGAGAACTGGAGCGGCCAGCGCGACCAGCATGAGATGCATCTGCGAACAGCCCGCTATCTTCCGCCAACCGTGATCGGCTATGAGGACTTGGATGATTACGGCGGGTGGCAAACGGCTGGTGAGTACGGGCCTGTCTGGTATCCGAACCAAGTGGAAGTGGGTTGGTCCCCCTATCACTATGGGCATTGGGGCTGGCAAGACCCCTGGGGATACACCTGGGTTGACGATTCACCATGGGGTTTTGCGCCTTTCCACTATGGCCGTTGGGCATTTATCTCCGGCCGATGGGGCTGGGCGCCCGGACCAATCGCGATAGGCTTTGGGGGCCCGGTCGTAACTCCTTACTATGCGCCGGCTTTGGTGACATTTTTTGGTGGATCGGGTTGGGGTGTTTCGATTGGAATCGGGTTCGGCGGCGGAGCGAGCCTTGGATGGGTTCCACTCGGATGGGGTGAAGTATACACGCCGCCCTACGCAGTGAGCCAGAGCTATTTCCGAGAGGTGAACATCTCGAACACTAGAATCACGAATGTGACAAATATCACGAACGTGTACAACACGGTATACGTGAACCATACTGCTTACAACCAGACATACGCCAACATGAAAGCGCCAAATGCTGTGATGGCGATGCCTCAGTCTGCCTTCGCTAGCGGGCGACCGGTAGCACAAGCTGCCCGGCCGGTTCCAGCAGCACAGGTAGCTCAAATTCGACCCACCGCGGCGGTCGTTGGCCCTCCCGTGGCCCCGACTCGACAAGCAGTGCTAGCGACCACCGGACGGGGTACGGCCGCACGGCCGCCAGCGCAGGTTATGCAACGGCAAGTCGTCGCAAAATCTGCTCCTCCTCCCGCTCCTGTTCCGTTTGCGGCGAAACAGACGTATCTGCAGCAGCACGCGGGCCAGCCCTATAATCACGCGGCGATGCGCCAAACTGTGGCCCCACGCGCAGCTCCTGCTGCGGCGGCAGTCGTACGGGCTCCCGCGGCGAGACCCGTCGCGGTGCATGCTGGCGAGCGCCATGGAAATGTTCCGCCCGCTCCGGCTGGCAGACCTGGACAGCCCGCAGCAGCAACACGGCCGGGACAACCGACACCTGCTCCAGCAGCGCATGGAGCACCGTCAAATCGTCCAGCCGTAGAGAATCGGCAACCAACACCGGCACCGGCCGCCCCAGCGGGTCGGGGTACACCGCCTAACATGCGCCCCTCCAATCCTCCGGCAAACGCAGCACGCCCGGGTGAGCCGACGCCTGCGGCACGCCCAACCGAGAGAACACCTGCGGCCCCATCACAGCCCGCAGCCCGCACGCCGCAACCGCCGCCCGCTCGCGGCACACCGCCGAATGGGCGAGAGACACCTCCTGCGCAACCTGCTGCACGCCCAGCGCCAACGCCGGAACGCGGCACCCCGCCTGCACGGCCTGCTCCTGAGGCTCGACCTACGCCTGCACCCGCACGGCCCACACCTGAAGCTCGTCCAGCACCTGCTCCTGCTCGCCCGGCACCAGAGGCTCGTCCGACACCCCCACCGGCGCGACCTGCTCCTGAGGCTCGGCCTGCCCCTGCTCCGGCTCGACCAGCGCCCGAGGCTCGGCCTGCGCCCGCCCCGGCTCGACCGGCACCTGAAGCTCGCCCAGCGCCCGCCCGACCTGAGGCGAGACCTGCACCAGAGCGAGGCACACCACCTCCGGCTCGGCCAGAGCGATCAACGAAAGATACCAAGGAACCACACTAACGTCACTCGACTTGGTTAGTGTCAGTGGGCCAGACTTCCACAGTCTGGCCCTTTTCTTATGACTCTTTGGAAGACGAAGACGACGCTTGAACAGCGGCTGTTAAGCTGTCGCTGCTAATTCGTTCCAGGTTTCGCTGTCGAGCGGCGCCGGCTCGAGCATGACTCGGGCACCTGCTCGGCCGCATGCACAAGTAGCCGTCTCGATGTAGCCGGCCAGACCTGTGGTCTCGATATGACCCCCGCATGCGCGAGCACGCAGTTCGCCATTCCTAATAAAGAATTCTGCATTCGCTTCGATATGCCATCCTTGATGCGCTTGGCATTCGGAGGCAAGCAGATCGCCCTGTTTGCCGACGAGCAGCTCGTACACAGGAACCCCGAAGGTCTGCCACAGCACAACTCGCGAAACGTCTAAGAGTGCCTGGTCACCGCATTCAGTTAATACGAATACGGCGTGATCAACAGAGGAGGTATCGACACCTCCAAGCTTCACTGCAGCAGCAAGATGCAATAAATCAGCTTGTAGGCCCACCAAAACCTGAGGCCGGAAAGCTTGCAGATCGTGCCATTGCTCGGGCGGAAACGCCGTGACGCGATCGAACGAGCTGATCGGCGCGATTTGGGCCGCTCGCAGCTTAACTGCACCAGGAAATGGCAACTTGGGAGCGCGAACACTCTGCCGCCCAAGCCTCATGAGAGTAACTGGAACTCGCATATTGAACTGAGGAATTCAGGAACAGAGTAGCTTCGGTTGCCGAAACTTGTGCGTCAGGTTATTCCGGCACCTTGGTTCCAGTTTGGACAGACCTCGATCTTAGTAATCATTTCCCGACAGCAGATGGTTTTCGGCGCGCTCCGAATTACTTCTATTCCGTAGAAGATTCCGAACTCGCATCCGCCCCGGTCCCAGCGGCCCGCAGGCGCGCACGCGTTGCTACGGGGCGCGACGAGCATCGCTGTAAATCGATACGGCAATGCGTAGGTGACTCGACTTGGTCAAGAACGCGTTTGAAAAAACGCTTACGAACCGATACTCCAGTGCATTTAGTAACCAAGATCAGCGCGAAATAGTTGTAGACTGGCCGCATGCGGCGAGTTTTACTCCTATGCATTGCAATGTCAGGGCTTGCGATTGCCGCGACACCGGATGAGAGTGCGGCGATTGCGACCGTTCAGCGGCTCTTCGATGCGATGGAAGCTCACAACGCGGAAGCGGCGAGGACGGTGTTTATCTCTGGGGGAGCCACACTCACAGCGGTTCGAGCCAACGGTGATGTTTCAAACAGCACTAGCGAGCAGTTTGTGGGGCACGTCGCTTCAGCTAAAGAGGCCTGGCTCGAGCGGATGTGGGATCCGAAGGTAATGATCCGCGAAAACCTGGCGATAGTGTGGGCGGAATACGATTTTCATCTGAACAGTCAGTTCCACCATTGCGGGGTTGATTCGGTGACGCTGGTAAAAGCTGCGGGCGAATGGAAAATCTCGGGAATCGCCTACACGATGGAGACATCCGGTTGTGCGCCGAGCCCGCTGGGGCCACCGAAGAAATAGGACACAAAACCGTTGGAGCGAGTCTGTTTCCTTTTACGCGTGCGGCCGGAACGGCTGGCGGAATATAAGGAGCGGCACCGCAGAGTCTGGCCCGAGATGCGGGAGGCGCTATCCGCGACCGGATGGCATAATTACTCGCTGTTTCTACGGGACGACGGGCTGCTGGTCGGATATCTAGAAACGCCGAGCTTTGAGCATGCGCTCGCGGGCATGGCGCGGCTCGAGGTGAACGAGCGCTGGCAGCGCGAGATGAAGCCTTTCTTTGTTGCATTGGAAGGACGGCCGGACCAAGCAATGGTGCGGCTGGAAGAAGTCTTTCACCTCGATTGAAACATACTCCGCGGCAAGGCTATTTTTTAGCCTCGTGCGCCTCAATAGCTTCCTGTAAACGTTTAACGGCGCGGGATGGCCCGTGCAAGCCCGTAACTTTGAACTTCTTTCCGCGGCTCTTGTTATATGAGACAAAGAATTCCTCGACTTGATCGAGGAGCGATTTGCTCACCTCTGAAATCGACTGAACATTTTCATGGCTATAAGAATGCGCAGCAACTCCAATCAGGCGATCGTTCTCCGTTGTCTTCCCGTTCTCTTTCTGCTCAGCCTCTATAACTCCGATTAAGCGCACCGTCAGGACACATCCGACGTGGGCGGGCTCATCCATGAGGATCATGACGTCGAGAGGATCGCCGTCCTGGGCGAGCGTGGAAGGCACGAATCCGAAATCGAAAGGGAAAGCAAGCCCTTCCGGCAGCAATCCCCCGAGAGTAAAGGCCTCAAGCTGTGAGTCGTAATCGAACTTATTGCGCCGTCCCTTCGGGGTCTCAATGACGACCCGGCATTCGCGTTTTTTCCTGTCGAACTGGTGCGACAAGCTGGTGAGATCCATGCATGAGAATTGTACACGGGTAGATCTGCGTTATTGCGCGATGCCGACCTGATTCATGAGCCATGCGTATTCGAATGCTTGTTCTTTCAAATGATCGTATCTGCCGGATGAGCCGCCGTGCCCGGCTCCCATATTGATTTTCAACAGCAGCGGATTGTGATCAGTTTTTAGGGTACGAAGGCGAGCGACATATTTCGCAGGCTCCCAGTACATCACTTGGCTATCGTTCAGGCTCGTTGTGACCAACATTGCCGGATAGGCGCGCTTCTTCAGATTGTCGTAAGGGCTGTAGCTCTTCATGTACTCGTACGCCGGCAGCTCATTGGGATTTCCCCATTCAAGATATTCGCCGACGGTTAAGGGCAGGCTCGGATCCAGCATGGTGTTCATGACATCGACGAACGGGACGCCTGCATGGATGGCGCGGAAAAGATCAGGCCGCATATTTACGACCGCCCCCATCAGCAAGCCACCAGCGCTTCTGCCCTCGATCACCAGTTTGTCTTTTGATGTCCATTTCTCGCGAATCAGATATTCGGCGCTATCAATGAAATCGTAAAACGTGTTCTTTTTATGCATGAGCATGCCGTCGTCATGCCAGCGCTCGCCCATTTCGTCGCCGCCCCGGACATGAGCTATGACGAATGTCATGCCGCGATCGAGTAAACTGATCCGGCTGCTTGAAAAACCGGCGGCCGTGCCGAAACCGTACGAACCATATGCATAGAGAAACAGCGGAGCCGTTCCATCTCGTTTGAAACCCTTCTTGTACACAACCGAGAGTGGAATTTTGGCTCCATCGTGCGCCGGGGCCCAGAGCCGTTCGGAAACGTATTCCGACGGATCATAGCCGCCAAGCACCTCCTCTTGCTTCAACAGAGCCGCTTTCTGCGTATGCATGTCATAGTCGAAAATGCTCGAAGGTGTGACAAGGCTTTCGTAATCGTAGCGAAACTTCTGGGTATCGTATTCGGGATTCTCGTCAGGATGAACCGAGTAAACCGGTTCAGGAAATGGAACTGACGTCCATTCCCCGCTGGCGAAATCGAGGACGCGAAGCCGGTTTAATGCCGCCGATTTCTCATAAGCGACGGCATAGTTCTTGAACAGAGCGAGATCTTCAATTAACACGTCGTTCTGATGAGGCAAAAAGTCTTTCCAATTGCGGAGGCTGGGATCTAAAACGGGCGCCGTAACCACACGGTAGTTTTTTGCATTTTTGTTGGTGCGAATGTAAAACATACCGTCGCGATGGTCGACAAAATATTTGTGATCCTTCCCGCGGGGTAGGACAGTTTTCAATTGGGAAGGTTGATCGGCGACAAGGTATCGGAACTCGGTGGAATCTGTTGCGGTAATGGCGAGAAAAATGAACTTCTTATCCCGTGACCGATGGAGGTGAGCGGCATACAACTCGTCTTTCTCGTTGTAGATTTCGTCCAGGGTATTCGAACCGAGTACGTGACGAAACACGAGACTCGAGCGTTTCGTCACGGGATCTTCGGTCGTGAGAAAGATCGTTTTGTTGTGGGAGGCCCAGGCCAGTGAAGTGACACGGGGAGCAGAATCCGGCAACAATCGTCCCGTGCGCAGATCTTTGATGTGCATTTGGTACTGACGAAAGCCCGTTACATCCGTCGTGTACGCGAGTAGGTTCCCGTCATCGCTGACCTCGAATGCCCCGAGGCTAAGAAACTTGAGCCCGGCCGAAAGTTCATTGAGGTCAAGGACAATTTCTTCAGGCCCTGAATTCAAAGCTCGGCGGCACCGGAGGGGATACTGTTTACCTTCTTCGGTCCGTGAGTAGTAGAGGTACGAACCGCGTTTCACAGGAACTGAAACGTCGGTTTGTTTGATACGGCCGAGCATTTCTTTATAGAGCGCGTCGACGAACGGCTGGAGATTTCTTGTCATTTCCTCCGTGTACGCGTTTTCCTTTTCCAAATACTTGATGACTTCAGGGTTCGATTTTTCGCGTAGCCAGAAATATTTGTCGACGACAGTCTCACCATGCCGGACCTCGCGGTGCTCGCGAGGCGGCGCAACGGGCGGCTTCAAAGCTTGAGATTGAGCAGTCAGGGTCATGGATGCGGAAACGATGCTGATGCAAAGAAGAGCGGGAACAGTCGGATGATAGCTGGTGTCTGTTCGTAGTAAGCGCATGTTCGATCAAACTTTTGTGAACGGCAAACGGGATTCGAAAAAACCCTCGGCAATTCTTCTCTCTCTATTGCTCCAGATTGCGGCGATGTGCGGAATGGTTGTGATCCCACTAATTTACAGTGAAGCGCTACCCTCGACTCAGCTACGAAGCTTGCTTTTTGCGCCCCCGCCTTCGCTCGTGGAGCCTCCGCATCAGACACTCGCTAAGGTGCAGCCGAGAGTGGCGCGCTCATTTAATCTTCGCGTCGCGGTATCGCCACTTGTGACGCCGGGGCCACTCTTTCGTATCCAATCTGTTTCTCCCGTTCCTGAGATCGGTATTCCCGCGGGTACAGGTGAACAAAATGCCGGAATTCCGGGAGTGGATCAAATCGTTCGCGGCTTCGAAGGCGATTTGCTGACGCCGCAGATTCCGGCAGCGAAGCACAAAGCGGCTGGACCGGTGAGGATCGGAGGACAAATCGCTCAAGCAAATCTGATCCAAGAGGTTCAGCCGGTGTATCCATCTCTCGCGAAAGCTGCGCGCGTGCAAGGAAGAGTAGAGTTTACGGCGATCATCAGCAAAGATGGGCGGATTGAAAATCTGCAGCTTGTGGCCGGCCATCCGCTCCTCGTAAACGCAGCGAGAGAAGCCGTATTGCAATGGCGCTATCGGCCTACGCTGCTCAACGGTGAACCGGTAGAGGTGGTTACCGATATTGTCGTCAATTTCTCGCTGAACCCGTAGAATTCTTGTGGAACGGGATCAACGGCTTCTACGCGAGTTCAACAAGATGCAGCGCTCGAGTTGAGGTTGCCTAATCGAATCACTATAGCGAGCACGCAAAAACGCCGATATTGCTCACATGGAACGAGCACTATCGGGAAATTTCCAAAGAAGAACGTATCGTTTGGGAATCGTTGTAGCCTTGTGTGTCGCAGGTATTAGCTTGCCTGCTCTTCGTGCGCAAGCGCCGCTAGATTATGTAAGTATTCAACCGTGCCGGCTTGTGGATACGCGGAATCCCGTGGGACCTTTGGGCGGGCCCAGCTTGCCGGCGACAACGGTCAGAAGTTTTCCAATTCTGTCTGCCTCATGCGGAATACCCTCGACCGCAGTGGCGTATTCACTCAATGTGACTGTCGTGCCAACGGGATTTCTCGGGTATCTCACGGTGTGGCCCACGGGCGGAGCTCAGCCGGTGGCTTCTACCCTTAACTCCTACCTCGGAGTTGCGGTCGCGAATGCCGCGATTGTCGAGGCCGGAACGAATGGCGCAGTTAGCGCGTATGCGACAAATCCGACCGACGTGATTCTGGACATCAATGGTTACTTCCTATCTTCGAGTAACTCGAATACCCAAAGCACGGCGATCGGCGCCGGCGCGCTCTCTGGATCGAATACAGGCGTGGCAAATACGGCCTTCGGAGTGAACACTCTAGAGATGAATACGACCGGATCTTTCAACGTCGGACTTGGTGCGTCAGCGTTGTCGGCGAATACCACGGGATCGAACAACACGGCGGTTGGAAGCTCGGCAATGCAAGCGAATACTGCCGGCGAGTATAACAGCGCTTTTGGCTATTACGCTTTGACTTCGAATGCTATCGGAAACGGCAACACCGCCGTGGGATACACGGCGCTTTACAACAATCAGGCGAGCGATAACACTGCTGTCGGACTCGCGGCTCTGGCGAATAGCACTACCGCGGGGGGCAATACCGCCCTGGGATATTTTGCGCTCTCGAACGTGACCATCGGCGGACAAAACATCGCGATAGGAACCGGCGCTGGTCAAAATGTGGGGGGTAGCGGAAGCTATAACATCGAGATCGGAAACCCAGGTACGGCAACGGATTCGAATGTTATTCGCATAGGCGCATCCGGGCAACAAACCAGCACTTACATCGCGGGTATTAGCAATGCGAGCGTCACCGGGTCGGCGGTACTGATCACTACGAATGGCCAGCTCGGCACTTTGTTATCATCTCGCGTCTATAAAGAAGACATTCAGGACATAGGTCCGGCGAGCGAGGCGCTCATGCAGCTCCGTCCAGTGACCTTCCGGTACAAGCAACCGGCAGAAGACGGGAGCAAGCCTCTTCACTACGGCCTGATTGCAGAAGAGGTCGCGAAAATTTATCCGGATCTGGTTGTACGGGACCAAGCGGGGCGGATTCAGACGGTCCAGTATCTTGAATTGCCTGCGCTGTTGCTGAACGAAGTGCAAAAGCAGCACGAGACCATTCAGAAACTCGAAGAGCGCATCGCGGCACTAGAAAGTTTGCTGGAGGAGAGAAGCCAGTTGAGCAGCGCTGGCGGACGTTAATAGGACGCTGCGACAGAGCGGGCGGACCTGTTACGATGAGGATTCCAAAGCTGGGATGCGATGACGCTCGGCGACCCTTATCGTACCGCTCGCCTCAGTACTTCCGGCATTCTGGCTGAAATCGTCCAACATAAGTACGAGGAACTAGACGATCTCCGCTCCCGCGCTGCCGTTTTGGAGCGGCAGGCCTATGAACGTAAGACGCCAGCGCGGCCCTTCGCGAGCGCGCTGCGCAAATCGGCGCCGGCAATCATCGCAGAGCTGAAACGCGCCTCCCCCAGCGCAGGCGTACTTCGAACCGACTTTCATCCTGCTTTCCTCGCGGACGCATATGAACAAGGCGGTGCCGCATGCCTGTCTGTCTTGACAGATAAGCAGTATTTCGAAGGATCGTTGCTGGACTTGGAGGCAGCGCGAGCGACTAGCACTTTGCCCGTACTGCGAAAGGATTTCATCGTAGACCGGCTCCAGATATTCGAAGCCGCGGCTCACGGTGCCGATGCGATTCTACTGATCGCAGCAATCCTAGATATCGAACAACTTACTAGTTTCCGCGAGCTCGCCTTGTCACTGTCGCTTAACTCGCTCGTGGAGATTCACAATCGAGAAGAGCTTACTAAGGCCACAGATTCGGGCGCCGAGATCATCGGAGTGAATAACCGGGATTTGGAGACGTTCGAGGTGTCGCTTGACACTTCGTTGCGACTCAGCCTTTGCATGCCGGCAAATGTAATACGAGTCAGTGAGAGCGGTATTTATTCGCGCTCCGAGATAGAGCTCCTCAGCGGAGCGGGTTTCGATGCGTTTCTTGTAGGCGAAGCGCTGTTGAGGTCTCCCGATCCGGCTGCATCGCTAAAGGCTCTGCTTAAACGAACTCCATGAATACCTGTACGGAGCCATCGTTCATTATCAAGGTTTGCGGGGTTACAAACGAGGAGGACGCGAGTGTGGCTGTCGAAGCGGGAGCAAATTCGATCGGGCTCAATTTCTACTCCCGCAGTCCACGATATCTCTCCTTCAACCGCGCGGCGGAAATCGTGAAGAGTTTGCCAAAAGGCGTTCTCAAAATCGGCGTGTTCGTGAACCCAAACGAGGAGGAGCTGATCAAGGCCGCTGAACGCGTGCCTTTGGACATTTTTCAGCTACACGGCGAGAAGTCGCCGGCCCGCTTGCAGCGCGGGCTGAGAATTTGGAGGAGCGTTCCAGTCGGCACTGCACCATTGCTGGAAGCGGAAGCGTACATGCTTGATTCGGCAACCCCGGATTTTGGCGGATCCGGTAATTGCTTCGACTGGTCACTCGCCGCGGCATTCCCGTACCGGAAAATCATTGCCGGAGGATTAGACGGAACGAACGTGGCTGAGGCGATCCGAGTTGCAAGCCCTTGGGGCGTAGACGCATGTTCGCGGTTGGAATCGGCTCCTGGAAAAAAAGACGCGCAGCGGGTACGCCATTTTGTTCATGCGGCAATTGCCGCAATCCAGCAGGAGACCGTGTGATGAGTGCGATAAGCAATGACGTACTCGGATCTGGGCCAGATGCGCTAGGACACTTCGGCCCATATGGAGGCCGCTATGTGCCCGAGATACTTATGTCTCCTCTCGAAGAGCTGGAGCAGGCATATCGAGCGGCGCGCGAAGATCCGGAATTCGCCAAGGAGCTTGGATCCCTACTGCATCACTATGCTGGCAGACCGACGCCCCTGTATTTTGCACGACGGCTTACGGAAGAAACGGGCGGCGCTCAAATCTGGTTGAAACGGGAAGATCTGCTCCATACTGGCGCGCACAAAATCAATAACTGCCTCGGGCAGATTCTACTGGCGCGGCGCATGGGAAAACGCCGCATTATTGCCGAAACCGGGGCGGGCCAGCACGGCGTAGCGACAGTAACGGTTTGCGCGCTTTTCGGCATGGAATGCGTCGTTTACATGGGCGAGGAAGATATGCGACGGCAGCGTTTGAATGTCTTTCGAATGCGACTGCTTGGCGCGAAGGTGTGCGCGGTTACGAATGGAAGCCGCACGCTCAAAGATGCCATCAGCGAGGCAATGCGCGACTGGGTCACAAACATAGCGACGACACATTACCTGCTTGGCTCAGCTCTTGGCGCGCATCCGTATCCCATGATGGTTCGCGATTTTCATAAAGTGATTGGCGAAGAAGCACGGGCGCAGTCACAGGAGCAAATCGGGCGACTGCCGGATGCGATCATTGCGTGCGTAGGCGGCGGAAGCAACGCCATTGGCGTGTTTTATTCGTTTATTGCCGATTCTGAAGTTCGCCTGATCGGTGTTGAAGCAGGCGGCAGAGGAGCGAAGCTAGGGGAGCACGCAGCTAGATTTCATGGGGGCTCACCCGGCGTATTGCACGGGGCATTCAGCTATCTGCTCCAGGATCAGGATGGGCAGATTTGCACCACTCACTCAGTATCGGCCGGCCTTGATTATGCGCTCGTTGGGCCCGAGCACGCTTGGCTGCACGATCAAAGCCGCGCGGAGTACGTTTCTGTGAGCGATGAAGATGCGCTGGCGGCAGCGAAGACACTGGCTCGTACGGAAGGCATCATTCCGGCTCTCGAATCCGCCCATGCCGTTGCGGAAGCGCTCCAACGGGCGCGGACCCAGCCGCGCGCGGTGTATCTGGTAAGCGTATCCGGACGCGGAGATAAAGATATGGATATATACCGCGAGAACATGCCTGAGCTGGATGGCTGATGGCAACTCGCGTCGCGACACGGATCGGGAACCTGTTCGTAACGTGTAAGGCGGAAAAACGAAAAGCTTTTATCGCATACATCACAGGGGGCGATCCTACACCGGCTCACACTGCGCCTCTCATCCGGGCTCTCGAGCGCGGCGGGGCCGACCTGATCGAGCTCGGAGTGCCGTTTTCAGATCCGATCGCCGATGGCCCGGTGATTCAGCGTGCATCGGACCGTGCTTTGCGGGCGAAAACCACAGTGGCCGACCTCCTCGAGATCATTCGCGACGTCCGCCGAACTTCAGAGATTCCATTATTACTATTCAGTTATTTGAATCCCTTACTGCGATATGGCTTTGAGCGGTTGGCGACCGATGCGGTCGATGCGGGAATCGACGGTGTGCTTTTGACAGATCTGTGCGTCGAAGAAGCTTCTCAGCCGGCGCGGCAACTCAAAGAAAAGGGACTCGATACAGTGTTTCTCGCCGCGCCGACCAGCAGCGAACACCGCCTTCGCTTAATCGCTGAATATTCTTCAGGTTTTGTTTATCTCGTATCGCGAGCAGGGGTGACTGGAGAGCGGGTATCAGTTTCGGCTGCTGCCGCTCCGCTTGTGGCGCACATGCGACGTCTGACGGATCTGCCGCTTGCATTGGGTTTTGGCATCAGCACCACGGAGCAGGTGCGTGAGGTTGGACATCTTACAGACGGAGTGGTGGTCGGGAGCGCCATAGTGCGGTGCATTGAGTTAAACGAAAGTTCACCTGATCTTTTTGAGAAGGTGGAAAGTCTGACGCGTGAACTCGCCGACCCACTCCGCCAAAAGAACGCATAACCCCCCTAAATACATGTCTTTGAGCCGAATAGTGTTTTCGATGAAACCTCTCAGAGCCTTCGCAACAAAATACTCGTTGTAAACTTTTTGCTAAAAAACTCGGTAATTCACTAGTCAGCCGGATCACAACTGCGTATAATCGGTCTTACAAACGAGGCTAAACGCTTTGAGCTCTCTCGCGCCTGATGTAGCGACGGTGCTTACAACCCAACCTGAAGTAAGCCACGTAGGACCGATCCGCCGTTCAAGTTTGCTCTTCTCGCAAGATCAAGCGGCCGATTCCCTGTACCTGATTCAAGAAGGATTGGTGAAACTGGTCCGGAGGAGTGACACTGGAAGCCGCATGATCCTTTGCATCAGCGGACCGAAGGAATTGATCGGCGAAGAAGGGTTGAGCGAAACCCTCTCCGCTTATCAGGCCGACGCCGAGGCGCTAACGATCTGCAGCGGATACCGTATTCCGCGACAGACCATCGCAAATCTCGTGCCGAGCAATACTGATTTCGCCGCTTCGTTGATTAACTTGCTGCTCCAGAAAAAGCTCGCCTTGGCCCAGAAGGTAGAGTTGCTCTGTTTCCGCGATGTTGAATTTCGCATTCTGCACTATTTGGCCGAGCTCTCTGAGCTAGTGCAAGCGACGGCCAACGGCGAAGGCCACCAGTTACCGATCACACAAGCGGAACTGGCGGATTTGATCGGGGCGACACGAGAGACGACTTCGACCACATTGAATCAACTCGAGCGCAAAGGCCTGGTTAAGCTATCGAGACGTTTATTGACTGTGCCCTCGCCTGCAACTTTAAGAAGCGTCATTTCCAATAAGGAGATACCCTCCCAGGCTGCCGCCGGAAGTCTCTAAAAAGTAAGTTGAGTTACACAATGGGGTGACTGAGATAGTACTCTGCTTGCTCGTGGATTAGGATTTTCGGGGTACGTATAGAACCCATAAGTAGTAACCGTTAACCCATTTCCTTCCAATCTTTTTCCTTGCCTCTGGCGAATGACTCTGGTAGAGTGTATTGCAGATTTTCCGATGCAAGCTGGTTGTGTTCTTGCGAGCCCGAGCGGCGCTCCGGGGGCTTTGCTCTCGTCGCGCATTTTCGGGGTAGCCGGGCATTCATCTCGCATCTAAAACAGGAGATTAGTAGTGAGAGAAAAAGGTGTTGTGAAATGGTTTAACGCCGCTAAGGGCTATGGTTTCATCCAGCGCTCGAACGGTGATGATGTATTCGTGCACTTCTCGGCGATACAGATGAACGGATATCGGACGCTAGAGGAGGGTACGGAGGTGGAGTTCGAAGTCAAGCGGGGCCCCAAGGGCTTGCAAGCCGAGAACGTCGCCCATCCGTAAGTTCAAACCAGCGTTTTAATTCAGGCCGCCGGTCGTATGTCAGGCCCGGCGGCCTTCGTGTTTTTGTAGGGCGTTTTTCTGTGGGATGTGCGTCAATTGAACGGGCGAGGTAATGAGATACAGGAAGCTTGGTAAAACTGAAGTCGAAATAAGCGAGATCGGCTACGGCGCCTGGGGGATTGGCGGAGAGCAATGGCGGGGCAACAAGGATGAGGAGTCTCTGCGCGCACTCAGACGCGCGTTTGAGCTCGGGGTGAACTTTGTTGATACGGCTTTAGCGTACGGAGATGGGCATAGCGAAGAACTTGTAGGTCGAGCGGTGAAGAGCGCACCGCGCCGGGTGTTCGTCGCAACGAAAGTACCTCCAAAGAATCGTATCTGGCCGGCTACGCCGTCTACCCCGATTTGTGACGTGTTTCCGTATGACTACATCGTGGAGTCGACGAACCAGAGCCTCCAGAATCTCAGCATTGAGCAGGTCTGCCTTCAGCAGTTACATGTCTGGACCGATGCTTGGGTTGAGCGTGATGAATGGCAGCGCGCGGCAGAAGAGTTGAAGCGCAGCGGCAAGATTCGATATTTCGGCATCTCGGTCTCAGAACACGATCCCGATTCGGCATTGCTAGCGGTGAAAACAGGAAAGATTGACGCGGTCCAAGTGATTTACAACATCTTCGACCAAACGCCCGAAGCAAGTCTATTTCCGCTTTGCCAAGACAGAAAAGTAGGAGTGCTCGCGCGCGTGCCGCTCGATGAGGGCGGATTGACTGGCGCAATCACGGAAAACACCAAGTTTGAGCCGGGCGATTTTCGGGATTTCTATTTCCGGGGAGACCGAAAGCGGCAGGTTGTGGAGCGAGTTCAAGCACTTAAGAAGGATCTCGCGGGGATGCCAGATACCCTCCCACAGATCGCGTTACGCTTTTGTCTTTCACATCCTGTTGTATCGACTGTGATTCCAGGGATGCGGCGGCTGGCGACGGTCGAGAGCAGTTGCCGGGCGTCAGGCGTGGGGCCTTTGGACGCAAACACCCTCGCGATGCTGAAGCAGCACACCTGGGACCGCAATTTCTATGAGTGAAACTGATGCGCCTGGCCGTTATCTCGGATATTCATGACAATTTGTGGAATCTATCTTTGGCTTTGATGGCCGTTCACGATTGCGACGCTCTCATCTGCTGCGGCGATCTGTGCTCGCCTTTCGTTATAGACGAACTGGGCAGATTCGAACGGGACATTCACGTCGTGTTTGGTAACAATGATGCGGATCTATACCGAATCACCACAAGGGCGCTGAAATACAAAAACTGTCAATTGCATGGAGAGCTCTTTGAGTCAGTTTTCGACGAGCGCCGCGTCTTAGTGAACCACTTTGATTATCTGGCGCGGCCGATGTCGAAATCGAGAGACTATGATGTGGTTTGCTTTGGGCATAATCACGAATTGGAGATCTCACATGAAGGAGATTGCCTGCTGATTAATCCTGGGCCGATCATGGGCGCAAAATTCTCGAGCGGCAGGTGGGAGGATGTAGCTGCAACGTTTGCGATCTACCATACGGCATCACATTCGGCCAAAGCGTTCATCATTGATCGCGTGACAAAGAGCGTGAACGAATGGAGGAGTTAGGCTCTACTGCGTTACGAGGAGGCCGACTGTACGTCTTTGCGGCCCTCATAAATTGTTCGTAGTCCCGGGCGTGTGCATTGGCCTTTCGCATGAAATGTTCATATCTCTCGTAAAGATCCTGCATGCGCTGATTTTGGATGGCTGCTTCCGGGCATAACTGGCATCCCGTCTCGCGTGGAGAGGACAGGGCCGAGTACTGGCTCTCGATCAGCGACCGCATAGAGGAGCCGTTTAGGCGTCCGCGGCGGCCTGACGTTTCGTTAAACCAGCGCCCCGAAGCCGTGTAGAGATGCAGCGATCTGATGATCCAATGTCCCGATTTGCCCAGCATGCGCAGCGGCATGCCGTCGAGAACGAGCTGGCGCAACTCCGCCTCCCGCCGGGCTTGTGCAGCGTGGATTGTGCCTTCCCGCCTGTATTTTCATCTTAAACACAAAGCCCGCAAGAAACTAGTTTTCCTGCATTCCGACCTCGCGAGAGAGGCCGCCACTTTGCCACAAGAACCCGGCACGCCTTCAGGCCTGGCCTCGTCACCAAACTCTGCACGCGTTCACACGCATCATTGGCTGGCCCGGTTTGCAGCTGAAGGCTTGCCCGAATTCCGGTAGATCGGAAACAACTCCATTAATACGGTATTGGTCGGGTGAATGCGGATCCACAGTGGCTCGCATGCGTTTGAGCTCCTGATGTTCATCGCCGCAAGCCCATTGCGCCATGCCGATGAAAAAGCGTTGATCCGGTGTAAGGCCGTCCACTTGCTGAAGATTCTTATTCGCCGCCGCATGCTTCCATGCGATGTAGGCGAGCAGCGTGCCACCGAGATCCGCAACATCCTCGCCCGAAGTCAGGCTGCTGTTGATTTTGATATCGTCGATGATCGTGTACTGCGCGTACTGGTTTCGTACGCATGAAATGCGCTCGTCGAATTGCTTGGCGTCTGCCGCCGTCCACCAATCCTTCAAATTTCCATGCGCGTCAAACTGTCTCCCTTCGTCATCGAACCCATGTGTCAGCTCGTGGCCGATGGTTGCGCCTGTATTGCCATAATTGGGCGCGTCGTCCATTTTGGGGTCATACAGAGGTGGCTGCAACACGCCCGCCGGAAAGTTGATATCGTTCATTTGCGGCTTATAGTAGGCGTCTACAGTGGGCGGAGTCATGCCCCACTCGCCGCGACCACGGGTTTACCGATCTTCGCTAGCTGTCGGCGCTCTTCGAACGCCGATGCACGGCTGACGTTTCCTAAGAAATCATCAGGCGTGATTTGCACGGAGCTGTAGTCGCGCCATTTGTCGGGGTAGCCGATTTTATTTACCACGGCATGCAGCTTTTCGAGCGCGCGCTGTTTGGTAGGCTCGCTCATCCAAGTGAGATCTTTAATGTCGCGGCCCATCTCGGCTTCGATCTCCTGAGTCATTTTCAACGCGTCCTGCTTGGTTTGGGGAGAAAATGTTTTTGCTACGAAATTTTGGCCGAGCGCTTCGCCGAGATCCTGATCGACAAGCCGTGTACATGTCTTCCAGCGAGGCGGCATTTGCTGAACACCTTGCAAATAACGGCTGTAATAATCGAAACTCTCCTCAACGAACTTAGAGGAGAGATAGGGCGCCTCTGAATGCACGAGATGCCAGCGTAGATAGGCCTTCCACGCAGGAAGGGCTTGATTACGTAGTTCATTGTTGAGCTCATCGAAGAACTTCGGCTCTTCGACGTTCAATTGCTCAAATTGCGGCGCGGGAATCACGTCTAAATAAGCGTCCCAATTAAAGGCAGGAACCATGTGGAGGAGATCGTCTCGGGAAATTTTGTGCTTCAAATTATAGGGATTCCGCTTCTCTACGCGAGTTAGGGAGGCCTTGGCAAGAGCGGTTTCGATTGCCATGACGCTTTGGGCGTCAGTTTGAGCATCCGTTGCGGATTCCCCGATCAACTCGAGCATGCGCTGAACATGCTGAGAATATCTTTGCCGGATCTCCTGAGATTTCGGATCCGTCTTCGTGTAACAGTCGCGATCCGGCAACCCCAGGCCGCCAGCTTCCGCAAAAGCGATTACCTGAGACGAGTTATCGAAGTCTTGGCTCGATTCGAAGCCGAACAGCACGCCTCGATCGACGCCGTTCTTGTGTTGCTCGCCAATATAGGCCCCCAGATCGTTTATCGATTTGAGCTTGGCGATTTTCTCAAGCATTGGCTGAAGCGGCTGAATCCCTGCTTGCTCGATAGCGGCCTCATCCATGCAGGAGTGAAAGAAATCGCCGATCTTTTGTTCATTCGGGCTGCGCGAGGCGTTTGCGCGCGCGGCTTGTTCGAGAATGCCCCACAAGAAACGCTGGTTTTCATCCGCCAATTTTGTATAGACATTCCATCGGGCTTGGTCCGGCGGAATCGGATTCAGCTTGTTCCAGTTGCCGCACGCATAGCGATAGAAATCAGTACACGGATCAGCGGTTTTGTCAACAAATCTCGCATCGAGACTAGGAGTGTAAGGAAGCGCGGTTAGCGGCTTTTCATCCGACTTTTGTTGAGCGTTGAGCTGAGTTGTGATCAGAATGGCGTACGCGCTCGCGGTAACGATCCATGAGATGCGCATCAATTCGATTGTGGCAGGTCCTGATGCGTCTCTCACACCTGCTCTCGGAGCCAGGCTAAATACTTCTCTGAGCCGTCGATGATGGGCAGCGCAACGATTTCCGGCGTATCGTAGGTGTGCAATTCGGCCAGCCTATCTCTCACCGCCGGGAAATGCTCACGAGTCGTCTTGATCAGGATAAGAATCTCCTGAGCGGTCTCGATTTTGTCTTGCCAGCGGTAGACACTTTGGAGCGGCGGCAACACGTTAGCGCAAGCGGCCAGGCGTTCCTCAATGACCGCATTCGCTATTTTTAGCGCCTCGTTTTCTTTACCGCATGTACAAAGCACAACGACAGCATCATTCATAAAAATAGATTTTCACTGGACCTTTCCGTAAAACAAGTTTATAAAGATATGTAAGGGAATACTTTAACGTGTTACGCTGCATTCTTCGCCCTGTTGCCGCTGTCGCCGCGCTGGTTGGGCTAGCTGCTTACGCAGCGATTATGTTGCGCGGCCCGCAAGGGCTCGCTGCGCTGACTGAGAAGCGGCGTCAGCTTCGCGCCCTGGAAGAAGAAAACGCGACTCTCCGACGCAATATTGAAGCGAAGAAGCAACGGATCGAGAGATTGAAACGTGATCCAAAAACGCAGGAGCTCGAAATACGGAAGCGGCTGAAACTGCAGCGAGAAGGCGAAACATCGTTTGTGCTGCCAGACCAGCCAAATGCCCCGGCGGCGTCAGAGCATTCCGCTAGCGGGGTCGAGCCCAAATAGATTTTCGAGCTGACGCAAAAAGGAGATCGCGAGTTCGTGGAGATTGTGTGGTAACAGGAAACGTATGTCGGTTTACGAGGAACGCAAGAGCGAACTAGAACGCTACGAGTTCATGATGGGACGCGAGCGTGGACGGCTCGCAGTGACGCTCGATTGCATTACAGATGCGATGGTGTTAGTGGGGCAACATGGCGTGTACTGTCAAAGCGTGCGCCAACTTGGTAGGCCGGCGATGGACGTACAGCTAATTTCGAAGAGCCTTGCAGACGCGAAGGAATTGATTACCAGCGTACTCGAAGGAATGAGCTCTGGGGAAGAAGCGAAGCAAGAGGGCTAGGGCGACTTTACAGGGGCGCCAAAGGGTTAAACGCGCGAAGGGCTCGCGCCAAACCTGATTCGAGAAATTGCAGCAGTGCGAGCGCGCGTCCAGCGCCCGGCACGCTCCAGGTCTGCCGGATCGACGAACAACACGTAAGCCGATATCATTTCCCACTGAAACATGGGAACGTTGAGAGCGTATTCGAGAGTCAAATGAAATAAGACCCCAGCAATCAGCAGCGGGTAGCGCAGCTCCTTAAACCAAATGAGAACCCCGAGAGAAAATTCGAGGGCAAGGGTCAGCCAACTGCCTACCTTCGTGAATATGGGACTTTGGAACAAGCCAGGAATGGGCAACCGGTGAATTTCATCGAGATGGTTCAGGTAGTAGAGAGCCGTGCCATTTACCCACGGCGCGCCCATCGACTTCCACCAGAAGGCAAAGAAATAGACGAACGATAGCTGCAACTGGATCATGCGCTGCGCCCATGGACTCCTCGACGCGATCTCCAGGCCTTCCCTGCCCTTGCGCACTCGAAGGATACGATCCACGGATAAGGCCGCCCCCGCGGGTGCAAAGATGAGAAAAAATCCGGCAATACGCAGAAACGTGTCCCCGGCGTGAAAGGCAAAAAGATTCCTTTCGTTAATGGAAGCGAGACAAAGAAAAGTAGCGATGCTACTGAGCCGGGTCAGAAAACCGATTGCCACAAAAGCTGCCCAGATGAGCCCAACCCAAAATATCGCTTCGGACCAGCGATCGTTTTGAGGAATTACGGTGAACAAATTCAATCGAATCCCGGGTTCCACTTTGTACATCGTCGATAAGCTCATCCAGGCGTGCACGCCGAACCACGCCAACCAGTCGGGCCAGAGCAGCAGCAGATTCGCAATGACCAGGATTCCGTAAAGAATGCGGAACGAAGCGATGGGAAGAGGAGACTTGGGTTGGAAAAAGAATTGATTCCAGCATTCGGCGAATGCCCGCAGGCTCACTTGAGATCCTCAGGCTTAACGTTGTACTCGAAAAAGATTCGGGCACGCGATGGCTCGGGGCGGTAGGATCCGTCAGGGCGCGGCACGATATCGGACCAGTATCGGATCAGCATTACGATTGCGGGCGGATTCGAAGGGTCTTCTTCATTCAATCGGGCAATGCGGCGAGCGGCATCCGGCCAGAGCGCGGCGTTTGAATCTACTTGGAGATTCTCGACATACTTGCGGTAGCGCTCACGGTAATAGCGCTCGGTTAAGCCGAGTTGCTCCATTCGGGGGAATTTCCAATTGTGAATGCGGCCGTCTTTATAGATGACCGCGGCTTCCACATACGCGTTTACGGATCTCGGCTCAGGAGCAAACATATCCCAGCCCTGAAAGAGACCTGACCAGAACATGTAGGGGCGGATCAAACCCTTGAATTCAGCGATTAGCGGAGTCTCCATAGGTATGCACCAGACGGTTATCGCGAGAATGTGAAACAGGAGAAAGGCGCTAATCACGATTCGGGCGGCCCGGCGCGCAATTAAAGGTTTTGGAGAAATGGATTCTGCTCCTTTTCTCTGCCGATTGTGGTATTCGGACCGTGACCGGGGATCACAAGAGTATGATCGGGCAGCTCAAAAAGCCTTGTTTTTATCGAGGAAAGAATCAGGCGGGTATTGCCTCCTGGAAGATCTGTCCTGCCAATCGAATCGCGAAACAGAGTGTCGCCGGCTATGAGCTTGTTTTCCTCTGGTATCCATACGCTGATACTGCCCTGTGTGTGGCCTGGCGTATGCATGAGGTTGAATGTGGCACAGCCCAACTGCAAAACTGTCCCATCTCCAGCCTCAGCGTCGATCTCGGTTTTGGGCGGTGTGTCGACACCAAGCCACTGGGCCTGAATATCGAGTGAGTCCAACAGTTCCTTATCGCGATCATTCAGATATACCGGAGCTCCCGTGAGAGCACGTAATTTATGCGCGCCTGCGACATGGTCGATATGGCCATGTGTGATTACGATTGCCTTGACCTTGAGACTGTGATCGCGGAGAACCTGCTCAATGTGCTCGATTTCCGCTCCCGGATCGATGACGATAGCTTCGCGCGTTTGCTCATCACCGAAGATGGAGCAGTTGCACTGCAGTAGGCCGACCGGCAAAATGACGTGAATCATACGAACCCAAGTCCTGATGGCTTCACCCGATCCGCAACACTTCGCGGTATTGATCGGGCAAGCGTACCGGACGCCATTCCCGGTTGAGCCAAATGTGACGGGTTGAGCCTTGGGCGAGCAGTCTGTCGGACCCGGCAGAGCGTATTTGATATGCAAACTCTATCGTCCGAGAGCTTGCGTTCACCACCTCCGTTTGGACGACGATCTCTTCGTCATAACGCGCCGGATACAAGTAGTGGCATGTAGCATCGATCACGGAAAGAAACAGTCCCTCAGTTTGCTCCAGCTCTTTGTAATTGAAGCCGCGCTCGCGTACCAGTTCGACGCGGCCGATTTCCATCCAAACGAAATAATTCGAGTAATACACGACTCCCATTTGATCGGTTTCCGCATAGCGGACGCGAATCCGCGTACGATGCTTGTGGGAGCCGGGGATTGGATGGTGCAAAAGATTCCCTCTTGGTTTGAATATAACGGGAGCAATGAGTAGAGTACTATGGCGCGGCAAGCAGCGAAAAGGGAAACGAGGCGTATAGGCTAAACGTTAGATGGGTTACCGCGCTGAAATGCGACGAGTCAAAAAACCCGCTCTATAGAGATGGCCACCGACTCCAAGATCTCTACAGCCTCCAAGGTGGTGGTGGCGACCACCGTCGCGCTCTCATTCATCAGCTATTGGCGGGGCGCGGCAATTGTCTTAAGCGATCTCGCATCCTCGATGTTCTATGCCGGAGGTATCGCGGAGCAAGCGATTGGCAATTCCGCAGCCTGGTACGTGCTCGGGGTAATGATATTTAGTTTCGCTGTGCGCTCCGTCTATATGGAGAGCTGCGGAATGTTTGTCCGCGGCGGCGTGTATGTAGTCGTGCGCGACAGCATGGGTCCGTTTGTAGCGCGGCTCTCCGTCTCTTCGCTTGTTTTCGATTACATTTTGACCGGCCCGATCAGCGTAGTCAGCGCAGGGCAGTACTTAGGACGGCTGATTAACGAAATTTCGGGCTTCTCCCACCAAAACCTGCATCTTGATCCGAACACATTCGCCGCCTTCTTTGCTGTGCTCGTGACGATCTACTTCTGGTGGAGCAATATCAAGGGCATTCACGAATCGAGTTATGCAGCCCTTAAGATCATGCAGATCACCACCGTGATGGTAGTCGCACTGTTGATCTGGTGTCCCTTAACGATTCTGCTTGAAGGGAAATGGCAATTACCGACCTCTCCCTTGCCGAGGAATCTCGTGTTCACAAACGAATCGTTGGGATGGTTTAAGGGAACGATTTGGCCGACGATTCCGGTTGTGGCCATCATCATTGCGTTCGGCCACTCATTGCTATCGATGAGCGGCTTCGAAACGCTGGCTCAGGTTTATCGGGAGATCGCCCACCCGAAGTTAAAGAACCTAAAGATCACGGGCAATATCGTCTGCTTCTACGCGATCTTTTCTACCGGTGTGATCACGCTCTTTGCCGCGATGATCATTCCGAATGATATCCGGAAAACCTATGTCGATAACTTGATTGGCGGCCTCGCTATGAATCTGGCGGGACCTCAGATCCTGCGGCTTGGGTTCCACATCTTTGTCGTGATTGTAGGCGTGCTAATTCTCTCAGGCGCCGTTAACACATCTCTCATTGGGGCGAACGGAGTGTTGAATCGCGTCGCAGAAGATGGCGTGCTCCTGGATTGGTTCAGAAGGCCACATGCAAAATACGGCACGACGTACCGAATCATCAATCTGATCACGGTATTACAGCTCGTAACGATCATTTTGAGCCGGGGCGACGTTTATCTGTTAGGAGAGGCCTACGCGTTTGGCGTTGTTTGGAGCTTCACGCTGAAAGCTCTTGGTGTTCTCGTGCTGAGGTTCCAGCGAAAAGACCAGGAATACAAAGTTCCCTTAAACCTTCACATCGGCGGAACCGAAATCCCAGTGGGACTGGCTGTGACGACGACAATTTTGCTTGCTACTGCCGTGGCGAATCTATTCTCGAAGCAGTATGCGACCATCTACGGGGTCAGCTTCACCATCGCGTTCTTCATCGTATTTACGATTTCTGAGCGCGTGAATTCCAAAAAGCACCAGAAACGGCGCGAGGGATCGCTCGAAGAGTTTAATCTGGAGCAGCAACCGAGCGTTGATCCAAAATCCGTTCACGCGCGGCCGGGATGCATTCTGGTGGCGGTTCGCAATGCAGACAACATGCAGCACCTCAGGCGTACTCTGCAGAAGGCAGACCTGCGACGAAATGACATTGTCGTGATGACGGTTCGATCGCAGTCACCGGACAGTGAATATGACCTGAAACAAGATCAGATGTTCGGTCTGGACGAGAAAGCTCTTTTTTCCGCGGTGGTCACAATGGCGGAAAAGGAAGGAAAGCATGTCGAGCTGTTGGTTGCGCCCGGCTCTGATCCGTTTGAAGCACTTGTTCAAGCTGCGAATCAACTGAAGGTCTCGCGGCTCGTCACGGGTGTTTCTCCCCGGATGTCGACAGATGGGCTGGCGCGCAGAATCGGTTTAGCGTGGGAGCGCCTCCTCGAGCCGAGGCATGCCTTCTCACTGGAGATCATTACGCCTGGGCGCCCATCAACATACGTCAATCTTGGCCCCCACCCACCCCGCCTTTGGCCCGAAGATATCGATAAGCTGCACAATCTCTGGCTGAAACTAAGCGAAGATGAGGCACTAGGCGCAAATCTTCACCATCGGGATGTAGTCGGGCTGGCGCTTCGCAAGCTGGAACAGGAACTCGCGGGTCCGGAGCGGGAAGACCTGGTGCGAAGACTGCGGGAAGAGCTACGACGCCACTGAGGGGGCCAGGGCGCGCCCCCTAAGGACGCGCTTACCCCTCTGTTAAGAAAGTCTCGCCTTGCAGCTCGCTTCTGAAGTCCATCTCAGCGCACTGAAGAAGCTGGGTAGCTTCGGTTTCGTCTTGCGCAATGAACAGCAAGATGTCGGCAATGGCATCGCTGGCGGCCGCGTATGGATCTCCCCCGCTAATGGACCGGTATTTCTTGATGATCTCCTCAGCTCTTCGCTTGCGTTGTTGAAGGGTGGTCATAGGGCGATCGATCGAAGCGTCAGGAAATGCGCCCCTTCCTGGTAGCCAATTATAGAATTCTTGTTTTGCATGGATTCCACGGAGTCGTTTCCGGCTGGTACGATTTTGGGCATGCGCGTAAGGATATTGTTCTTCGGGATCCTAAAAGACATCGTGGGGCGATCCGAAGAGCTGGTGAATGTCGAGCCCGATTCTACGATCGGAAGCCTCTTTGATGCTTATTCAGCGGAGTTCGAAACCCTGCGCGATAAGCGTCCGTCGTTATTGTTTGCGCGCAACCGGGAGTTTGTAAAGCCGGACGTGAAGCTGGCCGATAATGACGAGATTGCATTCCTACCTCCGGTCAGCGGGGGCATTGGCGAAGCGATTTGCCCTCCCGAAGGACATATATTTGCGATCACGCGGAAGCCAATTGATTCCCAGGCGTTAGCTCGCCGAGTGCAAAGGCCGGAAGACGGGGCAGTAGTGATTTTTGAAGGTGTGGTCCGGAATAACACGAATGGACGGCAGACAACATACCTCGAATATGAGTGCTACGAGCAAATGGCGCTTGAACAAATGAAACGAATTGGGCTCGAGGTAGCGACTCAGTTTCCGATTGGGTGCCTGGGGATGATTCATCGCATGGGCAAATTGCAAATTGGGGAGGCGAGTGTTGCCGTCATAGCGACGGCTCCGCACCGCAGATCGGCTTTTGAAGCGGCGCTCGAAGGAATCAATCGATTGAAACGCGAGGTGCCGATCTGGAAAAAAGAATTCTTCGCGGACGGTGCCCTGTGGGTTGAGGGTGAGTGGGACGAAAAGCTGATCCAAGATTCAACGGGACATGGTGCGCCGTAGATCAGGCATTGCCGCAACAGCGCTTGCGTTGTTCTGCGTAAGCGCATTCGCGGCTGCGCAGTTCAAACCGGCTCCATCTTCGGCCCCGTCTCAAACGGGACTCGAGCCGCAACAGGCGCCCACCTTCTCCGTCCGCGTAAATCTTGTCCGGCTCCTGGTTTCGGTCCGCGACAAATCGGGCGCGCCCCTGACAGATCTCGATAAAACAGATTTTCATGTGTTCGACAGCGGATTGCCTCAGGAGATCGCGGTCTTTGAGCGCAACACGTCTTTACCGCTTTCCGTAGCGATCATGATCGACACCAGCGGAAGCACGCAAATCGAGCTACACAACGAGGTTGATTCGGTGGTCAGGTTCATTCCCACCCTTCTGAACGCCGGCAATCCTGACGATGCATTCGCCTTGTTCACCTTCAACTGGAGAACCAACATGGAGCTAGACTTCTCGCGAAATCAGCATCGAGCCGAACACGTTCTGCACGCGCTCAGAGGTGAAGGCGGCACTTCGTTATATGACTCAATTTATCTGGTGAGCGACACAATCGCCGATCGGGAGGGCCGGCACGTTATGGTACTTGTGACCGATGGCGGCGATACCACCAGCTACAAACGTTACGGAGATGCGCTTAAGGCCGCACAACGAGCCGATGTTGTGATGTATCCAGTGATCGTCGTTCCCATTGCAAGCGATGCGGGCCGCAACGTGGGCGGCGAGCATGCGCTTGCGACACTCGCCGAATCGACTGGGGGCCGGATCTTTTACGCGCAAGGTTTCGAGCAATTAGATCGCTCATTCGCTGAGATATTGCACGCTCTACGCACGCAGTATCTCGTGGGCTTTTATCCCAGAAACGTTCGCGAACAGCCAGGCTTATTTCATCCTGTGAAAGTCGAGCTGCGTGATCCATCGCTCAAAATCAGCGTGAAAACCGGGTATTACCAGCCCTAAGATCGAATTCAGAAGTGACGCTCGGGATTACATCGGGCCTGTGTTGAAGTGACAGTATATGGAAGATTTCCTGGATGCGGCGATTGCGATCGCTCGCGAAGCCGGGCAACTGCTGCTTTGCCACCGCGGTGAAGGTTTCGAGCTCAAGGGCGAGTTTGATTTAGTCACCGCGGCAGATCGCGCGAGCGAAACACTCGTTTTGAAGCGCTTACAGGAGCGGTTCCCGAATCACGGGATCGTTGCTGAAGAAGGCGGTCGGGCAGAAATGAAATCTGAGTTTCGGTGGTACGTTGATCCCTTAGACGGCACGACGAACTTCGCTCATGGCTTTCCGATGTGGAATGTCACGCTTGCGGTCGCGCGTAACGAAGAGGTAATCGCGGGAGTTGTTTTTGATCCACTCAATGATGAATTGTTTGCTGCAGAGCGGGGTGCGGGCGCGCGGTTGAACGGAGCCCCGATTCGTATAAGCCGAGCACGAACGCTGAATAACGCTCTCGTCGCAACCGGTTTTCCAAGCCGTCGGCGTCACCGGGACGTGAACATTCATTTCTATTACCAGCTGGGAATGTCCACACACGGTGTGCGCCGCGGGGGATCAGCGGCTTTGGACCTCGCTTATACCTCGTGCGGAAGATTGGACGGATTTTGGGAGTTCGGTCTGAATCCGTGGGACATGGCTGCGGGCACTTTGCTGGTGCGTGAAGCGGGAGGCAAAGTTTCCGGGATGAGGCGCGAACCGCTCGATCTTCACGGCAATTACGTTTTAGCGGATAACGGTTTGATTCACGACGAAATTTTGGAGTTGTTCGAGGAGATTTTTGAAGGGCAATACCGGTTCGAGCTGCCTTCCCTTCCCGCGGACGCTTTGGAGATCCAGCGTGGCTGAAGTTCCAGCAGTTCCGCTCACGCTCGAAGGTTCGAGCGTGCTGCACCAGATGTTCCGCATCCGGCGGGCTGCCTGGCGCGAGCTCGCGGAATCGCGCCGAGAAGAAATTCTGGAGAAGGCGACGGCCGTCCTGCAGGCAATCGCGTATAACACGGGTGACTCCCAGGCGGGGCATCCGAATCAGTCCGCATTGTATTCGCAGCTTGGACATAAGAGCGATCTAATCCTGCTGCATTTTCGTGATTCGCTCGAAGATCTGCACCGGGTAGAACTTGGCATCGCGGGTTTGGAGCTTTCCGATTACCTCGAACCGGCGTACTCCTATTTGTCGGTAGTGGAGCTTGGATTGTACGACTCTTCCGCCAAAACCTACGCGCAACTTGCAGAACGCGGATTGGAGCCTCATTCGCTGGAATGGAACGCCGGAGTTGCCGAAGTCATTCGCCGGCAGAGCGCCGCAATGGCGCCTCGCTTGTATCCACGGATTCCAGAGTCAAAATACTTGTGCTTCTATCCCATGGATCGAAAAAGAGGCGAACAGACGAACTGGTATCAGGTCTCAATGGCCGAGCGGCAGCGGATGATGCACGAGCATGGGCTCATTGGGAGGCGTTATGCCGAATGCGTGAAACAGATCATCACTACATCAATCGGTTTCGATGACTGGGAGTGGGGGGTAGATCTGTTTGCTGACGACCCGCTGGTCTTCAAGAATCTAATCTACGAGATGAGGTTCGACGAAGTGAGCGCGGTTTATGCACTCTTCGGGACCTTTCATGTCGGCCTACGAGTGCAGTTCGCGGACCTGCCGAGAATTTTGGCCGGCGCCCTTTAACCAGGGCGTTTAAGAAACCCCGCAAATTCTTAGCGAAGATTAGCCGAATGGGTGAGACAACGCCTGAGTAGGAACTCACTATGGGTTAGATGATCTACCGCTCAATTTTTCGGGCCTTCTCTTCCGATTTGGCGATTGACCTTGGAACGGCAAACACGCTGGTATACGTGGCGGGTAAAGGCATTGTTTTGAATGAACCCTCGATTGTGGCTGTGAACAGGAGCACCGGGGAAATTGTGGGTTGCGGGTCCGAGGCCAAGGAAATGCTAGGGCGGACGCCTACGAATATTGTCGCCATCCGGCCTCTCCGCGACGGCGTGATCGCCGATTTCAAAATGGCCGAACGGATGCTGAACTACTTCATTCAAAAGGCGCACAAGCGCAAGAGTTTGGTTCACCCACGGATCGTAGTGGGAGTGCCAAGCGAAACTACCGAAGTAGAAAAGCGGGCGGTTCTGGATTCGGCATATCGAGCCAAAGCGAGCGAAGTCTATTTGGTGGAACAGGCTATGGTGGCGGCGCTGGGCGCCGGCCTTCCGGTAACCGAACCGCGCGGAAATATGGTGGTCGACATCGGCGGCGGAACAACGGACATCGCCGTGATCTCATTGTCAGGAATCGTCTATTCGCGTTCGATACGTGTGGCGGGCAACCAAATGGATGACGCAATCATGGAGTATGTAAAAAAGAAATACAATCTCCTGATCGGCGAGCGTACGGCGGAGCGAATCAAAATGGAGATCGGCTCGGCATATCCACTTGAGGAGCCTGCGGAGATCGAGATACGCGGCCGCGACCTACTTCAAGGCTTGCCAAAATCGGTAACTGTGAATCATGCGGAAGTCCGTGAGGCGCTTTCCGATTGTGTAACTACGATCATCGCGGCGGTTAGGGCTGCTTTGGAGCGCACGCCACCTGAGCTTAGCGGCGACATCACGGAGCGCGGCATCATTTTGACCGGCGGCGGAGCAATGTTGAAGAGGCTCGATGAGAAGATTCGAGTAGATACCGGTCTCCCGGTTTTGATAGCCGACGAGCCGCTCGCTTCCGTTGTTCTCGGAACAGGCAAGATGTTGGAGAACTTCAAGCTCCTCAGAAAAATGGCGCTTAATTAGCCGCTACTCCGCTTACATTTTCCTTCTTAGACAAGCTTTTGAGGCTAAAGCATTCAACGCCGGCCTCAAATTAGCGCTGATCGTGTCGTTTCAATAGATTGAGGATGGTACGCTGAGAACGAAAAATGCGTACCGTCGACCTGATTCATCGCAAACGGGATGGCGAAGAACTTTCCGCCGAGGAAATTCTATATCTCGTAGATGGATACACACGCGAGGAGATCCCGGATTATCAGATCGCTGCATTCTTGATGGCCGTATACTTCTCGGGCATGTCGGACCGCGAAGTGAGTGCCTTGACAGAGGTGATGACGAACTCCGGCTCGCAGGTAGATTTGTCATCCATACCTGGCGTGAAAGTCGACAAGCATTCAACGGGCGGAGTGGGCGATAAGACAAGCTTAATAGCAGCGCCGATTGCCGCTGCCGCCGGAGTTGTGGTGCCTATGATTTCCGGACGCGGGCTGGGGCACACAGGTGGCACTCTAGACAAACTCGAGTCCATTCCGGGCTTCCGCACCGATCTCACCCTCGAAGAATTCCTGCCGCAATTGGCAGAGCATCAGCTTGCGTTCATCGGTCAGACCCCGGAAGTTGCTCCTGCCGACGGAAAACTCTACGCGGTCCGTGACTCTACCGCAACCGTGGAATCGATTCCGCTGATTGCGTCATCGATCATGTCGAAGAAACTCGCCGTCGGCCTAGATGCGCTTGTTCTCGATGTCAAGGTGGGATCCGGGGCATTCATGAAAAAACAGGTCGATGCGCGGCGGCTCGCTCAGATGATGGTGGGCATCGGCCGACGCCTCGATAAGCGCGTGCAGGCTTTGATCACAGATATGAGCCAGCCGCTTGGATACGCAGTGGGGAATGCGCTTGAGGTGATGGAAGTCTCCCAGACACTTCAAAACGCCGGCCCCGCGGATCTGACCCGCCTTTCGCTCGAGCTTGCGGCCCGCATGATTTTTCTTGCAAAGCTAACGACAAGTTTGGACGAAGCGCGAGAAACCGCGCAAGCCAGGCTGCTGGACGGCTCGGGATATCGGAAATTCAAGGACGTCATTACGGCTCAAGGCGGGAATCCACAGGTGATGGATCGCTTCGACCTGCTCCCGAATGCTACAGGCGCTCAGGAAATTGTCACGAGCCGCGGGGGCTATGTTAGTGCGATTGACGCTCAGCTCATCGGACAAGCTTCCTCGATGATTGGAGCGGGCCGTAACACGAAAGAAGACTCGATTGACCCAGCCGTGGGCGTGATTCTAGAAGTGAAAGTTGGGCAGAAGATCGAGCCAGAAAGCATACTTTGCCGCATTTACTACACCGGTGATGAGCACCTTAGCGAGGCCGCTGAGCTGGTGGAAGACGCCTTCAAGATTTCCCAACAGCCTGTAGATGAGCGCGATTTGATTTTGGAAGTTGTCAGCTAAAGCCGAGTACGAATGGCAAGATTTGCCGGACTGATCGGTATAGCGGCGATTATTCTGTGCGCGTATTTGTTCTCAACTCAGCGCTCGGCAATTCAGAAGCGAGTTCTCCTCTGGGGCGTCCTGCTGCAATTCGGATTCGCCTTCTTAGTTCTCAAGACGAAATTCGGCGAGCTGTTTTATGGCATCAGCCTGTTCGTTAACGCACTGCTGAGTTACACGGCGGCAGGCTCGAGCTTCGTGTTTGGCGATAAGCTCGGCCTCAAGAATGATCAGTTCGGCGTTATCTTCGCATTTCAAGTTCTGCCGATTGTGATCTTTATCTCTTCATTGTTTGCGGTTCTTTACTATCTCGGCGTGATGCAGTTGTTTGTAAAGGGAATGGCGATCGTTATGCAACGATTCATGGGCACGAGTGGTGCAGAATCCACCAGCGTCGGTGCGAGCATCGTCATGGGGCAGACCGAGGCGCCACTGACGATCCGGCCATTTCTCGAAAGTTTGACGGAATCTGAGCTCTTCACAATTATGGTCAGCGGAATGGCGCACGTGTCAGGATCAGTGATGGGCGCTTATGTAGCGATTGCCGGTGTATCTATCGCACACCTGCTCACCGCTGTCATAATGACCGCGCCCGCAACCATCATGCTCGCGAAGATGTTCGTGCCCGAAACGGGCACTCCCGTGACTGCGGGGACCCTTAAAGTTGAAGTGGAGAAACCTGGGGTGAATTTGATTGATGCGGCCGCGCGGGGCGCCGGAGACGGTTTACACCTCGCGCTGAATATAGCCGGGATGTTGATTGCGTTTCTAGCACTGATCGCGTTGGTTAATGGAGCGCTCGGCTGGCTGCACTCGCACATAAACTGGATGCCTGAGTCCCTGCAACAAATTCTCGCTCTTCTATTTGCGCCAGTCGCATGGATGCTCGGCGTGAGCTGGAACGACTGCGCGACGGTCGGCAAACTGCTGGGGACACGCATGGTCCTGAATGAATTCGTTGCGTTCGTCGACCTGGCGAAAGTGAAGGCGATTATGACACCGCGCTCGTTCGTCATCTCCACCTTTGCGCTCTGCGGGTTTGCAAACCTCAGCTCCATTGCTATTCAGATTGGCGGCATAGGAGCCCTCGCGCCATCGCGCAAGTCAGATCTGGCGAGATTGGGGCTGAAAGCGATGATTGTGGGAACGCTGGCGAACTTCATGTCGGCTTGCATCGCCGGCATCCTTCTCTAGCGTGCAGGACAAAAGGGTGTCGGAAAGTATGCGTGAGGCCGCCCGATTCATCGAATCGAAAACTTCGATCCGGCCGAAAATTGGCGTCGTGCTGGGAAGCGGACTAGGTGCATTTGCGGAATCGCTCGGCCACACGCTCCGCCTTCCTTATGGGTCGATACCTGGTTTACCCGTCGCCACCGCAACCGGACACTCAGGCGAACTTGTAATTGGAACGCTCGGAGCAGACGGCAAAGGAACAGTAGACCTCGCCGTAATGTCGGGCCGCTTTCATTTATACGAAGGTTATACGGCAAAGCAAGTAACTAGCGGCATGCGTTTATTTCGCGAGTTAGGCGTCGAGCGTATTGTGCTGACAAACGCGGCGGGCGGAATTAACCCGGCATTTGCGGAAGGCGCGCTGGTCTTGATTTCGGATCACATCAATTTACAAGGCGCTAATCCGCTGGTCGGGCGCAATGATGAAGAGCTTGGCCCGAGATTTCCCGACATGACGGAAGCCTATTCGCCGCGTATGCGGCAGTTGGCCAGGGACACTGCGGACGAATTCGGGATCACCTTGCATGAGGGCGTATATGGCGCTTTAGTGGGCCCTAGTTATGAAACGCCGGCCGAGATCCGATTCTTGAAAACCATTGGCGCCGATCTCGTCGGAATGTCCACGGTTCTCGAAACAATTGCCGCCCAGCACATGGGTCTAGAAGTGCTCGGGATTTCGTGCGTGACAAATCTGGCGGCAGGCCTTAGCGGAGAGAAACTGAACCACCAAGAAGTATTGGAGATTGCCGAGCGCGTTTCGGGCACTTTCTTGAAACTGCTGCGTGCCCTCTTGCCAAAGTTGACGTGACCCCATCCAAGAGCCTGGTCTTATTCGATATCGATGGGACACTTCTGCGAAATGCTGGGGCACATCACAAGCGTTCTCTCATCGAAGGCATTCGGAGAGTGACAGGAATTCCGACGACCCTTGATGGCGTGCCGACATCCGGGATGCTCGATCATGATCTTATCGCCTACATGCTTCGAGCTTCGGGCTGTAGCGAACGGCGAATTCGGCGGGGCTTAAAGGAAATCATCTTGGAATGCCAGAGCGCGTATCTCGCCGGCTGTACCTGTGATTTACAGGCGAATATCTGCCCCGGAGTGCGTGAAACACTGACCGAACTCAAAGCGCGAGGCGCAGCCCTGGGCGTCGTGACGGGAAACTTGAGCCAGATTGGCTGGAGAAAGCTGGAGCTGGCCGGCATTCGGCATTACTTCTCGGTGGGAGCCTTTGCGGAGGACGGAACGACGCGGACGCGATTGGCTAAAATCGCTATGCTGCGCGCGAAGAAAGAGTTTGCGAGCACAAGCTGCCGCGTTTCCTTGATTGGTGATCACGGAAATGACATTGAGGCGGCAAAGAAAAACGGCTTTCAATCGATTGGCGTGGCGACAGGCTTAACTTCGATAGAAGAGCTCAGGGCCGCCCAGCCCGACATCCTCATTCGCGATTTGACAGAGCTCGAAATCGAGAAGCTGTTATAGCAAGCGGACCCGTTCACCAGAAACGCGCTTCTATTTCCGCAATCTCCTCAGAAGTCAGCCTGAACGTTAACGCTCCTTGAATTCCGTGTACTTGATCAGGCCGCCGGAGTCCGACGATTGCCCCGGTCACTGCAGGATTGTTCAGCGTCCAAGCGAGCGCCACTTCACCGGGCGTTCGGCCGTGGCGGTCTCCAATATTTCGAAGAACCTCGACCAGCTTCAAGTTACGGCTGAGCCGCGGCTCCTGAAAATCCGGATCCCTGCTGCGCCAATCGTCCGGAGACAAGTGAAGCGCGCGCTCCCGGGTCATCTTGCCAGTAAGTAACCCCGCGCGCATGGGCGAATAAACAATAACTCCAATGTTGTTCTCTCGCGCGAACGGGAGAATCTCCTCCTCAGAAGTGCGGGTGAGCAGCGAATAGGGAGGTTGAAGCGACGTGATGGGAGCAATCGCCATCGCTCGCTTCATTTGGTTGACATTGAAGTTGGAAACTCCGATCCAGCGCACTTTCCCTTCCTGTTTCAGGCGAGCCATTTGCGTCCAGCCTTCCTCGATATCGTCTTCAGGTGACGGCCAGTGGATTTGATAAAGATCGATAACGTCCACTCCAAGCCGTCTCAAGCTGGCCTCACATTCCTTTCGAACGGACTCGGCTTTGAGCGAACTGAAAATCTTTCCTTGCGCATCCCAGCGGCGCTCGCATTTCGTAAAGACATACGGCTCTTCTGTGATATTTCGAATGGCCCTCCCGACAACCTCTTCCGAATGGCCTAAACCATAAACCGCCGCCGTATCGATCCAGTTCATTCCAGCATCAAAAGCGGCGTGAATGGCGGCAATGGAGTCCTGATCGTCCTGCTCGCCCCAGGAAAACGCCCAGCCCGCACCGCCCATCGCCCACGCGCCTACGCCTAGGGATGTAATCTCGATATCGCTATTTCCAAGTGTTTTGCGTTCGCTCATCGCTCAGTTTATGTTGTTGATTAGATACGGCATCATAGCTCTGATTACGCAAAACATAGCGACAACCCAATTTTTTGCTGTTGAAGATTGCAGTGAATTGCACTTACTAGACGTTCCGGGAATAAGGTCTGCTCGGAAAGGTGCGAAAGATCACTCAGTACTGCTGGTTCACAAACACCTTAGACCATGAGAGTCAGTTTACGCCTGGGTATCCGCTCTTTAAACTCAAATCAATCACAGACGTAGGGCCTGGGGTTAATTCCAGGTCCGAAGGCCCAAAGAAACCGCGGTTCTCTTGAGGTCGATATCGCAAGCAGGGTGGGCCGGTAACACGGTCTCGCTCTGAGATAAATCGGCAGGCAAATTCGTTGTCCTGTCTTGCCGGCTTGTCATTCCTGCGCGAAGACTTGAACTTTTAAAACCTGGAGAACTGAAATGAAATATGTTTTGATGTTTTTTGCGTTTGGCGCCCTCCTTTCGGCGGGGCCAGTAAATGTGACTTTAGTTAGCGTTAGCGATGCGGCTAATAACAATCAACCGGTGAGTGATGGCTCTGTCTATGTTAGCCCTTACACGATTTCGGTGAATGGGACTAATTATACAGCGCTCTGTGTTGACGATCAGGATTGGACGAACCAAGGTGCGAAATGGACTGCAAACCTGACGCAGGTCGGCAGCTCGTCTCTCGCCAATACGTTTAATCCCGGTGAGCAAACTGAGTATGAAGAGGCGGCGTATCTTTTCACCTTAATCACGAAAGCCTCAGGAACAAGTCAGATCAATATTCAACACGCGGTCTGGGATATCATCGACCACTCGATTACCAGCTCGACTTCACTTTCGAATCCGAAACTGAATTTGATACCGGGAGATACGACCTACATCCAAGAAGCTCAGGCAAACTACAACAAAGCCGGTCTCAACTTCAACAACTTTGATATTGTGACCTCGGTAAATTGTCCGCGCGAGCAGGAATTCCTCATCTGCTCCAACACTCCTGAACCGGCCAGTTTCGCACTGCTCGGTGTCGGCTTATTGATGGCGGGGGCCACTCGCGCGTGGCGCCGGCGGAAACAAGTTAACGCCGCGTAGGCTAACGCGCATCTCGTCTCTATTTATGGCCGGCTGATCCGACTCATCGGCCGGCTTTTTCTTTCAACCTTTCTATAACCGGCCGGAGGTGATCGCGAGCCCGAATACCAAAATCAAACCTGCGCAAGCCACAATCTGGAATAGGCGATCCATTATAGAACGCCAAACCGAATTGCCAAGCTCGATCAAGTCCCGCATTGCACACTGCTCCCGGAAGCGTTTCTATTTGACGCCATAGACCTCGTGCCGAGACTTCCTCGTCCAGAACTGGATAAGCTTTTTCTTTCAAGTAAACTCCCGCCGCGCACACACATAAAATCAGCAGCGCAGCAGCCCACGAGCGCCGAAGCGCAAAAGGTGCGCACAAGCATACAGCGAGGAAGACGAAATGCATGGGAGCGAATCCGATAGCCAGCAACTGAAACTTTCCCCTGCTAAGCCATTCAGGAAGTGTCCGCGCAAGCAGTGGAATGGTCGAGATCAACAAGGTACAAGGCAGTAACCAGAGCCAATGAAGTTGATTGAATGGCTTCGTCTCAAACTGTGCTCCAATTAGGGACCAGAGACTCGGTATTAACGGAAGCAAATAACCCGGCAGTTTGTTTAACACCACGCTAAACAGGATGAAGCCGATCAAAAATAGAGATCCTAGAAAACGGCGTCTGTTATCTGCGAGTAAGTTCCGCGATGCGAGTAAGCCGATAAGAGGTGTCCAGGGAAACAAGCCCGCGAGAAGCACAGGGATGTAGTAATACCACGGCTGAACATGTTGCAACGATGTCGAATAAATGCGCTGAACATGATGCTTCCAGAAGAAATCGTCAACAAACTGACTTCCGTTCCGCGCGTAGACGATGAGGTACCACGGCGCGGCAACTACGAGAAAAGAGACAGCCGCCAGCCACCATTTGCGCCAGAAGCCACGAAGAAACCAGGCAAAGGGTAGCGCCAGGGCAAGCGGCACCAGGCCTTTTGCAAGTGAGGCCAATGCGAGGCAAACGCCGATGAGCACGAAACGAGCGTGAATTAACCTTCTGGTGGGCTCAGGCCGGAGGAAAGGCAGACTCAAAAAGGCTGCCGAGGCAAAAAAGACAGCCAGTGGCAAATCAGTCAAACACAGTTCGCTATAAGTGAGCCAAGCCGCGGAGGTCGCGAGGAGCAGCGTTGAGATCGCGGCCGCGCTTCGACCGAATTCACGCTGGAGCAGCCAAAAGCTCACGCCGAGGAAGGCCAGACTCAGTAGTGTTACAGGCACACGACCGCAGAGCTCCGGAGATAAGCCAGTAAATGTTCCAGCCGCGGTCATCCAATACAACAGGGGCGGCTTTTCGAACCATGGTGAACCCCATAGGACTGGAGTAACAAAATCCCCGCCCGCAGCCATAGCCCTACCGATAGCTGCATATCTTGGCTCGTCCGGACCTAGAACCCCGACACCACCGAGCCGGTAAAAGTACAAAAACAAAACGGCGATCGCGGTCGCCAAGAAAAGAGCGTATCGGCGGAGCAGAGACAATCTTCAGAATAATGCTGTGATGCCAGCGTCTTTCAATTGGATCTCGTGTTGCGGAAGCATGGCCTTCACTGCATCCGGGCTCATACGTTGAATTTGGACAGAGAACAGAAAACGGCAAGACGGCAACAGGCCCGATAATTGGCCAACTCTGCCGAATCTTCGGTACGGGGAGGATCTCGTGCGGGTCCTCGCCAACATCATTGAATCAAAAGTGTGCGTCGGGAATTTGGTACGCCCGAGAGGATTCGAACCTCTGGCCTTTTGCTCCGGAGGCAAACGCTCTATCCAGGCTGAGCTACGGGCGCACGATTGAAATTACTAAGAGGTCTTCTTGGCTACAGCGACTTTCGTTCCGTTCGAGCTCCGTCGCGAAGCCGAATTATTTTGCGCGAGCAACTCCTCGATGTGTTGCCGGATCGCATCTTCCTTCATCAGCTTCCCATAATCATCGTTAGATGTTGCAGGCGTTTGGTAATGAATGACTCCCTTCCGGTCAATCAACACCAGTTGCGGCACAACAAAACGCTCCGCCATGCTGAACCCCATGAAGGTCAACATCTGATCGCGCGTCGTCCAACCAACCGGGAAGCCAACCTGATAGTCCTTCACGAAGTTGTCAACGAGAAGATCGGCGTTGTCATTGATCGCAACATCCAACGCCTGGAATCCGCGGCTGCTATACTCCTCTTGGAATTTCGTCATCACTCGCGATGCCGCTTGGCAATGCGGGCACGTTGTAAAGATAAACTCTAGCGCGACGACTCTACCTCTGTACTGGCTCAAGAGTTTCTGGCCTTGCCCGGGAACTGAAAACGCCAGCTCCGGCGCTTTTCGCGGAGTATTTGTCTCCGTGGCAAACAACAAAACGGCAATCGAGGCAACACCGGCAGCTAAAGCAAAAATCTTCTTCACGGATGAAACTCCACACAACAGTGTACCGCGCCGGAGGCCCTTTCCGAAGGCTCTTCTAACCTTTGCCAATCGTCGCGATCGCTCAGTCCTTCGATGCTGACCACCTTACTCGCGAACATGCGGACAACGAAATAGCCGGTATCGCCGTCCCCGGCAAAAACTCTGTTCCGCGATGCCAGGACATCACAATGCTTCCACTTCCCGACGAGCACCTTTTGGTAATCACTGAAGAAGCGTTTCGCATGCTCTTCCGAATCCCATTCGGAAACGTACTCTAACAAAGGTGTGTGCTTCTTCCCCGCCTCGGAAATTTTGAAATGTCCTCCGCGCAGATGAGGCCCAAGCGCCTCTGCCTCCTTTTGTCCAACGTACTGCCGCAGTATCATCTCGTGATCGAATTCGCCAACCGATCCCTCGGTCAGCTCCGTAATCTTTTCCTTTAACTCTAGATCCGGCAGCGCCGGTTTCGCCGCCTTCAAATGTGTAAAGTATCGCTCCGGATGAATGATTTCGGCTGAGTCAGTCGGAGCATCCTTGAAGACGGAAGTAAAGGCGGCCTTGCCCATCCTTTTGTAAACTGCGTCGAAGAATAGAATGCCTTGCGTGTAGGGAAACAAGAGCGATTCCTGAATGTATAGCGCCGAGTTCTTTAAAACCGGATAATCAGCCATTGAACTCTCGCTTGATTCACCGACAGATTGAAGCATGTCCTTCGTTGGCGCCAGCGGCTGTCCGGCTTGCTTCAGATCATAGGCAAGCATCAACCATGAGGCCTGCCCCTCGACCACCGCTGTATGAGCCAGATTCTCATCGTCGTTCGAAGGCGCATCCTGCATGAATTTGCCGAGATCGAAGTGCTGATCTGCCAGAGCGTGCGCCAGCTCGTGGGCGAGCGTTGTCGTTTCTGCTTCTAACGATGAGCCTTCAAGAAGGAATAATTTTTTCTTGTCGTAATCATAAAAAGCGGCAGCTTGCTCAGTGAGCAGATCGACAGTCGATTTACGGAGATCGAATTCCTGCGGAACGAGGCCGAACATCTTCAGCGCCAGCTCATCTGCATGAATCTCTTCGGGCCTCAGTGTCTTTTTGATGCGCTTTGTAAGAAAATGCCGCAAATTCCGCTTCGAAATCAGCGCATACGGAACCTCATGTTTCTCCGGAAGACCAGTAATCGCAGAGAGCGTCTTTACAATCGAATCGATTTGATCGAAGACGGGCGCCTCGCCGCTTTGCCATGCGGCGACCAGCCCAGCTAGAGCTCCCATAGCCAGGCAGGTGAACAGTATTCGGCGATACATCAACAGCGGCGCGAAGCCGCAACCACCAGACTACTGGATCGGCAAAAATCATCGGCGCATTCCCGCATGCTTCCCGGTGCTATTCTGAAAACGCTCACCCCGATCCAGTAGTGATGGATTTTCTTGCAGGTTTAAATCCGCAACAACGCGAAGCGGTTGCCCACGTCGAAGGTCCGCTCCTGCTTCTTGCTGGAGCCGGAAGCGGCAAGACGCGTGTGATTACTCATCGCATCGCGCACCTCATCGAAGCGCAGCACGTGCCCGGTCCGGCCGTTCTTGCCGTCACATTTACAAATAAAGCCGCAGACGAGATGCGTCAGAGGGTCGCCACTCTGCTCGGCGGGAGCGATCCCGCGAACCGCCCGGTGGTTTCAACCTTTCATTCCTTTTGTGTCCGCACATTGCGCCGGGACGGCGATTCGCTTGCCGCAGTGCGGCAAGGCTTCACAAAGCGCTTTACCATCTACGATGACGACGACCAATTAGCGCTCTTGAAATCGGTCTATAAGCGCGTGGGATTGGATGAGAAGTTCATGCAGTACCGCGCAATGCAGTCCCGCATCAGCCATTCAAAAAGCCATAACCAGACGCCCGAAGATTGGTACAAAGCCGCAACAGATCCCAAGCTCACCCGGCTTGCGACGATTTACGAACAATACGAAGAGGAATTACGGAAGGCCAACGCACTCGATTTCGATGACCTGCTGCTCGAATCCGTGCGCCTGTTGCGGAACGACGACGCGACGCGGCAGCTCTACAATCGCCGCTACGAATTCGTCATGATCGACGAGTATCAGGACACCAATCGCAGCCAGTATGAGCTCATGCGCTTACTGACTGAAACGCGTCATAACGTTTGCGTAGTTGGCGACGAGGATCAATCCATTTACGGCTGGCGCGGCGCGGACATCCGCAACATTCTCGACTTCGAGCGCGATTATGCCGACGCCGTGATCATACGGTTAGAACAGAATTATCGATCTACGAAGAATATTCTTGAAGCCGCGAGCGCACTCGTAGCGAACAATAAGGAGCGCAAAGGTAAATGGCTTTGGACTAACTCGGAAACGGGCGCCCGAATAGGGTATTACGAAGCACCGGAGGGGGAAAACGAAGCTCTATTTATCGCCGACACCATCGAGAAACTGCTCTCTCGAAATCCAGGCGAGCGCGTTGCCGTGCTCTATCGAACCAACTCTCAGTCCCGGCAAATCGAAGAAGCTCTGCGCCGTTACGGACGCAAGTATCTGGTTGTCGGCGGTTTCAGTTTCTATCAGCGCGCGGAAGTGAAGGATCTGCTCGCTTATTTGAAAGTTTTGCTCAGCCCGCACGATTCCATAAGCCTGCTCCGCATTATCAACACTCCAGCGCGAGGAATCGGCCGGGGCACCATCGAGCAGGTCGAGCAATACGCGCTCGAACACGGAACCGGCCTCTGGAATGCACTTCCGAAAATGCTCGAGGCGAACCTGTTCTCCTCGCGCGCCGAAGCCGCAATTAAATCATTTCTGACGCTTGCTTCGCATTTAGCCGAAATACTTCAAACGGCGCCGCTCGATGAAGTGCTGCGCGAAATCCTCGAAAAAAGCGGCTATCAGGCGATGCTCGAAGGCGATTCATCGCCCGAGTCGGAATCTCGCCTCGGCAATCTCGAAGAACTTGTGAACGCGGCCGCCGAAGCCGTCGAACGGGGTGAAAGTGCGACTGAATTTCTGGACCATGCTGCCCTCGTTTCGGAAAGCGATGCGCTCGATGAGCACGCAGCCGTTTCCTTGCTCACCATACACAACGCCAAAGGCCTGGAATTTCCAAACGTCTTTATCGCCGGTCTTGAGGAAGGCATCTTCCCCCACAGCCGCTCGCTCAATTCAGAAGCTGCTATGGAGGAGGAACGCCGCCTCTGTTATGTCGGAATGACTCGCGCGCAAAAACGGCTCTATCTCACTTGGGCTCGTTACCGGCGCCGATTCGGCGGGGCTCAGCCCGAAGTCTCATTGCCTTCCCGTTTCTTGAGTGAAGTTCCGCCCAGCCTGCGCGAAAAGCTCTCGTCTTATAAAGAACCGCACACTGAAGAAGTGGATCTTTTCGCTGAACAGCACGACGTCCGTGAATCTGTGAAGCGTAATCTTTACACCGGACGCACGTATAACTCGGTCGAAAACATTGCGCAATTTTTTGCGGATCGCGGGATGCCACCTCCCTCCGGGTTAACGCGCAGACCTGAAACCGCAGCCCCGGCTTCTTCCACCCGAACCGAGCCGCAGCGCCAGCAACCAACGCGGCCACAAGCTCCCGCTCATTCGCAATTCCAGCCTCGCCCGGCCGGCCCGCGGCATCAAACCGGGTTTCGCGCAGGGGCTACGGTGCGTCACCCGAAATACGGTCGAGGCACGATCTTGCGCCGCGAAGGCGATGGTGAAGATGCGAAACTAACTATAAGTTTCCCGGGATACGGGCTGAAAAAAATCGTGGAAAAGTACGCAGGCATAAAAGTCGACGAATGAATACCAAGCATGTAGAGGACAGAGCAGAACGAAAGCGCCTCAAGCGCGCTGCGCGAAGGAAAGCGGCTCCGAAAGCAAAGCGAGCCTCCGGTGTCGCGCGCGGCTCAAACAAGAGAAAAGTTAAGAAGATGGCGAAGGGTCAGCGCAAGCGCTAGTCTTTAGGCGCGTCTCGCGCCCGTTTTTGCCTCCCGGACGTGAATGCCGGGCGTCGCGATACTAAAACCTGTTCGCTCCATTGCGGTCTGAATGTAGCGATTCCGCATAAACCACCGCCACACGTTTCCTGTGAGCAGATTTTCGATACTCAGAAGCGAAATTCCCACGTCAATGCCGATCACGTCCGGATTGACCCATAGCTTCTTGTCCTCCCAGCTCGGGTTGAAGGCATCGGTGAATCCGTATCGCTGGTACACTTTTTCGCCGTAGACATTCTGCATTTCCCGTAAAACCGGAAGGCAGATTTCGGGAGCGAACATCAGCGAACCAGCCGCCGCGCATGGGACCAGAGTGCCATTAATCGGTCCAAAGAATGGTGGGCCGCCCCAGATCACGTAACCGCGGGGGCTGTCCGAAACAGTAATGCCCCACATGTTGACGCCGTAACCGGAATACCTGGATTGCAAGCTGATACAGAAATCGCGATGCGCGTAGGTCGCGATGATCGAGTTTTGAAAGTAATCGAGATAAGACGGATCGCCATCCGCCTGGTGGCGGAAGTCCACCCAAGCGTGAGAAAACTGGTGCGTGAATAGCGGTCCGCCGCTCACAAAGGTCCATTTCTGATAAGTGACTTTCGGGCGCTGCCAGGCGTACCAACTCTCAGCCGAGATCGGCCGGTGTGAGGATCCAATCGCGAGCAGATACAGCAGCGACGCTTCGCTGTACGCTACCCATCGCGAATCGAGGAAGCCCGATCCGGGGTTCACGCCATGCGAGAGAAGAAGCGGGTCGCCGTTCAGCATCCAGACAAAATCGACACGCTCGAAAATTTGCCTCGCCAGAGTCTTAATTTCGCGGTCAGCCGAAAAATACTCACCCGCCGTCAACACTCCGGCGAGCAGCCAAGCCGTATCCACGCTCGAGATCTCGGAATTCATTTTTCGAGCGCCCGTGCTCGCGTCCATGAAGTGGTAGTACCAACCGTGGTCATGAAACGCGCGCGACCAAAGGAATCGCAGTGTTGTCACCACACGCGCTCGCGCCTGCGCTCTCGGTATCCAGCCGTGATCCGCCCCGATGCACATTGCGGTCAGGCCAAACCCCGTTGCGGCAGAGCTGCCAACATTGCCTCGGGAGGGAGCACCATCCATCCGGGCGCGATCCTGACAAAGTCCCGTATGTTCGTTTGTTTGCTCCCAGAAATAGCGGAAGCAGCGTCTTGCGTAATCCTCGAGAAACCGGCGGTCTTCAGGCTTGAGTGCCGGCGGAGTCACAGGAGGCGTAGCTCTGCTAAACGCGTTTTGGGCGAGTAGTACCCCGCGCGCCGTGGAAAACAAAAACTCGCGTCGCGAAAAATTCATTCTTCTCGGCCCGCTGATGTGACGGCTTGGGCTCGCTATTTAGCCGCCTCTCGGCTCACTATTAGCCGCCTCTCGGCTCACGTCTGACCGCCTCTAAAGATAGTGGGAGCTTTTACCCACTTATTCTAGATGAGCCGCCAGACTTTGTCGTTGCGAACGATTGCTTTTACCTAATTATCGGTAGGGATCTAGGAGCTGAATAGGTGCGGCTCTCAAATATTTGATTCATCGCACGTTGCACGCATTGTGCGGAATTGAACCATTCCCAAATACGCCCTGTTCTCAGGTTTTCCGCGCTCAATAAAGTAATTCCGGCATCCAGTCCGACGATGTCTGGGTTCACCCATAATGTCAAAGGATTAAATGCGTCCGCGAATCCATAGCGCCCGTAAACGTATTCCCCGAACTGGTGATACATATTGTGAAGCACTGGCAAGCAGATTTCAGGCGCAAGCATGAGCGACCCGCCTGCCGCGCACGGCACCACGGTGCCATCCACGTACCGCCTCGAAGTCGGACTACCCCAGATCACATAACCAACCTCGCTGTCAGAAGCTGTGATTCCCCACAAATCGTCTGCATACGCCGGATACATTGCGCGTAGCGCGAGGCAATATGCTCGATGAGCATACGTCGCCAGCACCGAGTTTTGAAAATAATCGATCTGAAATGGCGGTCCATCGCGGCGACCTGCTAGGTCGAGCCAAGCGTGCGAATATTGGTGCGTAAACAGGGGCCCTCGGCCGACGTATCGATAACCACCAAATTCGATTTCTTCGCGATCAAACAAATACCAGCAGCGTAGAGGAACAGGGAATGTAGGCGAGCCAATCGCCAGGATGTGAAAGATTGCGTTCTCGCTGTAGTTGTTCCACTCGCCGCTTAAAAAACCCGTTTCGGGATTCCAACCTTTGCGAAGCCAGCCAGTCCGCTCATCGAGCATCCACGCGAAATCAACGCGCTGATAAATGGCAGAAGCGAGCGTAAGAATCTCCGGTTCATCTTTGAAATATTGGTGCGCAGTGACGACCCCCGCCAAAAACAGAGCCGTATCGATGGTCGAAAGCTCGCAATTCCACGCGCGCTTGCCAGTCTTGCGATTGACGAAGTGGTAATAGAAGCCGCGCACGTGATCTTGCTCGTACGCGAAGTGCCGTAGCGAATTTCGAACGCGTTTCCGGATTTCCTCCGGGTCCATCCACCGCCGCTCAGAACCAATGCACATGGCGGTGAGGAAAAAGCCTGTTAACGCCGTACTCGCCACGTCCACACTGCGGCTGACGTTTTGCGCGCCGGCGGTTCCGACACGATCGAGCACCAGGCCCGTATGTGAATCGCTCTGCTCCCAGAAGAACAGAAACGCTCGCCGCGATAGGTCTTCCAGGAAGCTATCGTCTGCAGCAGAAATCGGAACAGCGGACCGCGATGGAACAGGCAGTGCTGACGCTAGAGAGAGGAAACGCCGCCGGGATAACACGCCATCAAAAATCCCACGTTATTGTATATCTCGGAAGGAAGGAACTGCGGCGTGTGGCGGATTCTCATTTTTCTGATTTGCCTTGGGGAAGTAAAAGCGCAGTCCCCGCAACCGCTGAGCGGTCCTCCCTCGATTCGCGTTCATGGCCAATCGACTCTTTCAGTCAAGCCCGATCAAGCCGAACTGGACATTGGCGTCATTACGCGAGCAGCCAGCGCTAAAGCGGCAAGCGACCAAAACGCGGCACAGGCGGACAGACTTCTCAAGCAACTCCGGGCTTTGCTGCCGTCGGCCACGATTGAGACCGTAAACTTCTCGGTGAATCCCACTTACCGCTATCCAAAGGATGGAGGCACGCCCGAGATCCTCGGCTATTCAGCGGATAATACTGTGCGTGTTGTTCTCGACGATCTTTCGATGCTTCGAAAGGTAATTGATGTCGCGACAAAAACGGGCGCCACAAACATCAACCGCCTCGATTTCACCTTGCACGACGAAAAGCCCGCGAGAGCTCGCGCGCTCGCCGATGCAGCGAGTCAAGCCGAATCAGCAGCGGAGGCATTGGCCGCCTCTCTAAAGCTCAAGCTAGGCCCGCTTCTGCTCGTTGAGGAAAGCCAGCCCGTCATTATTTCTCCGGCGCGCCAAGTTGATTTGGAAAAGCTTCGCGCTAGCGACTTGACGCCCATCTCACCCGGCAATATCGATGTACACGCGAATGTCGATCTGACCTACGAAATCGTGGAACTTACGCAGCGGCACACGGAGCGTTGAACCGAAACTCGACTGCTCTCAGCATCGACCTTGCTACCCTAAACCTCAAGTATCCGGAGACTGCTCTAGTGAATCGTGTATTCAATTGCACACTTCTATTCGTAATCGGGCTCTGTAGCAATTCGCTTTTCGCTCAAACAGCATTCACAACCGATCAGAAGCTCGCCGCGCTCGACTCGGCGACGAAAGCCGCGCAGCTTTCCGGTGACAACGCCTGGATGCTCACGAGCGCCGCACTGGTACTGATGATGACGGGTCCTGGTTTGGCTCTGTTTTACGGCGGTCTGGTTCGCCGGAAGAACGTGCTCGCAACCATGATGCACAGCTTCGTCCTGATGGCCGTGGTTACAGTTCTCTGGGCGATTTACGGTTATAGCTTCGCGTTTGCGCAAGGCAACCCGTTTATCGGCGGATTCCAATACGCCTTCTTGAATGGCATTGGGACGGCGCCGAACCCGGACTACGGCGCAACTGTCCCGCACGAAACGTACATGATTTATCAACTCATGTTCGCCATCATCACGCCCGCGCTGATTTCCGGCGCTTTCGCCGAGCGCATCAAGTTCAGCGCGATGCTTTTGTTCACGTGCCTCTGGTCCACTATCGTCTACTTCCCCATGGCGCACATGGTGTGGGGCAAGGGCGGGCTTCTGAACGCATTTCTGGGCGGCAAAATTCCGTGTTTCGATTTCGCCGGCGGCACTGTCGTTCACATCACATCAGGCGTTAGCGCGCTGGTCTGCGCTCTTTATCTCGGCAAGCGCGCCGGCTTTCCCCGCGAACCGATGAAGCCGCACAACCTGGTGATTAGCCTCATTGGTGCTTGTTTGCTATGGGTCGGGTGGTTCGGATTTAATGCCGGTAGCGCGGTTAACGCGTCAGGTCTTGCCACGAGCGCTTTCGTCGCGACTCATTTCGGAGCAGCGGCGGCAACTCTCGGGTGGTTATTCGGCGAGTGGGCGAAACATGGCAAACCGAGCATGCTCGGCGGCATTTCAGGAGCTGTTGCGGGACTTGTCGCTATCACGCCCGCTTCCGGCTTCGTCAAGCCCTTCCCTGCTCTGCTCATCGGTTTTCTCGCGGGCATTGTTTGCTTCTTCATGGTCACGACGGTGAAAAGCAAGTTCGGCTACGACGATACGCTTGATGCTTTCGGTGTGCACGGCGCGGGAGGAACGCTTGGCGCGCTGCTTACCGGCGTCTTCGCCACGTATGCGATTAATTCCGGCCTAGGAAACGATTCCGCGGGTAAACCCATTCCGCTCGGCTGGGTCGACGGTCATCCGGCGCAAGTGCTTAATCAGGCAGTTGGCATCGTCATTGCTTGGGGACTCGCGCTGATCGGCACTTTCATCATCTTGAAAATCGTCGATGCAGCGATCGGTGTGCGTGCTTCGGTTGAGCAGGAAATTGAAGGTCTCGACCTGAGCATGCACGGCGAAGAGGGCTACAATCTCGACGCTTAGGCTTCAAAATAGGATCGATCTCATGAAAAAAATCGAAGCGATCATTCAGCCGCACAAGCTGGACGAAGTGAAAGAGGCGCTGAAGAGCGGCGGCATCGACGGCATCACGATCAGCGAAGTGCGCGGCCACGGACGACAAAAAGGCCACAAAGAGGTCTATCGCGGAATGGAATACGATGTCGACCTGCTGCCCAAGATCAAGCTGGAGATTATCATCCCCGACGCGCGTCTTGATGAGGTCACACGCACGATTGCGTCCACTGCGCGAACGGGCAAGATCGGCGATGGCAAGATCTTCATCTATGACGTGCTCGAAGCCATTCGCATTCGCAACGACGATACCGGCGAGGCTGCACTCTGAGCGTGCTCGAGGCTTTCAGCGGGTGTGACGATCAACGCGTTGAGCGGCTGTAAGCTTTCGGAAAGAACTGACCAAGTCGACCGTACCGTTACTCAGGCGGCTATGCGCTTTCTCGATGCCCCGCCTGGCGGTCGATTCGCACTATGCGCCGTGGGCGGGTATGGACGCCGTGAGTTGTTTCCTTACTCGGATATCGATCTTCTGCTGCTGTTTTGGCACGAAGAAGATCTCGCCGGCATTGGAGGACGAGTCGAAGAGTTCCTGCGCTCGCTCTGGGATTCGGGACTTCGCGTGGGTCACTCGGTGCGTACGATAGCCGAATGTTGCACTCTCCAGCAACAGAATGTTGAGCTGCACATCAGTCTGCTGGATGTGCGATTTCTTATCGGAAACAAAGAGATCTTCGACGGGCTCGCGCAACAATTACCGGGCTTTCATCAGCGCCACGGCCCGATCATCCTGCGCAGCCTCGTCGAGTTAGTCCACCGACGCCATTCCAAGTTCAACAACACGGTCTATCATCTCGAACCCAATGTGAAAGAAAGTCCCGGCGGTATCCGGGACATACATTTTCTGCATTGGTTTTCGCAGCTCGCGCCGCAGCACCAAGTAATCTGGAATTCTCTCGGCGAGCTCTCCGAGGCCCGCGAATTCCTTTACACGCTCCGATGCTTTCTTCACCTTCACGCCGGCCGCGATAACAATTTGCTGAGCTTTGAACTACAGGAAACGGCCGCTCATTCGCTGTCCGCCCAACCCGTAGATCCCGCCGAATGGATGCGGCTTTATTTCCGAAATGCCCGGCGCGTTTTTCAATCCAGCTTGCGCGCTATCGAATACGCCGATGCGCAGGATAGCTCACTCGTCAAGCAGTTCCGTGACTGGCGAAGCCGGCTTTCAACGCGAGACTTTACGGTTTCACGGGAGCGCGTGCTTCTCCGCAATCCCGCCGAGACGCTGCGGTCGGCCGGTTCCGTTCTCGATCTCCTCGCTTTCGCGGGTAAACACGGGATTCAACTCGCGTGGGACACGCAACGCCGTATTTCCGAGAATCTGCCGAAGCTCGAGCGCGCTTTTCATCAGGGGGCGCGGCTCTGGCCCGCATGGCTCAACCTCCTTTCGCAGCCACATACCGCTATAGCTTTACGTGACATGCAGCAGACCGGTTTACTCGCTGCGGCAATCTCTGAATGGCAGGCGATCGACAGTCTCGTGGTTCGCGATTTTTACCACCGCTACACCGTCGATGAGCACACATTCGTCGCCATTGAAGCGGTCGATTCGCTGGCCGCACCGAAACCGGCATCCCCGGACCGGTTCCATCAACTATTTTTAGAAGAGGAATCTCCAGCCGCGTTGCGATTTGCCTTGCTTCTGCACGATGTTGGCAAAGGCACGCATCCCGGCGATCATATTTGCGGTTCGCTTGAGGCCGCCAAAGCGGCTCTGCATCGCTTCAACGCGCCGCCCGCGATCCGCGAAAACGTCCTTTTCCTGATCGAGCACCATCTAGACCTCTCCGCGATTATGAACAGCCGTGACTTGGATGATCCTGCGACCGCGCGCTTTCTCACCTCACGGGTTCCTACTCCCGAGCGCCTGCGCAGCCTGGTTCTATTCACATACGCGGATATCAGCGCCGTCAATCCAACCGCGCTGACTCCCTGGCGGCTCGAGCAGCTCTGGCGCGTTTACTCGGTGGGCTTGGAACAGATGAATCGAGAGCTTGTTCTCGACCGGGTTCGCGGCGACCCAAGCCAGCTCCTTCGAGGAAATGTTTCCCCCCAACTCAGCCGCTTCTTGGAAGGCCTTCCGACGCGCTATCTCCGAACTCACTCGCGCGAAGAGATCGAGCATCACTCCGAGCTCTTCGTCGCCTACGAACGGAAGGGTGCAGCCGTCGAAATTGAGCATCCTGCGGGCGCATACCTGGCGACCGTGCTCGCGCCCGATCGCGCAGGGCTGTTTGCTTCGCTTTGCGGCGCTCTCGCCAGCTTCGGCATGAATATTGTTAAGGCCGAGGCGGCCTCAAACGCCCAGGGCTGTATTCTCGATCTGTTTCGCTTTACCGATCCGGCCCGCACTCTCGAGCTCAATCCCGGAGAAGTAGAGCGGCTCCGGAACACCATGGAAAACGTCATTCGAGGCGATGCCGAGGTAAAGGATCTTCTCAAGAGGCGCCGGAGTCCCCGCGTCGTTCGTGAAGCAAAAATTGCGCCCTCGGTCCGCTTCAATAACGAAGCGTCGCACTCGGCAACCTTAGTCGAGTTCGTTGGCGAGGACCGGCCCGGCTTGCTGTATGACCTCGCGTCTGCGATCAGCGCTTCGGGTTGCAATATAGAGCTGGTGATGATTGACACGCAGGCTCACAAAGCAATCGACGTTTTCTACGTCACTCGCGAAGGCGGAAAGGTGGACAAGTCCGCTCAGGCGCGGCTACAGTTTGATCTGTTGCGCGCCGCCGAGGGTTCGAGGTAGCGGCGGACCGGGATTACAGGCGAGGCACGGCCTCGCCCCTCCAGTTAGAACGGGCAGGTCCGGCCCCTACGTTAGGCGGCGCGTTTTTGGTCGTAGTAGGTGAGGTTGCGGATGGCGAATTTCTTGTTTACCTCGGCGGCGTGACGCGCGACTTCTTCGGTTGAAAATTCGAAGCCAAATTCGGCCGCATCGAATACCTCTCCGGCTTTTTGGGCCTGATGATAAAGCTGCCAGGCTTGCGTCATCTGATTCTCCCGGCGTTGTTTACGCTCGTGTTGCAGCTTCTGAAGCTCGGCTTGATCTTTTTCGCGCTGCTTGCGCAGACGGGCTTCCTGAATGCTCAGATTGTTGAGGTCTTTTCGATAGGTGAGGAAGACTTGCGCTTCGATTAATGAGGCGCGGACCTGTGGGTCTTCTTCGTGCTCGAATTGTTTGGCGAGCGCGAGGCGGCCGATGGCGTAGATGCCCATTTCGAGTGAGGGGATGCGGAGCAAGCGCCATTCAGTGTCGGCGAGAGATTGCGTCAGAGCGGATTCTTCATCGCCGGCGGGCTTGTATTGATCGAAGAAGCGCTGGACGTGCTTCTGATAAGCGGCGGCATCGTCGCTTGGCAGCAGGACGGTGCGGCCGCTGAGCCCGGTTTTGACCGCATTTAATGAGGATTTGGCTTTGCCTTCTCGCGTTTTCGGACCGGTGGAGAGCTGACCATTCAGGCGGTTTGCTTGGATTTGTGCGTGGGATGACATGATGGCCGAAGTATCGGGTTCAAGTAAGCAAGACGAAGGAGATGTTTTGCGCTAAGTTCTTGAAAAGATACGACAAAAATTTTCCCGAATGATTGTATTTCAGGGTGGCAGTCGTTTGGTGCGATCAAGAACGATTGCGTCCTGCGTTCTACAGTGGCGTAGATGCCCATTTCGAGCGAGGGGATGCGGAGCAACCGCGATTCGGTGTCGGCCAGGGATTGGGTGAGAGCGGATTCTTCGTTGCTGACGGGCTCGTATTGATCGAAGAGGCGCTGAACCTGCTTCTGATAGCCAGCATTGTCGCTTGGGGCGGAGCGTGCGGCCGGTGAGCCCGGTTTTCAGGCATTTATGAAAATTTGGCGTTACATTTCGGCGTTTTTCGGACGTCGTCGAGAGCTGGCCGTTAGCACGGTTTTCCGGTTGCTTGGGGGTGTAAACTTCCGCCTGCGCCGAGGGTTCACTCACTTTCAGCCATTCATTTACTTGGCCTCCATTCGCTCGCCAATCGTTGAGCTTCAACCAGTTGTTCTGACGTCATACTCCCAGCTACTTCGTTTCTCATTTTCGTCCGCCGCTGCCGTTCCTCATCACTGCAATTGGTGGAATTAGCGACTGCGAGATTGAGCCACATATAGGCCCGAATGTCATTCTTTGGGACACCTCGGCCGAAGGCGTAATACATTCCCAACATCTCCTGTGCGGCCACGTTGCCCCGCTCAGCAGACTTCTCGAACCATTCGGCTGCCTTCGGGAAGTCTTGTGGGACGACCTCGCCAGTTTCATAGAAAGCCCCGACCCGTACCTGTGCATCGGCATCCCCTTGATCGGCAGCTTTGCGCCACCAGGTCAGCGCTAGAGCTGGGTTCCGCTCCACGCCGTGCCCCTGATAGAGGAGCACTCCCAAAGATGTCTGCGCCGGAGCATAACCCTGATCAGCAGCTTTCTTGTACCAGTAGACTGCCTCAGCGTAGTCTTGGGGAAGAGCTTTACCCTTTTCATACAGCTTGCCCAAGCCCAGTTGTCCGGCAGGATCCCCCTGATTGGCGGCTAGGCGATACCAGTGTTCGGCAGCGGCGGGAGCATTGGGACTATCGCTCATTTCGATAAAGGACCCGATGAGAGCCTGCGCCGCCGGCACCCCTCGATTCGCGGCTTCCAAGATCTTCGTGAACGCCGCTTTCGTCGCAGGATCTGGCGGGTCTGCCGGGTGACCGCTTGAGTGCATCGATGACGAAAATTTCTCGTCTTCCGCGTCGGTTTGCACATCGGGTCGGCCCCAGCCAAGTAAGCTTCTGATCCGATCGGCGGGAACCGCGAAATTGAGGTTTTGTCCTTCGGACAGCATGGCAACTGTGATGCCTACGATTTGTCCCGAGGAGTTTAGAACGGGCCCACCGCTTGAACCATGGGAGATGGGGGCCGTAATTTGTAGTAGATCCCGGCCGTTTAAATTGCGACGTCCAGAAATAACTCCCGTACTTATGGTCTTTTCCAAGCCCTCGGGATTACCTATAACAAAGATGCTTTGGCCAGAGAGAGGCTCTTCGGTACTCAAAGCTAAGGATTGTGCTTCGAGCCCTGCAGTGATTTTCAGTATGGCCAGATCATTATGGGCATCCCGCCTTGTAACATCCGCACGGACACGAACTCCACCTGCTTCCACGAAGACAACTCCGCCGCTGGCGACGTGGAGATTAGTTACCACAGTATTCTTCGCAATGAGAAATCCCGTTCCGAGAGATATCAACGCGCCACTTTCGTTGCGCACCGAAACGACAAAGACGGCAGGAGATGCGCTGCGATAGATCTTTGCAGCGAGATCGGGTTCTTGAGCATTGACGCGGTTTGCGATGGACGTAACTGAACTTATCGCAGCAACGATCCCCAATACCTTAGTTAATGAGTAGCGCTGTGTCGCGTACGCTTGGGGGATGTTATGTGGTTCAAAGGATTGCATGCGCTTTGTGTCGATAATTAACTCGGTCCAAGATGTCTATCGACCGATTCGTATGCGAACTTCAGAGGACCTCCGCAGACCAAATTCCGCGCTGAAGATCTAGGTGCGTTGCGAGCGTCGATTCACGAGCGGCGGAACGGCTGGGGTGCTCGCAGGCAAGATGAAGAAACATCTCGGGGACCGCTAATCACATATTTAGCCGCGTGCGATAAAACCGCCCGTACACTCACTTCATTATCTTGAAACGCGCATTGCTGGCTATGTTTCTCGTGGTCGGCCCGGTATGGGCGATTAGTTACAGTTCCTGTCGGAGCGATCTTGATGATCTCAAACGACGGTCCGATGATGCAGCGGACAAAGCACGAGCTGCCTCCGATGCCGAGGATGAACTGGAGGAATGCGGCTCCTCGGAGGTGGCTGAGTTTCGCTCTAAGCTGGACGATTACGAGAGCGCGAAAGACAGTCTCGAATCCGCCTTGGAGGATGTGGCATCGAAGGTACGTGCTGCATCCTCTTCTTGCGGCTTTGACCTCGGGCAACCGATTTCCCTGGATAACGTGAAGGCGCGATTCTGCAAAGTCTTGAACCGCGAGCGTATTTACCTGTCTCCCGCCGTGCTCCTCGATGAATGCAAGAAGGCGATGACCGAAGAAGAGTGCAAGAAGTGCTTGGGGGTTAAGTAAGCGCGTTATCGGGCGCGTTCACTGGCTGGACCTCCCGAATACAGCGCGTATATCCGCTCGCCCCCGGCTGCTACCAGAGATGTGCTCCCCTCATCAGCGCGGGAAAAGCAGAGCCACCGTACTCGCGACGGTTGAGCCGCCCCACTCGGAGACAATCACAGTTCAGCAAGCCGCTCCTGGGACCATTCCTTTTTCGCGCCGCAATTGGTGCAGGCGGTCATCCAGCCGTCGGTTGGGTTTGGCGACGGAAACAAATGTTCATTAGCTAAAGTTTTTGGACGATGAGTCGATAGAATATACGATCGCGCCTTGAGCTCTGTTGACGCGGGGTACAAGGGCGGGGTCACCGACGAGTAGGCCCGAGCCAACGCCATTCGCGAAATGGCGTGTCGTTCCTATTTTGCTCGTTTTGCGCGTGGCGATTCGCATAATAGACGGGGTCTCACATGATTTCCATTTACCGATCAACGCTCGATCTATCATCTTTTCGGCAGGTTCGAGGGTTGTTCAGAAGAGTTGCTGGGTGCCCTCCATGCGCGTTTCTATGGTGTGCACTAGGGGCGCTGATACCCGCTCCAAGGGCCAACGCGGAAGCGCGAATCAGTGGTACCTACATAGCGCACGATAACAGTTCGGCGGGAATGCTCCAGCTGACACAAACCGATAATGGGCAGATCAGTGGCGTCTTAAGCATCGTTGAACTGAACGCAGAAGGTAAGATCGATTCCGTCCAGGAACCCGTGGGCGGCGCTCTCGATAATGGGCAGATCACACTGTCTTTGCACAGCGGATTTGCCGGGTTGACTTTGAATAGCTTGGCAGGTACGGTGCATGGGAATGTGATAACTCTCCAGCACGTTAACTCTAACGGCGCTGTTGGCGCATGCGAATTCTCACGCGGATCAGCAAATGAGTTTACACGCTACGCGGATGGGGTGAGAGCAAAGGCGGAATCGATTCTCGTTAATCGTAGATTGGCGGGAATCCCAAGAGCATCAGAAGAAACCGTACAGCAGGCGGAAAGGTGGATTGCGGATGCACAACTTCACGTGCAAAGGCTACCCGGAGTCGAAGACGGCTATAACCAAATCGAAAACCGAATGCGGGATCTTGTGAGAAGAGAACGCACACTCTCCAACAGCGTTTCGAGAATGCAAATATCCGTCGCCGTTAGTCAGCTCAACGTCGACGCTATGAGTGTGGATGTTCAGGGCGATGCGGTCTGGAGTCACGTTTTGAGCAGCGGAACGAATCTCAACCAAAGCTTTGCGAAGATTATCTCCGGCTGTGCTGTTTCGGAAACTGAACTTCGCGAGCATGGAGCATCGGAAGCCGCTCTTGGCGGCTGGCGGGCGGCTTGTCGGAGCATCGCAACAGAGAAGGAAAAGTTCGATTCTGGGTTTACGCTTGTTACTCAAAAAATGGCGGAGCTAAAGACGTTCCGAAACGATGCTCAAAGACGGCGACAAGCTCTCGTTGACCGAGCGACCGAACTTCAGTAAATACGTCTGCAAAACGTCCGCCCAGTCATACTGCCGTGCCTTTGCCAGAGTTCCCCAAACAATCCGGGGCTGCGGCATCGTTTGGTGCGGGCAAACGATTACGTACCGCGTTGTACAGGTCTGCAGATCATGCTTCTGCCTCTGCCTCGCGCTTTCGGAAAGCGGCTTCTCCGGCGTCGGACACCTGAACCCATTTCGGGTCAGGCGAGGGCTCGGCGTCGTAGTTGTCGTGCCAGTTCCACCACTTGTAGGGCGGAGTTTGGGGGTAGCCCTCCGGCGAGTCCTCCCAAGTCTCTTGACGGCCGAGCGGCGTGATATCGAGATAGTTCCAGGTGGTTCCCATCGCCTCGTCGCCGCGATTGTTGATGAAGTATGTGCGGAAGATCTTGTTATGGTCGTCGCGGATGAATACATTGTGGCCGTGCCACTCGTCGACGCCGAAGTCGGTGTCGAAGCTGTCCGTGATGGTGTACCACGGCATCTTCCAACCCATGCGTGCCTTCAGGCGCTCGATATCTTTCTGCGACGCGCGCGAGGCGTACGCGAGCGTGGTGTCGCGAGCGTTCAGATGAGCCAGGTGGGCGACCTGATCGGCACCGAAGGAGCAGCCTCGGCAGGCGTGGTCGGGCCAGCCGAACACGCCCGGCTCGAAGAAGGCGCGATAGAGGATCAACTGCCGGCGGCCCTCGAAGATGTCGAGCAGGCTCACCTTGCCTTGGGGCCCATCGAACTCATACGCGTACTCGACGGCCGTCCAGGGCATGCGGCGGCGCTCGGCGGCGAGCGCGTCACGAGCGCGAGTTAAGGCCTTCTCCTTCGCGAGGAGCTGCTGGCGGGCAGCCTCCCACTCCTGCTGCGACACGATCGGAGGTGTGTTCTTTGGAAGCTTCGCTTTCAACTGCTCTTTTTCTTTCTCCCTGCTGGTTGCCATGTTATTTCTCCTTTATCTTCTGAAATAGACGAGAGCGGTTCGCTCTGAAAAACTTTCTGAACTTGCGGATGCACCCCGCCAGAATTCCTCCCATCGATCCGGCTCCGGCGACCATTACTGCGGTGCTTGCGATGCATGCTGGGCACATATGTCCCTCCTGTGAACTTCGTTTGTTAACTCGCTTTCGGATGTTTCTTCGTTCGTGCCTCGCCAGTGTGAGTGCCGGTAGATTTTGTTTCAGCGTCTTCTTTGATCCGCAACAGGTGACTCGACCATAGCTCTTCGAAGTGGCCCACCCAGCGCTCATAAATTTGGCGGATCGGCACAGCGTTCAAGGAGTTGATCCGTTGCCGGCTTTCTTCGCGGGTCTGAATCAGTTTGGCTTCGCGGAGGACGTCAATGTGTTTCATGACTCCGAACCTGCTGAGATGCGGGAAAGCTTCGACGATCTGCGTCGTCGTCCGTGGGCCCTGCCGCAAAAGATCGAGAATGGCCCGTCTGGTGCTATCGGACAAGGCTTTCCACACTTGGTCGAGTTCGTCGTCCGGCAAGTTTAGCTCCGTAGCTTAGCGCCTTCTGCAGAGCAATCCTCGACGACTTTGTCCAGCAGGTATTTCCAGCCGGCAACCACCTGCCGGTGCTCGGGATCGATGAAACCGATGGCACGATGACGGAGCTCCGCATGGGTTCCTTCCGGCCGCGGTTCGAGCTTCACTTCGATATGGTTCAGCGCCGGGTAGGACATGAACAAAGGACCGCTCAATTCGAGCAGCACGGGCGGCTTGATCACTTGGACATGTCCCCAGAGGTGGCCGATACCATTGCCGCGGTCGCGGAACCACCGGCCACCCGGCCATTGCTCCAAAATCATCTGCAAGGATTCACCCTGCGGGTTGGTGAAGCCTCCGGCGAGCCGGTGCAAAACGCTTCGGAAGACGGTTTCTATCTCCGCCTTAACGTCAACGGTTTGCGTGGTGTCCAGCGTCATGTGGTCGATTGTCACGGATAAATTCCCTTGTTATGTGCCTTTATAGTAACGTGACTATAAGGTCACGTCAAGAAGGTTATTCCTTCGATTTTGCGCCGCCATGCCGCGCGGTTTGGCGAGAGACTCCTTAAAATTCCTTAACTCATCCAAAATCTTTGAGTTGACCTTATCGCCAGAACTACTTACCATATAAATAATCTGTATTTGTCCGGTCTTTACGTTGATGGGATACTTATCTTCCAAGAACGCTTCGATGAGAAACGTATCTAAACTCGCGTTACCGTTCGCCTTACTGGCTGCCGCGAGTTTTGCGAGCGCGCGTCCTGCGCCACAGTCGAGCACGACAACTGTTTCCGCTAAGAAGCACAGCGGGAAGCGGCGGCCGAAACGCGTTGTGGCTTCTGCCCGAACGCGCGTGACTTCGCGCAAGACGGGCCGCTCCGTTGCGCTGACGACAACGCAGGCCGGGGTGATCCATTCCGATTCGTCCACCCCTTTGCGAGTTGCCGTGGCGCGCCGCCGCCGGGGACGTCGCGTTTACTTCAATCCTTGGACGGAGCCGACCTTTGCCGATTCAAAGGTTGGAGACAACCTGGATGGCGAAGACCTTGTTATTCGTAAAGCGGCAGTCGATGCGCTTGGCCCGTATAACGGGACTGTCGTAGTCGCTGATCCCCAGACCGGACGGATTCTGACGATCGTCAATCAAAAGCTTGGTCTGAAAGGCGCATTTCAACCCTGCTCGACCGTGAAGGTAATCGTCTCTCTCGCTTCTCTCAGCGAGAACATCGTAAAACCAGGAACGTCTGTCCGCCTCTCGCGCCGCTCGTCAACCGATATGACGCAGGCTCTGGCACTCTCGAACAATTTATACTTCGCCAAATTGGGCCAGGAACTCGGCTTCGACCGCGTCTACAAATACGCCAAACTATTCGGGCTCGGCGAGAAGGCGGGTCTGGACATTCCGGGTGAAGAGGCGGGTTACTTGGCAAGTGAAGCTCCGGAAACGGGCGTCGGAATGATGACCAGCTTTGGAGACGGCATCCGCCTCACGCCGCTCGAGCTCGCCAGCATCGTCGCAACCATCTCGAATGGCGGCACGATGTATTACCTGCAATACCCAAAGAGCCAGGAAGAGATCGAACATTTTGTTCCCAAGATCAAGCGAACTTTGGATATCGCCGATCTCATCCCGCAAATCAAGCCCGGAATGGTGGGCGCGGTTGAATACGGTACCGCGCGCCGCGCAAATTATGATCCGACGGATCCTGTGTTCGGCAAAACCGGTACCTGCACCGATACCTTGCAACCCGGTGTGCACCTCGGTTGGTTCGGCTCCTTTAACGACACGGGCAAAAACAAACTTGTGGTGGTTGTCCTGCTTACCGGCGGCCGCGGCATAAGCGGCCCGATCGCTTCGGGCGTGGCCGGAAATGTATACCGATATCTCTCTGATGCACATTACTTCAATGCCGAAGCAGCTCTCCCCGGCCTGACCGAGCCCATGATTCCCATGAGCTTAGTGTCGATGCAGAACTGCTGCCGTCACTAGTTATCCCGATAGGCCGTTCCGGCCACAGTACCCGTAAACCTTTGCTCGGCCCCGATGCTGGGCGAAAATAGAGGGATGTCGCTGCGCGAGCAGATCCTCACCATAAAACGCGAGGACCCCGCGGCAAAGAACGCGCTCGAGATTCTGCTTTGCTATCCGGGTCTTCACGCTGTGATGCTGCACAGCGTCTCGCGCTGGTTTTACGTTCGGAGGATGTTCGTAGTAGCCAGGCTGATCTCGCAGTTCGCGCGCTTTCTCACCGGAATAGAGATTCACCCGGGCGCCACGATCGGTCGCCGTTTCTTTATTGATCACGGGCTCGGCGTAGTCATCGGTGAGACTGCCGAAATCGGCGATGACGTTCTGCTCTATCAAGGAGTGACGCTCGGCGGTACGGGAAATGAGCGGGGCAAGCGGCATCCTACCCTCGGGAACCGAGTGGTGATCGGCGCAGGCGCGGCAGTGCTTGGAAACATCACTCTCGAAAACGATGTCAAGGTGGGCGCGGGTTCAGTAGTGGTTCATTCGGTTCCGGCGGGTTCAACGGTCGTCGGAATTCCAGGGCGTGTTGTGAGGACTCGCGCGGAGGCTCTCGGCACACTTGAACATGGCCGCGTGGCTGCCGCAGCCGAGGCGGAAATCGCGGACATCGAACAACTCAGCGATCGAATCCGCGAACTCGAGGCGCTTCTCCGACTCTTGCTCGACGACCGCGTCGGCCAAGCCCGCGGCTAATCTCCGTCTGCGAAGCGGTACCGAAAACTGTTCGCGGCGAGCTGCTCGAGTTCGGCTCGCGAAAATCCAAAATGCTCCGCCGCTAGCCGGTATTCGCCGACGACATCGGTGTGGAACAGCGCGGGATCATCGGTCCCTAATACAACTGGAACTTCTGCATCCCAGAGCCGCCGCAAGGGGTGATCCGCCAAATTCGCGACTGCGCCGGTCCGCACATTGCTCGAAGGACAGACCTCAAGCGGAATATCGCGCTCTCGCAACTCCCTCAACAGGTCCATGTCTTCGACGGCCCGAATTCCATGTCCGATGCGTTCTGCTCCAATCCTGAGCGCATCCCAAACGCTGTGGGCGCCGCACACTTCTCCGGCATGGCACGTCAAGCGCAGGCCCGCTTCGCGAGCTTTGCGATAGAGATCTTCGAACCATACAGCCGGCCCACGCTCCTCATCGCCACCGATCCCAACGGCGACGACTCCCCGAGCCTGCAATTCCGCCGCAATATCAAACACTCGCGCGGCCTTCGCGGCTCCGAACTGGCGAACGGCATCGAAGATCCATTTCACTTCGATGGCGGTATTCCGGTCAGCCTCCCTGCGGAGCGCCTCAAAGATAGGCTCGATGTCTTCCCCTTTCCAAAGAATGACCCCGGCCGATAACGTGATCTCCGCGTAGGAAACGTTCTGCGATGCCAGCTTTTCTAACAGCCGGCGCGCCGCCAGCGCATAGGCATCCGGCGTGTTCAGCCTGCGAGTGGCCCACACGAACGCCTTTATGAACCCAGCGAAATCGCTGTATTCGAGATTTTCGCGAATCATCTGCGCGGTGAGGGAGGGATCAAGTTCCTGAATCGTTTCCGCCTCAAGCGAGCCTTCTAAGTGCACATGAAGCTCAGTTTTCGGCAATCTCCAGATGAACTCTTCGAGCTCCGTCACCTGCGCTCCCCTGACATAATAAACGTGCCATGACCGATCACGAGATTGAAGCGATAACCGGGGGTTACCACGGCGATCCGTTTCGCATTTTGGGGCCGCACGCTGTCACCGGCAACGGGAAATCGAAAACCACGCAATGGGAGATTCGAGCATTTTTGCCACAAGCGAAACGGGTAGAGCTGGTCGCGAATGGCAAGCAAGTAGCGATGGATCGCATTCATTTGGCGGGTTTGTTTACGGCGCGACTTGCTTCCGAACCATCTTCCTACAAATTCAGAATCACCGACTACACTGACAAAGTTTCCGAGTTAGACGATCCCTACCGGTTTCAAGATCTTCTTCTCAGTGACTTCGACTTGCACATTTTTGGAGAGGGAACTAACTACGAGGCGTACCGATCGTTCGGCGCTCACGTGATGACCATAAACGGCATCACTGGAACGCGGTTTGCTGTCTGGGCGCCGAATGCGATTGTGGTCAGCGTCGTAGGAAGCTTCAACGATTGGGATCTGCGACGGCATCCCATGCGCGCTCGCACCGGCGGGATTTGGGAAATCTTCATTCCTGGCGTACAGCCCGAGGCGCCTTACAAATATGGCGTCAAGTCACGTTTCCGTGGCTACAGCCAGATGAAGTGCGATCCCTATGGTTTCGGGATGGAAGTTCCTCCCAAGTCTGCTTCGCTTGTCAACACGCTTGAAACCTACACATGGAACGACCAGAAGTGGATGGACGAGCGCGCCAAGACGAAACTTCTCGAAAGCCCGATATCCGTTTACGAAGTTCATCTCGGATCGTGGCTCAAGGGCGAACTTCACCAGCCGCTAAATTATCGCCAGCTCGGGAGTAAACTGCCGGCTTATGCCAAAGAGATGGGCTACACCCACATCGAGCTGATGCCCATTGCCGAGCATCCTTACGCGCCCTCATGGGGCTATCAGGTGATCGGATATTTCGCGCCGACCGCCCGCTATGGATCGCCGCAGGATTTCATGTACTTCGTGGATTGCTGTCACGAAGCCGGGATCGGAGTGATTATGGACTGGGTGCCGGCGCATTTCCCCAAAGACGCGCACGGACTCGCGTATTTCGACGGCACTGCGCTTTACGAGCACGAAGATCCGCGGCTAGGCCAACACAGAGACTGGGGCACGCTGATCTTCAACTACGGCAGGAACGAAGTCCGCTCATTCTTGATGTCGAACGCGATGTTTTGGGTGAAGGAGTATCACATCGACGGGTTGCGCGTCGACGCGGTTGCTTCCATGTTGTACCTCGACTACTCACGCAAGCCCGGCGAATGGGTGCCGAACATGTTTGGTGGAAACGAGAACTTAGAGGCGATCGATTTTTTGCGCAAGACAAATGAGCTTGTTCATACGGTTCCAGGAGTGGTGACCGTTGCGGAAGAGTCCACCGCATTTTCCGGCGTCTCGCGCCCCACTTATTTGAACGGCCTCGGCTTCACGATGAAGTGGAACATGGGCTGGATGCACGACATGCTCCTCTACTTTTCGAAAGATCCCGTTTATCGGAAATATCACCAGAACGACATCACGTTCAGCATGGTGTATGCGTTCACCGAGAATTTTGTGCTTCCGATTTCGCATGACGAAGTGGTTTACGGGAAACGAGCCCTTTTGAGCAAGATGCCCGGCGATGAGTGGCAGCGCTTTGCCAACTGCCGCGCTTTTTTGAGCTACATGTACGGCCATCCCGGCAAAAAACTTCTCTTCATGGGCGCCGAGATCGGCCAGACCGCCGAATGGAATTATGAAGGCGAGGTGGAATGGTGGCTACTAGATCACGAGATACACCGGCGTTTCCAGGCCTTCTGCGCTGCTTTAAATCAGCTTTATCGAAGCGAGCCCTCTCTCTACGAGATTGATTTCCAGGGCTGGGGCTTTGAATGGATTGATTTCCACGACTCTCAGAATTCGATTGTTTCATTCATCCGCCGCGCGAAACGGCGCGAAGACTATTTAGTTTTTGCATGCAATTTCACTCCGACTCCGCACCTGGGATATCGCATCGGAATGCCGGAAGCAGGCGTACACCGGGAGATATTTAACTCAGATGCCGAGATGTTCGGCGGCAGCAACATGGGAAACGGCGGTTACGTGAACGCAGAAACAACGCCTTCGCACGGAAGACCCGCATCAGCCAGGCTCGTGCTTCCTCCGCTCGGCGTTGTTGTTTTTAAGCCGGCGAGACCATTGCCGCCGCTGCCAGCAGCGGCTCCAGAAACTCCAAAAGTGGAGATTTAGATTCCTGCCGGGCCATCGTAAGTTCTCGGCAGCGTGCATGAACGTCTGCGGCCAAGCGGATTGGACGTGGCCAGTGCTCTCGGTTACGCACAGTCCTCGACAAAAGCTCTTTCAAAGAGCCGAACAATTTCTCGAAGTGCCTTACAGGAAACCGTTACGCCAAACCATACCAACCAAGGGAATTCCCAGCCAGGAATTAGAGGCCCAAACAATGCCCATGCAATCAGCAGCGGCAGTGCCGTTCCGGCGAACCATAGGAACGGTATTTCGACGCGCTGAAGCAGGCGACCGGAGGCGGCGCTTGTGAAGGCAGCCAACGGCATTCCCGCATGTTGCGGGATCAGCCAACCGAAAACGACGGCGAGCAATAACCCAAAGGAGACGCTTGGCAAAAGCGCCCTCGGAAGAGAGGCCGGAAAGAGCCGCTCTCCGGCGTAAAGACTGCAATAGCCCGACGCAATCGCAGTGAAGCCAAAGACTTCCCGAGAAATATCCCGCAACGTCGGTACCATTGAGCTCGCAGTACAAACTGCGGCGATCGACTGCACCGTACCGATCACAACCACCACGGCCACGGTGGAAACGGTCATCAGTATGGTCGACTGAAGAATGCGCCTCGCCAATCGCTCCGGCTTGTACACAGAAATGAACGCCGCGGCGACCTCCTCCGGGTCACCAAACCGCATCCTTACGATCCGGGCAGCGGTGTCGTCATCATAGCCCTGGGATCGCGCGTCCTCTGCGAGATCATCGAGGTGGGTGCGTAATTCCTTCGCGACCTCGTTCCGGCGCCTATTACCGGGGAGTTTCGCCAGCGAAATCACCTGAGAGAGGATGCGATCTAAGTGCGTCACGAATTGGCTCCCGAAAGAATCGCGTTCACGATTTTGGTGAACACGAACCATTCCTTTTCACTGCGGCGGGCGGCTTTTCGGCCGACGGCGGTCAAGCTGTAGTATTTTCGCTGTTTCCCGCTCTCCCCCGTGCGCCATTCTGAGCGGAGATAACCACGCTTGTGCAATTGGTGAAGGGCCGGATACAGCGTGCCCTCCTTGAATTCAAAGGCATCGTCGCTGCGGCGTAGCGACTCCTGGATGATCTCGTACCCGTACATGTCGCGCTCGGACAGCAGCTTCAGTATTAAAACCGCGATGCTGCCTTTCAGCAATTCTCGATCAAGCGGCACGTTATCCCACCTCAGACCATACTCTATATCGGCTAAAGAGGTATTGTACTGCGACTACGAAGTAATGCGTGAAATACTTCGCGAGAAGTTTTCTGTAGCACGAGGCGCCTTCGGTTTTATCAGACTTGACTGGGTGATTCTCAAAGTTTTATCATACCTCGTATAACGAGGCAGTAGACAAAAGATCATAGGAGTCAAAAATGAAAAGCGAGAAGGTGCTGCGTATAGTCCTATTGCTCATCCTCGCGGGACAACTATTGGCCACCATAACCGGCGGTCTAAATCGAACCTTAGTGGAGATGCCTGCATGGCGTTATCTCGGAGCCGAAGCGTGGGCCGCGTTCAGCCGAAGGGCTGATCTCGGAAATGGTGAGATTATGTATCCACTGGCGGGCATTGGCGAAACTGTCTTACTCCTGGCCGCCGCCATCACGTTTCGCCTGAGTCCCAAAAGACCTCTATTTGTGGCCATTCCTCTTTATGGCGCCGCGGTCATGTCGATTTGCGTCATGCTCACGACTACTCAAGCGGCTCCCATTATGTTGAGTTTGCCTCGAATCGGTAATAGTCGTGCAGCGCTGCAGCAAGCCTTTGAAGGTTTTTATCGATGGGATTCGATCCGGGCTGTATTTGGAGTACTAGCGGGTTGTGCGGAGGTATTGGCACTTGTGGCGCTTGGTTCTTGGGCCTTTGGGAAGAAGAGTTCATTGCAAGAACAACCGTTGCTTCATGGGTGAGACCGGCGAGACCGCTGCCTCCTCTGCCACCAGCGACTCGGAAAGTCCAAAACTGGAGATTTAGATTCCTGCCGGGCCATCGAGGCTCCGCCAGAGATACCAACTCGCAATCGAACAATACGGGTGCCATTTCTCGGCAAATTTCGATAGCTCAGCCGGTTTAGGCAATTGCTCGAGACCATATGCTCGACGAACGGCATTTCGAATGCCGAGGTCTTCGAGCGGCATCACGTTAGGGCGCTCCAGAGCGAAGATCAAGAACATCTGCGCGGTCCAGACGCCGACGCCTCGCACTTGAGAGAGAATGGCGATAATTTCGTCGTCGGGCAGATGGGGAAGTTTTCTGAAATTGATTTCGCGGCGCGCAACCCTCGACGCCAAATCCTGTAGCGACGCTATCTTTTGTTTCGAGAGTCCGCATGCGCGCAGTTGCTCAGGCGTAAGCTTCAGAAAAGCCGATGCTGTAAAGCGGCGGCCTACCGCCTTGCGCAAGCGCTCAAAGATGGTGCGTGCGGCCTTTCCGCTCAACTGCTGAAACGCGATGGAGCGCGCCAACGTCTCGAACGTGGGCTGCCGGAGTGTGAACCGGCATGGCCCTACACGTCGGATGATCTGTGCCATTATCGGATCGGCTTTCCGAAGGTGGAGCATTGCAGATTTCATGCGAAATAGCCTGTAGGTTCAGACGATAATCATAACGAAATGAGTTTTTTTCTTCGATGCCTAATCGGCTCGGTTTTCCTGGGTCTGATTTTTAGCCCGCAAGGTGTTTCCCGACAGCAAGACACGCCGCCCCCGGCAGGCCAGCAAGACCAGTCAGCGCCGCAGGAGCCGACGATTCGTATAAACATCGACTTGGTGAACATATTGTTCGCTGTCCGAGCTAAACACGGCGGACAATTAATCCCGAATCTGACGAAGGACGATTTCAAGGTGTATGAAGACGGCAAACAGCAGACGATCCAGCGATTCTCGCGGGAGACAGACCTTCCTCTTACACTGGGCCTGCTCATCGACATAAGCGCCAGTCAAGAGAACTTGATCGATATCGAACGCCAGGCCGCCTCGGCGTTTTTCTCGAGCGTCATTCGCCAGAAAGACGAAGCGTTTTTGATCTCTTTCGGCAAGAGCACGGACTTGCTGCAAGACTATACAAACTCTCCGCGGCTGCTGACGGCGGCTTTGAAGGATTTGAGAGGCGACGGACAGCCTCCGATGCTCGGCCGAGGCCCGATTCCGAACGTCAACACCGGCCCGATTCCCACATCCGGCACGCCCAAAGGAACTCTTCTGTTTGACGCGGTTTATCTTGCTTGCAACGAGAAGTTAAAGACCGAGGTCGGAAGAAAAGCGCTAATCCTAATTACCGACGGCGAAGACCAAGGCAGCTTCTATGATCGGAGGGCCGCGATTGAAGCAGCTCAACGCGCGGACTCGATCATCTACAGCATCTATTACGTAGACCGATATTTTTATGAAATGGCTGGGATGATCGGAGGCGGCGGCGAGGGACACCTGCGAAAAATGTCCGAAGAGACCGGCGGCCATGTGTTCACCGTAAGCAACAAGCACCCACTCAGCGAAGTATTCAAAGAAATTCAGGACGAAATGCGCAATCAGTACTCTATCGGTTACGTTTCAACGAACGCCAAAAAAGACGGAACATTTCGTCACATTGAGATCAAGACAAACAACAACGATTATCGCGTTCAGGCACGTAGCGGGTATTACGCTACTCTCAACGAAGCGCACTGATTCAAGCGGTGCGTTTTTCGAGATAATCGGCGATTGCTTCTCGCAATGGCGGCATCGGGGCAATGCCTGCCGCTTCCAGCTTGCTGTTCGATAGCGCGGAATATTTGGGCCGGCGCGCAGGTGTTCTATATTCCCGCTCATCGGTGGGCTGGACAGAGGCCGGCAAGCCTGCCAATTCGAAAATCAATTTAGCGTAGTCATACCACGAGATCGGTTCGCCTCCGCCCAAGTGAAAAATCCCGGTCAATCCTTTCTCGATAGTGTCAACTGTTCGCGACGCCATCGCGGGAGCATAGGTCGGCGAAGCGACATGATCTTGTACCACTCGAATCGGGCTCGAGCCTTTTGCGAGCCGGAGCATCAGCTCCACGAAATTTCCGCGCGGCGTGAACCTTCCGCCTGGACCAAAAACACCCGATGTTCGAAGGATGATGGGATCTTTCAGGTAAGCCTGCGCGTACAGCTCTCCTGCGAGCTTCGAGACCGCGTAGGCGCCCAGCGGATGAGGACGATCGGTCTCCACATATGGAGCGCCCTTCGTACCATCGAACACGTAGTCAGTAGAGTAGTGAACCAGCCGGGAATCGGTCTGCCGGCATGCCATGGCGATATTTCGGACCGCCAGCCCGTTCGTCTCGTAAGCGGCCAAAGGCTCATTCTCGGCGATGTCTACTTGGTTGTACGCAGCGGCGTTGACAACTACTTGCGGATCGCCTTGGCTAATCGCCTGCTCGACACGGTGGGGGTTGGTGATGTCAAGAGATTGCCGGTCGAAACGCTCGACCTTCCATCCACGCCGCTCAAATTCGCTACACAACTCGACGCCGAGTTGGCCTTGTGCGCCAAAGATGATGGCTTTGCGCTGCATTCATTTGCAGCATAGCGGATTACAGGATGACAGCTTGTGGCGAAAATTACTTCTGAACTGATACCAAGGTGGATGCCTGGGGTACCCCTTCGCCTAGCAAGCGGGAGCGCAGCGCCATTAGGCTTTGAAGTCCGCTCAGAACCTGTTCGACCTTAACTTCGATGTCAAAGGCTCGATTCGGTTCGCCATTCGAAGCGACAACTTCGCCCAGGAAAAGTGCGTCATTAAATTCCACACTCACTGCGCTTGAAACCGGTACTGGTTCGCTCGCCTGCAGGCTCAGCCGCTTGCCTTCAAACCCCTGGAATTGACATGGAACGCACCGCTTCGTTCCGTCAGGTCCAGGAGTCATCAGTTGAATTCTGGCGGAAGGCGCGGAATCGGCTGAAAAGGTGTTCACACCTCTACTAATCGGCCGGGGCGGCAGCAAACCTTAGCCAAAATCACCAATAGTGCAGGTCAATCAAGACCCATAAGGAGGCGCCAATCACGAGCGGCAGCAAAAGCTCCAACCAGGTGCGCAAAGCGGGTAGACCGCGCTTTCCTTTTGCAGGCTTTTTCTCGCTTTGCCGCGAGCGAATCTTGGCGAGAAGCGACCAAACCTCACTTGGTTGCCCTTGCAATGCCCGGATGAGTTCTTCGCGTCCTCTCCTATCGGCAATCAAAATAGTAGCCGAGTTCATCCCTTTCGTGGAAGCGCGCAGTTTTTGGCGGAGCGGAGCAGGCACTTCAGCCATCGAGCGATAAACGCGTGTTCCCGCGTCGGTCGCGATGAAGATTGTCGAGGTGCGTGCAATTAGCCCGGTCATAGGCAACCGTTAGTTTACCTTCTTTAGAACTTTAACACCGGCCGGAAGCTCAAACATCTTGGGGGGTAACGGCGGGTCTATTTGCACCTGCTCTGCAAACTTCTGGTACGTCTTGTAGCCGTTGCGCTCGCGCTCGATCGTATACGGCCACATCACGCCGCCTGCGTCACGGTATTTATCGAACTCCGTCGCTTCGTCGTTATGGTATCTGGTGTCGGGGTCGATCCAACTGAACTCCTCATGCACCGGCAGCATCGTATTGTGGTCGAAGTACACTCGTATCGTTCGATCCTGCGCGTCCGTGATGTCGACCTTTTCCACATGGGCAGTCGCGTAGACATCTGTCCCGAGATAATCGAACTGCAATCCCGGCTCATTGTTACGAACACGGAGCAAGTACAAAATGTCGTTTTCCGTAGTGCGCAGATATTTTTGCCAGTTTTCGTCGGATATCGGACGCGCGCCCCGAAAAGTCAAATCCCAGGCTTGATCGCCAAGAAAGAGGATCGAGTAATCCTGTTTCTTTCCGAACACCTGGCGTTCGCGGATTGCCAGCCCATTGGCAGGTTTCTCATTCAAATACTCGGTATAGATCTTCGCTATCGCCAATCCGCTGAGCTGCTCGCGAAAGAACGAGTAAACACGCCCGCTTTCAATCCGAGTCTGCATTTTGAGAAAGCGGTCTCCGCCAAGCGCCTTAATAGCTTGATCCATCAACTGCTTCCCCTTGTTCGTGTTTGTTTGCGCCGAGAGACTAGAGGCGCAGAGAAGGAGAACCAGCGGCGCCGCGAAGAAATTCGTTTGCTTCATTCGACAAAAGTTCGACGCCGATTACACACAGGAAAGTTGCACCCAGACCTGTTCCTCCTCGGGGAAACCTTCTTCGCGCGAGTGAATTGATCCGCCGCGCTCTCGAAGCGCCCCACCCGTGCGCCCGTTTAAAACGGCTTGAATTTCGGCAACCACTGCGAGCGCAACCTGCTCCGGCCCGTCCGCGCCGATATCTAGCCCCATGGGACTGTGAAGCGCGGGGCCTAGACGCGAGACGTCGGGCCCAATTTCACCGATGAGCTGCTCGGTTCGCTTGCGAGGCCCTAGAATCCCAAGATATCGCAGATCTCTGCTGGCGAGTTTTCGAAGCGCCGCTAAGTCCTGGCTGTAGCTGTGGCTCATCAACACCGCCGCAGTCCAATGGTCGATTCCGGCCGATGCAGCGGCTTCTGCCGTCTCACGAACGAGGACCTCGCCGGCATTCGGAAATTTTTCGCGACGCGCATAATGCGCACGACCGTCGAAAACCGTTACGTGCCATCCGAGATGTTTGGCCAAATCCGTTAGCGGGATCGCATCATCACCAGCGCCGAATATTAGCAGCCGCACTTCGGGCGTCACTACCTCAATAAACGCCTCCAGCCCGTCTTTGGTACGGACGTTCCGCGAGGAGCGCTCCAACAGTGCAGTTCGGCTCTCGCCTTCCAGGAAATTCGCCAGCGCGCCATTTCGAAAATCATGCGTCACGTGACCACTTGCATCGATGACAAGTTTCTGCCCGACCAATTCTCTTGGATGAATGACATACGCGATTGCGGCCGGTTTCCGCTCCAGCCGCACTTTTCGAATCATCAATAAGATATTTTCGGCTAGATTCAGCCGTTCGAGGAGAACATAAATAATGCCGCTGCATCCCAGTCCGAAGCTCGACGCAATCTCACCCTCCGGCGTTGTATCGTATCGCTTTACGACCGGTCCGTTTTCGGTGAGCCACCATGCCTTCCTGGTCAAATCGTCTTCGAGACAGCCGCCGCTAACGGAACCTGCGCGTTTACCGCTTTGAGTCAGCAGCAGCCGCGCTCCCGGTAGACGATATGCTGAGCCGCGGGTTTTCACAACTGTTGCCAGAACGGCCGGTTCGCCCGAGGATTTTGCCTCGGCCCAGAGCTCGAGAATGCGTTGAAGTTCCTTCATGGCTCAATCCGTTCTATACGCAGATTAGCTTAAGAATTCGGATAAACTGCGGACATGCGCCGGTATAACGCGCCAGCAGCTTTGGCCCTTCTGCTTTCCGCGTCAGCCTTGTTCCTCATCAACGCCGCGGACGAGGTTAAGCAGGCGCAGAGAACCGTCAAGGGCTTGAAACAGCCCGTCGAGATTTTGCGAGACCGCTGGGGCGTGCCGCACATCTATGCACAGAATTCCGACGATCTCTTTTTCGCGCAGGGTTACATTGCCGCCAATGATCGCCTTTTCCAGATCGACCTGTGGCGCCGCATGGGGTCGGGCAGGCTATCCGAGGTGTTTGGTCCCGCTTTCATCGCTCGCGATCGTATTGCACGTCTGGTTCGCTATCGCGGCAACTGGGAGGAAGAGTGGAACAGCTACTCGCCGGACGCAAAGCAAATTTGCACTGCCTTCACGAACGGAATCAACGCATATATCCGCTCTCTGAATGGCGAGCGCCCCGAAGAATTTCGTCTTGCCGGATTTGATCCCGGCCTGTGGACCGCAGAGGATGTTGTCTCTCGAGTCGCAGGACTTCAGATGACCGGCAACATGGTTCAAGAAGTGAATCGCGCGCAACAGGTAGCGAGACTCGGACTAGCGACGGTCGAGCTTCTCTCGCCGCCCGATCCGCCAACAGCTTTCATCGTGCCGCACGGTCTCGATCTCGCCGATATTACTCCGGCCATTCTCGAAGACTATCTGGCGGCCGTGGGCCCGATCCGCTTTCCGGGCCAGCAAGGCAGCAACAACTGGGTCATTGACGGCACAATGTCTCGCACCGGCAAGCCTCTTCTCGCAAACGATCCCCACCGTCCGATTCAGCTTCCCTCTCTCCGCAAAACGGTGCACCTAGTCGCTCCCGGCTGGAACGTCATTGGCGCCGGCGAGCCCGCACTGCCCGGCATTGCTCTCGGACACAACGAAGATGTTGCGTTCGGCTTCACGATTGTAGGTATCGATCAGCAAGATCTATTCGTTGAAAAGATCAATCCTGAAAACGCGAATGAATATCTCTACCGTGGAGCGTTGCAGAAATTCACGGTGGAGCATGAAACTCTCCAGGTACGAGGCGGCGGATCTGAGGCCGGCTCGCAAACACCTGCGCCTGAGAGTGTCGATCTGAAATACACGGTGCATGGTCCGGTGATCTATGAAAATCCTGCTCGCCACCGTGCATATGCCCTGAAGTGGGTAGGCGAAGCGCCGGGAACAGCGGGCTACCTAACGGGTCTCGCACTCGCTCGCGCGAAGAATTGGGATGAGTTTCAGGCTTCGGCGGCGCGTTACAAAGTACCTTCAGAAAACCTGGTTTACGCGGATCGACGCGGAAATATAGGCTGGATCGCGTGCGGACTAGCGCCCGTCCGTAAAGGCTGGGAAGGGCTTTTCCCTGTCCCCGGCGACACAGGCGAGTACGAGTGGACGGGATACCTGCCGCCCTCAGAGCATCCTTCCGAATTCAACCCCAACCAGCACTTCATCGCGACCGCGAACAACAACATACTGCCGCACGGCTATTCCCACGAGCTGGGATTTTATTGGGCGTCGCCGGAGCGTTATCAGCGCATCGTCGAGCTACTCGGTGAGGGCAGTAAATTTGACATCGCTGATTTCGAGCGCATGCAGCAAGACACCGTTTCCTTGGTCGCCCGCGATTTTATCGACCTGTTGAGAAATTGGAATCCTCTCGAGCAAAGCCGCGCTGCTCACGTCAGGGCTCAATTGCTCGATTGGGATGGAAATCTCGGTGTGAATTCGACACCGGCTCTGATTTACGAAATCTGGAAGAATTACCTCAGCGGAAAACTCACTGCGAAGGTGTTACCTGTGCCGCGCACGAATCCGCGCGCGGTTCTCGCAACCCTAAAATCCAACCCGCACACAAATGAGCTGCTCTCCGCGTCCCTTGATCAAACTCTGGCCGATATTGAGAGGCGCCTTGGTCCAGACGAATCGCGCTGGACATGGGGCAATCTGCACCAGGCCCACTTCCGTCACCCGCTGAATCTCGCATCATCGCGCGACACCATCCCGGCAACACATCAGCTCGGGCTGGACAGCCACGCAGTGGAACGCGAACGCTTGCTTGACAGCCTCGACCTCCCGCCGGTTCCCCGGCCCGGTGATGCGAGCACGGTGAATGCAACGGGAGGACCGAATTATGCCGCGGCGTATGGCGCTTCCTATCGGGAGGTGATCGACGTTGGCGATTGGGATCGTTCCGTGATGACAAACGTTCCAGGCGAATCAGGCGTTCCCGGCGACAAACATTACGGCGATCTGGTCGGACCTTGGTCCAGAGGTGAATATCACCCGATGCCGTTTTCGCGCAAAGCTGTCGAAACGGCGGCCGAGGAGCGGATCGTGCTGGTACCGGCGAAGTAGGCTACCGCGACGGAGACAATGGAAGTGTGAGACCAGCCGTTTGGATCGTAATGGGTGCTTTGTTCCTGCTTTCAGCCGGCATAGGTGCTCAAACCCCCTCGCCCCCGCTCACGCAGGTTCCTCTCCTAGATTGCTCAGGACTTCCTTGCGTCGATCTAGCTGCGGGCGACGGGAAAACGATCCGTCTGTTAATTGATCTCGGAGCGGCTAATTCGTACCTCGACGCAAAGGCTGCGCAGAACTTGGGACTACAGCTTCAGCCTCTGAAGGCAAATGATGGCACGGATATTACTCAGATTCAGCAGACTGTCGTGCCCGGGGCTCACCTCGGAGATGCGCCGTTGGGAGATTTCCCTTTCATGGTCCTGGACACCTCGGAGCCACAACAGAACGGGCAAAAGGCACAAAGCTTACCGGCCGATGGCGCGCTGACGTATCGCGCATTCCAGAATCGGATGCTTCAGCTCGACTATCCTAATCACCTGATACGAATCTCAGCGCCCCTAGCAGAAGCTCAGGCCTGCCCGCAGAAATGCGGCGATCTCGCGATTAAACATGTCGGAAGTTCCGGTCCGCCCACGCTGACCACGACGGGATTTTCCATCAACGGCCAGCCCGTCGAGGCGCAACTCGACACTCTTTTTTCCGGGACAATGCTTGTGTATCCCGGCGCGGTCGAGAAACTTGCGCTGAAAAAGCAGAGCAAAGCGAAACATAAGGAATTTTTTCCATATATTCAGGGCGGACTAAAGCTGGCGCGCGCGGAAGGTGCGACGGAAAGTTTTTATGATGTTCAGCTCATGCAAGACGCGCCGCTATATTTCGGAACCTCAGACGCTCACGTTCCCAACGTGCAATTCGATGCTACCGTTGGGACTGACTTGCTTCGCCGCGGAGTTGTGACGTTCGATTTCAAAGGCATGCATATGTGGATTGAAGCAGCGGGTGGGTTGGAGGGGAGATCATCATCACATGCCTGACGGAAACGGCAGCTACGACTGGCGGGAGCGCATGGAACGCTTGGAGCAATCCATCCAGAAGAATTGGGCGGATCACGAGCGCATTGACCGCAATATCGAGGGATTGCGCCAGAGCATGGTACAGCAGAAGGAGAATGTAGACAAACTGCTAGGCGCGCTCCGGGATCTTATCGACCGCATCCCGCCCGAAAGCCTGCGCTAAGAAGCGGGCCACGTATTTAAGAACCGACAATTCTGCCGTCTCGCATGGTCACCGTCCTGTCCGCAAACGCGGCGGCTTCAGGATTGTGCGTGATCATCAGAATCGTTTGCCCCACACGATGGTTCAAATCGCGAAGAATATCCAGAACGGCGTTCGAGTTGGCGGTGTCGAGATTCCCGGTTGGTTCATCGGCGAGCAGTATCGCTGGCTCATTCACTAGGGCCCGGGCAATTGCTACACGCTGCTGTTCACCGCCCGAAAGCGCTCGCGGCTTATGATCGAGGCGGTGCTTGATGCCAAGCAGAGTCAAGATGCTGTCGAAGCCCGGCGGCCAATCGCTTGTGCCCGCGAGCGACTGCGCAATGACGATATTGTCCCGCGCTGTCAAGGTGGGGAGCAGGTTGTATTTCTGAAACACAAACCCAACTTTCTTCTGCCGCATTTCTGTCCGCTCCGATTCTTTCAATCCGCGCAGGTCGACACCGTCTAAATAGACGTGACCCGCAGTAGGCGGAGCCAGTCCGCCCAAAATATGAAAGAGCGTCGATTTGCCGGAACCTGAAGGGCCGATGACGGCAAGGAATTCGCCGCGCCTCACGTCCAGGTCGACGCCACGGAGCGCGGGAACATCTACATCGCCGACGTGATAAACCTTCTCCAGTCCACGCACCCGAATAATATCGAGTCCCGTCTGGGAGCGCTCGCCGACAGCCGAAGCTTCACTCATAAGCTAAAGCCTCGATCGCATCCTGTCGCGCAGCTTTCAAGCCGGGATATGTTGCTCCGAGCAGCGCTCCAGCGAGTGCGATCGCGCCGGCGATGGGCCACCAATCCGGTACATTCACCGCGTGCAGCGACGCGGGCATAAAGGTCATGATCAGTGCTTTCGTTCCGAACGAGAACGCGATGCCGAGAATGCAGCCCACAAGCGCCAGCACGACTGCTTCTCGGACGAGAATGTCCAAAATAGTGAGCGGCTTCGCGCCCAGCGCCTTCAGAATGCCGATCTCCCGCGTTCGCTCGATCACTGCCGTGTACATCGATAGGAATACGACGAGAAAACCAACGATCACGGCGATAACCGTAATGACGTAAATGAAGGCTCTTAGCTGGGGGATATTGTTCACACTAAATTGCGAAACAAACGCCTCCATCGATACGGCCTGGAGATTGCCGCGCAATAGCTGATTGAAATGCGCGACTTCCTGATCGGTCAGCGCGGGATTGTCCAGCTTAACCAGAATCTCCGAAACGCGCGGAGGAGCCGCATTCGCAGTCAGGCGCTGTAGCGTCGATAGCTGCACAATCAGCCGGCCTAGCACGCCGCCTTGCACAACGGCGCAGACTCGCCAGTTGTGGTTCAGAAGCTTGACGATTTGGCCAACGTGGAGCTTGTGTTGACGCGCGTAATACTCATCGACGATCAAATCATCGGGGGCCTGGGGCGGTCCACCTGCCAAGTACCGGAACCCGCCGCTCATTTTTTCGAACCGCGGAATATCGACGCCGTTCATGGGAGTGATTAGCTCGCCCTGAATCGGGCTCATCAGCACTCCCACTGCCTGTTTCACGTGCGGCTGCTTGGCCAAGAAATCAACAAACTTCTCAGACAATTGGCCCGTCGAAAAGGAAAACGTACCTTGCGAATCCGGCTTTAGAAAGATGTCGGCGGCTGTTCCTTTCGCGTGTGCCGCTGACTCCTGCAGCATGCCGCGGCTGAGCCCGATCAGCGTTAGTATCGACATCACCTGCACGCCCACGACGAGCGCGCTCAGGAGCGTACGGACCCAGCGATCCTTTAAGTTTTCGAGGACAAGCTTGTTGATCATTCGGAAAGGATTAGCTGCTTACAGAGTCTCATCCGAGCCCGAGCGCTCAAGGCTCTTTGGCCAGAAACTCACTTACAACACGCTGAACCGGCTGGTGGTCAATGTCCACGCGTCGATTCAGACCTCGCATTGTCTCTTCGCTAATACGCCCGGAAAGCATCGTTAGCGCCCACTTAATTCCTGCGTTCTGGAGTAAATTCTCCCGAACGACGAAGCACGCATTGTACGGCGGAAATGCTTTCTTATCGTCCGCGAGAACGATGTAGTTTGGGCCGCTGAGCGGCGCATCCGTTGAATCAGCAGCCGCCATGTCGATCTGCTTCTTCGCAAGGGCCTGATACAACAACCCAAGATCCATGCTCTTTGGCGTACCTTGCCAATGGAGTGAATAGACATCATTCAGTTTTCGCAAGCCGTCGGGGCGAGTCAAAAACTCATAGAAAACGCCCAACCGCCAGCTTCTGCTAAGGGCCGAAGATAATTCGGGCCTGCTCAACCGCTGGCCATCTTCCCGGCGCACCACCATTGCGAACGTATCGTTAAAGCCGAGCGGCGGAAGCCATGTCAAGTGAAATCGCTCGCGATAAGCGTCCTTGACTTCCATGTATACTTTCGCGGGATCCTCCCCGGGCTTTTGCTTTAAAATCACGCTGCTCGCAGTTCCGGTGTACTCAGGGTACAGGTCGATTTGACTGTGGACCAGCGCCTCATGAGCGAGAAGCGTTCCTCCAAGATTCAGCCTCCGCTCGATAGGGATGTGCAATTTCCGCTCGAGCTGCTGCGCGGCCATTTCACCCAGGATCACCTGCTCGGTGAAATTCTTCGAACCGATCACAACCGCGCCTTGCCGCGAGCAGGACGACAGGCACGCAACGCAGAACAGGATAAAAATTGCTCTCATCTTTTCCCTATTCTCCGCTCTAGGACAGACATGCCCGCATCGGCAACCAGCGCCAATATTGCCGCGGGAATGGCTCCGGCCAGAATTTCGACCGTATCCACAGAAGCCACGCCGCGAAAGATCAGGACGCCCAGCCCGCCTCCCCCGATGACCGCCGCAATCACGGCGGTTCCGATATTTGTGACCAGCGCGATTCGTACCCCGGCAATGATCGTCGGCGCGGCAAGCGGCAGCTCGACCATGCGCAGCAATTGCGCGTCGGTCATCCCCATCGCGACCGCCGCTTCGCGAACCGGCGCATCTACGCTCGCGATTCCGACGATCGTGTTGCGCAGAATCGGCAAGAGCGAATAAAGAACCAGGCTGATAATCGCCGTTCGTTTACCGATTCCGCCGATGAAAGGGATGGGAAGCAAAAAACCGAATAACGCGAGGCTCGGAATGGTTTGCAGCACGTTCGCAATTGCCAGCGAGGTGCGCCGGAGCGCCGGGCGGCGGGTGCCCGTGATCCCGACACTTACACCAATCAATACGGCGATCGCTGACGAGACCAGCACTAAAAGGAGATGCTCGCCCGTAAGTTGAGCGACATCGCTCAGCAAGCTCTTGAGAACCGTTGGATCCACGAACTATAGTACGGTGCCGAACCGCTCGGCGGACAACTATGCGCGCATAACCGGATCGATTCGATAAACCCAGTCTCCACGCGGTAGCTGATTAAGCTGGTCGTCGCGATTGGCTTTCGACACAGCCTCATCGACCGCGCTTCGCTCGGGAGCTTTCGAGCAAGTGGGATCTGTGGCGGTTGCGTCCCCAGTCAGCAAGAACGCCTGACAGCGGCATCCCCCAAAATCGATTCCCTTGCGCTCGCATGAGCGGCACGGTTCCTGCATCCATTCATCGCCACGGAAGCATTGAAACGCATCCGACTGCTCCCAAATGAAGCGCAGCGGCTTGTCCTGAGCGTTTTCAAATTGCAATCCGGGAATCACACCGGCGGCATGGCAAGGCATCACCCGACCCGCGGGATCAATCAGGATGAGCTTTCGACCCCAGCCGCCCATGCACGGTTTCGGATATTTCGCGTAGTAGTCAGGAAGAACGAAATCGATTCGCATCTTTCCTTTCAAACGTTCCTGAGCGGCTACCACAATCGGCAGCGATTTCGCTACTTGCGCACGCGTGGGCATGAGATAATCGCGGTTCCGAAATGCCCAACCGTAGTACTGCACGTTGGCAATCTCCAGTTTGTCCGCGTTTAGCTGTTCCGCTAAGCCAATGAACTCTTGCAGACGGTCGAGATTGTGCCGGTGCACGACCGCATTGACAGTGAACGCGAGCCGGTGCTCCCGAATCCAGCTTGCAACGCGCAGCTTGTAGGCATGGGCTCTCGCGCCGCCGATCGCATTGGCCGTTTCCTCAACGCTGTCTTGAAAACTGAGCTGAATATGATCGAGGCCGGCCGCGACCAAATCCTTCAGACGCGCTCGAGAGAGGCCAAGCCCAGACGTAATGAGATTCGTATATAGTCCAGCGTCACGAGCTACCCGCACGAGCTGCTCGACATCCTTTCGAGAAAGCGGCTCACCGCCTGTTAGATGAAGATGGAAACAACCCAAACCGGCCGCGTCGCGAATGATCGCAGTCCATGCGTCTGTAGAAAGCTCACGATCCGCGCTCTGCATCTCTAATGGGTTCGAGCAATAGACGCAGTGCATTGGGCAGCGGTGAGTTACTTCAGCAATCAGCGCTTGCGGCGGGGCGATCATAGAAACTCGATTGCGCCCTTTTCGTGCAGCCGTGAAAGGTAGGTTACGACTTCACCGGCTATGCGGTTCGCCTCTGCGGAAGGAAATTCCATCTGTAATTGGTCAATCACGTCCGCCAGCGTGTGTTGCCCATCGCAAAGCTCCAGAATTCGCCTGCCCGGTCCATGTAGCCGCAATGCTCCTTCCGGTATTAAAAGCAACGATTCCGGATTGGAAGCAGGCGAGAGTCTGCAGCCCGGCTTGAGTGCTGGACGTTCTGCTAAACCCGGCGGCTTCATTGCACATCCGGCTGGAATGCCCCAGGAGGCGGCCAGCCAGGCTCAACATAAGAAAAATAGATCGCATCCAATTGCGCCCAAAGCATGTCGCACTTGGCCTGGAGGGCATTGATGACAAGCTCCTGCTGCTCACGTGTTTTTGCGCGCTTCGTAACCCAATCGAGCGCAAACGCAGCATCATCAGGAGCCTGCGTCAATCGGGCGGTGAAGTACGTCAAGCCCGGTGCGAGCCAAGGATAGTGTTCTCGCAAAGCACTGATTCGCAACGCGATCAAATTGCGCGAAAAAAGTTCCGTCAGCGACGATGCTACGGCTTCCAGCAGGCTACGCTGGCTTACCAGGTTCAGGTACGCATCTACGGCGTAGCGCACACCGGGCAGAACCTCATGCGCCGAGCTCACGCGCTCGGCAGATAAACCTGTCGCCTCAGCCAGTTTAATCCATTTCTCGATTCCACCCGGCTCGCCATCCGTTCCGTCATGATCGAGAATGCGCTTGCGCCACGCGCGCCGAAATGCCGGATCATCGCTGCGAGACAGAATGATTGAGTCCTTCACCGGAATCCGGCTTTGGTAGTAATAACGGTTCAGCGCCCATGCCTGTAACTGGCCGCGCGTCAGCTCGCCCTTGTGCATCAGCAAATGAAATGGATGCTTGTGATGGTAACGATCCTCTCCTACTGCTAGCAGGCGTTTTTTCAATTGCTCAGGAGTAAGTAGAGCATTTTCCGCCGACTGCCTCATAAGCAAATTTCCATTCCATCGAAGGCCAGCTCCCAACCTGACGCTCGAACCCGATGGTATTCAGCACTCTCTTCATCGAGCATCGGATTGGTGTTGTTGATATGAATGAATATTTTTCGTGGCGTGGCGAGCCCTGAGAACTGTTCGAGCGTGCCGCCAGCGTCTCCAACGGGCAAATGTCCCATCTGCCGCCCCGTTTTGCCGCGCCCTTTCACGCGAATCAATTCGTCATCTGACCAAAACGTACCATCGAACAGAATCGCGTCACAGCCGGCCATGTCGTCGAACCATTCGGAAGCAACTCGTGGCGCACCTGGGAAGAACGCCACTCGTCTCGATGCTTCCTCCAAAATCAGTCCAATCACCGCGCCGGACGCGTCGAACTGCGCCGCCCTCTCCGGCCGCACGAAACCAGGAAAGGCTCCATGAGTCGAGACAGGAGTACAGCGAATAGCAGTTGAGTCGAGCTCGAACGCCCTTCCAGGAGCGATTCTCACCCATCGAATTTGATCCGGCTCGCGCTGCAGAACCGCAAAAAGGCTGTTATCTTCTGTCAAAACTCGCCGGACCGGCTCCGTCGCAAAAACGACCAGCGGCTGCGATTCTCTCAACAACAGCAATCCCAGGGAGGCATCTATCTCTGCCGAGGTCAAAATCACACCTGTGATCGGGGATTGCCGCGATTGAGTTGGCCGGGGAGTTAGAGGAGGAAAAGATTCGATCTGAGATCGCAGGTCAGGACTTGCATTCACTAGGAACCACCGCTCCCCATCGCTACTGATCGCCAGTTGAGTTTGCGACCGAGCCAGTCCGGGAAACGTTCCTTGACGCAGCCGCCTGCAGTTTGTGCAGGAACAGTTCCACTGAGGAAAACCGCCCCCGGCGGCTGCACCGAGGACCCTAACGTGCATCCATCAGCAATTAGATTTCAGGATTGCTGTAGCTTGCGATTTCACAGCTCAGGCAAACTTCGTCAAACTGTGGGGTAGACCATTCCATCGCTGTACTCTCCTAAAGAAATGTTAGCGCACATCGGTCCTTCAAATCGGCGCGCCATTCAGCCGCGACACTAAAGAGAATGCTTCTGAATCGGGGTTTGTCCGCAGGGGTTCGCTCGCTTCAGCACCGGGATTTTCGCCTCCTCTGGGGCGGTCTCATCGTTTCTGCTATCGGGACCTGGATGCAAATCGTCGCGCAGAGTTTGTTGGTGCTTCGCCTCTCTCACAACTCGGGGTTTGCACTCGGTCTGGTATCGCTTGCCCAGGCGCTCTCCTTTTTTCTATTTGCACTGCTTGGAGGCGGTTTCGCCGACCGCATTGATCGCCGGCGGCTGGTTCTCGGGACCCAAACTCTTCTTATGTGCCTGGCGCTCGCGATGGGCATTTTGACAATCGCGGGAATCATTCAAGTGTGGATGATCGTCGTCATCGCGTTCCTGTCCGGGGCGACCTTGAGCTTCGATCAACCGGCGCGCGCCGCTCTCATTTCTTCCTTGGTTCCCAAAGAAGATTTGCTGAATGCCATTTCTCTCCAATCGGCTGTCTTCAACGGCGCGGCCACAATCGGACCCGCGCTCGCCGGCATCACGATTGATGCAATTGGCCTACCCGCAAACTTCTTTCTCAACGCCGTAAGCTTTCTGGCTGTTCTCTTCAGTCTTTTTCCAATCCATCCGCCGAGATCAGTTCCGGCGACCGGATGGCGTCGATTGCTCGCTCAAATCCGTGAAGCACTGTCTAGCGTGAAGCGCGATGCCGTGCTTCCGGGACTTCTGTTGAGCTACGGGATTCTCTTATTCTCAGGACCTTCGCTTCCGCTGCTCCTGCCCGTTCTCGCCGTGCGCAATCTTCACATCACGGCCAGCACTCTCGGTCTTCTATTCTCTGCAGCAGGGATTGGCGCAGTTCTGGGCGCTCTACTGCTCGCATCCATCTCGGACGGCGTAAATAAAAGCGATCTTCTGTTCGGCGCATTTGCGCTTTGGGTTAGCAGTCTGGCGGTAGTCGGATTCAGCCGGAATCTGGCAATCACTTTTGTAGCCCTCGTATTTTTCGGCCTGTCGCAGAGCGTCATCGGCGCGATCACCTCAACCGTGTTGCAGACGCGAGTAGCTCACGAGATGCGCGGCCGCGTGATGAGCCTAAATACGCTTCTCGTCATGGGAGTCAGACCGCTGGGCGACTTCCCGGCAGGCGCTCTGATCAGTTTGTTGGGCGCCCCGCTCACCGCCGCCGCTGCATCGGCCGTTGTCGGCCTCGCGGTATTTTCGCTGTTTGTCAGGCGGCCTGCGTTGAGGAATTTCTAGCAGTGGGGAATCCGGACGAAGGCGGTCGCGATTCCGGGGTGAAAGCGATCAGCGTTCCGGGGTGATTCCGATCACCGTTCCGGTTGAAGGCGATCACTGATTCCGGCAGGAAGCCGATCACCGATTGGTCGATCCCGGATTCGTGATCGGCTTGATCCCGGAATGATTTCCACGCCCGAAGGGCGAGCGGCGCTGGATAACTACCCGGCAAGCGAACCTTCCTGAAAAGGGAGGAATCAGATTGCCGGCCAGGAGATTATCCATGCGCAGAATCAAAGAAGTACTTCGACTCAGATATTAACTGGGGTTGGAGCAACGCCAGATCGCACGCAGTTGCTCGATTGGCCAGTCCACAGTTTTTGACTACTTGAAACGCGCTGAGGCGGCCGGGCTTCGCTGGCCGCTGCCGGACGATTGGGATGATGATCGGATCGAACGATCCCTGTCGCCTATGGTCAACACCCGGGACCGCCGCCACAGCGCCCGCAGCCAGATTTCGAATCGATCCATGAACAGTTGAAACGTCATTTGAATCGAACCCTAGCCTTGCTCTGGGAAGAGTATCGCCAGGCACAGCCCGACGGATATCACTACTCGCGATTCTGCGAGCTGTACCAGCGCTGGCGGCGCAAGCAGGAAGTGGTGCTGCGGCAGGAACACAAGGCCGACGAGAAGCTGTTCGTCGATTGGGCCGGGGACACGATGCCTGTTCACGATCCCCGCGGCGGAGCCACGCAGCAGGCGTACTTATTCGTCGCGGTGCTGGGAGCCAGTTCGTACACGTATGCCGAAGCGACAGCGGATGAGCAGCTGGCGAGTTGGATCGGCGCTCACGTGCGGGCGTTCGAGTTCTTTCAGGGCACGCCGAAACTTGTAGTTCCCGATAACGCGCGGACTGGCGTCACCAAGGCGTGTCGCTACGATCCCGATCTCAATCCGATCTACCAGGAGATGGCGATGCATTATGGCATCGGCGTTGTACCGGCACGTCCGTACAAGCCACGGGACAAGGCCAAAGTCGAGTCGGGTGTGCAGTTGGCTGAGCGCTGGATTATCGCGGCCCTGCGGCATCGGACGTTCTTTTCAATCGCGGAATTGAACCAGGCCATCCGCGAACTGCGCGACCGCATCAACCAGCGGCCGTTTCGCAAACGCGAAGGTTCACGGGCGTCGCAGTTTACCGCGCTCGACAAGCCGGCACTAAATCCGTTGCCAGCGGAGCCGTTTGACCTCAGCCAGTGGTCGCGGGCACGGGTGAATATCGATTACCACATCGCCTTCGATACGAACTATTACAGCGTTCCCTACAACCTCGTTCACGAGCTGGTGGAAGTGCGCTCAACGCCCACAACGATTGAGGTTTTCCACAAAGGTCAGCGCGTCGCCTCTCACCTTCGAGCCCGTGATCATGGGCATACCATCACCATCAACGAACACCGCCAACGCTCCCACCAGGCGCATCTCGAATGGACCCCATCGCACACGGTGCATTGGGCGCAGTCCATAGGTCCGTACACGGCACGACTATTTGAACGCATTCTCGCCGAGAAGCCCCACCCGGAGATGGGCTACCGTTCTTGCCTCGGTCTCATCCGGCTCGCCAGTCAGCATTCGTCCGCGCGGATGGAAACTGCTGCCGAGCGTGCGCTTGGAAGCGGCGCGTGCCGTTATCAGAGCGTAAAGTCTATTTTGAAAAACTCCCTCGATGCGGTTCCGCCTGTCACGCCGCCTGCCTCCTCGCCGCGCCCCCGCCGCGTGACAACATTCGCGGCGCAGAGTACTTCGATTGAGGAGTCCGGCGATGCTCAAACAACCGACGATCGAAAAAATGCTGGCATTGCGCCTGCTCGGAATGGTCGAAGCATTGAGAAACCAAGAACAGGATGCCAGCTCGCGTGAGCTGAGCTTTCTGGACCGGCTCGGGCTACTCGTAGATCAACAGTGGAACTGGCGGGAGAATCAGGCGCTCGGCCGGCGGCTGAAAAGCGCCAAACTGCGCAATAACGCCTGCATCGAAGAGATCGACTATCGAACGACCCGTGGTCTGGATAAGAGCGTGATCCGTGCGCTGGCACAAGAATCAGCCTGGGCCGGAAAACATGAAAACATTTTCGTGTTGGGACCGACTGGCGTCGGCAAGAGTTTCGTTGCTTCGGCACTGGCTCAGAAGGCGTGCCGCGATGGCTATTCGGCGCTTTACACCCGCGCGCAGTCTCTGTTCCGCGATCTGGCGATGGCCCGTGCTGACGGAAGCCTTAATCTGCTGGCGCGGCTGGCTCGCGTTGACGTTCTGGTGATCGACGACTGGGCCATGGCTCCACTATCCGAACCTGAGCGCCGCGAGACTTCTGGGAGATCTGCGAGGAGCGCTATCAGGTCCGCTCCACGGTCCTAACTTCACAACTGCCAGTCGCCCGCTGGCATGAGCAGATCGGTGATCCAACCTTGGCTGATGGCATCCTCGACCACCTCGTGCACAACACATCGGATCGAGATGCGAGGCGACTCGATGCGGAAGAATCGAGGAAAGTCGAGCGCCTGACTTTGCAGCAATATCAATACTGAGATGGCTCCTGTTTCTCCCGATCATCCGCTCATTGGAACTTGGATCACCTCGGACGAAGATTCGAACGCGGCCTTCGTTTTTTCAGTGTCGAGCAATCAGTTTCAAGTCTCGGGTTTCTGCAGATCCGACGGCGAAGAGTTTCAAATCACTGAGGTGACATGGGACGGTGAAGCACTCAGCTTCGTCGTCCGGATGCCCTCCACAGAGACTGTGACCAAAAATGTTTTCCGTCTTCGACCCGATGGCACGGCTGATCTTGAGCTGACTACCTACGAGGTCTGGAAAAGCGACGGCCCTCGTTGCGAACCTCACCCCAGTTGCATCTCCATGAAGACGTCGGCACGGCTATAGGGCATTGGCGGAAGGGTCTCAGGTTTCACGTGATGAAAGCCGACCGATTCGTACAAGTGAACAGCATCCTTGAGGCGCGTATTACTGCCAAGGAACAAAGACTTGGCGCCAAGGCGTTTGGCCTTCACAATGGCGTGCTGAAGTAGGCGGCGGCCGAGTCCTCTGCCTCGCAGATGCGGAGAAACCGCCATCCCCGAGTCAGCCATTTTCCGGTGGGGCCAGGCATAGTGAAACCGGGGCACCTCAATGCGGTTAGGACTTTGAGGCTCGAAACTCACTCGGGGAGACGCCAACCTCGCGGTGAAACACGACTCTGAAATGTTTGGGGTCCAAGTAACCGACACGCACTGCGATCTCAAAAATAGTTATGTCGGATCGACGGAGCAGTTTCTTCGATCGCTCGATCCGGCGCATCGTCACGTACTTGTGCGGGCTAACACCCATAGAGTTCTTAAACAAGCGTGCAAAATAGAATGGGCTCATTGATGCGGTTTGAGCAAGGTCGGATAGATGAGTTTGCTGATCGAGATGAGCCTCGATATAGTCGAGGACTTGCTTCAGGCGCGGCGGCGGAATGGATCCGCCTGTTCCCCATAGGCCCACCTTCACCGTCGCATAATGCCTCGCCAGGAGCATGGCGATGGCGTCGCCGACCTGTTCTCCGAACAGGGGCCCGGTGGGGGCGCCTTGCTGCAGTTCCACATCAAGAACCTTGAGTAGGTGTTCAAGGCGTGCATCTTTAAACGACCAGCGGTCCGCAACGTCTACGACTGCTCCTCGAAATCTTCCCTCTGTAAGCTTCGCGAGATGGGTAGGAATGACCTCAAGCAGGATGCGGTCATATGTGCCATCCCAAATCGATTCGTTGCAGCCCGACCCACCATGCAGAAGGATGCTGCCTTCACCCGTGGTCGCGCTTTGCCAACCCGAGCCTGACTTCCACTGCAGCCGCAGGCTCCCATTGAGCTGCATGCTCAGCGCGATCCCCGAGTGACGGTGCTTTGGAATTTCATCATGATTAAGCTCGGCGAGATGACGCTCTACAACAAAACCCTCCCATTCGTGGGAAGCGCTGGAAAGCAGCGGGGTGTGTGGAATTATGGGAGCTTGGCGACCTTCAACCAGGAGCCCAACTCTCCTACGAGCGGTCCTACATACGTTTCCTTTGATGCCAACCGGTTCCACACCAGTTCGATGCGCGGCGAGTGCCTGGGCTTCATGAATGTCGGCCAAAGACAACTCCTGAAAGATCAGTCGGTTCGGCGGTGTTGACGGCCAGCGTCATTCGACGTTCTCCACTGTCCTCACTCATTGTCGTTCTCGGCAATTTGCAAAATTGCGCAAGAATCCCCCGGGTGATGGCAAGTTCTCCCCTGCAGTTCGCTTCATCGCAGCAATCTATGTCTCCGTAGGGTAAGAACCCAGCGAAGGAGAAATTAGCAGATGGGCGTTACAAAGACAGCTACCAAACAGACACTGCCAGGTGAAAACCGGGAAGGCAATCAAATCAATACAAGGGCTTTTGAAGGCTTAAGTAGGAATAACAGGGATCCGCAGAAGTGCGCCTGCGGAAATACCGGCGTCCACCACGTCGGCTTGTACGCCAAGGATCCCTCAGCCTCAGCGAAGTTCTATCGAGATCTTCTGAACATGCAAATCGTGGGGGGAAGCGGGCCGGAGAATCCGCTTGGAGCCAGCGCCTTTTTGTGCAGCCGGCCAGACGAGGAATCGCACGAAATCGCCCTATTCGCGAACCCCGTTTATGCGCACGTCGCTTTTAAGGTGTCATCACTCGTGGAATTACGGTCGCTGCACACCAGGGTCGTGGAGAGGGGGATACCGATCAAGTTTGCGTTCGACCACGGGGTGTCCTTCGCGTTCTATTTCGACGATCCCGACGGACACATGATCGAGGTGTACTGGCCAACTGGGGCATTGCAATCCTATCGGCAGCCGTACGCGGAGCCGCTGGATCTGACGCAGGCAGCCGACTTGCTGTTAGAGAAGGTGGCTCACGGATCAGCATAGCCACCGCTGGAGATCGCGGGAATAAATCGCGTCCTTCTGCGTCTCATCCAAGCATGCTGCTTTTCGCACTGATCGAGGGAGCGGCGATAGCTTGGAGGAGGCGCTGCCCTACCAAGAACAGGAGAACAAGACAATGACACAAACCAAGAATGCCTTACCTGCTTACTTGAACGATAGTAAGAGTGAAAGCAATAAAACCACGATTGAACGTGAAGAACAACAGTTGGCAACATCCTTCGCGCGAGCGGCTACCATTGACTCCACCTTCAGCTACATGGGCAGCTTAATGACGTTCTTGGCGAAGAGTTCGGAAACAGGCGGCCGCTTTGCCCTGATGGAGTTCTATACCAAGCCGGGAAATGAACCTCCGCCTCACGTTCACGAACGGGAACACGAGTTGTACTTCGTGCTGGAAGGCTCGATGCGCTTCTACTGCGAAGACAAAATACTGGAAATCAAAGCTGGCGAGGTCGCCTTTCTTCCTCAGGGGAAGGCTCACGCGTTCGACTGCACCTCGCCTGTCGTTCGCACGCTGATCCTGGTTCAAGCAATTGGTGCGGACCCTGTCGGCTTGGATAACTATTTCCTTGCGATGGCCGAACCGGCTCGAGACATGTCGCTGCCGCGAGACACCATAACCTATGCCGTGGACGATCCAGAGCGCGCAATACGAATCGCAGCTCTCCATGGCATACGAATTCTCTCACCTCTGGAGGCCGAGAAGGAATTGCCACAATATCCCGGCTTTGGCGTTCCGGTTCGCTGATGACGCCACAGAGCCCGGCTGCGACGGCGCAGTTTTTCCAGGACGATTTTCGCGTGGAAATTGTCGGCGGGAGCGCGCCCCGACCATCCGCTCGGCGCGGTCGCTCGATCTGACACAGTCCGACGAGCAGCTGTTGGAAGCGTGGGCTGAGAACAGAGCGTCTAGTCAAGCCGTTTAGGAGGGTAATCATGGAACAGGTCTCGTACATCCAGCGCAACCGCAGGGCGAACCAACATGAATCGTTCATTGAAAGGGGGCAGATTCGCATCGAACGACTACCTGCGAGGTAATTGCTGCGATTCTTGATCTATCCGATAGTGGGCAGTAGCCGAACAGGATTTCCTGTAAGGCCGCTGATCACCAAGGAGAATCACATGCCGAACTATCCAGTTCATACGATCGCCTCGGCGCCGGAAAAGTCGAAACCAGCGCTTGAACCAGTTGCAGAAGGCCTTTGGTGTTCTACCGAACCTTCCCGCAGTCATTGCAAACTCGCCAAAACTCAAAGAGGGATGTAAAGCCGGGCGAGGCACCAGAAGCCTGGAGATCGAGCTGAAGCAGAACCGAGTCGAGCGCTCATCGCGCTCGGGGCTTCTGTGTGCCGAGGCGGGGCAAGGCCTGCCGCCTTTCCCCGCGCCCCTTTGCCCGCTCGGCGCATCCTTCCTTCGCTCCGCTCCGGATTAGGTCTTGACGAAGCCGATTACTTCTCCCACAATCAAAGAACCAGCGTCGCTTCGCTCCGACGGCTGACCGGGATCTTCCCGGGACAGTGACCGCGTTCCCTTCGGAATCACCGATCACCTTCGGCGGAATCCCCAGCCCCCAGTCACGCGTTCACAAGCTTTTCTATTTCACGTAGATTCAACGACTTCTTTTCGCAACATTTTGCCTGCCGCACTCGGCTGGCGAAAAAATCGGGCCGGAACCACAATCCGCAATTGCGCCCTTTCTATGAGCACAGAACAGATTCTCAAGCTGCAGCCCGATCGAACCCTGTACCTCCGCGGCTTCGACGGTTTCGGCGCTGCCGCCTCGCTATGTCAAGCCAGCCCGACCGGATTCACAGTGTATGGTGTATTCCGCGATATGGCCGACTTCTGCGTCTTGGTTCTCTACGACGCGGATAACACATTCGAGCACTATACGGTCAGATATCTGCCCAACTTCGATTTTTCCGGCATGGTGCTGAGCTTCAATCTTACCTATCAGGGTCTCCAGCCGATCGATTCCGCAAAATATTCGTGGGTCGACTGGGCACAACTCGATATCGCGCCTGTCACCGGCGCTAATCAGCAGGTTCGTCTATGGGACTACGCCACGCTCGTGTCTGGGAATTATTCCGTGGCGCAGGGCACGTTTACGTTTACGGCCCCTGGCGGCTGCTACCTCTATGACCGTTTGACTCTCTTCGTGAACAACGCGGAATTCGATTTTGTTGCCGTCGGCAACTACGTCGGAATGACCGCGGCTCAAGTCGCGCAGTGGTTCGCAGATTCAATCAACTCGTATAGCTGGTGGACTTATGAGCAGAGCAGCGTTTCCGTAATTGCTTCGACAGATGGAAGCGGCGCGCTGACATTGAAGAATGCGCGAACTGGGCATGTGAATGTCTCGGGCACGGACGTGGAGTGGTCTGACGGAACGAAATTTCCGGGGATCGCAGCCGGGTCGACCATCTATATCGGCGGAAACGCGTACATCGTCGCTGCTGTAAATAGCCCGACGTCTCTCACCCTCACAAGCGATGCAGGCTCGCAGGCCGCAGCCGTCTATCTTGCCGAGTATGGGGGTTTGGACGGCAACAGCGTTACGGTCTACATCGTTGTGAGACCCGGAAATATCAATCTCCAGGTTGACAATCCGGTCCTTCCGCTGACAGGCGGAAATTCCGATAACGTCACTTGGAACGTTTCGCTCGATTTCTCCGCTTTAGGAATCGATCAGATTAGACAAGCATGGATTACCTTCGCGCCGCAACTCCCTGCGAGCAGCGCTTATAGCGACACGGAATGGACCGCGACTTTCAGCAACTGGTCGGTCGCCGATCCAAACAACACGAGAACGCTTCAGATTGCCGGCCCCGGAAGCCTCCGCATTGGTAATGACGAGAGCGGCTCGTGTACCTACTCTGGTGCGGGTTGGAGCGTGAAAGCGGCAAACAACTATTGGCATGGATTCGCCCGAGTTACTGCCGAGCCCGGCGATTCCATCACCGTTTCATACACGTCACGTCACACCCACGATCTCTATCTGGGAACCTCTTTATACGTGGATCGAGGAATTGTTAGTGTGACGCTCGACGGCAATCAGTTGGCAGACCTCGACTGCTTCTTGAACCTTGGCTCCGAGCTGGTCACGAGGCGTCTCATACAGCCGCAAGTTCCCGCGGGCGCTCATACCGTCACATTCACCGTCAAAAGCGTAAATCACGTCGCCCAATTTCCGACCGATATCAATTCGTCCGGGTTCACTTTCATCTTCGATTACATAGAAGCCGCAGTCCCTACTGCCGAAGTAGCTGATGCCACAGTTACGTACGGGAACATCAGTCCGGCGCTTGACTTTGATACCGACGCCACTTATAAAGTAAGTCCGCAACGGCTCCTCTGGCATTTGCTGAAGCTCGGCTTCAATGGCCAGTTGAATGAATACTTGGGCGTTTTCTGGTGGAACCAGCGGAAACGCTTTGGCGAAACGTGGAATTCAGGAGTGGTCACGTTCAATGGAGAGTGGCAGGGTAACGAAGATCCGCGGGCCGCGGTGCAGCTTACTATTGGCGGGTTCACGATGACGAAGTCAATGATTTATTGGGATACCGCTGACACAATTGCCCAGCACTTCCTTTTCTATATCAACTCCGCCAGCATTGAGATGTGGGCGGAGAAGACGGGCACTGGCCAACTCACGATTTACCCAAAGACGCCGAGCTGGGGAGAAGAAACGTTCTCTGCACAAGCGCTTTTCACCACCACTACTGGCACCATCACAACTTCCGGCAGTATTGCCAAAGGCGTCCAGGGAAACTGGCAAGTCGATCCATCCGCATCCAATCCCATTAATTTCCCCATTCGGCCGTGGCATAGCGATCTGTTCAATGCCGTAAACGCTGCCGGTCTGCTGATCACCACTTCTTTTTCGATGGAGCTCGTGTATCCGCCGGACGATGGAACTCTCGCCAATGCCTGGCAGGCTCGCTACTACGACGGAACCACTGTGCAGACGGATACCGGCTACGCGCATCTCGTCTCCTCTCAATGTTCGTTTATCGACAACATGACGCAATTTCAGCAATCCGTTTTCACGACAATGGCAGGCTTGCAAAGCGCAGCGGGTCTTACGCCTTGGCTTCAATTCGGCGAATTTCTGTGGTGGTTTTTTTCAGAGACAAGTCTGGCCGTAGGCGATCTCGCCGCGACAGACCCGGTCACCATAGAAACGGCCGGCGCAACCGGGCCGCAACCTCATGGCATGACAACCGGCGATCGCGTCGTAATCACCGGAGTCGGAGGTTGTACGTCCGTGAACGGAACCTGGGCGATCACCGTCGTTGATGACACGCATTTCACGGTTCCGGTCTCACCCAACGGCGACTGGGTCACCGGCAGCGGGCAAGTTCGCGGCGGCTCTATGGCCTACTATGACCCGGTAACTGCCGCAGCCGCTCAGTCCGCCCTCGGGCGGCCGCTCTATAAATTCACGTGTCAGGATGACGATCCCACGGTAAATGGCGGCGCGGATGCGAGCTTTCTTGCCGGGCGCCTCAAAGCTCATATTGATGCGATACGGACCGCTGTCCTCGCGCAATATCCCAATGCGAAGTTCGAAATCCTTTATCCGAACGACGTCAACAATCCGGTCTGCCTCCTTGGCCCTGGCGTGCAATACCCGCAAGGCGGACGTCTAAATGCCGCAGTTAATTTGCCGGTAGAATTTCAGAGCCAAGCCACCAGCGGGCTTGATCGCTTCAAAGTGGAAGCGCTCAGTTGGGGCGCAACCTATCTCCAGATGGACTTAGCGCATCAGGCCATCGTTTTCGCGCTCACGAGTCCCATGTCGTGGGCCCCATCAAGCGTGGCATATCTCATCCCGTGGTTCACCGGGACGTGTCCGTGGCCGCGCGAGCTGCTGCTCGCCAGCACACGCGGATTGCAGTTGATCAACTTCTGGGCCTACGACCATCTCGCTATGATGTCCTGGCCGCTTCCGCTGCCAAGTTGGCTTCACCGGTCGTCGTTCGGAGGCTGAGAGTTTAGCGGCTTCTCAAAGCGCGCTCGACATGCTGGTTGGCAGACACGACGAGCCGTTACCCGCGTCACATGACAAGATCGCCAGTATGAGTCGTGTCGTAGCCGGCAATGCACTGAAGCTTTTTCCGAAGCTGAGAACGGTTCAGCGAATCAAGCAATGCTTTGGCGGCGGGCAATTCAAGAGATGCTTGCGTGAATGCGAGATCGAAACGCTCGGCTCTCAAGGCGATGAAATCGAGCCCGAAGCAGCGAGAGGCGGACCGAGTTGCGATGCAGCAATCGGCAGTTCCGCACGCCACAGCGTAAGCGGCCGCGAGATGGCCGTGGACGATAAAGTCGTAACCTCTTACCTGGTTTGACCGGATGCCGACTCGGCGAAGGCCGGTATCGAGTAAATCCCTACTGCCCGATCCTCTTTCGCGATTCACGAATCTCACGTTCTTGCGAGCAAGATCCGCAATAGAACGAATACTCTTCGGATTTCCGCGCCGCAATACTAGCCCTTGCTCCCAATTTGCGAAATTCACGACTCGAACGTGCTTCTTGGGGAGCAAGCGGCGAATAACCGGCAGGTTGTAGTCTCCGGTGTGTCGGTCGAGCAAATGCGAACCCGCCGCGTGCACTCGCCCCTGCTTCAGCCATTCGAGGGCCCGGCGGCTCGAACACGAAGCCGTTATGATTTCGATTCCGGACGACTGCAACGATTCCCTCAATAGCGAGAGCGCCGGATCGCAACCCGCAATCAAAAAACTCTTGCCCTGTTCGCGCAATGGCACAGCAGGCTTGATCGAGACGCGCCGCCGCGTCCTCGATTGAATGATGCCGTCCGCGAGCGGAAGATAAGCCGGTAAGAATGGAATGGAAACCGCGGTGACGCGCTGGTTCACGCGGCAAGCCCTTACAAATTGTCCTTCAGCCTCTTGATCGCCGCTGAGCAAATCGGCGATGATCCGCGGCTGGGATGGTTCCTCTCGAATCGAGAAGATCTCTTCGACGGTGACGTCAAGAGCGCGCGCGAGCTCTAACGAAGTTGCTGTGTTGGGAAGAAATGTTCCGTCTTCAATGGAGTAGATTGTTTGCCTGCTGACACCGACACGGCGGGCAAGCTCAGCCGCAGAAATTCCGCGTCCCTTTCGAATCTCTTGAAGGCGGCTGCAAATCGCCATGTCATCTATACTGTACAAAGTCTTTCTGACAGGACAAATTATATGGTTCGGATTCTCTGGCTTGTTCTGCTATGTACGGCGCCGGTGTGGACGCAGGTCTCGGGTACCATCTCAGGAACAGTTACCGATCCCTCAGGGGCGGTAATCTCGGGCGCCGAGATCACTGTTAAAAATGAGGACACGGGAGCAGTTCGCAAAACGAGCGCTAGTATTGTAGGCCGCTATCAATTTTTCGCTTTGCCAGTCGGGCATTATGAGGTTCGAGTCGATCACCCGGGGTTTGCGCAGGAGATTCGCACAGGGATCAATTTAGTGATCGGCGAAGACGCGCGCGTAGATTTGACTTTACGGCTCGGAACGGCCACCCAGCAAGTCACAGTCAATGAAGATGCTCCAGTTGTGAATGTTACGGCGGCGGACGTTTCGGGCTTGGTGGGTGAACAGCAGGTGAAAGATTTGCCGTTGAACGGAAGAAGCTACGACGAACTTCTCACGCTTAGCCCCGGAGTCGTGAATTTCACCTCAGAGAAGACGGGCGGCGTGGGAGTTTCGAATTCGACGGTTGGCAATAATTTTGCTGTTTCCGGCAACCGGCCGCAGCAGAATCTTTATCTTCTGAATGGGATCGAGTTTACGGGCGCTGCCGAGAACAACATGCAGCCCGGCGGCACCAGCCAGGAGTTGCTCGGCGTTGATGCAGTCCGGGAATTCAATGTCTTGCGCGATTCTTACGGCGCTGAATACGGCAAGCATCCCGGAGCCCAGGTGCTGATCGTCACACAGTCCGGGACAAACCAGGTGCACGGATCTTTGTACGAGTTTCTTCGAAACAACGATCTTGACGCGCGCAATTTTTTTGATGGCCGCTCCGTTCCCGGGTTTCAGCGCAATCAGTTCGGCGCCGCGCTTAGCGGGCCGGTTAAGAAAGACAAAACTTTTCTTTTCGGGAATTACGAGGAGCTGCGGCAGCACCTGCACCAAACCGGCGTGGATCTCGTTCCGGACAACAATGCGCGAAACGGATACTTGCCTTGCAAATTGGTGAGTCCCGCGCCGAAGCCCTGCCCGGCTTCAGGGCTTGCGTTTGTTGGTATTTCCCCGCTAATTTCCGCATGGCCAGTTCCCTCCCCTGGCGCACCGGACTTCGGCGGAATCTCTGAAGCTTTCAACAATCCGCTGCAAACAATCCGGGATGACTTCGGAACCGTGCGAGGAGATCAAATCCTCAGTGACACGGATTCTTTGAATGTCGCCTACACGGTCGATGACAGTGCGGATCTCACTCCTACCAGCACGAATCTCTACAGCACAGATGTGGAGAGTCTGAGAGAGCAGGTGGCGAGCCTTGAAGAGACGCACGTGTTCTCGCCGGCTCTTCTTAATACCGCGCGCGCCGGTTACTCGAGGGCGAGCTACTTTTTTACGGGCGAGCCGACGCCAGGCACACCGGCTGCGGCACTGCCAGGCTTTTTAACGGGAGACCCGGTGGGAGCGCTTGTGGTGGGTGGCAGCGCAGCATCGAATCCTACTGCGCAAATTAGTCTCGCGGGGAGTAATAACGGAAGCAATCTGCGAGTGGCTCGAAACATCTTCACCTATGAAGATCGCGTGTCCCTCACAAGCGGCTCTCATCAATTCAACTTCGGCGCTTGGGTTCAGCAATTCCAGTCCAATGAGACGCTGGCGCTCAGCCAATATGGACAGGCAACGTTCACGAGTGTGCAGACTCTGCTTCAAGGCACAGCGAGCAGCTTGTTGTTCGACCCTTCTCCTACTGAAATGAATTGGCGGGCCGTGTTCGGCGCTCTCTATGCCGAGGATGTGATTCGACTCAGTCCGAGGCTAACGCTTTCGCTTGGATTCCGCGATGAGTTCACGACCGGCTGGAACGAGGCGCATGGCCGGGCCGCCAACTACACGTATCCAAATGGCGTCATCGCGACTCAGCCAGTGATCGGCAGCTCCGTCTTCACGCATAATAACGGAACGTTTCTGCCGCAGCCCAGAGTGGGAATCGCATGGCGCCCGTTTAGCGAAAGAACTGTCATCCGCGCCGGATTTGGCGTTTACAACGATCTTCAGGACGCGCTCGGTTATCGCACAGATCAGAATGCGCCGTTCAACCCGACTTACAGCCTTCCGAACGCTTCCGTCTCCAAGCTTCCGCTTTCACGCACCGCTCCTGTGCCGGCGACGGCCCGCTTGGTTCCCGGCGGAGTTCAACCCGATTTGCAAACGCCCACTTTGATCTCCTGGTCTTTTCGTATTCAGCAGGAGCTCACGGCGGACACGGCGCTCAGTATTGGATATGTGGGATCGCACGGCTATCACGAAGTGATCGGTATCGACGCAAACGAACCGTTTCCTGTTGTCTGTCCCGCTTCGCCTTGTCCGGCGTTGTATCCCAGTAGTTTCCCGGCACCGCTTGCAGGCGCGCCCGTTCCCGCCGGAACCTATTACGTCCCTAGTGCAACAAGAGCCAATCCCGCGCTTGCAAATACGTGGACCTATTTCTCAGAAGGCGATAGCTCATTCAACGCGCTGCAGGTGGATATCAATCATCGATTCCAAAGCGGCTTCGCTTTGCGCGGAGCTTACACGTGGTCGAAGACGATCGACGATGGAGACTCGTTGAACGCGACCACCTCCGGAGGCGAGCCGGCGCTTGCTTCGAATCCATTTGATTTGCGCGCGGACCGGGGACTTGCCAATTTCGATGTCAGGAATGTTGCTGTAATCAGCGCGATCTACGCTCTGCCGTTCGGGCATGGAAAGCAAATTCTGGGTCACGGCCGTGGGCTAAGCAATGCCCTCGCAAGCGGCTGGACCATCAACTCTATCGTGACAATTCAAAGCGGCTTTCCGTTTACGCCGCAGCTCAGCTACAATCCATCGCGAAATGGCGACACACGGAATCCGGTGCGCCCGTTCGTAAATCCATCGTTTACGGGGCCTGTGATTCTGGGCAATGTGAATGAATGGTTCACTCCAGCGGCATTTCTTCCGCCGCCCAACGGGAGTGGATTTTACGGCAATCTCGGGAGAGACACGCTGATCGGACCAGGCCTGGCAACGTGGGACTTTTCTCTTCTAAAAGACACGCCAATTGCCGAGAGAATGAACCTTCAATTCCGCGCGGAATTCTTCAATTTGCTGAACAGAGCCAATTTCAACACGCCGAATGCAGTGGTCTTCACTCCCACTCGTGTTTCACCCACCGCCAGCCTGATCACGAGCACATCAACCACATCGCGTCAGATTCAATTTGGCTTGAAACTGCTTTGGTAGCTGACTTACTTGTCACGCCGTTCCCGAAGCAGCTTTCTCGACAACAATGGTCCCGGTCATCATTGGATGAATTTTGCAGAAGTACGGATAAGAGCCCGGTTCTTCAAACCGGAAAGAGAATGCCTGATCCGTATCGAGCACTGGAGAAGAAAACTTTTTCGTGGTGCTCACGACGTTATGCGGTATGTCATCGCGGTTCGTCCAAGTGACAGTGGTCCCGGTTTTGACGGTTAATGATTTAGGTGTGAAGGAGAAATTATCGATCTTCACTTCTGCTTTATCGTCAACATTTTGAAGACTTGTTCGCGACAAGGAACCCATTGCGAGAGTGGAATCGACAACCGCGAGCGTGTGGTTGCTGGCTACGCAGTTAACATGAGTAATGCCGAGCACATCGCGTAACTGTTCCGCGGGGACCTTCATTGGACCAGGAGACGGAGCAGTTCCAGGCTTGGGTTGAGGGAACGCGGTCGACATCGCCGTGTGATAGAAGACGTTGCCTTCGATTTTTTGCATCGTTTGATGAATGTGCCCGTTCAGCACGGTAACTGAGCCGAAACGTTTCATGTAAGACAAGGCCTGAGCGCCGTCTCCAGTACCCCAACCCCAATCTGGATAAACAATCCAGAGCGGGATGTGAGCAAAGACGACAATGGGAGTGCTGCTCGTACGGACCGCGAGGTCTTTCCGCAACCAATCCAGCTGTTCGTTTCCAAGCGTGCCGAGACCCCCTGCTTTAAGATCGACGACGTTGACGAGAGCGATGAAGTGAATTCCTTTATGATCGAAGCTGTACCATCCTGCGCCCTTGGTGTTTTTGCCGTAGCGCGCGAGATATTGCTGTCCGTTGTCGGCCAGCATGTCATGTTCACCAGGGACAAAGAACCGCTGGCCGGTTCTTGTCGATGTGAGGATCTGATCGAGGGTGTCGAATTCCGTGGGCTTTGACAGATGGCTCAAGTCGCCTGTGTGGATCAAGAAATCCGGCGTATGTTCGAGTGCATTGATCCGACTAATCGCCTCTTGTAAAGTTGCAGTGACGTCTTTATTGGCTTCTTTGTTGAAACCGATGTGACTGTCGCTGATTTGAACGAAACTAAAACCTGCATTCTTCACCATCTGATGATGAGGAGTCTTGCCGAACGCTTTTGAGCTGAGCACTCCTCCACTTACGGTCCAGACCATTCCTGTCCCGGCCCAGGCCATACATTCCAGGAATCCGCGTCGATCTATTCCGTCTTCATTCGAGTTATCTCTGATCTTTCGAGCCAACTGCTTCTCCTTCTCAGTAAATCTTGCACGTGCGCCGTCACTTGGTATTACCGCGGCAAGCCACAAATTATTCCCTTCGCAACGAATATTTTTCGCTGTGTTCTCTATGCAGAGACTTGTCCGAATTAGCGACCAGTTAAAACATGCTCAGCCGGCGAAGGCGGCAAGAGTAACTGTGATGCCCTTAATCCTCGCCGTTCCAGGCGCGCCCATCGGTAGATGATGTTCCGGTCTGCATCAGAAAGTTTGGCTTGGCGATGAATGAAAGTGTATTGAGGTAATGGCATCTCGCCGTTTTTGACCGCAGATGCGATATTTGCTAGAAACCTCTGCTGCTCCTTTGGGGTGTACCGTCCCCATTCGGAGAAGTTCATGCGATCCCGTCCATGCTGCACATCCCTTTCCAGTAGCCACGATACCGGAGCGACATAGCTATACCAGGGCCACGCCGTTCGACTTGAGTGGCAATCCATACACGAATGCTTAAGAAGGACATTAATCTCCGGCGGCAGTTTCAGATCACCCTGAGAATCGTTGCCATTCGGTATCTCTTTGGGCCGTCCATAGGGATGAACTGTAACCGAACACACCGCTAGTAAAACCGAAACTCCTGAAATAAATGTCCAGCAATGCCGTAGAAAAAACCTCACGCCTGTAATACCGTGTTCAATCTCGCTTTATTCCTCAGATTGTGAGATGCGCGAATAGATGAGAGACTGACTAAGTCGTCATGTCTTGGCTCAGCCTGAAATGGAGAAGCGAACGTTCCCCGTTAGTGTAGATTCCGCCCCTTCGGGGCGGGGATTTTCAAGGTATGGGGTCTATCGTCCGATGACTTTCTCCCGTCAACGTGCAACGCGGGAGAAGGACCTCCCGCGCTGCTAAACATCGGCTCGATGAGCCCTCCGGGTTATCCCTCAGCATGGTTGCATCCCTGCAGAGCCTGCCTCCGTTTCACTCGGCAAGTTCATTTTAGCTCCGCCGCGCCCTGCTGTTCTCAACTTCCATCGTGAGAATCAGGACTACCGAACAGGGAAACCTCTCACCATGTGGGCAGCTGCTGCAAACCTGCCTTCATTTTTGAGGTTTGGGTTGCGAGGACTGTTGTTGTTGTGGCCGCGGGCGGCTTGCAGGCGGGACGATACCGTTCATCCGCAAGTACTCGACCATCTGACCGTAGTGATCCTTCGGATGGAAGGAGCCGATAATGGCGATTGCGAGACGCGTCGAGAGGAATGGGGATACGGGATTGGGCAGCGGCGTGACCTCGTTTTCGGAGGTGACCTCGGAAATGGCCCGATGGCCGAGCGCGAACGAATCTTTAAGATACTGCACAATTTCGGCCTTGGTTTTCAGCTCCGCGGGGCCGTTGAGATTTTCTTCGATGGAGTTAGTGTCGATCGTCTCGCCCATGAGCGGGCCAAAATAAAGGTGATTGGCGAAGCCGATGTGTTTCACCTGTTCAGCGAAAGTGCGTACGCCTTTAAACTCGCCATTAGTAGGCGCGAAGGAATACTTGTCTTCGGGCATAGCTTCAGCAGCGGAAACGACTTCCTGCTCGACAACACCATAGAGCATGTTGAGGACAGAAGTGACGGTGGGCGGTTGTTGCTGGGCCGTTGAGCCGATCATCAGACGCTCCTTGTTTTATGGAGTAAACGACAAAATCTTATGCTTCTGTGGCCAGAGAAGTCATCCGCAAGTTTTTTACTGGCCGCTCGCTGCAGCAGCTGCTCCACCAATTATGCTAGCGAGATCCCGATGAGTGAAGAAGTTTGGAATAAACGCACTCCAGAACAAGTAGGGAAACGTGAACACGAAGTGTTTGAAAAGACCCTTCTCCCCTATGTTGATGCCGCTTACAATTTGGCGCGATGGCTTACGCGTAGCGAGCATGACGCTGAAGACATCGTTCAAGAATCCTTTTTACGTGCAATGCGCTCCTTTGGCACCTTCATACCGGGTCGCGATGCTCGTGCCTGGTTGCTGGCGATAGTCCGAAATTGCTGCCGAACCTGGCTAAAGCGTAAGGGATTTGACAAGCCATTAAATGAGCTGGATGAGAGTGTTCCGGCTACAGAGCTATGGTCGGACCCTGAGGCAGTGGTAATCGATAATATGAACTCGCAATTAATAAGGCGAGCAGTCGAGGAATTGCCGCTGGAATACCGCGAGGTCTTGATTTTGCGAGAACTCGAAGAGCTCTCGTATAAGGAAATTGCCCAAATCCTCGAAATACCTCTGGGAACCGTCATGTCTCGGCTTTCCCGGAGCCGCCGAGAACTTCACGGCCGGCTGTGCAACGTTATCCAAGAGGGGCGGAAATGAACTGCGATCTCATACACGACTCGCTTGACGCGTATTTCGACCGCGAGCTCGACGTGTTGGCGGCTCGCGATTTCGAACGCCACTTGAACCATTGCGATGCCTGTCGCGTCACTTTTGAACACTACCGAAACCGGCAAAGAACGGTCAGAGCTCAGCTTCCCTATTTTCAGGCCCCCGAAGGTCTGGTGTACAAGATTCGCGCCCAACTTCGACCGGGTGAGCGTCACCGTGATACGCCGGGCACGATAGCATGGCGCGCGTGGGGAGTTGCCGCTAGTCTCGTGATCTGCCTAGCTTTCGGCGCGCTGCTCTTCCGCAGCGCCGTGCGGTCTTCGACCACGCAATTACTTGCTGAGCAGGTCGTGTCCTGTCACATTCGCTCGCTCATGGCAAATCACCTAGTCGATGTTCCTTCGTCGGACCAACACACGGTGAAGCCTTGGTTCAACGGCAAACTGGATTTCGCGCCCACTATCAAAGATCTGTCCTCGGAAGGATTCTCATTGATAGGAGGACGCCTGGACTATTTAGATGATCACCCTGTAGCGGCACTCGTGTATAAACGTCGTCAACACCCCATCAATTTGTTCCTTTGGCCCTCATCCGACAGTGACTCCAAGCCAAGTGCCTTAGTGATCAGGGGTTATCACGTAGTGCACGGGATACAGTTGCACGTAGCTTGTTGGGCTGTATCTGATCTGAACTCTGATGAGCTCAAGCGATTCGTCCAGGACTTCGAGAACTAAGACAGCTGGTCTGCTGTAAAGAGTTGTACTTTGATGCACCACAGCGAACCTGCTCGTAAGCTGCGGCTATACTCGGACAGTAATTCCTATTGACGCGAATGTACCGGCTCTCGCCCTGCGGGGCCGGTAGACGCATGATGATCTTCGGATGAGTGAAAAACGAGTAGTGGTTGCGATCGACGGGCCAGCGGGCGCGGGCAAGAGCACCATCGCCCGGCGGGTCGCCGACAAGCTGGGATTCCTATACATCAATACCGGCGCCATTTATCGAGCGCTTGCACTATGGGCGTTGCGTCTGGGTGTCGATGTAAATGATTTATACCGGCTCGAGCAGCTTGCCAAGGAAGCGAAGATCGACTTGGGCGCGGATGACGGACGCGTATTTCTGAACGGCGAGGATGTGACGGAAGCGGTACGCGATCTGCGGGTTTCCGAGGCCGCTTCGAAAATCTCGGCGGTGCCGGGAGTGAGACGCGCGCTGCTCGGGATTCAACGAAGCATGGCCGAGCAGAATAGCGTGGTAATGGAGGGGCGGGACATTGGATCGGTTGTGTTTCCGCAAGCCGATGTGAAGATCTTCCTCGATGCGGAGCCGGATGAGCGGGCGCGACGCCGTGCTTTGCAGATAAGTCAGAAAGGACAACGCGCAGATTTTCAAGCCGTCACCGGCGAGTTAAAGCAGCGGGACGAACGCGACCGGCGACGCTCAGAATCGCCGCTGGTGCAGGCGCCTGACGCGGAACTTGTGGACACGACGGGATTGACTTTGGAGCAGGTTGAAGAGACCGTTTTGCGTGTTGTGCGAGCACGTATTTCGAATGGAAAGGAGACGCGAAGTTGAGGATACTCCTAGTCGGGTTGCCGTTAGCACTTTTATCGTTATTGGGTGTCGCTTTACGCGCGGGTAGTGAAAACAAAAGCTCTCGCGACGAGGCTTTCATTAGACAAGAAGTAATGATTCCGACGCGCGACGGCGTGCGTCTGCAGACAGCTATTTTCACGCCGCGGCACGCAGCGGGTCCACTGCCGATTCTATTGACGCGCACTCCCTATGGAGTACCGGAGAATGATGGCGGGCTTACGAAGCCAGGCGGAATCTTCGAGGAACTGGTCGCGGATGGATACATCTTCGTGTGGCAGAACCTGCGCGGCAGGTTCAAATCGGAAGGCGAGTTCGTCATGAACCGTTCCCCGCGGAATGCCAATGATCCCCACGGCATTGACGAGACCACCGATGCTTGGGACACCGTGGATTGGCTCGTGAAGAACGTAAAAAATAACAATGGCCGCGCTGGTATCTGGGGGATCTCGTACAGCGGCTGGACCACGGCGATGGCCCTCATTGATCCACATCCCGCGGTCAAAGCGGCTTCCGAGCAGGCGTCTCCGGCCGATATGTTTCTGGGCGACGATTTTCATCACAATGGCGCGTTCCGGTTGAGTTATGGGTTCGAATACGCGGCGCTTCTCGAATCGAGCAAGGAGGAGAACACGCATTTCCAGTTCGACAAATGCGACACGTATGAGTGGTATTTATCGCTCGGCGCTCTTTCGAATGCAAACGCGAAATATTTTCACGGAAAGTTGCCTACCTGGAACGACTTCGTCAACCATCCGAACTACGATGATTTCTGGCAGAAACAAGCGTTCGAGCCCTATCTTCATCACACTCGTGTTCCTAACCTGAACGTGGCCGGCTGGTACGACCAGGAAGATTTTTACGGCCCGATGAGGATTTACGAAATGCTCGAGAAGACGGATCGCGAGCACTTGAACTATGTTGTGGTGGGACCGTGGAATCACGGCGGTTGGATGCATAACAGCGGCCGCGAACTGGGGCCAATCGACTTTGGTAGCGAAACTGCAAAATGGTTCCGCGCGAAAGTTCAGGCGCCATGGTTCGCACACTGGCTACACGATAAGGCGGGTTTCGACGAACCTGAGGCGCTGACGTTTCAAACCGGATCGAACACTTGGAAGCGCTATAACGCGTGGCCTCCGACGGAAGGCGTCAGAGAACAAAAACTGTATTTCCGCGAAGGTCACAAGTTGTCTTTCGATGCGCCTGGCGGATCGGGCGAAGCTGCCGACACATATGTCTCCGATCCGGCCGATCCGGTTCCATACCGCCAGCGCCCAGTAACGCCAACCTATCCAGGCCCGGAATGGCCAGTATGGCTACTACAAGATCAGCGGTTCGTGGACCATCGACCGGATGTCCTGGGATGGGAGACCGAGCCGCTGGCGACGAGTGTCTCGATAGCCGGGGATGTGAAGGCTGATCTATTTACGTCCACATCCGGCACCGACAGTGATTGGATAGTGAAACTGATTGATGTTTATCCCGAGGATTACGTGCAGCCCGTGTCGCACGCGCACTTGGGGGGTTACGAATTAATCGTTTCCGACGAGGTGTTCCGGGGCCGGTTCCGAGAAAGCTTTGAGCATCCCGAAGCGCTCATCCCAAATCACCCCGCGCACTTCCGCATCGATCTTCACACAATGAATCATTCTTTCGAGCGCGGGCACAAGATCATGGTTCAGGTTCAAAGTACTTGGTTCCCGCTGATCGACCGCAATCCGCAGAAGTTTGTGCCGAACATTTTCGAGGCAGCGGATTCGGATTACATTCCGGCGACGCAGAAAGTCTACCGTTCGCGCGAGCTTCCGTCGGGCGTCATACTTCCCGTCGAGAACCAACAATAATCAACTGATCAGTTCGATTTTTGTGCTCAGGGCATCGCTCGTAATGGGAAGCACCCGACCCTCATCGAGCCTGTTTATCTCGATGCTCATCACGGCCAAGCCTGTGGTCCTTTCAAATTCGAGGAGGATCTCATGAAGCTTTTTCTCCATCTGCCGTTTTTGATCAGTTAATGCCGTTCGGTTCTCATCAGACATAATCGGTCCATAAGTTATGGTGGCCGCGAGCTGCGGGTCTTCTAACCCGCTTTTCGCTATACTGACGAAAAAGGCGTCACACGAGCTGTAAGCCGCTTGGGTTGCTGCCTTCAGAAGTTCACACCGGAGTTCTGTTTCCAAAATATGTTTAACCTCTTTCGCAGCCGAGAGCGAACTGTGCGCATCATGCTCGGCGTCTTGCTCGGTCTCGTCTCTTTATCGATGCTGTTGTATTTGATTCCTGGTGGTCCCGGCGGCCCGAGCAGCATCGGCGGCCAGAACGTTCTCGCGGTGATCGGCGATGACAAAGTTACCACTCAAGACGTTCAGCGCGCCTTGCAGCGTCTCACGCGGATGCAAACGAATCTTCCTAAGGGAGTTATCGCAATGTATCTGCCGTCCATCGTGAATCAGATGGTGGAGGCGAAAGCGATGGCCTACAAAGCGCGAGAGATCGGGCTTAGAGTATCTGACCAGGAATTAGGGGACGCTATTCAGGCTGAGTTTTCGAGCGAGCTCGGCGGCAAATTCGACATGAGTATATATCAGGGTGTCCTCGCAGAACAGGGCATGACGGTCCCCGATTACGAACAGCAGCGGCGGGAAGCAATGCTTGGGGTCCGGCTGGAGACCTTGGAGTTAGGGTCGCTGGTCGTGTCCGATCAGGACGCCAGAGCGGAGTATCAGAGAAAAAACCTGAAAATTGGACTTCAGTATCTCGATTTCGAGGCAAAAGACTTCGCATCCAAGGTCAATAAAGATCCGGCCAAGCTTAAGGATTACTTCAATAAGAATCGTGCGTTATTCAGAACTCAAGAAAAACGCGATGCGGACTTGATTGTCGGAACCACCGCGGATTTCGTGCAGTCGGCGCAAGTTTCGGATGACCAGCTCCGCCGCGAGTATCAAGATAACCTCGATAGCTACCGGCAGCCTGAGCGCGTAAAGGTCCGGCACATTCTCATAAAGACACAAGGTAAGCCCAAAGAGGATGCCCCGAAATTAAAGGCCAAGGCGGAAGACATTCTCAAACAGCTCCAGAAGGGGGCGGATTTCGCGGATTTAGCGAAAAAGAATTCAGAGGACCCCGGCTCAGGAGCTAAAGGTGGCGAGCTCGGATGGATCGTACGCGGACAGACGGTTCCGAATTTCGAAAAGACGGCATTTTCACTGAAGCCGGGCCAGTTGAGCGGGCTCGTTGACACCGAGTACGGGTATCACATCATCCAGGTGGAAGACAAGCAGGAAGCTCATCAGCAGACATTTGAGGAGGTGAAGCCGCAACTGCTTGCTGATGCGCAGAAGGAGCTGGGCACCGAGAACCTAAGAAAGGCGATTGAAGACGCGCGCTCGGAGGCGCTAAAGACGCCTGCACAGGTGGAGGCCGTAGTGAAAAAATACCACCTGAAGTTCTTTAGGCTCGACAAATTCACGACCAACGATGTGATGCCCGAAGTAGGCGCAACGCCTGAACTAAAGAACGCGATTTTTTCCACGGCCAAAGGAGGCGTCACCGATGTTGTGACTCTGGACCAGCAGGGGAAAGCCGCCTTTGCAGTGGTGACCAATATCACGCCGGCCCGCAATGCGGAGTATGCTGAGGTCGAAAAAGACGTTGTGGAGCATTACACGGGTGCCGAGTCGCTTCGCCTGGCTCGAGAGACTGCCCAAAGCGCGGCCGATCGCGCCCGTAAGGGTGAAAGCTTGGAAAAAATCGGTAACGATTACGGTCTGACCGTGAAAACCGCAGCGCCATTCACTATTGACGGGGCGGCGGAAGGTATTGGGTCAGCCAGTTTGGTTTCGTCAGCCTTCAAGTCGAATGTAGGCGATATCATCGGCCCTGTTGCGGCGCAATCGGGACAATTTTTATGCAGAGTGTCCGAAAAAATTCCAGCGGATATGAGCCAATTCGAGAGGAACAAAGATGGGATTGTCCAGAGCTTAATGACGCAGAAGCAAACCCTGCAGCAGCCTCTTTTCCGGGATAGTGTGGTTGCCGATTTGACACGCCGCGGCAAGATCAAGCTCAATCAGAATGCCATCAGTAAAATGATCGCGTCATATCAGTCATAAGGACGGCAGTTGCTCGGCCCTTTTCTCGAGTTCCTTAGAAGCCTCACCGATCCTGATAAGTTGATTCACCTGCTATCGACAGTGATGACGGGTTGGATCGGCTATGCAGTCCTCTTCGGCGTTGTCTTCGCCGAAAGCGGATTGCTGGTTGGGTTTTTTCTGCCCGGCGATTCGTTGTTGTTCACGGTAGGCGTTGTTGCGGGCGCCGGCAAGCTAAAAGTGGGCGCGATGATCGGGATGCTTGCCTTTGCGTCAATGCTCGGTGATGGCATCGGCTTTCTGCTAGGTTCCACGCTCGGCTATGGGCTTTTCAAGAAGCCCGATTCGCGCATTTTCCGCCGCGAATATGTCGATCGGACGCACGCGTTTTACGAGCGCCACGGCGGCAAGACAATCATCTACGCGAAATTCGTTCCGATCATCCGGACTTTCGCGGCCTTCATCGCGGGTGTGGGCAAGATGCGGTATCTGCGGTTTCTGACATTCAATGTGGTGGGCGCGATCGGGTGGGTAGCATTGATGATCACCCTGGGTTACCGGCTGGGCGATGTTCCATTCGTGCGCCACAATTTCGAGAAGGTGGTGCTGGCGATCATTGTGGTTTCGCTCGTCCCAGTCGCGCTGCAAATTGTGAAGAGTCGAAAGATTCCCGCGGCAAGGATCCAGTCGGGCTCGGTCTAAAAGCGAATTCCGCCGCCACAAACGAGCACTTCGCCGGTGATGTAATCCGAGAGCGGAGAGCAGAAGAAGAAGACTGCGTTCGCGGCATCTTCCGGCGTGCCCAGCCTGCCGAGCGGAATCTGCTTGGTTACCTGTTCACGGACCTGCGCTTGCATTCCAACGTGAACATGTTTTCCTCCGATTGAAATATTAGTTTCGGCGTCTTCCATGGGCTTAATTAGCCGGGTGTCGATCAGTCCGAAGCCGACGGCGTTCACCGTTACGTTGTAGCGGCCCCACTCCTTTGCGAGCGTCTTTGTGAGACCGACCACTGCAGCTTTTCCTGAAGCGTAACCGGCTTGTCCGGGATTCCCATCGAGACCCGAAATGGACGTGACGTTAACGACCTTTCGCATGACCCGCACGTCCTCTGCGGTCTCTCTCTTAGCGGTTTCGCGGAGCCAGTGCGAGGCAGCACGCAGAATGCGGAATGGCGCGACGACATGGATATCCAGCATGGCCTGGAACTGTTCGTCGGTGGTTTTTTGAATGACGCTATCCCAGGTGTAGCCCGCGTTATTCACGATGATGTCCAACGATCCGAACTCGGCGATGGCTTTGTCTACTGCGCGCTGCGGAAATTCGGGCTGGGAGAGGTCGCCGGAAATGCTACTCGCTTTCTCGATAGTTTTCTGTGCTTCTTGCAACACTGATTCGTCAATATCGACGAGCAGGACGGAAGCGCCCGATGCTCCGAGCCTTTTGGAAATGGCACGCCCGATGCCCCGGCCCGCGCCAGTGACGATCGCTGTTTTGCCCGAGAGAGAGATGTTCATGGCGCGGTCTTGAGGCAGAATAGCAGACGTTCGGATCGGAACGCCGCGGCTAGAAAAGCAACATTTGCGAACCGGGAATCTCAGGCACGGTGATGTTCTCCATATCTCGCGATTGAATCCCGACACGTTCCCGAATACTGTTCGCGAGCGCGCGGATTCGCTCCGGGTATTTGCCTTTGAGGTATGCTCCGGCAGCAAAATTGTGCTCGTAGCGCCGGAGATGTTGCGGGAACCGCTCAGCGAGGAATGGAAAGAAGACGCGCTGCGCGGCGGTCTTTAGAAAGACTACGTTGGCACCGAACTGACATGCGCCTGCGGCTTTCGCTGTTCGCGCAACTGATTCCAGGTTTTCTTCCGAGTCAGTGATGAGGGGAAGAACGGGGTTCGCGATCACCCCAACAGGAATGCCTGATGCGGCGAGCTCGGCGACGGCTTGCATGCGCAGATCCGGGCGAGGCGCGTACGGCTCGATCAACCGGGCCAGCTCTCGATCCATGGTGGTGACCGTCAGCGTGACTCCTACCTCATTCCGCTTTTGAAGTTTCTTCAGCAGCGAGATGTCGCTGGTCACCAAGTTTGACTTCGTGGTGATGAATATCGAGATTCCCTGGAGCGTCATCAGAGCCTCAATCGTCTGGCGGGTGAGCCTGAATTTGCGCTCAACGGGCTGATAAGGATCTGTAGCCGTTCCGATACCGATAATTTGGCCCGGCTTGACGCTTCGGAGCTCTTCGTGGAAAGCCGCAGCGTTCCAATCCTTGGCGTATATCTCGGTCTCGAAAGCGTCCGGGGAACGCCGCTCGAGAAACTCGTGCGTGAAGCGGGCGTAGCAGTATTTGCAGCCGTATTCACATCCACGATAAGGATTGATGGACCAATGAAACGGAACGCGCTGCGAGTCGCAACGGGTCAGCCATTTGCGAGTGGGCAGGGTGCGGTACTCGACTCGCCGTTTTTCGGCGAGCAGGTGGCCTTCGGCAGCTAAGCGCGCGATGCCGACTAGAGGGACGAGCTGCTCCACGAGAGTAGCCTCTCGTGTTTATCTTTGCCTTTTATTCGCCTAATGTCAAGTCCCAGGTTTAGCGCGGTTCCTAGGAAGCCAAGAGCGAGATCACGCCCTTCTGTCGAAGGCCGTTGAGTGCGAGCCCGTGCCGGCCGTGGACGCCAGTTTTCTCAAAAATGTGCTTCAAGTGAATCTTGACAGTTCCAGGCCTAATTCCAAGCTCTTGGGCGATTTCCCGGTTTTTAAAGCCCTGCTCCACGAGCTCCATGACCTGGTGCTCGCGGGGAGTCAAGTCAGTCCTGATTTGGGCGTCGGGCGTTATGGCTTCGCGAAACACGGAATCTTGCATCCAGCTTCGCCCTTGAGCGACGGCTCGCAAACACGCCAGAACAGTCGGCCCATCAGCCGACTTCCTGAGAATCCCTTTCGCGCCGGTTTGCAGGAAGCGGAGAGCTTCGGCCTCGGTAATCGACATCCCCCACACGACAACCGAAGGCGCGGTGGAGCGTGATGTTCCATGGTCGGCTGGCATTTGACCGAGCGCATCGAGAACGGTTTTCGCTCCCAGACCTTTGTCAATGATCAGGACGTGAGTGTGTTCCGCATTGGAACTGAGCATCCACTCGGCGGGTGAGGAATGCGAGGACCCAAACTTTAAATCGTCCGTCGATTCAAGAAGATGTTGCAATCCGTTGACCGTGAGCGGCTGGCTCTCACAGATCGAGACGGTCTTTTTATTTTTTACGAGGTTCAACTCCATTGTTCTGCCTAGGCTCCTTATCGGCAGGGACTCTCTTTGAGTTGAGTGGTGGTAGGCTCAGACTACTCTCAGTCAGAATGGCCAATCTTCCGCGAAGCGCGGCGAGCGGAATTGCGGTAAGAGAATAGGTTCATGAGGCGAAGACTGTTGTCTCTGGCGTGCGCCGCCGTTCTCGGATTTTTCGCGGGGTGTGATAGGAGCGAGAAGGAACGGGCGCGTCAACGGGCCGAAGAGGCACGAGAGAAGGCGCATCGTGAGGCGGAGCGGGCGCGCCAAGAGGCACGAAAGCTTGGGCACGAGATCAAGCAGGAAGCGAACGACCTGAATCGAAAAGTAGAGCGCGGGCTACAGGGCAGCGAGCCAAGCGGCGGCGCGACGGCGGGTCAGAAAATAGACAACGCCCGCCAGGAGGTGCGCACTGCAGGAAGAGATGCGGCAGCGAAGCTTGATCGCGCAGGAATCATTGCGAAGGTTAAAGCTGCGCTGGTTGCTGATCTCGGGGCCTCCACCATCACGAATATCGATGTCGATGTAACGGATCACGACGTGACGCTGCGGGGAACGGTGTCTTCCGACGATCAGAAACAGCGCGCTGAAGATGCCGCGCGACAAGTAAATGGCGTCAGCAAAGTAACGAATCTTTTACAGGTGCAGCCATAGCGCGCCGATTACAGAACATTGATTACGCCGCGGCACTTTTCCGACCCGCAGTGACAAGGGACCTTGTCCACCTTCTTATCGAAATGATAGTCGACGGTCAGCTCTTCCCCGCGTTTGATGTCGCGGAGACTCATATAGAGGATATGACCTTTGATGATTCGGGCGGTGAGATTCGGGTCGCAGGAGTGATTGATGTACTCGGCGCCTGAGCCTCCAACGGAGCCATCGACGGTCCAATAGGCGTCCAAAGTAAATAGATAAGTAAATTGGCTCGCTTCGGCCCGGCGTTTTGTTTCGCGCCGGCTGATCCGTTCTCCCGTGTACTCGATCACCTTTCTGCCAGCCGGGATGAACTCGGTGGCGTACACACCCCAGCGATGAATTGCCGAACGGGCTGGACGCATTCGGAAACACGCGTACTTCGGGTTGATACGAATGGGGGCGGGCGTCTCTGGCTTCGGTCGTTTGGCAGAATCGACAGTCGCCATGCCCGTCAGATTAGCGGATGTCAGGCAATCCCGCCACCTTATTTCAGCGGATCTATTGCATTTTTCGCTTGATGACTTCGATCAATTCTTTTACCGCATCTGCGCTCTTGTTCAAGGCGGCTTGCTCGGCGGACTCGAGCTTGATCTCATAGATCTGCTCGACGCCGTCCTTGCCCAGTTTCACGGGGACGCCCACGAAAAGTTCGGAGATTCCGTACTCGCCCTGCAGATAAGCGGCACACGGCAGAACCTTTTTCTTGTCCTTGAGAATGGATTCAACCATTTCGACGGTTGAAGCGGCGGGGGCATAATAGGCGCTTCCGGTTTTTAGGTGCTTGACGATCTCGGCGCCGCCGTCGCGAGTGCGCTGCACGAGGCGCTCAATGGTGGCCTGGTCAGTTAGCTCACTCAGCGGGATGCCGCTGACATTTGTGAAGCGCACGAGGGGCACCATAGTATCGCCATGCCCGCCCAGCACCATTGCGGTCACGTTCTCAAAAGAGACATCGAGTTCTTCGGCGATAAAGGTGCGAAAGCGGGCCGTATCGAGGACGCCTGCCATTCCGATGACGCGGCGGGGAGGAAAACCGGAGATCTTCAACGCGGTCCAGCACATTGCGTCGAGTGGATTGGTGACCAGAATTAAAATCGCATTGGGCGAGTGTTTGGCGGCCTGCTCGGTTGCACTCTTTACTACTTCGTAATTGGCCAGCAGCAGATCATCGCGGCTCATGCCTGGCTTGCGAGGGAAGCCGGCTGTGATGACAACAATGTCTGAGCCGGCGGTCTCGTCGTAGCCATTCGTTCCGACGATTCGGACATCATATCCCTCGACGGGAGCGGACTCGAGCATGTCCAGTCCCTTCCCCTGCGGGACGCCTTCGATGACATCGACGAGGACGACGTCGGCCAGTTCTTTGAGGGCTATCTTCTGGGCGGTATTTGCGCCGACGTTTCCCGCGCCAACCACCGTTACTTTTCTACGCATATGTTCTTAATGACGATTAAACCCGCTCAGTATAGCAACGGATCTAGGGCGCTAACGCTTTCCGGCTCGGTGTCGGCTAAGTCGTATGATGAAGCGAGATGTCGATCGAAGAACAGGTCCTGCAAAAACTTCGCGATTTGCCTCTTGAAAATCAGAAGGAGGTGCTGGATTTCGTGAGTTTGCTGAAAGACAGGAATGCGAGGAAGTCTCGTCGCAGTCTGCGGGGCCTTTGGAATAATCTCAACATCGAAATCACTGAAGAAGACATTGCCGACGCTCGCCGCGAGATGTGGGGTAACTTTCCGCGAGACATCTCCTGATGTCTGCAGTGGTCGACACTCACGCGGCTATTTGGTACCTGCTCGATTCAAAGAGGCTCTCACAAACGGCTTATTCGCTGATCGATGCCGCCGCTGCTGACGGCACTCCAACATACATTTCCGCTATATCGCTCGTCGAGATTGTCTATCTTATTGAACGTGAGCGCATACCAAGCAACGCCTTCGAGAAGTTTGTGGACGAACTGGGAGGAAAGGATCCCGCATTCACCGTGGTTGCGGTTGATTTGCACATTGCCACCGTGCTGAGGAGCATTAATCGAAATGCAATTCCCGATATGCCCGACCGCATCATTGCCGCAACCGCGCTCCGCCTCCGCGTGCCACTCATTACTCGCGACGCTCGCATCCAAGCGGCAGGATTCGAAACAATTTGGTAATAGCAGATCGATAGGGAAATTATTCTGTGCGCAACGCGAGGGTCGGGTCGATGCGGGCTGCGCGGACAGCGGGTATATAGCAGGCTAGTCCGGCGATTCCGAGCAATAGCGGAGGTACCAAGACGAATGTCAGGGGATCGACTGGAGAAATGCCAAAGAGCAGAGTTCTGAGAAGTTGAGACGCAAAGAGGGCAACGAGAATGCCAATGACGATGCCTGCGAGGGCTGGAGTCATTCCTTGTTTCAGCACGAGACGGCTGACGTCAGAATTACTCGCACCGAGAGCCATTCGGATTCCAATTTCGCCTCTGCGCTGCGAGACGGCGTACGAGAGAACACCATATAGGCCAACCGCTGCAAGCAGCACCGCTAGGCCCGCGAAAGACCCGAAAAGAAGCATACTGAATTGTCGGTCGGAAGCCGATTGCCCGATGAGCTCGTCCATCGTGTGGACATCATAGACGGCGAGATCCGGGTTGAGCTGGTCGATGGCTTTTCGCGCTGCTGAAATTGCCGAATGCGGTTCGAAGGCCGTGTGCAGCACAACGTAGAACTCGCTCCAGCGCCCGTCCAAAATCGGCAAGTAAACAGTGGGTCTAATTTTCTGATCTAGATCTGTGACTGTATCGCCGACAATGCCGACCACTTCATAGCGCGGGACAGGAGTGCCGGTGAGCTGTTGTCGAGCCAGGTCGATCCCGAAGAAGATGTGCCTGCCGATGGGGTCCTCGTGGGCAAAGTATGTCTTTGCCGTGGAGGCGCTGATGACGACGGCGCCCATTTTGGGATGCTTCTCATCGAAGCCGATTCCATCCTGGGGTGAAAAGAGACGCCCGCGGATGAGCGGAAGTCCGACGGCAGCGAAATAACCCGGATCGGCGGCGCGATCAAGTGCGTCTCTCATCTGGCCGGCCGGGAGTTCCTCACCCTCGATGTGAAAGACGAGATCGTCACAATGACCGGAAACGGGAGCACAGGTCGTCAGACCAGCAGATTTAATGCCCGGAATCGTCTGAATGCGGTCGGTTAGCTGGGTCAAAAATGCGGCGGTCTTGGGCGGCTTTTGATAACTTGCGTCGGGTAAAGACACGGCCATTGTAAGCGTGTGATCAATGCGCACGCCAGGATTCACGCGATAAAGATGCGAGAAGCTCCGGAGTAGAAGACCCGCTGCGACCAGAAGCACCATGGAAAGCGCGACTTCTGCAGTCACTAGAATGCTTCTAAACCGGCCGTGAGATCGAGTTGGAGTTGCGGAGCGGCTGCTGTCTTTCAGCGAGTTCGTGAGGTCGGTTCGTGAAGACTGAATTGCAGGATAAAGGCCCGCTGCAATGCCGGTGAGTAGCGAAACGCAAAACACGAACAGAAAGACCATGGGATCGAGCGGGAGTCTTCCCGCGGGAAGAATGGCGTCTGCACCCGGCGCATGGGAAATCAAGATTTCTGTTATAGAGATGGCAAGGAAGACACCGACAACGCCGCCGGCGAGGGCCAGAAGAATGCTTTCAGTCAGCAATTGGGAGATGATCCGGTTTTGACTTGCGCCTACGGCTGCACGAATGGAAACTTCACGAATCCGCCCCGTCGCGCGCGTCAGCAAGAGATTCGCTACATTGACGCAGGCGATCAGCAGGACGCAGCCCACTGCTCCGAGTAATAGTAAAAGCGAGGTGCGCACATCCCAGACGAGCGAATCGTGGAGCGGAAGAACGTTTCCTCCGCGACCGCTCACATCTTGAGGATGCGTGCGCTTGTAACGCGCAGCGATGCCGTCGATCTCGGCTCTGGCTTTTTCAACCGAAACACCCGGTTTTAACCGGGCAATTGGCTGCAGGAAATGGGTATCGTGCCGCTTCTGGCGCTCAGGGGGCAGAAAGGTGAGCAGCGGGCTCCAGGCTTCGATGGTTCGAGAAGGAAATGCAAAACCGCGAGGCATGACGGCGACGATTTGGTAATCCTCGCTGTCGATGCGGACCCTTTTTCCTATAACGTTTGGCGCTGCGCCGAATCGCCTCTGCCAAAGACCATAGCTGATCGCGACCACACGAGGTGCGCCGTAGCGATCTTCATCGGAACGAAAGTCGCGCCCAAGAAGGGGCGGAACACCCAGCGTAGAAAACAGGTTACCGGAGCAGGCGCAGAAGTCGATACGCTCGGGTTCGAAAGTGTTTGTCGAGCTAGATAGATTGGAATTCCCAGTCACGTAGGCGGCAATCTGTTCGAAGCTAGTGGAGAGCTTCTGCCAATCGAGGAAATTGGCCGGTGCAACCCAGTTGCGCTGCTCGTCGTAATTGACGACGTTCCGTTCGAAAAGCGCGACCAGCCGGTCGGGTTCTTTAAAGGGAAGCGAGCGTAGGAGAAAGGCATTCACGATACTGAAGATCGCTGTGTTCGCGCCAAGTCCCAGAGCGAGGATGAGGATCGTGAGAGCTGTGAAACCGGGACGCTTTCGGAACTGGCGGAAAGCGAAGCGAATGTCTTGAGTGAGCGCTTGCAGCATGCGGCCTGACAAGATTCTATGCGCACGCCGCCGGCCTTGTCCGGGACTTATGTAAGTATTTGATTTTTAAGTGCCGGGCGCTTTGTGTCGAAACTGGATTCGCCGGGACTGGCATCGCGGTGTGCGGATGCGGACAGCCTTGAAAGATACATTAACTTGAAGGATTACGCGATCAGGAAAGCCGGACACCTTGCCTTCAATTCGGGAATTTCCTATCCTGTGGCGGGCTCTTTGCAATCGAAAAACTCAGTGTAAAATCAAACAAATAACCGATCAGAACTGATAATGCAAGGCTATGGCCAGGGGGCGGGCGCAAACCAGGTTGCGTGGGGATCTCCGCTCATGCTGGTCGTAAGCTGATGGACCAGATAAATTTGCACGAAACCAATCCAGCGGTAAGAGGCGACAGCGACGCGACCAGGGAGAGTCCACAATCCTCCGGTACTTCGGGAAGCTCTGTGGATGCGGAACGAGTTAAGGCGCAAATGCGCCGCTGGCAAGATCAGGTGCTGGATTTAACGAAATCGAACCCCTTGCTGAGTTTGAATCGATCCAGAGTTTCAAGGCTCGAAGTCACAGGACCTACGGCACACACGCTCTTCTCCGCCCTTGTTGTTGACGGAAACCAACTCCGCATGCCATTAGTGCGGAAGAGGACCGAATCGGCCGACGACTTATTTTCAAGTGAGGGCGAAGGTTCCGATTTTGTTGTGCAAGCGGGAGACATCACATTTGATGCAAGGCCGTTGGATCTGATGCGCCGACTCCGTCGAATTCACGATAATTCGCGAACAAGCATGGAGGAGCGCGGCGTCACAACGCTCTATCTAACCTTCGGTGCCCTCCATTGGAAGGACGACCAAATTGGTGAATCCGTTAGTCCCTTGTGGATGGTGCCCTGTGAATTGGAGAGCAAGGGTCCGGAGACGGCGCTCCGGCTTTCCGCGGCTGACGAAGATGCCCAAATCAATCCAGCGCTCGAGTACTATCTTCGCGAGCGCCACAAGATACAGCTACCGGAGTTGCCAGAGGAAGCGGATGAGGGATCGCCCACGGGCGTCCTCGACTCGATCCGGTGTGCCGTAAAGGAGCAGCCCTGGCACGTCACAGAGGAGGTTTGGCTCAGCACATTTTCTTTTGAGTCCCTCGTCATCTATCGTGACCTTAAAGCACTGGTTGATACAGGGATAACTCACCCCATTGTTTGCGCCTTTTCACGAGCGACTACAACGGCCGACAAGTCGGAAGCGCTGCATGATCTTGACACACTGCCGTCACCGGCAACTGTTCCTATACCGACATTGCCTGCGGATTCAAGCCAGCTTGAGGCTCTGACTCTGTGCTCGTTGGGGCGTCACGTGGTCGTGCATGGCCCTCCGGGTACGGGCAAAAGCCAGACTATTGCCAACCTGATTGCTGACGCGCTTACTCGAAGCAAGAAGGTTCTGTTTGTGAGCGCGAAAATGGCTGCACTGAACGTGGTTTATGAGCGGCTCAAAAGCATAGGGCTTCAGAGCTTCTGTCTTGAGGCACACAGCACCAAGGCTGGGAAACAGAAAATTATCGATGAGCTTAAGCGGACCTTGGACGCCGAAATTAGTTATGACGGGAATGCGATTGAGCAGGAACTCCAGAAGCTTCTGCGAATTCGAGACCAGCTTAACGCCTACGCGAAGGAGCTTCATCAGATTATCGAACCTCTTGGCCTGTCGGTTTACCGGGCAAACGCTCGGCTGGCACAACTTGCGGAAATCGATGATGTAGCGGGAACGTTACCGTGGTCGAATCCTGTTGAGGTCTCTCGAGACGATTTTGAACGCCGCAAACAGACGCTCGAAGCGCTTGCAGAGAACGCCTCTGTATTCGACGAACGGGAGACTCATCCTTGGTCCGGATTTTCACCTAAGGCCTTCGGATTGCCCGAGCACGAAAACCTTGAGACCGCACTTAGGGAGGCTCTAAGTCTCAGTAACAAAATTGCCTCTCTTGCGGAACAGCTTGGCCCTCTGCTTCCCGATGCACAATGCCTTTCCTTACGCGATTGGGTTCTCCTGAGGGTGGTCCTCGGCGCAATTGCAGAGACGGAGCGGCTCCCAGACACTTGGTGGCAGGAGAACGATGAAAGGCTGGCGACATTCGCAGAACTTTTCATGGATGCTGCCAAGCAACGCCGTGAGCTGGACTTACTTTCGTCCGAGATTCAAGCTGAAATATCTGGGAATCTGGCCGAATTAATCGAGCTTCTTTCTCCTATTCGTGACCGTTTCAAGGCTTGGCATTCCTTGTTCAGGCCGGCCTATTGGCGGTGGCGCAAGGTGGTGAAATTGGCCCTCAAACCCGGCGTCAGATTTGGGCGAGCGCACCTTGACTCTCTAAGAGCGCGTTGCTCGAGGGCCTCGGAAATCGAAGAGTGGTTTCATGGGCATGCCGCCGCCATTGAATCGCGCATTGATCCTTCTGAGATCTCAGGCTCAGCCGCTATGGAACGCATTGCTCGCTCGTTCACTGTTGCAGTGCTCTGCAGAAGGGTATTAGCCGCCCTTGGAAGGGAACCCGAGCCAATTGTAGTTTTGAGTGACGCGATCCGCAAGGCTGCAAGAGAATTACTTCTTGTCATTTCTGCAGATTCATCTCTGCCGCCACAATTCCTCCGGCTCGACCGCGATTGGCCACGAGGATTCGCCCGAGGAAAGCCTGCGAGCAAAGCTCCTCTTCCAGAAGTCGCTAACCGCTCTGCCTCTCTACTCGAATCTAAAAGAAAGGCACGCGAATGGGTTTTGTTGGATCGTGCACTACAGCAGTGCGATGAGGCGGGTTTGTCCGAATTTATAGAGAGTTTTGGGATAACGAGCGCGAAGAATGCGCCATGCATTTTTGAACGTCGGTTCCTGAAGCACTGGGTGAGCGCCGCAATCGACCGCAGTCCAACACTCGCCGGATTCACAGAAGCAAAAGGACGAGATCTGCTCACAAAATTTCGGGAACTTGATGAGCGTGTCCGTCAGCTAGCGATTTCACGTGCGCAAAGAATTGCATGTTCGGCTTCGGACCGAGTTCGGACCGCAGAAGATCTCGGCGAAAGTGCGAGCGAAGTGGGTATACTTCGGCGCGAATTGCAAAAACGAAAGCGGGTTAAGCCACTGCGAAAATTGTTTTCGGAAATCCCACACGTCATGCAGGCACTGAAACCGTGCCTATTAATGAGTCCCATTTCGGTGTCCACATACCTGAAGCCCGGCACCTTTCATTTCGATCTCGTTGTGTTCGACGAGGCATCGCAGTTGCCAATCGCGGAGGCAGTCCCAGCGATTCTCCGAGCCTCGCAGGTCGTGGTGGCGGGTGATCCGAACCAGCTACCTCCAACTTCCTTCTTTCAAACCTCTCTCGTCACTGAGGAGCAAGATGAGGATGAGACTGAGGGGGGACAGGCTCCTTTGGAATCACTTCTCGATGAGTGCGTAGCGGTGGTGCCGATCTTTCAGCAATCGCATCTGCGCTGGCATTACCGGAGCCGCGACGAACGCCTAATAAGGTTTTCGAATCATTTCTTTTATGAGAACAAGCTGATTACATTCCCAGCTGCCGGTTCTTCACCCGCCGGCCAAGGGGTCCGTTTCGTTTATGTTCCGGATGGCGTTTATGATCGTGGCCGCAGTCGGATGAACAGACCTGAAGCTCGAGTTGTTGCGCGATTGGCGTTGGAACACTTCGAGCGTGATCCAGACCGATCGCTTGGCATCGTGGCGCTAAATCTGAGCCAAAAAGACGCAATAGAGGATGCTATCTCCGAGGCATTACTGTCCCGACCGGACCTCAGCACGTTTTTCGACCAAGGTCGGCACGAAGGGGTGTTTATTAAGTCGCTGGAGAATGTTCAGGGCGATGAGCGCGACACGATGATCATCAGCGTCGGATACGGGAGGGATCATGCTGGGGGGCTCAGTATGAACTTCGGACCGATCAACGCTGACGGTGGCTGGCGTCGGCTGAATGTCCTCGTAACTCGTGCCAAGTGGGAATGTGTGCTTGTTTCCAGCTTGCGATATCAAGATCTCAGCGGAGTCAACCCAAACAACCGGGGGGCAGTGTCACTTCGGGCCTTCCATGAGTTTGCTGAAAAGGGTGGCGAACTGCCTTCCGAAATGGCTGTTCAGACTGACAGCGAGACAAATGAATTTGAAGAAGCTGTTCGTGCGGCTCTCGTGGATCGAGGGCTAAAAGTCGACATGCAGGTAGGCGCTAGCCGTTACCGCATTGATTTAGCAGTGCGCGACCCACGCGATGAGGGACAGTACATCCTAGGGATAGAATGCGATGGAATCGCATACCATAGCTCGCGCACCGCCAGGGATCGCGATTTGCTTCGGCAACTGGTGCTTCAACGAATGGGATGGCGAATACACCGCCTATGGTCCACAGAATGGTTCCATGATCGCGATCAGGCAATTGAGAGTATTCTCAGGAGTGTCGAGCAAGCCCGGAGCACTCCCCTCGGACGTCCTGTATATGCGCCTCCGCCCGTTTTCAATAGCCCGCAAGGGAGCTCGACAACGCGCCCTTGGAGCTCAGAGACGATCGAAATCAAGCGTCGATATAGCCCAGGGATTTCCTATATGGTTTTCCAATCGGCAAGGAAATTAAACCGCGAGTACTTGATGGATGCAGCGTATCAGAGCCTTCTTGTCGATACGATTACCTCGTTGGTGAAAGTGGAAGGACCGATTCATCAACATTTCCTGATCGAGCGACTGAAAGACGTGCATGCCGTGGCGAGGGCTGGATCAAACGTTCAGTCGAATATCGACTGCGCATTGCGGTCTGCGGTGCACAGCCACAAGATATCCAAGATGTCTTTTTTCTACTGCACACCGGAAGGGCACCTTGAGTGCTTCCGCTTAGCCACAGATTCCGTGCGGCGACCTATCGAATATATTGCGCCTTCAGAGCTGTCGCTTGCGGTTCTCTATCTCGTAGAGGATCAGTTCGGGATTTTCGAGGATTCTCTACCAACAGCTGTCGCACGGCTCTTCGGCGTTGAGCGACTCCGAAATGAGGCTGCCGAGATTATCCGGCGCGTTACTGACGATCTTGTCAGCCGAGGATTGCTCCGTCGCAGCGGGATGCAAGTCCATCTCGGGTAATTACGTCCGAGTACCCGCGCGAAGCGCCTCAAAACGTTAAGTGCAGGTTCAACTGCAAGAAGCGCGGACTTCCGATCGTGTGTTGGATGATTCCCAAACTGCCCTGGGGCGGAATTAATGGAGGCCCCGAGAAAAATGGGAAGAATGTAACGTCATTATTCGGCGTATCGAAATCCGGGTGATTGAAGATATTGAAAGCGTCGGCTTCGAAGCGCAGGCGGGCGCGCTCGGTAATGGAGAACTCTTTTGCGACGCTCATGTCGAATCGAACCTGGAAGGGACCGCGGAATAGATTCCGGCCTGAAGTGCCGTAGAGCGATTCGTACAAATCGCAACCAGTCGCATCGCACGGCGGAACGCCAAACGTTCCAGGCGCGACAAACTGTGGAAGGAAGTCGTTCGCATTCAGGACCGGCAATCCGGCGTTGATGCCGGTGGTGCCTTGAAGCTGTGCCTGCTTGGCGGAAACACCCGGCTTCAGGGGAACAATCGGGTTCGTGATCTCATCGTAAGTGCCGTAGTAGAGGCCCGCGACTGATCCTGAGTAATCGTAAACGCTATAAGGCTGACCGCTCTGGGCGACGGTCTGCCCACCCACCGTCCATCCATTCACAAACTCCCCTAGGAGCTTGTTAGAGGTCAGGCTCGGAATTGTGTAGCTGTAATTGATCAGGAACACATGCGTTTGATCGAAATCGGCTGAGGCGTAATTTGATTTCGGATTGAGGGGATTGTTGCCGGTAAAGAAAAGACCGAGGCCGCTCTGCTCGTCTAAGGCATGCGAGTATGTGTAGGATGCCGTAAACTGCAAACCAAAAGAGAGGCGCTTGCGAGCCTGAAGCTGCAGCGCGTTGTAATTAGAAATGCCCTCAGCTTTGTAAAGGACGGAGTTCATGTCATAGCCGATGTAGGGAACACGAACCTCAGCATTTCCGGCATAATATGGCGGCGGGCAGAGGGGTTCCAAATCCAATGGCGGCGCGGTCGGAAAATTGCAAACGCTGAGCGGGCTCAAGCCGCCATAGGAGTAAATCTGTCCGTTCACCGGATTTTGCGGAGTAGCGATGAGCGGCTGATTGAAGGGGACCGGCAGTACCTGATGCACGCCGTGATTACCGATGTAACCTGCGCTGAACAACCAGTTATTGGCAGCCTGATATTGCAGATCAAAGGTCCAATTTTCGGAATATGGAAGTTTGTTGTTGATGTCGTAGCCGCCGAACGCGAACGGGCCGAAAAGATTGCCCGCCGGCCAGTTGCCCGATTCGGTTTGCGCGAGATTGGGTAGCGAGCTTAGAAACTGCGCAGGGGTGCCTGGCGGCGGCGTTGGAGCAACGGTTCCGAATGGAACAGACGAACTGGCGCCTCTCTTGGCGGCAATGGGTTCGACGAACGGAGGCGCAAGCGTAACTCCGAAGGGTCCGTTGAAACCCTTACCCGCGCTCGGAGACAGATAGCTGAAAAATTCGCCGCGGTCGTAGTAAATGCCGAAGCCTGTGCGAATGGTCAGTTTAGATAGCGGGGTCCAGGCGATAGCGACGCGAGGCGCGAAACCGCCTTGCAGTTTGCGAATCAGGGAATCGCTTCCGTTCTTTGCGAATTCGAGCCCCGAGGCGGTGATTGTATCGGTTGCGGCGTCGTAGGCGTAGAGGTTGGAATTGAACGCAGTGAGGCGGCCGTATTTTTCAGTGAGCGGGCCGTCATAATCCCAGCGCAGTCCGAGAGTGAGCGTGAGATTGCTGCGGATCTTGTAATTGTCGTTTATAAACGCGCCGACCGTATCGGAGCGGTAATACCGGCTCGCCGAACCGGCGAACGCTTGGCCGCTGCGAACCGAGCCCTGAACGAAGGTGCTGAAGTCTGTGAATTCGACGATATCAGTGGAAGTGTTTTTGTTGATGATGTTGAGCTGCGTGTGATCCCACTGCGCGCCGAAGGAGAGGGTGTGCCGGCCCTTGACCCAACCCACCCTGGTTCCGTATTCCCACTGGTTTTGAAACATTCCGGCATTGCCAAAACTGGTGCTAGGCCCAAATTCCAGGCCCGCCGCGATCGTGGGATCGGACGTGTCGATCTCCATTTGCGGAAACGTATTCGAACCAAGCAAATTCATTCCGACGTCACTGGGCGAGAGCGCCTGCGAAGTTTGTGAATAGGCGTGCAGGCGGGTAAAGCCAACACGCTGCTCCCAAGTGAGCGCGGGTGAAAGGATAACCGTGTTTTCGATCGAGCCTACCTGGCTTCCGGCGCTCAATTGCTGCGGAAAACCGAGCAGCGAGCCGACCGCGCCAAACGGATTGGTTGTCGGATTCACTTGAACGTAATACTTGCCGGTGAGGCGGTCCTTTTCGCTCGCGACGAAATCGATATTGGCGATTCCTTGATCGACGTTCGCAATAGCGTTCGGCCCTTGAAGAACGGCGTCGTAACCCAGCCCTGTGGCCTGGAGCGGGTTGGTTATTTGCGCGCTGGGGATCAGGTATTGGCCGTTCTTCAGTTTCGCGTTTAGGAGCGCGGCTGCGACCGGACTGATTTGACTCGCCGTGATTGTGGTTCCAAAGCCGCTGCTATTGACGGCATTAACAATCCCTTGCGCACTGCGGTCGTTTGTAAGCCCTAGGGGAACAGTCGCGTCTTTGGTTGCATCCGTTGCGTCCGCGATTCGGACGCCTTGGTAGGAGAGAAAGTAGAAGAGCTTGTCTTTCTTGATCGGGCCGCCGAGCGTTGCTCCAAATTGGTTGCGATTCATGAAGGGCACTTTGGTTGTAATCGCGGGAGAGGCGTTATAGAAAAACGGCGCGGCGTTCATCGCGCTGTTCTGGAATTTTTCATAGATCTGGCCGTGAATCTGATTAGTTCCAGATTTGGTGATCACGCCGATGTGGGCTCCACTGTTCGCGCCTTGGGTGGCGTCGTACATGGCGGCGTTGACGCTGATTTCCTGAATCGCCTCGGGCGGCGGAGTGGGAAGAGCCTGGCCGATTGCGCCATAGACTGAGGTGCTGGTTTGAATCTCGCCGCCGGCTCCGAAATTTTCGCCTGTATTGAGCACGAACCTGTTCTCGCCGACTTGGCTGGTGGAGTTTCCATTGAAGAGATTGTTTGTGCTAATGCCGTTCAGCGAGAAGCTGTTGCTGGTGTCGCGCTGGCCGTTGGCGAAGATGGCTTGATTGCCGAGTCCTGCGTTGCTGCCCGCGCCGGCCAGGAAATCCGCGTGGACTCCGGGAGCGAGAATCGCGAGCTGCGTGAAGCTTCCGGTTCCGAGAGGCGTTTCCTGAATGGTCAATTGATCGACGACATAGCCGTTTGTCGTATCGACCTGATTCATCAGAGGGGTCCCGACAACTTCGACTGTAGTGGTCGTCGCGCCGACTCTGAGATTGCCGTCCACGGTTGTCGTCCGATCGCCTTGGACAAGCACTTCGGGGTGAGTTTCGGTCTCGAATCCCGATTTGCTGAAGCTTAACTCATAGGCCCCTATCGGCAAGTTCGGAATGGAATAGAAACCGTTTGACTGCGTTTCGACGCTGACCTGAAGATTAGTCGACGTGTTGCGCGCTTTCACCGCTGCTCCGGGGACTGACGCGCCGGAAGAGTCTTTGATAGTGCCGGTAATCGCTCCGAGCACTTGCTGAGCGCGCGCGGGGTTTGAAACTAAGCCCAAGAGCAAGGCGAGCCCAAGGCAGAACGATACTGCGTTGAAATGGAACTTTGACATGCGAGTGACCCTGAAAAAATCAGTCTAACCCGCGCAACGCATGCCCGGAATCGCCTTCACACGCTTGTAACCAAAAACGTGAGGAAATGATGAGGAATTTAGGTGCAAGAAGACGGCAGTGTGTGCGCGCCTGCCAGGCGAGGGCATTCGGGCCGGGCATACGGGCCCGGCAGGCCCCGCCCCTACAATTAGGCGGCGCGTTTTTTGTCGTAATACGTATGGTTATAGATGGCCATCTTCTTGCTCACCTCGGCAGCGTGGCGCTCGACTTCTTCAGTTGAAAATTCGAACCCAAATTCGGCGGCATCGAACACCTCGCTGGCTTTTTGGGCTTGATGATAAAGCTGCCAGGCTTGCGTCATCTGATTCTCACGGCGTTGTTTACGCTCGTGTTGCAGCTTTTGTAGCTCGGCTTGATCTTTCTCGCGCTGCTTGCGCAGGCGGGCTTCCTGAATGCTCAGGTTGTTGAGGTCTCTTCGATAGGTGAGAAAAACTTGCGCTTCGATGAGCGAGGCGCGGACCTGTGGGTCTTCTTCGTGCTCGAATTGTTTGGCGAGCGCGAGGCGGCCGATGGCGTAGATGCCCATTTCGAGCGAGGGAATGCGGAGCAAGCGCCATTCGGTGTCGGCGAGCGATTGCGTGAGAGCGGATTCTTCATCGCCGGCGGGTTTGTATTGATCGAAGAAGCGCTGGACGTGCTTCTGATAGGCGGCGGCATCGTCGCTAGGCAGCAGGACAGTGCGGCCGGTGAGCCCGGTTTTCACAGCATTTAATGAGGATTTGGCTTTGCCTTCCGGCGTTTTCGGACCGGTGGAGAGCGCGCCGTTCAAGCGGTTTGCATGGATTTGTGCGTGAGTAGACATATTCGGATTTCCGCTCGAACGATGGCATGGGGCCGATTCGCACGAAGGAAGCGTTTCAGCGTAAGTTGTTGAGGAGAATACGAACAATCGCAGTGAGGTTTGCTGCGACCGTGGTCTAAGTGCGACGTTTGGCTTGCGGGTCATTTTGATGCATCTGTTAGCGCGCTGTAAACAGCGGCGTGGCTACGGTACTCGAGCGAGTGATTGTCAGGATGAGTCATGCGCTGGATCATGGCAACGAAGACAACATCGTTGGCCGGGTCCACCCAGAACCAGGTCCCGGCCGCGCCATCCCAGAAGAAGGTGCCTTTGCCATCGGACATGCCCGCCTCGAGCGGATCGACGACAACGGCGCAGTTATAACCATAGCCGAAGCCGCGCCGCATGATGGACTGGCCGATGCCGAACTCGCCGGTCAGCAGTGAGGGGGCCAGATGATTGGAAGTCATCAGCTTGACAGTTGCCGGCGCAAGAACTCGCTTACCTTCGAATTCGCCGCCGTTAGCGAGCATCTGAGCGAAATGATAGTAGTCTTCGGCTGTTGAGACCATGCCGCCGCCGCCTGAGGGCATCGCGGGCTGCTCAGTGTAGTCCGTAGGCGTGCTGCCGCCGGAGTTGACGGGCTCGAGTTGTCCGGCGGGTCCGGCAGCGTAGTTGACGGCAAAGCGCGAGCGCTTATCTTGGGAGACAAAGAATCCGCTGTCCTTCATACCAAGCGGGGCGAAGATGTGGTCACGCATAAAGTCGGGCAGGCTTTGTCCGGAGAACTTCTCGACCAGGTAACCCTCGATGTCCAAGCCAACGCTGTACCTCCAGCCCGTGCCTGGCTGATAGTTGAGAGGGATCGTGGCGAGCTTCTCGATCATCTCCCGCAGGTTGGCCGATTGCATCACTTTCTTTTCGTGGTACATGACGTCGACCGGCGAGTGCGTGGACCCATACGAAAAGCCTGCCGAGTGCGACATGACTTCGCCGATGGTAGGCAGGTGCTCGGGCTCGGCGAGGATCATGTTACCGCTCCCGTCGAAGCCCTTGAAGACTTTCAGGTGAGCGAATTCGGGGATGTACTTCGAGATCGGGTCCCAGGGCAGCCATCTGCCCTGCTCGTAGAGGATCATCATGGCGACTCCGGTCACCGGCTTGGTCATGGAGTAGGCGCGGAAGATGACATCTGCTCTCATCGGCTCTCGGGTTTGCATATCGCGCTGGCCGTAGGTGCGATATTCGAGCACCTTCCCGTGCCGGGCGAGGATGGTGACGGCTCCGGCTAGCTGTTTCTGATCAATCTCGTGCTGAATGAGATCGCGCAGATTCTGCAGGCGGTCGTTGGAAAAGCCGAGGGATGGGGGTTTGACTGCCGGCAGATCAGCACCGGCGCAGAGAGAGATCGCGAGCGCGGAAAGGACGATGGCGTGTTTCATATTCGCGCAGACCGTTATATCAGGCTGACGCGAATAGTGTGTGCGACTCGGTAATTAGCTCACCGCCGAGTGTGACGGTGGGATGCCGATTCGTCGTTAGTGCTTCGCGGACACCGGCTGCCAGAGCTCAATCTTATTCCCATCCAGGTCATAGATCCAGGCAAAGCGACCGTAGGATTCATCCATTCGCTTGGCGTCAATCTTTACCCCTTCTTGTTTTAAGCGGTCGAGCAAAGCATCCAGATCGTCGACGATGTAGTTGATCATGAACGGCGCAGGGCTGGGATCGAAATAGTGAGTGGAGGCGGGAAAAACAGTCCAAACTGTAGCGTGTTCCTTTTGCGGGTCGTCGTGTTCGCGCCACGGAAGCATCACGCCTTCGCCTTTGTCAACGAGTCCAAGATGCTTCGAGTACCATTCGCGCATCTGATCACGATTAGCGGATTTGAAGAAGATTCCGCCGATTCCGAGGATGCGGCCGCGCTGCTCCATTTTGATGGGCGGCGTTGACTTTTCAGGTTGCGGAGATTGCACTTCCTGTCCTCCTTTTGAGCGGACGGCGATGAGCAACAGCGAGCCGAGCGCAATTGTGCTCCAGGGTATTCCTTGCATCTGCGGATTATATAACTTTCGAATGGAATGGAGAAAACGGTTGGTTCAAAGATTGTAGGGGCTGTTGCCATGCCAGAACGCCACGGCTGCTACTATTCTCGCCCATAAGGGAATTGATATTATTAATAGGATGCTGCTTTCTAATAAAAGCAAACGCCGGCACGTCCCTACCAGAGCCAAGAAGGTCAGTGTTGATATACCGTACTCGCTATACCAGGAGACAGCAAAGGTCGTCACTGAGCGCAGAATTACGACAAGTGTGTTTGTACGCGAAGCAATGGAGCGATATCTCGAAGAACTCCGTCGATCGAGATTGGAACGCCAACTTGAAGAGGGATACATTGCACACGCAGCTTTGGGCGACAAGATTCATAAAGAATTTGAGTACGTAGATGCCGAGTTGGCCTAATGTCGCCCAGTTCGATCGTTCGCGGCGACGTGATTGAGGTCAATCTTGATCCAACCATTGGGACAGAGATTAAGAAAACTCGGCGCTGCGTCGTGGTCCAAAACAATATCGGAAACCAGCACTCGAGGCGGACGATCATAGTTCCCGCGAGTGCCGCTGAGAAGCCGCTCTCGAAGCCATTCCCCGTCTGGGTTCCGGTGACGCCCAATGATGGGGGATTTACCAAAGATGCAATCATCATGTGCGATCAGATTCGTGCAATCGACAAGCAACGGATCGTGCGGAATTGCGGCCGGTTGTCTGCGTCCGCGATGGAAAAGGTCGATCTTGCCTTGAAGATCAGTTTGGGATTGAAGTGAGGCTCTTCTTCAATGTTCGTGCGGGCCGGCGATGCCGCGGCCTTACACGGTCCCATCGGGTCGTGTGTTATGAGCAGAGAGCGCGCACGTTAGCTCGGAGCTCAAATATTAGACTTACGCGGCGCGATGAATCAGTTCGCTGCGGAATGGAATACACAAAGTGTCTAAATCTGGTAGGTATCGGGCCTTCAAAACCCCTCAAGCATCCATACATTGCTGCTCACTGTGCCGCCGAGTATCGCAATGTAACGGCCATCGGGCGAAGGTACCCCCCAGATGTTTCCATTCCCCACTCCCTTGTACTGCCTTAGGATCTGCGCCGTTCCTTTCAGATCCACGTACAGGAGAGTCCGGCCCTGTGGCGACGCAGACCCGCAATAGAGGCCTTTGCTGTCAGGAGCCCAGTCCATTCCCGTCATGTTGATCCAACCCTTCACGACGATCTCTCGGTCGGGGCCATTCGACAGAGAGAGCAGCTGGATACGAGTATCGTCCTCGCCATTTCTTGCAACCGCATACGTCAACCCATCCGCAGACAGTGCTTCTGTGGGGCGTTTGTCACTCCCGATGAAGGGCCCGGCATCGCCATTGGGGGCATCCTCCGGTATAGTCCTCAAGAGTTTGCCCCTTCCTTTCAAGGGATCAAACGCGGTTATGTTACGCCATTTTCGATCTTGGCTCCTCTCCGTTACGACACAGCTTGCGGGGGCGTGGCCGCACCAGTGGTCAATCCAATTCCTCGCCTCGAGCACGAACTCAGGAACTCCGCCCTTCACGGGAACACGCATCAGGCGTTGAGGCGTATGCGGAGAAGTGCGCGGAGCAGCCATGTAGATTATCCATTCGCCATCCGGGCTGACGTGCGGAAGATAGGCATCGAGCGGCCCTGTCGCTAGAGGCTCTGCTGCGTGCTGCGCGATTGGCTGCTTAAAAATCTTGCTTAGACCGTTGTGATTGTAGGTGAGTAATACGGCCGCACTGTCCGGCGTCCAGTCTGACGGGTACCCGAAAGCCTCATCGTTAGTTAATCGTTGGGGGTCCTTTATGCGCGTTCCGCTCGCCGTCAGCTCTCCCAGCTCTATTTGTCCCTGGCTTGTCTGCTCTAGGACCGCCAAACGTTTTCCATCTGCGCTAGCGCTCAGGTTCACAGCTTCTGTGCCAGCCCAGTGCGTGATGCGTTTCGGTTCGCTGACAGGTTTTCCTAAACGGGTGTCGATCCTACGCTGCCAAAGATCGCTAGTAGCGTTCGCAGCCGACTCTTGGCGCGCGTAGATGATCCGCCCGTCCGGCAGCCACGAAAAATCACTATGCAATGGCCCACTTCGTGCGGGACCACCACCGCGCAGTTTGCCCCGTTTAGGTCGCATGTTTCGATTGAGTTTGTGTTGGGATTCGAGGACCGCCGGGATCGAAGATACGCCAGCCGCAGTCCGTCTGGAGACCAGCGCACTGTGTTCAGCCACTCATTCCCTTCCGCAGCGAGCACCCTTCGCGGGTTGGAGCCTTGGTTGTCCATCACCCAGATTTCGCGAGCATCACCATTTGAGGCTCTGAGCGGGCTGAAAGCGATGCGCGCCCCGTCCGGCGACACCTCCCAGCCCCATGCGCTCTCTCTAAGCTGCCGCGGAGACCGCCCCAGCACTGAAACGGCCCAGGTGCTGCCGGGCCCGCCCGCCTCGTCTAAAACGGGGGCGCCTAAATGGACGAGTAGTCTGCTTCTATCGGGAAACCAGGAAGCGATCTCCCACGAGGCGTTGGCAGAAGCGCGTTTCGGTTTTGGAATGAGCCGCTCCTCGCCCGTCGACAGCAGCTTCACATGAATGCCCGCCAGATCCGCGTAAGCGAGGTATTCGGCATCCGCCGAAAGTGCAAAACTGCTGACTGGATGATCGCTGGAGTTGAATGTCAGGCGTTCTTGCGTAAGCTCGACGGGAACCTTGGCCGGGCGCCGGAGAATTTGTAGTAGAAAAAGGCCGGCTGCAGCTGCAAGTACAATCACCGCTGCAGAAGTCCCGACCACCGCCCACTTGTGCCGTTTAATAATCCCGCCGGAAACGGCGGAATCTGAGATTGGCTCATCCGTCATCGCGCGCCCGTAAGAACCCCCGCGATGCCCGAGTGGAAGCGCTGGATATTGTCGGTCAAGCGCTTGGCCGACGTACCGGGCGTTCGGATAACGGCGAGAAGGCTCCGGTTCCAGACACCTAACGATCACGGTCTCCCACGAACGATCGAGATCCGAGACAAGCTCGCAGGGGGAGGTTGGGACCTCGGAGAGCCGATGAAGGACCTCAGAAGTTGTCGTAGTATCTCTAAATGCGTGCCTTCCCGTTACCATGCGATAAATCACCAAACCAAGGGAGTATATGTCGGAGGCCGGTGTGAGATTGCCGCTCTCGAGCTGCTCAGGTGACATATACGCGGGAGTTCCCGTGCGCATCGTCGATGGTGAATCCGTAAGAGGGCCTTCTGCCCGTAAAGCCACTCCAAAGTCCATCACGACAGCGCGCACGCCCTGTTCGCCGGGGACTAGCATTATGTTTTCAGGCTTTAGGTCGCGGTGCAGAATTCCCAAATCGTGGGCGGAAGCAAGTGCTGACGCAATCTGAAGAACAAGGGGCAACGCTTCCTCCGTGCTAAGCCTTGGCACGTTTCGCAACATTTCAGCAAGCGTCTCTCCGCGGAGGTATTCCATGCTTATGAAGAAAATCGGCGGGTTGATGCCGTCGGAGTGCCGGAAGAGATCGTAGACTCGGCAGACATTCGGGTGAGTCACTTGCTTCGCAAGCTGGACCTCGTGCTTAAAGCGCTGCTGTGAATCGGTGTTGAGAAGGTCTGGGCGAATTGCTTTGATAGCTACGGGCGTCTGTAGCTCAAGGTCCATGGCCTCGTAGACCTCGCCCATGCCCCCAGAAGCGACAAAGCGAGTCACAGTGAAGCGATCAGCGATGAGTTGGCCGGGAATGAATGCGGTAGACCGGGCGCGCTCAACAGTAGCTGCCTTTTGAGTGAGAAAGCTCCCCATTTCCTCGTGATTCGCGATCAGGTCCAATACTTCTTTTCGAATTTTGGGGTCGCTGCAATGGGCGTTAAGAAAACGAGAACGTATTTCCGGTTCCTGTTCGAGTGCAGCTTCAAACAGGCTCTTGACCTGTTCCCATTCCTGCTGCTTCACTTCCATACTGCCCTCTCAAATCTCGGTACAGCCAGGCTTTCGCGACGATCCAGTCGCGCTTGACGGTTTTGGGCGAAATCGCTAAGACCTCTGCAGCTTCCTCAATCGAGAGACCGCCAAAAATTCGAAGCTCTACGATCTGCCCCTGACGAGGATCGATGGTCGACAAACGTGCTAACGAACGATCCAGAGCAACTAGCCCGGTGAATTGCTCATTCGAGAACATCGACACATCCTCTAGGGAGATTTTTTGCTGTGGGCCCCCGCGCTTGAGCCTCACCCTGCTGCGGCCGTGGTCCACCAGGATGCGTCTCATGGATTGTGCGGCAATTGCGAGGAACTGAGTCTTGCTTTGCCACTCGGCTTTCCTCTCTCTCCGTAATCGCAAATACGCTTCGTGGACAAGGGCGGTCGGTTGAAGAGTATGACCAGGCCGCTCTTGATTCAAAAATGATGCCGCAAGCCGCCTGAGCTCGTTGTAAGCGAGACACACTAGGCGGTCGACCTCGGCATCTTTAGGGCCCATGGGAAGCCTTTCTTCGTCTGAATCTTTAGGGTGAATTATACATTTATTGCGGCGGCAGAGATGACCCTTTTTTTGAGGCGCTGTCGCGTTATGGACAGCCGCCGTTCCGGCGCCTTTCGAATGCTAGCTAAAAAAGGAGATTTGTATATGTCGAGAACTTGTTTTTCAGTCGCAATTTCGGCTGTCGTGCTTGCGGGCGTTGCCTGGGGCAGCACGCCGCCCGTTGAGCCGTTCAGTGACAGTTTCGAGGGTACCCAGATTTACCCATATTGGGCACTGACACAGGACTACGGTACGGTGACCCTGTCAAAGGACCAGTTTTATTCCGGTGCAAAGTCGCTAGAGTTTGCTTCGGCTTCCGGGGGTGAACGAACTATTTACGCCACTCACAAGTTCCCGCGTCATACAAAGGGAACCGTCTCGGTCGCGTTTTACGATTACGCGCCGGGGCAAGAGACACTCTACGAAGGCCTTACGCTGGAGGATTCCGCAGTGCAGTCACATGTTGCTTCAGTGGGCACTAACGACTACGATGCGTACTGCTACAAGGCGTTTGTCGGCTCGGATGGTCAGGGTCCACACGCGAACTGCGGACAATATCCCGGATCGGAGACCACGAACGTAAAACGCACACTCGGGTGGCATGTCTTCTCGATTTCGTACGATGTTTCGAGCGTCTCCATCGCAATCGACGGCACGGTTGTATACACCGCCAACGTCGCCGGTTATGAGTTCGATACGGTCATTTTGTCCATAGACGGCCCCTATTGGAGACCGAACACCATCGCGTACTTCGATAACTTCTCGTTTGAGCCGCTTCCGCTGTACGCGAAGCAATGAGTATCTCGCTAACACGTTTTAGAACTGGGGGAGTTGAAGATGAACACTCAATACCTGCTTTTCGCTAGAAATTTTTCGAAATCGTGGCTTGTACAGTCCGTCGCTATGTTGGGGCTTGTCCTATGTAACAGTGCGAGCGCACAATCGTGGAATCAACTGCTGCCAACAGGCGGACCACCTCCGGCTCGCGCGGCACATTCTGCAGTTTTCGATTCCGCAACGAATCAGATGATCATCTTCGGAGGAGTAAGTTTCAATGACGTGTGGTCGCTCACGCTTGGCGCCAGCCCCCAATGGACGCTGCTGAGTCCCGCGGGGACGCCGCCTGAGGGACGACGCGGTCACTCGGGAGTGTACGATCCTGTCAATTCCAGGATGATCATTTTTGGAGGCGGTCTTGGGAATACGGCGCCTTGCGCCAATGACACATGGGTGCTAATCAATGCGAACGGCGTAAACGGAACTCCGACTTGGGCCCAACTCAATCCGACGGGAAGCCTGCCTGTTCCGCGGATCTTACACACTGCAGTTTATGATCCGGCCTCGAACCGAATGATTGTCTTCGGTGGAAACAATTGCTTTACTCAAGGCGGCGTATTCTACAACGACGTTTGGGTACTTTCAAACGCAAATGGGTTGGGCGGAGCTCCAATTTGGACGCAGCTAACCCCAACCGGAACGCCGCCATCTCCCCGAGAGAGCCATACCGCTGTTTACGACCCCAATTCAAACGAAATGATTATCTTTGCCGGTGCGGCGTCGGTGTCGGGCCAAGTCAGCGATGAGTACCTCGCAAATGACGTATGGGTGCTGTCAAATGCCAATGGACTTGGCGGGACGCCGGCATGGAGTCAGCTGTCGCCTTCGGGGATACTGCCTCCGCAAGTGAACGCGGCCACTGCGGTTTACGACCAGATCTCCAATCGTATGACCGTCTTTGGCGGCGGGGACTACGTTGACAACTTCAATATTGTCTCAGTGCTTCTAAATGCTAACGGGCTTGGCGGAGCTCCGACTTGGATACAGCTCGCGACTGGCGGGACACCGGCATCAGCCAGAAGTAATCACTCTGCCGTGTACGATCAGAACTCAGGCGAGATGATCGTTTTTGGTGGTGTGACGCCGTCTGATCAGCCATTTAACGATACATGGGTGCTCACGAGCGCTAGCGGACTTCGGCCACTCGATTATGATGGCGGCAAGCCGGGGGATGTACGGATCACGGGCGATTTTGACGGCGACGGCAAGCAGGATTTCGCTGTTTGGAGGCCGTCCAATGGCGTATGGTACGTATTCCTCAGCAGCGGTCAGGTGGCGCCCATCGTGCAGCAATGGGGTTCGCTGGGAGACGTGCCTGTCCCGGCTGATTACGATGGCGACGGCAAGACTGATTTTGCTGTGTGGCGACCCGCAAATGGCACATGGTATATTCTGCCGAGCAGTGGCGCACCCTCATACTCACAGCAGTGGGGTGCTCTTGGCGATGTGCCAATCGTTGGCGATTTCGACAATGATGGCAAAATTGACTTCGCCGTGTGGCGGCCATCGATCGGCACGTGGTACATCCTCCCGAGCAATGGCACACCCTCATATTCACAACAATGGGGTGCTTTTGGCGACATCCCGGTAGTGGGAGATTTCGACGGGGACGGAATCACGGATCTGGCGGTCTGGCGCCCTGCCAATGGAACTTGGTATATCATTCCGAGCGGCAGCCCGGGGACTCCTATCGCGCAGCAGTGGGGTGCGTATGGCGATTTTCCCGTCTCAGGCGATTTTGATGGCGATCAAAAAGCCGACATTGCCGTGTGGAGGCCTTCGAGCGGTACGTGGTACATCATTCTGAGCAGTAGCCCCGGAACTCCCTTCGCACAGCAGTGGGGCCTGCCGGGGGATATTCCTGTTCCCGCCGATTATGACGGTGATGGAAAGACCGACCTCAGTGTCTGGCGGCCGCCTGAGGGGGTGTGGTACATCATTTCGAGTAAGTACCCCGGGAGTGTCATACAGGAAGAATTGGGTGCTGCTGGCGACATCCCCTTTTAGTGCCGCACAACCCCGAATTCGCTAAGGATAGAAGAACTGCGGAACAAAAAGATGAAGAACAACTTGACACTCTTATTCGCGATCACGTTGCCTTATGCGACATATCTCACGGGCCAGAATTTGCAATCGTCCACTCCAGCGCAAACACCCAGTGGGTCTGTCCCTCGCTTCGTACAGTACAACGGCACGGTCCGGGAGCCGGACGGGAAGGCCGAGGCCGGAACTGTAGATATCACCTTCTCTCTCTACGAGCGCGAGAGCGATAACACCGCGCTGTGGCGTGAGACGCAACAGGTCAACGTAGGCGAGAGCGGGGCGTACACAGTTCTGCTCGGCTCGACAACACCGAAGGCATGCCGAAGGATCTCTTTCAGTCCGCTCAAGCACATTGGCTTGGAATCCAAGTTGAGAGTGAGCCCGAAGGAGCTAGAACGCTGCTTGTAAGCGCGCCGTACGCATTGAAGGTAGGCGATGCCGAGACGCTCGGTGGTTTACCAGCTTCGGCGTTCGTCCGCTGCAACGCGACGACAGCTTCGGCTGGAGCGCAGGCGTTGTCGAGTTCCTCAGCTTCAGCTACGGGCGCTGGAACGGGCACGCCGGGCGGAAGAATTGCCGCAACTGTAGGCGGGACCGGAACGACGAATTTCATTCCGCTATGGACGAGCAGCACGAATCTGGGGAACTCCCTCCTTTTTCAGGCGGGTGGGAACGTCGGGGTTGGGACAACAGGCCCAAACGCGATTTTGGATGTCGAGCAACCCGGGGCCACGCGCTCTGATGGGACGTTTCGATTCTTTCAGCCGGCTTTGGCTAGCGGCAATGATAACAGCATTGCTTGGGGAAGAGCTGCCGTGGGAGGGCAGGCCGGCCTTCAGTGGTTCGAGTACAACTCCGGTGGGCCGTCGGTCTTCGGCTGGAATCACTGGGGAGATAGTGCAAGCCTAACAATTCAGCAAGGAGGAAACGTCGGAGTTGGTACTATGAAACCCACTGCGACACTGGATGTATCTGGCAACGCGCAGATCTCGCGAAGCCTAAGCCTCAGTTCGGCCGGCTCGTTCATTGGATTCAACAGAAACGTTTCCACGGGAGCGATCTACAACCCTTCCTACGTCGCTTACCAGATCGGGCATGATATTGCCACCAACTTTTTTGAAATCCAGCAATATTCCGCCAACGGGGCGGGAATCGGATCACCGTTCTACATTCGCTACGACGGACACGTCATTCTGGTTGGCAGCACGAACGGCAACGTGGGCATCGGAACCACTGCTCCGAACTACAAACTGGATGTAGTTGGAAATGTAAGGATCGAAGGCTCAGGGAACGGTGTCGTGTTCCCTGATGGGAGTGTACAAACAACAGCGGCCAGCAATAGTGCGGCGGGCGTCAGTAGTCTCAACGGTGCGACTGGAACCCTCCGAATAGTGGGCGCAAATGGGGCAACCGTAAGCACCCAAGAGGGTCAAATAACGATTTCGGCCCCGTCTCCACCGCCGCCGTTTTCGTGCAGTTGCGCCGCATACTGCGCTGATGGCTCCAGCTGGGGCTTAGGCAAGGCCACCAGCCTCACCGATTGCAACAACGCCGCATATTCGGAATGTACTGCTCATAACGGATTACAACGCTTCACTTGTAATTGAGAGCATAAGCCCTGCGCGATACTGGGCGCCTTAACGTCGTAGGCCGGGGTTTACACGATGTCACGAGCGTCCTTCTTAGCTTAACTTTTGGCAAGCGCCCGCACGTGCGCTTCGACCGCCAGAGCAAGTCCTTCGAGACTATAGCCGCCTTCGAGGACGGAAATGAGACGGCCGTTGCAGTGCTGGGCGGCGAGGTTGGTCATGAGCAGGGTGA